>Ga0209050_1002802_pt1 | contig 13952 bp, 11 predicted proteins | sample Araplavi_mTSA_r2_FD_184276 | JGI IMG/M metagenome (GOLD analysis project Ga0209050, IMG submission 184276) | Arabidopsis root microbial communities from North Carolina, USA - plate scrape MF_Cvi_mTSA_r2 (SPAdes) (version 2) | ecosystem: Host-associated > Plants > Roots > Endosphere | place: USA... | reverse complement strand
GCGTTCGACCAGGCGCCGGGCGAGGAGGCAATTTTTTCCGAACCCGGCTTTGTTCTGATTCGAGTCGTTGATGCCGTAGAGCTCCAGCGTTGCCGGGCTTTCGCCGGAGAGATTGCTCACCTCAGCGGCGGCGAGCTGCATCTTGGCCGCGAGTTCGTAGGAGGCGATGCGGGCGGCGAGATCGCTGTCGCCGGGATGCCGGGCGAGGTGGCGCTCGTTCATGATCTTCACGAAGTCCCGCGTGCCGAGATCGGCAGCCGCGCTGATGGAATCGGGACGCAGCAAATTCGGGATCGGCTTTTCGGCGTTGAATGCCGTGCCCTGGAACGCCGCGGGCAGGAAGCCGGAGTTCCAATGCCGCGCGCCAATTTGCGGGACTCCGCGCGGGTCGGGGATCGCGACGAACGCGGGTAAGTCGCGGCATTCCGAGCCAAGGGCATAAGTCGTCCACGCGCCGATGCCGGGGAAGCCATCGAGGACAAAGCCGGTGCTCATCTGATTCTCCGCCGGGCCGTGAGTGTTCGACTTCGCGGTCATCGAATGGATGAAACACATTTCATCCGCGAGTTCGGCGAGATGGGGAACAAGGTCGCTGACCATCTTGCCCGATTGGCCGCGTGGTTTGAAGTCCCAGAGCGGCTTGATCAGGTTGCCCTGTGCGCCTTGAAAGGTGACGAGGCCATTCGCGCCGGGCATGGGCGTATCGTGGCGTTTTACCAACTCCGGTTTGTAGTCGAAGGTGTCGACGTGGCTGAGCGCGCCGGAGCAGAAGACCATGACCACGTTTTTCGCCCGCGGCTGGAAGTGCGGCGCGCGCGGGGCGTAGGGGTGGGCGGAGTCGATGATCGGACGGATGGGATTCGCACCGAGCGCGCCTTGCTCGGAGAGCAGGGTAGCCAGTGCGATGCCGCTGAGGCCGGTGCCGCCGAGCTGGAGGAAATCGCGGCGGGAGAGCATCCGCCGGCCCGCGTGGGAGAGAAGGGGATCGGTCATGGGCGTACTAGAAGACGGTGAGAAATTCGCTGGTATTCAGCAGGCTGCGGCAGAAGACGGGCAGTCCGTAAGCCTCGATCAGGGCAAGGGAATCGGCGGTTTCTTCGGGTTCGGGCGGGCGGCCATAGGCGAGGAGAAAGGCGCGCCGGATTTGCGCCGCTTTGTCGGCGCCACAGTCCTTCGCCAGCCGCTCGGCGAAGAAGCCAGCCTGCTGGAGGGCGAAGGGGCTGTTCAATAGATTCAGCGCCTGAAGCGGGGTGGTGCTGGTGGTGCGTTTCGGGGTGATCTGGCCAGCATCGGGCGTGTCGAACGCACCGAAGGTGTCGTCGAGCTGCACGCGCGGTTTGCTCTGGTAGATCATGCGCCGGAAGGTGGCGGGCTCGAACTCGGTCTTCGACTGATAGACCTTCACGTAGTTGTCGTTCGGCTCGAAAAGATCGAACCCCGGGCCCCCGGCGCGGAGGTCGAGTTTGCCGCTGACGGCGAGGATGGTATCGCGCAACGGTTCCGCCTCGAGCCGTTGCGGCGGGAAGCGCCAGAGCAGGCGCGCGCCGCCATCGACCTGCAAGCCGGCGGCCTGTGGTACGCTGGATTGGCGGTAGGTCGCGGAGAGCAGGATAAGGCGGTGGACCGCTTTCATCCGCCAGCCACCGGCGATCAATTGCTGCGCGAGCCAATCGAGCAACTGCGGGTTGCTGGGGGTGGCGCCGTTGAAGCCGAAATCGCTCGGGGTATCGACGAGCCCGGTGCCGAAGTGGTAGTGCCAGATGCGATTCACGAGTACTCGCGCAGGAAGCGGATTTTCCGGCGCAACGATCCATTTCGCGAGGGCGAGCCGGCGCTCGGCTTCGGGTTGATCGGCGGCGAGGGTGAGCTTGGCGCCGAATTGTTCCAGTACGCCGGGAGTGACTTCCTCCTTCGGCATCATGGGATCGCCGCGGTGCAGGCGGAAGGTGGGGCCAGGTTGCTCGAATTTACCGACGTAGCCCTGCGGAAAAGCGGTCAATACCTTGATGCGTTGCTGGAGATCGGCGCGCTTGCGGCTGAGTTGAGCGACCTCGGCAGCTTGATCCGTCGGGACATCGCTCAGCGTGGGAATATCGTGGATTCGTTCGCGATATTCGGGCGCCAGCCGATCGGCGGAGGAGGCGATTTTCTGCCAGTGCTCGCCGTCGGTGGAAACCTCGATGTCGTATTTCGTGGGTACCCGGTCGTAGTTCGCTTTGTTGTTCCCTTTGCCGTCGTTGCGATCGCGGCTCCAGACGATGCGGTTGATCCGCTCCACCTTGGCCAGTTCGACCTGAGCCCAACCGCGGCCGGCCGTTTTTGCGTACCAAGCATAGCTATTGCCGTATTGGCCATCGATGAGGTGGTCGATTTGGGCGCCGGCCGTTTTTCCATCGCCCAAGACATCGGAAGCCGTGGCTTTGGCGCCGGCTTTGGCCAGCGCGACGTTTTTCGAATCCGGTCCGGCGGTGAAGACCTCCAGTTCATCGATGCATGGCTGGGTGGTGCTGGAGGCCTGGATGTCGAAGCGCACGAATTTCGCCTCGACCGGCGAAAAGCTCTCCGTGTTCGCCAGCGCGGAAACCGGGGCGCGCAGATGCGGCTGAATCGGAGCGTCGCCGGCGGTGGCGCCGACTTCCTCGAAGAGCAAGGCATCGGCGACGGTGGGCCCACCTTTGTCGCCGCTGCGGAGGATCACGACGGACTCCGGGCGCAGGTCGGCGATCCCGGTGGCCTTGAATCCGCTCCAGCGTTTCTGCCCGGCGATGGCGGGCGTGCCGTCGGCAAACTGGGTTTGGTCGACGCGGGCCAGTTCGGTTTGGTCATCCTTCGTGGCGAGGTCGCCATCGCGGTCGAGGACGTAGCGGGCTTCGCGGGTATGCGTGGTCCACGCGCCCCACGACAGCCAGATGCGGAAGTGGCCGGCGAGATGCGGATTCCAGGTGAAGAGATCGTGATCCGGCTCACTGGCCTCCGTTTTCCAGTAGCGATAGCTCTCGCCCAGATTGGGCAGCCGGGTGGCGTCGCCGAGATCGCCCATCTGGCCGCGTTCGGTGCCGGGTGAATATTCGATCGGTTTGCCGTTGGCCGGTTGCTCGATCTGGACGCACCCGGGTCCGTTGCCTTCGGCGGGTGGAGGGGTGTCGTCGTCGAGCAGGAGACGGCGTTCGAGCCGGGTGGCCGGACGGAATTGATTGAGCTTCGTGTCAATCGCGGTGACCTCGCGATTCAAGGTATCTGCCTGGCGGGTGCGCTCGTCGGCATCCGGTGGCCGCAATGCGCGGGGGCCATGCTGCACCCCGGCGAAGATCCCTTTCACCCGGTAGTAGTCGAGCTGGGAGATCGGATCGAACTTGTGATCGTGGCAACGCGCGCAGCCCAGCGTGAGGCCGAGAAACGCGCTGCCGGTGACGCTGACCATGTCGTGCAATTCATCGGCCCGCTGATTCGCGGTCAGCACGGGATCCTGGCTTTTCACGCGGTCCCACGAACCGGCGACGAGGTAACCGGTGGCGGCGTCTTCGCCGAATTGATCGCCGGCGAGCTGTTCGAGGATGAAGCGGTTGTACGGCTTGTCTTCGTTGAACGCGCGAATGACGTAGTCGCGGTAGGGCCACGCATTGGTCCGCCCGCGGTTCATTTCAAAACCGTCGCTCTCCGCAAAGCGCACCACATCGAGCCAATGCCGCGCCCAACGTTCGCCATAGTGGGGTGAAGCGAGCAGGCGATCGACGAGTTTGGCGTAGGCTTCAGGATCAGGATCACCGACGAATTGCTCTACTTCTTCCGGGGTCGGTGGCAGGCCGGTGACATCGAAATAAACGCGGCGGATCAGGGTGCGACGATCCGCGGGCGAATTGGGAGACAGGCCCTTTTCGGCAAGCTTTGCGAAGATGAAACGATCAATGGGATTGAACCCCCACGGGATCGGGAAATTGACGCCCTCCGGTGGGGCGGCCGGAATGAGCGGGCGGAAGGACCACCAGGAGGCGTCCGAGCGTTTGGCCGGTCCGGCGGTTGATTCGTCGCGCGGATCGGGCGCGCCCATTTTCACCCAGCGCTCCAGCAAGGCGACCTGCGCGGGCTCGAGTGCCTCTTTCGGAGGCATGGCCGCATCGGGATCGGTGCGGCGGATCGCTTCAATCAGCGGGCTGGAATCCGGATCGCCGGGCGTGAGCGCAGGATTGCCGCTTTCGCCGCCTTTTTGCCAGCCGGCGCGGCTGTCGAGGACGAGGCCGCCTTTGCTTTTGCCCTCTTTGACGCTGTGGCATTTGTAACAGTGATCGGCAAGGATCGGCCGGATTTTTTCCTCGAAGAAATGGAGCTGATCGGCGGGTAAATCCGCCGCAGACGCAAGGTTGGCGAAGGCGCAAAGGAGCGCGAAAGGGGAGAGCCGAGAACGCATGGCTGAGGGAAAATCAGGCGTGAGCTTTGACGGTCGGAAGCCATTCGGCCCAGACCCCGATGTGCCAGCGCATTTCGGCCTCCGCCGCCTTGGCATTGCCTTCGAGCAGGAGCGCGCCCAGGCGTTGATGCGGAATGATCGTGTCCATGAGCTGATGCCCGGTGGCCGTAGCGCGGTCGCCTTGCAGCCGCACCAGCCAGCGGGCCATTTGCAGCTTCAGGGTGCGCCAGGCTGCGTGCAGACGGCGCTGCTGCGCGGCGAGCAGGATGGATTCGTGAAACTCGACGTCCCAACTGTGAAAGGCTTCCCACGTTTGAATCCCGCTCAATTGGGCCAGCTGCCGGGTGAAGACCTCGCGCCACTCTGGTGACCTCCGCTGGGCTGCGAGTTTGGCGGCCAGGGGTTCCAGGGCCATGCGGAGTTGATAGATCTCCTCGAAGTCGGCGGAGGTGAGGGGGCGGACCAGGCTGCGGCCGCGGCTGTCGAACTCCACCACGCCGTCGCGTTCCAGCTCGATCAAGGCTTCCCGCACCGGCCCGCGGCTGACCCCGAGGCGAGTGGCGACGTGGACTTCGGGAATGGGCGCTCCGTCGGCGAGTTCCCCGGCAATCAAAGCACGGCGGAGTTCATCGGCGACGCCTTCGGAGAGACTTTGCCGGACCAGCCGCCGGGAGGGAGCGGGGGTGGCAGCGGCGGAAAAAGGGGCGTGGAGTTCCATGAATTGTGGACTGTTAACAATCAACAATCGACGACTGCGGGAAGTCTAAGGAAGAAAATTCTGGTTTTCTGATCGGGGCGGTTTTCAGGTCGCGCGGGGAGGCCGCTCGGCGTAGCCAGTGCCCGCATGAAAGACTTGCCGCTGAATGCTTTTCTGGCTGACCCGCTGAAGGACACCGCCGCACTGTTTCGCCCGGGGGAGGGGGAGGTGCTGCGGATCGGTGGCAGCACCATCACGCTGAAGGTGACCAGCGAGCGCTCCAATGATCAGCTCGGAGTGTATGAAATCCGGCTCGAGCCAGAGACGATCGGGGCGCGGTTGCATTACCACCGGTTCATGGATGAGACCTTTATCGTCCACGAAGGCGTGCTGACCGTTCAGCATGGGGCCCAGGAGGAGGAGGTCCCAGCCGGGTCGGTCGTTTATGTCCCGCGCTTTACGCCGCATGGGTTTGCCAATCGCTCGAAGAATCCGGTGCGGCTGACCCTGATCTTCAACCCGGCCCAGAAGCGGGAAGGGTTCTTTTATGGACTGGCGCAGGTCCTGAATGCGGACCCGGTGAACGAAGGGGATTTCCTGACGCTTTATCAGCGGTACGACAGCTACCCGGCGAATGCGGCGGATTTGAAGTAAGGGAAAGGGGCTTCAGGCCGGTGAAGTTCCTCCGCGAATTCCTTGCGCCGCGGCGCGCGGCTTCTTAAAACTCCTCCTATGAACCCGCGTGCCATCCTCTCTGTCACCATCGCTGCCATCATCCCCGTGGCATTCACGGGCTGCGAATCCGCCCCGGGTTCCGGTGAAGGCATCTATGCGCAAAATGGTGCCGCTGCCGGCAGCGCGCTGGCTCGCGGAGCCGCTCCGAGCGGGAGCGATCAACTCGTCGCCAGCTCCTCGGTCCACAATGTCGCCATGGCCACGGTGGTCGTCATCGCCAAGCGCCAGGCCAGCGAACGCCAGCGCAAGATCGCCGAGGAACGCGCGAAGAAATTCCAGGCCAAGCTGGCGCCCGAGAAAAAGGCCGTGATGAAGAAAAAGAAGGTCCGCTACATCGCGATCGATACCGAGAAGGATGAGCGCACGGTGGCGCAGGCCAAAAAGACCGTCATGATCTGGGACATCGAGAGCGAACAGATCGTCGGCAACAATGTGTACGACGTCGAAACCACGCCGCAGATCGGCCAGACCGCGAAGTTCGAAACTTACGCCGCGGAATACGTCGGCACGGGCATCTAACCCGCCTTTCGAGTCCGCCCCGGTTGAACGAAGCTGAGCGCTTCGCTCCTGGCTGACTCATCCCTTTTTCGATATCTCCATCCACTTCCTGCATGAACATTCACGAATACCAAGCCCGCGAACTTTTTGAGAAATTCGGCGTCGCCACTTCGGGCGGCCGCGTCGCCTTTACCCCGGACGAAGCCGCGGAAGTGGCCAGGACGATCACGGGCCAGATCGTGGTCAAAGCGCAGATCCATGCCGGCGGCCGGGGCAAGGGCGTCTTCAAGAATGGTTTCAAAGGTGGCGTCCATCTCTGCGCCGATGCGGCGCAGGCGAAGGAATTTGCCGGCCAGATGCTGGGCCAGACTTTGGTCACCAAGCAGACCGGCGAAGAGGGCAAACTCGTCAGCAAAGTGCTCGTGGCCGAGGCCGTGGATATTTCCCGCGAGCTGTACTTCGCCATCCTGCTCGACCGCGCGAGCAGCGCCCCGATCATCATCGCCAGCACCGAAGGTGGCGTGGACATCGAAGAAGTGGCCGAAAAAACCCCGGAGAAGATTTTCCGCGAACCGGTCCACCCGCTCCTCGGCTTGCAGCCCTACCAGACCCGCAAATTGGCGGAGAAACTCGGCCTCACCGGCAAGCTGCTCAACCAGGCGGTCAAGCTCTTCACCGCGATGTATCAGCTCTTCGTGGCGCGCGATTGTTCGATCGTCGAAGTCAACCCGTTGGTCGTCACGCCCGATGGCCGTCTGCTCGCGCTCGATGCGAAGTTCAACTTCGACGACAACGCGCTCTACCGGCAGCCCGAGATCGTCGCCATGCGCGACAAGACCGAGGAAGACCCGCGCGAAGTCGCGGCGTCGGAGTACGCGCTGAATTACATCGGCCTCGACGGTAACATCGCCTGCCTCGTGAATGGCGCGGGCCTCGCCATGGCCACGATGGACATCATCCAGTACGCGGGTGGTTCGCCGGCGAACTTCCTCGATGTCGGCGGTGGCGCTTCGAAAGAACAGGTCACCGCAGCCTTCAAGATCATCCTCAGCGATCCGCAGGTGAAAGGCATCCTGGTGAACATCTTCGGCGGCATCATGGATTGCAACGTCATCGCCCAAGGCATCGTCGCCGCGGCGAAAGAAGTCTCGATCAACATCCCGCTCGTCGTCCGCCTCGAAGGCAACAACGTGGCCGCCGGCAAAAAGACGCTCGATGAGAGCGGCCTCGCGCTGACCAGCGCCGACACCCTCGCCGATGCGGCGAAGAAGGTGGTCGCGGCGGTGAAAGCGGCAGCTTAATCGCGCTTCGAAACCAGTCTGATTTCAAAACCCGCGGCGCCTTGGGGTGCCGCGGGTTTTTGTTTTACCGCAAAGGCGCGAAGGACACAAAGGGCCGCGAAGAAGGGGGCGGGTTTTCGAGTTCCGGGGGGATCCCACCCGGCATCGCAACGCGATGCCCTCCAGCTTGTGGACATGCGTTCCTTGGAGGGCATCGCGTTGCGATACCGGCGATCGGCTTGGTCCAGGTTGAGCGGGTAATGGCCGACCCCGAAAACCTTCGCGCTTCTTTGCGCCTTTGCGGTGAACCTGCTGCTTTCCCACCCAAAGGGTTGCTCTGCAGATGGGTTTTCGAGTAACCGCATCCTTCCCATCTCCGCTCACATGAAACTCCGTTCCACCCTCCTCGCTTTCGTCGTTCTCACGACGTCGATCATCGCAGCCGAACCGAAAAAGGTGATCGTCTGTACGGTCACCACCGGCTTCCGCCACTCCTCGATTCCTGTTGCCGAAGCCACGCTGCAAAAGCTGGCGGACGAGTCGAAGGCCTTCACCGTTGTTGAGTGGGTGCGCCAGCCGCAGATCGAAGTGCCGAAGGAGCCGCGCAAGCCGAAGGATCTCGCGCCGAATGCCGACGACAAAGCCAAGGCTCGTTACGCGCAGGAAATCGCCAAGTATGACGCCGAGAAAGCGAAGTGGGACACGGAGATCAAACCCAAGGCGCAGGCCGCGCAGAAGGAATTCGACGCCGCGGTGAGAACCGAGCTCGAAAAGCTCGCCCCGGCCAAGCTGGAGAAGGTGGACGGTGTGATCTTTGCCAACACGACCGGCGACCTGCCGTTGCCGGACAAGGAAGGGTTCATCGCGTGGATCAACAAGGGCGGCTCCTTCATGGCCATGCACTCGGGCAGCGATACCTTCCATCAGTTCCCCGGCTATCGCGAGATGCTGCAGGGCGAATTCAAGACCCACGGTGCGCAGGTGCCGGCCGATCTGACCGTGGCCGACAGCGAACACCCGGCGACCAAGGGACTGGCGAATCCCTGGAACATCGCGCAGGAAGAAATGTACCAGTTCAAGGACGACTCGCACGATCTCCAGAAGCTGCGCACGCTGCTTTACCTGAAGCATCATCCGAATGAACCGCAGACCGCCGGCCACTTCCCAGTGAGCTGGTGCCGGATGTACGGCAAAGGCCACGTCTTCTACACCAGCCTCGGCCATCGCGAAGATCTCTGGAGCACCGATCCAGCGCTGAAGGATCGCAAGAATCCGGTCGAGACCGCGGAGAAATATCAGCAGCACATTCTTGGCGGCATCAAATGGGCGTTGGGCCTTGCCGAAGGCAGTGCCGAGCCGCAGAAATCGCTCCCGTGATTTCACCGCTCCGCCTTCTCGCGATCATTTCTGCCTTCGGCTTCGCCGGATGTGGGTCGTCCACCACCAATACCACGACTCACTACGGCGTGCCGGCGGCGCGCGGCCACCGCGAGAAGGTGGAGGGGATGCTTCAGCGTTTTGCCAAGCGTGAGAATATGCTGCGCGTCGCGCCGGAGGAAGAGAGAGCGACCTCTCGCTATCGTCCCTTCGTGCGTTACCGCAGCGCGTTCGTCCCGGGCGTGACGCTGACGGCCTTCGATTTCGCCGACAGCGTCGAGGCGCAACTCACGGAGCATCGTTATGTCTTCGGTGGTCCGTCGGGCTATTTCGACGAAGTCGAGCAGCGCCTCCGGAACGTGTTTCACTCGTCATTCGGCTCGACCGTGCGAGTGCGGACGGAAGAGCAGTAGGAACGATCCGGTAGCGTAACGGGCGACCTCGTTCCGCTACAGGAGAGGGGAGGTCTGCCTTACCCGAAAGTGGAATGTCCCGGCCTATAGGAGCGGGACTAAGCAGGGGGCAATGAAGGTCCCATTCGTTTTTTGCCCTTACCGCGCCGCTTTGTTCCTGCTTTCCCTCTCCACTTCGGCCCCTGCGCTGACTGTTCCCGTGGCGAAGGATACTTTTTCCGGTTCCAAAGGGACGATTGCCGCTGCCAGTGGCAAGGGCGTGACTTTGGCCGTGAATGCCAAGCAGACGGGGCTTATCGCGTTTGATCTCAACGACACGGCGGTCGTGCCGGAGGCCATTCTCGCCACCAATGTGCAAAGCGCCACCCTGCGGCTTTACGTGGTCAGCTCGAATGCCCCGGCCAATGGCGGCACGGTGACGGTGCACACCGTCACGTCGACCTGGCAGGAGACCTTCACGGGCGCGGCGCAGCCGCTTCCGACCTTTGACGCTACGCCCGTAGCCACGATTTCGGCTGCGGAGCTCAAGGCGAAAACTTTTGTTAATGTGCCGCTGACCGACGCGATCGTGACGGCGCTCCAAAACGGAAATATCAACGGCTTTGCCCTGCGGACGAGCGACGCGAAGACCAAGGTCACCTTTGCCAGCAAGGAAGGGCCGGCCGCGGGCTACTCCACCGAGCTGGAGATCGTCGCGAATACCGGGCTCGATGGCGCTGGGAACATCTCCGCCAACAACCTGACGCTGAGCGGAAATCTCCAGGCCGCCGGGGCGACCTTCACAGGTTTGTTTCGAGTGTCGACCGCCTTCGCCGTCGAAGCGCACCCGGCGAATAATCCGGGTGACCCCGATACGAATATCTTCGTGGGGAAGCAGGCAGGCCTGACCAACAGCACTGGCCAGTTGAATACCTTCATCGGTTCCTATTCGGGGGTCTTCAATACGGTAGGCAATAACAACAGCTTTTTCGGTGCGAATGCAGGGCGGGCCACGACCACTGGAGATAACAATTCATTTTTCGGCACCGGCGCCGGTTTTACCAACACTACGGGCGCTTCCAATACGAGCGTCGGATCGAGCGCGGGATTCATGAACGACACGGGAATCGCCAATACCTTCTTGGGAGTGAACGCCGGGCGCAACAGTTCCACCGGCTCGCAGAATACCTGCGTCGGCGGGGGTAGCGGTTTGAGTCTCATGACGGAGTCGAAGAATACCTTTCTCGGCGATTCGTCCGGTGGAGCCCCCGGGATCACGAACTCCACCGCGCTGGGTCAGGGGGCGTCGGTGACCATCAGTAATGCGGTCGTCCTGGGGAACAATTGCAGCGTCGGAATCGGGACGAGCGCGCCGAACTCCACCCTCCAGGTTGCCGGATCGCTTTCGCTGCCGGTGCGATCGAGCGGGCAGAATGTGCAGACTCTGACCTCCAGCGACTACGTGCTGATCTCCACCGCCGGTGGGGCCACCGTGGTGCTGCCGGTCATGAGCACGGGCATCGCGGGACGTGTCTATGTCGTCAAGAATCGGGGCAATTCTGCGATCACGCTCGGCTCACCGATCCCCAACGAAACCATCGATGGCGCCGCGACCTTGAGTATTCCTGCCGGCACTGCCGCCCAAGTCATCAGCAACGGCTCTGTTTGGTTCAAGATCAACTAATTCGCATCCGCGATCGGACGATGGGATCAACTCTCCGGCATCGACGGAGCGATGCCCTCCAGCTTGCGATGACGCATGGCAATGGAACCGGAGGGCGCCTTCCAAACACGCCCTTAACTTCCTGGCAGCCCGGAATGCTTCAAGAACATCAGCCCAGCTGCATAACGATTCTCGACCCCGAGTTTGGGGTAAATGTTCTCCAAATGGCGGCGGACGGTGCCGGGGCTGATGTTCAGGATCAGCGCGATCTCGGGATTCGATTTGCCCTGGACCACCCACGACAGGACTTCGCTTTCGCGGGGGCTGAGCCCAAACTCCGCCCCGGTACGGCCTCCGTTGGGTCCGGCCTCCCGCTCGCGCAGCAACAGTTGATAGGAATCGGGCTCGTGCCCGCGGATGATGAAAATGGCAATTTCTTGGTGGCCCCGCTGGAAGATCAGGGGCGTCACTTTGCGCGAGACCTCCGAAGGTTGCTCCAGGCCATCCCGGTGGGCCAGAAACCAATCCCGGACCGGGCCGGGCAGGTAGTCGCCATGGGCGACCAGACCATAGGTGGCCAAGAGTTTGCGGGCGCCCTCCGGCCAGATGCATTTCAATCCGGAAGAACTCACCTCGGCTTGCAGGACCCGGAGATTCCGATGACTGCTCAAGCTCATCCCGCTCTGGGTGGCCAGCCGCTCGTAGATTTGCGGCAGGTGGGGTCCGAGCAATTGCAGCTTCAGGCGTTCGGCCGGCGAGTACATGCCGTAGCGGCCCCGCATCTCGGCCAGGGTCAGCATGAGCCGGGAGGTCAGGGGTACGTCGAAGCAGATGAACTCCTCCTTGTCCACCTGGCGGCAAGCCCAGTGAATATCCTTACGCGCCCACTCTGTCCGGCTCATGTAATCGGAGGCCGCCCGGGGAGTATGGGGACTCCGCAGCCAGAAAGGAGTCTGCGTAGCCAGCAAAGTCTGGGCGAGGAGATTGACCTCTTCGGAGACGGGAGCCGCGGGATGAAACACCGAGAGAGCTGCGATTTTGCTCCCTCGATTCACCCAATTGACGCAGCAAATCTCGCCCGCCATCAGGGCGCGGATGGCTTCATTGATGTGGCCGGAAAAAGCTTCCAGCGTGGGGGTCGCGTAGAGCTGCTGGATGGCCCCATTCAGCGTGCACACATCTTGAAAAGAGAGCGAAGACATCAATTTTTCCCCAAGGCGACCGTAGGCGGCCCCGCGTTTTCCGCGAGGATTGTTTCCGCCACGGTGGACGGCGCATGGCCTATCCGGGTGGTCGCGGGGTCAGTCGCGCTCCCCGGCGTCGTTTGCGGGCCTCGCCTTCCCGTTTCTTCCGGGCGCACAGGGCGGGCCGGGCTGGTCCTTCGAGGGGTGGGAGTTTCTCGAAGGCGATGATGGTGGCTGCATTGCGCGACTCGACCCCGAGCTTGGCGAAGATGTTTTGCAGGTGCTTCTTTACGGTATGCTCCGTGGCTCCAAGGATGACGCTGAGTTCCGGATTGGATTTCCCCTGCGCGACCCAAAGGAGGACCTCGGCTTCGCGCGGCGTGAGCCCCAAAGTTTCCAACGGACGGGGGGAGGAAAAGTCGGGCTGAAAGCCACGGAAAGTCCGCTGTTTTTCCCGCTGCAGCCGGGCGCCGACCGCCAGGAGCAGCTCCCGGGCGGTGATCGGCTTGACCAGGTAATCGTCCGCTCCCACGTTCATGCCGGCGCGGATTTCGTCGCGCCCGCCGCGAGCTGTCTGGAAGATGAAAGGGATATGGGCGGTCAGCGCATTCCGGCGCAGGATGGAAATGACTCCGTGTCCATCCAGATAGGGAAGAATCACATCGCACAGGATCAAGGCCGGTGTTTCCTGGGTGGCGAGGAGGACGCCCTGGCGCCCATCGGACGCCAGCAGAGGTTCAAAACCTTCCAGGCGCAGGATGGCCGCCATCTTGCGCCGGGTTTCGGCGTCGCGTTCGATAATGAGGATCCGGGTCACGGGAGGCGTTGAAGATTCGTGCGCCGGTGGGGCTGGATCCTTTCTTGGGCTTTGGGCGCCCATCAACGCCCGCCGTTGGCCGGATCCATTCCAGTCAGCTTCCCGCCATCTCTGACATCGTCCTGGAATTCGCTCAATGTGACGGTCGTCACATACCTGGGGTAGTTTGGGAGGGGTGACCGGTTGGTGGCTGTAGAAGAAAATCCGTAACCTCCCGTGGTCGGGGCGGCATCAGAATATCTGGGTGGAGCACGCGACTCGCGTGCGCTGTTCGGCGACTCTCCGAACAGGAGACGAGGGACGGGTTTTCAAAGAAATATCCGAATTGCAGCCATCGTTTCACGGTGTTCGGGGCGAGTCGCCCCGAACGGCACCCGAGTCGGGTGCTCTACCCAGAGGGGGCACCCCTGGCACGTTTTCTCTAGCTTGGCACCCCGACCGCGAGCAGTGCGAGGAGCCGCCCGGTGCGGCCTTTTTCCACGCGGTAGGAGTAGTAGCGATCCACGTTGGTGCCGGTGCAGGTGCCGCAATCATGCACTTCGTGCACGCCTTCGGCGCGAGCCTGGCGGAGGATTTCGGTGGCGAAATCGATCTCGTAAAGCGGAGAGCGGATACACGGGCCGAGCTGCACGATCAGATCGGAGGGCGCACTGCCGAATTCCTCGACCATCTTGCGAATGGCCACGGTGGTGATGCCCAGCTCAGTGCCTTTGCGACCGGAGTGGAGCAGGGCGCCGACGCGTTTCACCGGATCGACGAGGAAAACCGGGCCGCAATCGGCGACATAAACCCCGAGGCAGACCTGCGGGTCGTTGGTCATGATGCCATCCGTGGCAGGCACGGGGACGGTGGTCGTACGATCGACGGTGACCACCTGGGAGCCGTGGACTTGGTCGGCGATGAT
>Ga0209050_1002794_pt1 | contig 13976 bp, 14 predicted proteins | sample Araplavi_mTSA_r2_FD_184276 | JGI IMG/M metagenome (GOLD analysis project Ga0209050, IMG submission 184276) | Arabidopsis root microbial communities from North Carolina, USA - plate scrape MF_Cvi_mTSA_r2 (SPAdes) (version 2) | ecosystem: Host-associated > Plants > Roots > Endosphere | place: USA... | reverse complement strand
ACCGGGAAGCCAACGCCCAGGTCCTTCGTGGCGCGGCGCACGTTGGACGGCAGCTTCTCGAACGCGAACTCCGGCGTGTGCACGCCGAGCACCACCAGGCCCGCATCCTTGTACTTCTCGGCCCAGGCGCGGATGTAGGGCAGGGTGCGCAGGCAGTTGATGCAGGAGTAGGTCCAGAAGTCGACCAGCACCACCTTGCCGCGCAGGCCCTCGGCCGTCAGGGGCGGGCTGTTGATCCATTCGATGGCGCCCGCGAGGGGCGGGATGGCGCCTTCGTCGCGCAGCGCGAGCGCGGGCTTCCTCGGCGCCGGTGCCTCGGGTTGCGCGGCGGTCAGCATCAGGCCGCCGCGGTCGACGCCGGCATCGGCCTGCGATGCCGGCAGCGACGGCTTCGCATCGATCTTCTCCACCAGCGCGTTCTCCAGTGCCGACGTGGTGCCGAACGAGATCCGGCTCAGCAGGCCGGTGTCCAGGCCGAGCGCGATGGCGCCCACGCCGGCCAGCACCGCCACGCCGGCCACGCGCCGCAGCCATTCGCCGGCATGCAGAGAGCCCTTCATTGCAGAGAAGACCCGCCCGCCGAACAGCAGCGCCGCCGCCAGCGAGGTGCAGGCGCCCGCTGCGTAGGCCAGCAGCAGCAGCGACGTGCCGAAGCTCGCGCCGTTGAGCGCCGCACCGGTGAGGATCAGGCCCAGGATCGGCCCCGCGCAAGGCGCCCACAGCAGCCCCGTGCCCACGCCCAGCATCAGCGCGGAGAACACCGACGCCTTGGCCTGTCCCTGTGCCTGTTCCTGCCCCGACAGCCGCATGCCCAGGCTCACCAGCGGCCGCGTCAGCCGGTCGGCCACCGAGGGAAACAGCAGCGTCACGCCGAACAGCGCCAGCATCGCGATGGCGGCGTAGCGCCCGTACTGGTTCAGCGTGACCACCCAGTTGCCGCCCACCGCGGCGAGCGTGGCGATCGCGGAGAACGCCAGCGCCATGCCGGCCAGCATCGGCAGGCCGTGCGAGCGGAACGGGCGGTCGGCCCGTGCGAACACGAAGGGCAGCACCGGCAGGATGCACGGGCTCAGGATGGTGAGCACACCGCCCAGGTAGGCAACGATGAGGATGAGCATGGCGTCAGTCTCCGCTTGGGTTGATCACAGTGGAAGATCGGAAAGAAGGAGCGAAAGGGGACCCCTCGCGGGTCTCGCACTGCGAGCCGCGTCCGTGGGGTGGATCGGTGGATGAGAGGCGCTGGCCGGTGCGGCGGGCTCAGCCCGGCGCGGGGTCGGTGGTGTCCAGCGTGAGCCTGGCTTCGAGGCCGCCTTCGTCGCGGTTGCGCAGTGCCAGCTCTGCCCCCATCGCCACCGCCAGTTGCTGCGCGATGGCCAGGCCCAGGCCGGTGCCGCCGGTGCTGCGGTTGCGCGAGCCTTCCACGCGGTAGAAGGGCTTGAGCACGTTGTCGAGCTGGTCGGGCGGAATGCCGGGGCCGTTGTCGATCACCGCCAGCACCAGCTTGCCGTCGCCCGCCTGCACCTGCAGCCGCACCTGGTCGCCGAACTTGAGCGCGTTGTCGATCAGGTTCGTCAGGATGCGGCGCAGCGCATTGGGCCGCGACACGATGGGTGCGCCCGCACGGCCGTCGAGCAGCACCTGCTGGCCCGCGTCCTCGTAGTCGGCCACCATGCTTTCGAACAGCGCGTCGGCGTCGATGCGGCAAGGCGGCTCGGTGGCGCCGTGCAGCGTGCGCGCGTAGGTCACGCCTTCGCGCACCAGCGCATGCATCGCGTCGAGGTCCTGACGGAACTTGTGGCGGTCATGGTCGCTGTCCATCAGGTCGGTGCGCAGCCGCATGCGGGTGATGGGCGTCTGCAGGTCGTGCGAGATCGCCGCAAGGATCTCCACGCGCTCCGACATGTAGCCCGCGATGCGCTTCTGCATCGCATTGAAGGCGCGCGCCGCGTGCTTCACCTCGGTGGGGCCTTCCTCGGCCAGCTCGGGGCCCTTCAGGTCGGGGCCGAGCTCGTCGGCCGCGTCGGCCAGCTGCGCCAGCGGGCGCGTCACCAGCCGCACCGCGTACCAGGCGCACACGGCCAGGACCGTCAGCTGCAGCCACAGAACCCACATGACCCAGGCCGAGACCGGCATGTCGACGCGGCGCGCATGCACCAGCAGCGACGAGCCGTCGCCCAGCCGCACCTGGATCTGCAGCTCCTGCGCCGGGCTCGACACCTGGCCGATCTTCACGATCTCGAACGGCCGCATCGCGTCCGCGATGGCCGTGGCGAACTGCGCCAGCACCAGCGTCTGCGGTGCGGTTCCCTCGGCCGCGCCGCCGAGCGTGAAGTGGTAGTTGCGCCGCTCCAGCCGCGCGAGCCAGCCGGCGCGCTCGGCGGCGGGCAGCCGGTCGAGGATGGCCACCGAGCTGGCGATGTCGCGCTCGATGCCGGTCATCATCAGCTCGCGCATCGCGATGCCGCGTTCGTAGCGGATGGCGGTGAAGGTCAGCAGCTGTGCGATCGCCAGGCCGACGACGATGATCAGCGTGACCCGCGAGAACAGCGTGCGCGGGACCAGGCGGCGCCAGCCTTCGAGGGGCACGGGCGCCGCGGTGGCGACCGGTGCGGGGGGCGCGGTGGATGCGGTCGGCATGGAAAGGCTCGCTGAGGTGGGCATGGACAGGTTTATAGCCCCGGCTTCGCCCCCGGCGCCGGTGGTTTGTATTCCAGTGTGTAGGCCCGTACAACCGCACATAGAACATTACCTGCCTGCACCTGCCCGGCGCGCCGGGCGAGGGCCGTGCCTACCTGGACAGCTCGATGCGGCGCACGAAATCCAGCGTCTCGTCCGGGCCCGGCCCGGCGATGCGGTTGCGGTTCGGCTCGCGGCGGTGGTCGAGCGTCACCTGCCGGCCGACCAGCGCCTTCTTCAGCCGCGAGCCGCCCGATTCGGCGTCTTCGTCGAACCAGTCGCCGCAGTGCCCGTCGCAGTACGCCGTGACCCGCTGGCCGGTGGCCGACTGCACCACCACGTGCAGGTCGTCGATGCCTCCGCCGCCGCGCAGGGTGCCCGAGAGCGTGGCGGCCAGCGCGGCACCGGGGAGCACGGCGGACAGCAGCGCGACGGACAAGGCAAGGGAAAGCGAGAGGGAGGGAGCGGTCTGGCGGTTCATGGCGGCCGCCATGATAGGCGCCGGTCGTGTCCGCTCGTTCCTGCCGCGCCGCGCAACTTAGTGTGGCCGCCGTGTGCCCCGGATACACAGGCATACAAAGCCGCTTGCTGGCTTCGCCAGCCGGGCTACATTGCGGGCTTCCGCTTTTTCACACCGCGCGCGCCGCGCCGCAAGGCCATGAATTCCAAGACCTCCGACCACATCCTCATCGTCGACGACGACCGGGAGATCCGCGAGCTGCTCACCACCTACCTGGTCAAGAACGGCCTGCGCGTGGTGGCGGTGCCCACGGGGCGGCACATGCGTGCGGCGCTCGAGGAGTCGGGCCCGTTCGACCTCATCATCCTCGACCTGATGCTGCCCGGCGAGGACGGCCTCACGCTGTGCCGCGACCTGCGCACCGGCAAGTGGAAGGCCACGCCGATCCTGATGCTCACCGCGCGAAGCGAGGAGGCCGACCGCATCCTGGGCCTCGAGATGGGCGCCGACGACTACCTGGCCAAGCCCTTCTCGGCGCGCGAACTGCTGGCACGCCTGCGCGCCGTGCTGCGCCGCACCCGCATGCTGCCGCCGAACATGCGCTCGACCGAGTCGGCCTCGAAGCTGGCCTTCGGCGAATGGCAGGTCGACACCACCGCGCGTCACCTGCTGGACGAAAGCGGCACCATGATCGCGCTCAGCGGCGCAGAGTACCGCCTGCTGCGCGTGTTCCTCGACCATCCGCAGAAGGTGCTGAGCCGCGACCAGCTGCTGAGCCTCACGCAGGGCCGCGAGGCGGAACTGTTCGAGCGCTCCATCGACCTGCTGGTGAGCCGGCTGCGCCAGCGCCTGAACGACGATGCGCGCGAGCCGCGCTACATCAAGACCGTGCGAAGCGAGGGCTACGTCTTCGCTTCGGCGGTCGAGGCGCTGGACTGAGCCGTTTCAGTCCGGCTCGCCGTGACGCTTGCGGCGCGTGCCGGGGCCGGCGGGCTGCCGCGCCGAGATGCACTGGCAGTTCACCGGGTTGCGCACTTCGTGCGCGATGCCGCCTGCGAAGAAGAGCAGGGCAAACCAGAGCTTCTTCATCTCACGAACCCCTGGTGGCGGAAGCCGGCGTTGCGGCTGACGTGGCCGGGACCGGTGATGGCGCTGGCGATGGCTCGGCCAGCAACGCCTGGATCTTCTTTTCCGTCGTGCCGTAGCTGCCCTCGCCGAAGTGCGAGTAGACGATCTTTCCCTGCTTGTCGATCAGGTACACGGCCGGCCAGTACTGGTTGCGGAACGCCTTCCAGGTGCCGTAGCTGTTGTCCTGCGCCACCGCGTGCCTGATCTGCAGGCGCTGGATTGCGTCCTTCACGTTCTGCGTCGACTTCTCGTAGGCGAACTCGGGCGTGTGCACGCCGACCACCACCAGGCCCTTGTCCTTGTACTTCTCGTTCCAGTCCTTCACGTAGGGAAGGTGGTTCAGGCAGTTGATGCAGGTGTAGGTCCAGAAGTCGACCAGCACCACCTTGCCGCGCAGCTGCTCGATCTTGAGCGGCGGCGAGTTGAGCCAGGTGTCGATGTTCTGGAACTCCGGCGCGGCCTGCGCCTCGGCGGCCGGAACGTCGCCGCCGCCGAACGAGGGCGCGGCGAATGTCAGCGTCAGCGCGGCCGCCGAAGCCGAGAGCGCCACGGCGAAGAAGGCGGCGGGGGAGCGGGCAATGGATCGTGCAATGGAGGGGAGTGCCATGGTGAGGTCCTTCGGAAGAAAGTGACCCGATTCTTCTTCGCGCGACCCCCTGCCGGCGCGTTTTGCGTATGCCTCTGTATCCGCGGGACGAGGCACGCACACTACGTTGCACGACAGCGTTTGCAGGCGCCCGGCCTCACAGCATCCGCGGCTGCCTGGCGTAGCGCACCAGGTCGTCGCCGAGCCGCAGCGCCAGCGCGGCCAGCGGGCCGGTCGGGTTGTAGCCCGCGTTGTGCGTGTACACCGAGGCACCCACCACGAACAGGTTCTGCGCGTCCCAGTGCTGCAGGTGCGGCGACACCACGCTCGTCGCGGGTTCCGCGCCCATGATCGTGCCGCCGGTGGTGTGCGTGGTCTGATACAGCCGCGCGTCGAAGTCGCCGCGCCGCGGCTGCGGCGTGCCCACCGTCGTGGCGCCCATCGCACGCGCGATGCCGGCGGCCTTGTTCGTCACGTACTCGCTCATGCGGTGATCGTTTTCGCGGAAATTGAACGTCATGCGCAGCAGCGGCATGCCGTAGGCGTCGCGGTAGGTCGGGTCGAGATCGAGGTGGTTCTCGCGGTGCGGATAGTTGCTGCCGTGCACCGCCACATTGAAGGCGTGCGGGTACCAGTCGGCATTCGCCTGCTTCCATGCCGACCCCCAGCGCGGCGTGCCGGCCGGCAGCAGGCGCGAATTGATGGGGCGCCCGTTCGTCACGTTCGAGTAGATGTACCCGCCGCCGAAGAAGCCCAGCCCCGCGTGGTCGAAGTTGTCGCCGTTGAACTCGTCCACCACCATCTGCGACGCGCCGGAGGCCATGAAGGGGTTGATCCACCTGTCCTTGAAGAACACCGGCACGGACGACATCACCTGGTAGCAGAAGTTCTTGCCGACCACGCCCTTGCCGCTCTTCGGGTCGTAGGGCCGTCCGATGCCGCTCGCGAGCAGCAGCCGGGTGTTGGTCATCGTGAAGCCCGAAAGCACGACCACGTCGGCCGGCTGCTCCCATTCCTGCGCGGTCTGCAGGTCGATGAAGCGCACGCCCGTCACCCGCTTGGCGTGCCGGTCGTAGTCGATGCCGGTCACCTGCGAATGCAGCCGGATCTCGAAGTCGCGCTGCTTCTGCAGCATCGGATACAGCAGCACCGCCGGACTGGCCTTGGCGTTGGCCTCGCAGAAGAAGCGCTCGCAGTGGCCGCAGTACTGGCACGGCGCCAGCTTCGCGCCATCGGGGTTGGTGTAGGCGCGCGGCGAGTTCGCGGCCGGCAGCGGAAAAGGCTTGTAGCCCAGGCTCTGCGCGGCGGCCTGGAAGATGCGGCCCGACTCGAGCATCTCGAGCGGCTTCTGCGGAAAGTCGCGCGTGCGCGGCGCCTCGAACGGGTTGCCGCCCTCCACGATCTGCCCGCCGATGTTGCCGGCCTGGCCGGCGATGCCGAAGAGCCGCTCGAACAGGTCGTGGTACGGCTCCATCTCGGCGTAGCCGATGCCCCAGTCCTGCACGGTCATGTCGCGCGGAATCGCGGCCTTGCCGTAGCGTGATTCCAGCCGCGTGCGCAGCGCCGGGTCGTATTCCGCCCAGCGCCATGTCTGGCCGTTCCAATGGTTGGCCGCGCCGCCCATGCCTTCGCCGGGCAGGAAGGCTTCCATGCGGCGCACGGGCAGGGCGTGCTCGCCGACGGCATGGCGCAGCGTGTAGGTTTCGTTGGCCCAGTTCTGGACCAGGCTGTTGTGCACGCCCCAGCGCAGTTCGTCGCGCTGGTTGGGCAGCGTGGCGGCGGCGCTGCCGGCCAGGTCGCCGCCGCGCTCGAGCACCAGCACGTCGATGCCCGAGTTCTTCATCTGCCGCGCGGCGAGTGCAGCGGTGAGTCCGCCACCGACGAAGACGACCGAGCGCCTGGGAAGTTTCCGGATCATGGGGGGCCTTCTTCTTTCCTGTTCAGCTGAAGTCGTCGATCGATTGCGGCGAGGCCGCACCGGGAAACGCCCGGCCGCGGAACTCGACGACATTGCGCGCATGCAGCGCCGGCAGGCCGGGAAAGCCCACCGAACGCCAGAAGACCTTGTCCCGGTTGCCGCCGTACATCGGGTCGGCGAAGCAGGCCTGCACGAACAGCGGATAGAACGCGTCGTTGAACCACGCGCCGAGCGCGAAGCGCGGGTCGTCCCATTGGTCCGCCGCCACTTCCTGCAGCAGGGTGTCGATGCGTGCCGCGTCGAGCTGCTCGATGGGCTTGCCCGTGCGCTTCTGCGTCTCGCGGCGCAGCGCCGCGATGCCGGCCTTGAAGTGGTCCTCGGGCGTGAGCGGCGACTGGTAGCCGTGCTGCGGCTTGCCCGGCTGCCATGGCCCTTGCCGGTACAGCCGGTCGCCGCGGCCCCAGGCGCCAGCCAGCTGGCGGTCGATGAACACATGCAATCCGCAGTCGACGCCGCCAGGGGTCAGCGCGTCGGCCGGGCACATCGCATCGACCAGCGCCTCGACGCACGCGGCCTCCTGCGGGCCGAGCGAGAGATAGCTCGCAGGCTGCGGCGCCACGGCCCCGGCTGCGGCCCCTTGTGCCCCGGCCGGCGCAGGCGCCAGGCCGCCGAACAGCGCCGGCAGCGCCAGCGCCGCGCCCGACGCGCCGCCGACCCGGCTCAGGAAGATGCGCCGCGCGGGCGGTGCGTTGTCTTTGTTGGACATGAGGTCTCTCTTCAAGGAACGAAGGCTGCGTGGACAGCTTGCAGGCTGTCGTGCAGCCTTGAGACTCATGCTATTGAGCGATGCCTGGCGCCGGAAGACCGCGCGCGTGAACCATCGGGGTGAGCGATCGGCATCAATGGCGCCGTGGCTGGCGCGATGGATCAATGCGGCGTGCCGTATGCCGCGATGCCGAGCAGTTGCCGCGCGCCTTCGGTGACGAGGCAGAACAACGAGCCACCCAATCCAACCCTGAAGAGCCACGCTTCCTTGCGGCCCGACATGCCGAGCGAAGCCACCAGCATCGCGAGAAAGACGAAGAACAGCCCCGCGAGCCAGGCGTCGGGCGGAAGCAGGGTCCGCGTGCGGTCCCCACGGCCGGGCCGGTAGCTGGCACTGCCGGTGAACAGGATCCAAAGCCCATACGCCGCGAGGCCGGGAGGCACCAACGCGCCGAGGGTGCGAACGATCCGCGAGGTTGTCGACCGCGTCCCGGCGGTGTCGATGCGCTTCACGATGCGCTCCTTCCCGGCGCGTTGTGCCCCAGGCTCACGAGGTAGGCGCAGAACATGTCGGCCATCGCGTTCGAATACGCCTTGATCTGCGCGTCGGTGCGCGGGCTTTCCGAGAAGCTCTTGCCCACCGCACTGAAGGTCGTGGTGATGAGCTCGCTGGCCAGCGCGCGCCTGGCCTTCGAGGCCTTGGGCAGCACTTCCCGCATGAAGGCCTGCATGGCGCGGGTGCCGGTGGCCCGCGCTTCCTGCGCTTCGGGCGCGTCGCGGTAGAGCGGCGCGGCGTCGCTGAGCGCGCCGCGCACCTCGGCCTCCTCGCACTCGGAACGCACGAAGGCGTGCACCAGCAGCCGCAGCCTTGCGAGCGGCGGCTTCGCGGTGTCCTCGAGGATGCCGCCCAGCATGTCGCTGGTGTGGCGCCATTCGTCGCTCTGCAGGCGAAACAGGATCGAGGCCTTGTTCGGAAAGTACTGGTAGACCGAGCCGACGCTCACGCCGGCCCGCTCGGCCACGCGCGTGGTGGTGAAGCGGTGCGCGCCTTCCTTCGCCAAAACCTGAACAGCGGCTTCGAGAATCGCCGCGACCAGGTCGTTCGAACGGGCCTGCTTGGGCTGTCTTCTAGAGGAGAACGGGGTGCTCTTTCGTTCGGTCATGGGCGGGGTTCGCAACGCGAATGGAAAACATGAAGGGTTCTTCATATTATTGCAGCCATGGCTCCCGCAGCCGCTTCGCTCTTCCACCCGTCCCGTTCATCCATCCCGAGGAATCTTCCATGACAACCCTGACCCAGGCCCCATTGGCGCCCCTGCTGGAGCGCCTGTTCGAAGAAGCCGCCGCCACGTCGCCGGCCATGAGCGCATCGTTCGCCGGCCTGTCCGGCGAAGAGCGCACGCGCCTGATGCGCAGCAAGACCGGCTATGCCGAGCTCTACGCACAGCTGAAGGACTTCGCGCTGCCGGTCTCGCGCGAGACCGGCGCCTTGCTCTACATGCTGGCGCGCAACGGCAACGCGCGCAGCATCGTCGAGTTCGGCACCTCGTTCGGCATCTCGACGCTGCATCTGGCCGCCGCACTGCGCGACAACGGTGGCGGCCGTCTTCTCACCACGGAGTTCGAGCCTTCGAAGGTGGCGCGGGCGCGCGCGAATCTCGAGGCAGGCGGACTCCACGACCTGGTGGAGATCCGCGTGGGCGATGCGCTGCAGACCCTGGCCGCCGACCTGCCCGAACGCATCGACCTGTTGCTGCTCGACGGCGCGAAGGCGCTCTATCCCGAAGTGCTCGCGCTGGTCGAAAGCCGCCTGCGGCCGGGCGCGTTCATCGTGGCCGACAACGCGGACTACAGCCCCGAGTACCTCGCGCGCGTGCGTTCGCCTGCGGCCGGCTACCTGTCCACGCCGTTCGGCGACGACGTCGAACTGTCGATGCGCCTCGGCTGATGCCGCTTGCCCAGGAGAAACTGCAATGAACATATTCGTGACCGGCGCGACCGGTTGGGTCGGCTCGGCCGTGGTGCGCGAACTGATCGATGCGGGCCATCGCGTCGCGGGGCTCGCACGTTCCGATGACGGGGCGGCCGCGCTCGCCGCAGCGGGCGCACAGGTTGTGCGCGGCACGCTCGACGACCTCGGCGCGCTGCACGGCGCAGCCGATGCCGCCGACGCGGTGATCCACACCGCCTTCGACCATGATTTCTCGAAGTTCGCCGAGAACGCGCAGCAGGACCGCCGCGCCATCGAGGCGCTGGGCAACGCGCTGCTGCACACGCAGCGGCCGCTGCTCGTGACCTCGGGGCTGGCGCGACTCGCATCGGGCCGCGCCGCGACCGAGGCCGACATGCCCCCTGCGTCGTCGCTGCGGCAGTCGGAAGCCGCTGCACAGGCGATGGCCGCGCGCGGCGTGCGCGTGTCGACGGTGCGGCTCGCGCCTTCGGTGCACGGCCTCGGCGACCATGGCTTCGTTCCGATGCTGGTGCGCCTGGCGCGCGAGAAGGGCGTGTCCGCCTACCTCGGCGAAGGCCTGAACCGGTGGGCCGGCGTGCATCGGCAGGACGCCGCGCGCGTGTTCCGGCTCGCGGTCGAGCAGGGCGCCGGCGAGCCGGTGTTCCACGCGGTCGCCACCGACGGCGTGCCGTTGCGCCACATCGCCGAAGTGATCGGCCGGCGCCTCGGCCTGCCGGTCGAGCCGCGCGGCCGCGAGCATTTCGGATGGTTCGCCGACTTCGCGGGCGCCGACATGTTCGCCTCGAGCGCTCGAACCCGGGCCGTGCTGGGGTGGCGGCCGTCCGGCCCCGACCTCCTCACGGACATCGACCAGCCCGGCTACTACGGCGTGTAGCCGTGTAGCGCAATTTCCGCCGCGCCAGTCGCACTGGCCGTAAGCGTCTGACGTCAGGCAACGCACTCGACGATCCTCATCGATCGGGTGCGCTCGCCTGTGGCGCGCACCGGTCGATGGAGGCAACCGGAACCTCCCATGTCACATCCATCGACACCCTCTGCATCTTCGCCAACTACCGCGCCAACTTCCGCGCGCCACCCGGCGCAGGGCCGCCTGCTCCTCCTCGCGGCCGTCCTCTTCGTTTCGTATCTCTGCGTCGGCATGTCCCTGCCCGTCGTGCCGGTCTTCGTGACGGGACGGCTCGGGCTCGGCAACGCCTGGGCGGGGCTCGGCGTGGGCATCGCCTTCCTTGCCACCGTGGCCACGCGCGCGCATGCGGGCAACCTGTCGGATCGCCGCGGTGCCAAGCCCGCGGTGGCGCGCGGGCTGCTCTTCTACGTCGCCGGTGCGCTGGTCTCGCTGGTCGCGGGCCTTCAGTTTCTCGCGCCCTGGACAGGCTTCGCCGTGCTGCTCGCGGGCCGGCTGCTGATCGGCCTCGGCGAGAGCCTGGTCGCCGTCGGCGTGATCGGCTGGGGCATCGGCCTCGTCGGTCCCGCGCGCTCGGGCCATGTGCTGGCGCTGGTGGGCGCGGCCATCTATGGCGCGCTCGCCGTCGGTGGACCCATCGGCCTCGCGTTGCTCGCCCGCTTCGGCTTCGCCGGCACCATGGCCTTCGGCGCCGTGCTGCCTGCCCTCGGCCTGCTGGCGATCTGGCGCCTCGACGGCGTGCCCGTGCACGCGGGCGCGCAGCGTCCGTCGTTCTGGCGCGTGGTCGGCAGCATCGGCTGGCACGGCGCGGTGGTTTGCCTGCAGGGCATCGGCTTCGCGGCGATCGGCGCGTTCTTCGCGCTGCATTTTCTCGATCGCGGCTGGGGCCACGCAGGACTCGGGCTGACGGCCTTCGGCAGCGGCTTCGTGCTGGTGCGCGTGCTCTTCGGCCACCTGCCGGACCGCGTGGGCGGGCTGCCCGTGGCCATCGGATCGCTGGTGGTCGAGACACTTGGACAGGCGCTGATCTGGCGCGCGGACGGGCCCGTGCTCGCATTGGCCGGCGCGTTCCTCACGGGCCTCGGCTGCTCGATGATCTTTCCAGCGATGGGCCGCGAGGTGGTGCGGCTCGTGCAGCCTCACCTGCGCGGCGCTGCGCTCGGCGGCTTCTCGGCCTTCCAGGACATCGCCTACGGCCTCACCGGGCCGCTCGCCGGCCTGCTGGCCGACCGGGCCGGATACGGCAATGTGTTCCTCGTCGGCACGGGGTCTGCGGGGCTGGGCTTGCTGGTTGCCCTGTTCCTTCGTCGTGCACAGCGCAGGGACGGCGCTGGCCGGTCCTGAAGGGGGCGGGCCGCGTCGCTGTGTCCGGTTCGGCGCCTCCTCGCGAGCACTTCAGGGCCGCCTGTGGCCGCGCGGCGCGCGTGCGAAGATTCCTTCCATTCGGCCGCGGCGCCGATGGCCGGCAGCGCTTCCCGATCACCGGCCAGCGCCATCACAAACAACCCTCTTGAATGCTCGACAGCCTCATCGCCTACCGCCTCGAAACGCCGGCCCCCGGCATGCTGCACGTGCGCCTGCGGCATGTGCCGCTGACCGTGATCCTCGTCGTCGCGTGCGTTGCGCTCATGGGCATTCCGCTGGGCTTCGCCTGCGACATGGCCTCGGGCCACGATCCTTTCGGCAACCTGAATGGACAGAACGGCATGGCGCAACTGCTGGGCCTGCTGGCGCTGGCCATGGTGTGCATGGCCGGACCGGCGGGCCTGTGGTTCTGGCCGATTCGCGAGACGCTGGTGCTGTCGCGCAGCGACGCGCGCGGCTGGCGCATCACGCGCAACGTGTTCGGCCTGCGCCGCAGGGTTGCGGAGGAATTCGACGTCGATGGCATCCGGGGGTTGTGCCTGCGCGAAGTCACGCTCAACGGCCGCGCGCATCTGTTGCCGGTGATGATCGACCGCGAGGGCGAACCGCATTGGCTCAACTTCGTTTCGGCCATCCTGCCTGCGGGCTCGGCGCGCGCCGACGGCTACCTGCGCGCGCTCGCCGGCTTCTTCGAAGACATCTGGCCGGAACCCGTGAAGGACGCGGACGAATGGACGCGGCTGCTGCAGGCGTTCAAGGAAGGCAAGCGCCCGCCGCGTGCCGGCGAGGTGCCGTATGCCGGCATGCCGCCGCTTCGCGCGCGCCGGCCGGCGCCGGCGGCGAAGGTCGCCGCAGACGTGAAGCCTGCCGGCGGGACGGACGGGCCGCTGCAGCTGTCGATGCCTGCGCGCGTCACCGTGGGCGTGGTCGGACTCTTCTTCGGGCTGCTGGCGCTCAACAACTTCATCGCGGTGCTGAGCGGACTGTTCACGGGCCGCCTCGCCAGCAGCGGCAGCCGTTTCTCGAGCGGCACCCACATCGTTCGCTTCGCCACCGAACCCACCTGGTTCGTGGTGAATGTGGGCATGGAGAGCTTCGGCGTGCTGTTCCTCGCGTTGCTGGCCTATGGCTGCGTGAAGGCCGCGATGCTGTCGCCCGCGTGGAAGCGCGATCGCGCGAGCGAACGCAGGAGTGCGTCCGCGGTGAGAGGCAAGGCGGCGCGAGGCAGAAAGTAGTCACGCCCTGGGTCGCGCGCAGCCGAAGCTGGGCGACGACACTCGCCGTGGTGCCTCGTGTCCACCCTGGGTACGGGTTTGTGCAGAGCAGGATGGTGGCGGTGATTGGCACGCTGCCGGCGATCCGCTGGACGCCGTCTCCGTTCAACTCGACGACCTGGGCTTCGAGACGCAATCCTGGGCGTTCTCTTCGGTGCACGAGTCGCGCTGACGTTTGCTCGCCTGCACCGGCGGCGCGTTTGTCCGGGCCGGCCCCGATGGCTTCCGCGGCCGGCCGGATGGGGTGCCGTCCGACGCGGACCGGCGGCGCGCCACCGTAGGGTGGAATCTCCAAATACCGGGAGATCAGTCCATGCAGAGAACCATGCGAAACCGTGTCGCCAACCCGCGATGGTCGCCGTTGTACATGGCGCTCGGCGTCGCGGCGGTCCTGATGATGCACGGCTGCGCCGTGTCGCCGCCGACCATCAAGCCCGTGGAGCAGGTCGACCTGCAGCGCTTCATGGGCGACTGGTACGTCATAGGCAACATCCCCACGCGGCCGGAGCGCAACGCCTTCAACGCGGTGGAGTCGTACAGCCTGAAGCCCGACGGCACGATCGACACGCGCTTCCGCTATCGCGACGGCGGCTTCGACGGGCCGTTGAAGACGATGAACCCCACGGGCACGGTGGTGCCGGGCACCAGCAACGCGGTGTGGGGCATGCAGTTCATCTGGCCGGTGAAGGCCGAGTACGTCATCGTCGACATCGACCGCGACTACCAGCTGACCATCATCGGCCGCAGCGATCGCGACTACGCGTGGATCATGGCCCGCACGCCGAGCGTTCCGGAGCCGGTGTACCAGGCGGCCGTGACGCAACTGAAGACGCTGGGCTATGCGGTCGACAAGCTGCGCCGCGTGCCGCAGCAGTGGCCGGAGGATGCCGGCACGGCGGCGGGCCGCTAGCGCCTCGGCGGCGCGTGC
>Ga0209050_1002793_pt1 | contig 13977 bp, 12 predicted proteins | sample Araplavi_mTSA_r2_FD_184276 | JGI IMG/M metagenome (GOLD analysis project Ga0209050, IMG submission 184276) | Arabidopsis root microbial communities from North Carolina, USA - plate scrape MF_Cvi_mTSA_r2 (SPAdes) (version 2) | ecosystem: Host-associated > Plants > Roots > Endosphere | place: USA... | reverse complement strand
TGCCGCGCGAAGATCTCGCGCACCTGCCGCGACACCGCCTTGTAGCGGACGAAATCCGGCGGCACGAACACCGCCTGCGGGCACAGGCGCTCGGCCCGGATGGCCGGCATGGCCGAGCGCACGCCGAAGGTGCGCGCCTCGTAGCTCGCCGCGCACACCACCGACCGCGCCCCGCGCCAGGCCACGACCACCGGCCGCCCGCGCAGGGACGGGTCGTCGCGCTGTTCGACGGACGCGTAGAAGGCGTCCATGTCGACATGGAGGATCTTGCGGGGCGGGGCGGACACGTGACGTGGGTGCGGCGTGGCGGCGTTGTTAGTCAAAATACTAACAAGTGCGGGCGATGAGGTCACGTGTGGAGAGCGCTGTGCTCTTGTAGCCCGGGTAAGCGCAGCGCACCCGGGGTTGCACGCGCGACCGCGGTGCCGAACCCGGGTGCGGCCTCCGGCCTTACCCGGGCTACAACATCGGATCTTCATCGCCGCGCATCGGCACGGCCCGTTTACTTCCCTCCCGCACGCTGCGCACATGCCCGGACACCTGCCGTTGCATCGCATCGAACGCATCGCGCACGGCCACATAGGCGTCCTCGTGCGAATGATCCTTCGTCGGCGAACGGCCCGCTTCGAACGTGATGCCGCGCATCACCGCGTGCAGATGGACGAGGTAGCGGTTGCCATGCTGGTGACGATGCTCGGCGTGGCGGACCGCCACATCACACGATCGCAGCTGCGGCGCCATCTGCCACAGCTTGCGTGCGTGGCGCAGGATTTCCTCGCGCAGCGCTTCGGATACGGGCAGGCCTTCGAAGCGGATCGTGACATCGTGTTGCATGGGGGCTCCGTTACGGTGGGACATGCCTCCATATGCAGGCCGCCCGGAGCGATGTCAGCTTGAAACTTCCACGTGGCCACGTGCATGGTGGGGGTGCATGATGTCGGACTGGCAGCGCGCCTGATGAGCACCTATTCCCTTCCATCGCTGTTCTCGCCCGCGTCGGTCGCCGTGATTGGCGGCAGCCCGCGCGAGCGCTCGATCGGGCGCGCGTTGCTTCGCAACCTGCAGTCCGGCGGCTTCGCCGGCAAGATCGGCCTGGTCAATCCGCGCCATCGGCAGATCGAAGGCGTCGACGCCGTGGCACGCGTGGAAGACCTTTCGTTCGTGCCCGAGCTGGTGCTCATCGCCACGCCCGCGGCGATGGTGCCCAAGTACGCGAACGCCGCCGCCGAGCACGGTGCGTCGGCGGCAGTCGTGCTGAGCACGGGACTGGGGCAGGGCGAGGGCTCGTTCGCAGCGGAACTGCAGGACATCGCACGCGCGCACAGCATGCGCCTGGCCGGCCCCAACAGCCTGGGCATCATCGCGCCGCACGCGCGGCTCAATGCCAGCTTCGCAGCGCACACGCCGCTGCCGGGCGATATCGCGCTGGTGTCGCAATCGGCCGCCATCGCCGCGGCGCTGGTGGAATGGGGCGCGAGCCGCGCGATCGGTTTCTCCGCAGTTGCGGCGCTGGGCGATGCGCTTGACGTCGACTTCGCCGACCTGCTGGATTACTTCGCGCGCGACCGCCATACGCGCGCGATCCTGCTGTACGTCGAATCGATCCGCGACGCCCGCAAGTTCCTGTCGGCTGCACGCGCGGCGGCGCGACTGAAACCTGTGGTCGTGGTGAAGTCCGGCCGCCATGCGCCGCGAACCACTGCGCCGCACACGCACGCGTCCGCACTCGCATCGCCCGATGCGGTGTATGCCGCCGCGTTCCATCGCGCCGGCATGCTCCGCGTCCGCGCGTTGAACGAGCTGTTTTCCGCGGCCGAAGCACTCAGTCGCGTCGATTCGCTGCACGGCCGGCGTCTGGCGATCTTCGCCAACGGACGCGGCACCGGCGCGCTCGCCGCCGACCGCCTGCTCGACATGGGCGGCACGCTGGCGTCGATCTCCGACGAAGCGCGCGCGCAGATCCAGCCCATCGCATCGCCCGCATGGCCGGGCACCAATCCCGTCGACTTCTACGGCGATGTCGATCACGCCTCGTATGCGCAAGCATTCAGCGCGCTCGCGTCGGACGAAGCGAATGACGCCTTGCTGGTGCTCAACACGCCCACGGCGTTGATGGACGCGCACAGCCGCGCCGATGCGCTGGCGCAGGCGCGTGAGTCGCTGCCATGGAGCGTGCGCAAGAAACCGGTGTTCGCCGTGTGGCTGGGTGCGGATGAAGCGGCGGCCGACCGCCTCAACGCCGCGCGCATCCCGAACTATCCGACCGAAGCCGACGCCGTGCGCGGCTTCATGTACCTGGTGCGGCACCGCGAAGCGCAGATGACGCTGAGGGAAACGCCGCCGAGCCTGCCGGACGACCTCGTCGTCGATACGGACACCGCGCGCGGCATCGTCGATGCGGCGATCAAGTCGGGACGTCGCTGGCTTGATCCCATCGAGGTTACGCGCGTGCTGGGCGCGTATGACATCCCCATCACGCCGGTGGCGCACGCGCGCGACGCGGATGAAGCGGCGCGCGCGGCCTCGCCATGGTTCGCGGAAGGCCTGCAGGTGGCGGTGAAGGTGCTTTCGCCCGACATCGAGCACAAGTCCGACGTCGATGGCGTGCGCCTGAACCTGCCGGGCGAACAGGCCGTGCGTGACGCGACCGCTTCGATCCTGCAACGCACACGCGACCTGCGGCCGGACGCGCGCATCGAAGGCGTGACCGTGCATCCGATGATCGTGCGCCCCAAGGCGCGCGAACTCATCGCCGGCGTCGCGGACGATGAAACCTTCGGCCCGGCCATCGTGTTCGGTCGTGGTGGAACGGCGGTGGAAGTGATCGACGACAAGGTGCTCGCGTTGCCGCCGCTGGACCTGCGGCTGGCGCACGAGATGATCGGGCGCACGCGCGTGTCGCGCATCCTCAAGGCGTATCGCGATGTGCCCGCCGCCGACGAGCGCGCCGTCGCGCTGGTGCTGGTGAAGCTGGCGCAGCTGGTCGTGGACGTGCCCGGCATCCGCGAGGTGGACATCAATCCGCTGCTGGCCGACAAGGATGGATTGATCGCGGTGGATGCGCGCATCGGCGTGTCGCCTTCGCGCCGGCTGCACAAGGGGCCGGGACATCCGCGCCTTGCGATCCGTCCGTATCCCAAGGAATGGGAACGGCAGATGGTGCTGTCGGACGGCGCAACCGCGTTCGTGCGCCCGGTGCGGCCGGAAGACGATGCGATGTTCCGCGAGTTCTTCGGGCGCGTGACCGATGAAGACCTGCGCATGCGCTTCTTCCAGACAGTGAAGCATTTCAGCCACGAGTTCATCGCGCAGCTGACGCAGCTGGATTACGCGCGTTCCATCGCGCTGGTGGCCATCGATCCGGCCAGCGGCGACATGCTGGGGGCAGTGCGACTGCTGGCGGACGCGAACTACGACCGCGGCGAGTACGGAATCCTGGTGCGCTCGGACCTGAAGGGGCACGGCCTGGGCTGGCGGTTGATGCAGATCATGATCGAGTACGCGCGCTGGCTGGGCCTGCGTTCGGTCGAAGGCGAAGTGCTGCAGGAAAACCGCACGATGATCGAGATGTGCCGCGCGCTGGGGTTCTCCGTCGTCACCAACCCGGAGGATTCGAGCCTGGTGACGGTGTCGCTGCGCATCGGGGACATGCCGACGTAGGCGAAGTGCCATCGCCGACGGAGGAAGCGATGCGCGTGTCGCGTGAAGTGCTGGCGATGGGGAAGAAAGCGCTACGCGCGCCCCTTTTTTCATTGGATCGTGGCGAAAAATGCGTCATCGATGGCGCGCAAAGGGCCGCACGCGCCGCTTCGGGGGTCGATGCTGGCGAAAGAAGCGTCACGCGTGCCCCTTTCTTGATTGCTCCCTGATCAGAAAAGCGCCATCGCTGGCGCTTGAAGTGCCGACGCTGCCCCTCAAAGTGCCGGCGCTGGCACTTCAAGTGCCACGCGTGACGCTTTTTTCGCCACGCGAAGCACTTTCCGCAGGTCGCACGGCACAACCCCGCTGCACCCCGCTCTTGTAGCCCGGGTAAGCGAAGCGCACCCGGGGTTGTCGGCCCAGCCACGCATGGTGAACCCCGCCCCAAACCGTTGACGCATCCTGTCCACAGGACACCAGAACCCCCCTACGCCGGCCCTTCATTTCCTGTGCGCCCTGTCGCTAAACTCGGGTGGGGACATTGGGGGATGGGGTATGGATACTCGCGTGGCATGGCGGGCGCTTTGCGCGGCTGCTGCACTTTTCATCGGACTGGCGCAGGCGGCGGAGCCGTCGCCCGAGTCGTCTGACGCCGGCATGGCCGAACGGGCCATCGCACAGGTCGAGGAAAGCAGCCAGCGCGCCTACCGCGACGCCATCGCCACCTTCGACGCGGCCCAGAAGCAGTCGCCCGGCGACGTCGAGATCGCCGTAGCGCGATGCCGCTTCTTCCTGCACTACACCGACCAGGAATCGGGCAACTGGATGAGCGGGGCGCAGGACGCGCTCGAAGCGTGCTCGGAGCAGTTGCACCAGCGCTGGCCCAACGCGGCGCAGGCGCAGATGTTCGAACTGGAGCAGCTCTGGGGCGAGGAAGCCGCGCAGCGCGGCGAAGTGCTGCTGAAATCCGCCGACCAGTGGCCCGTGAAGTTGCGGCGCGACCTGCTCACCACGACGTCCTACGCCTACCAGGACAGCGACGAAGTCCGCGCCGGCGAACTGGCCTTGATGGCGGCGCGGCTGGGCGATGCATCGCGTCTGGCGGCCGCCGTGAAATACCTGTCCGCACAGAAGAAGTTCAAGGAAGCCGCCGACCTGCTGGCCAAGGCCGAGCCCGCCGAAACACCGTTCGCCGCCCAGCAGCGCATCGAGGCCGCCCTCACGCTGCCCGACACGAAGATCGCCGTGGCGGAGGCACGCCGCCATCCGAATGCGCTCAATACGTTCGGCGCCGAAGTGGCGGCGCGTGCCTACATGCGCGCCGGCGATTTCGCCTCGGCCCGTCGGGTGCTCAAGGACCTCCCGAACACCAACGAGAGCGCGAACGCGGTGAAGTTCGACGCCGCCATCGGCATCGGCGACTTCGCAGGCGCCGCCGGGTACGTCGACATCACCGACACCGAGAACCTCTTCGCCAACATCGGCCGCTTCCTCACGCTGGCGGTGGCGGCACCTACGACGCTGATCAAGCCGTCGATGCTGCTGGCCTTGGCGCTATGCCTCGCGTACCTCGCGGCCATGGCTCTGGCCCCCGGCTTGGTGCTGGTGCCCGCGCATTACCGCGGGTTGGCACGCCGCCTAAAGGGCAAGGTCAGCGCACCGTTGTTCCCGGCCATTGGCCTGAAGCGCGCATGGTATGGCGCGGCCGTCGCACTGGTCGTCCCGATGGTGGTGGTGATGCTGGTGCAGCCGGGCGCCATGGCCGGCATGGCCGAAGGCAACCTGATGGCATCGGAGCAGATGTTCCGCGCCTTCCTGTTCGCCGAAATCGCGGCGCTGGTGTGCCTGGTTCCCGCGTTGATCGGCATGACCCGCCGCCAGCTCACCGGCGACCGCGCCGCGCTGCGCACGTGGTGGATCGTGCTGCTGATGTGGGGCGCGCTGATCAGCATCGGCTGGGTGCTGACCTTCGTGCAGACCCGATTGGGCGTGAATCTGGAAACCACCCAGACGCGCATGGTGGCCGCTATGGTGGAAGGCGGCGCCGAACTCGGCGGCCCCGCGCTGTCGCTGCTGATCCTGGCGCTGGTGGGCCCCGTGTTCGAAGAGCTCGCCTTCCGCGGCCTGCTGCTGGGCGGCCTGTCGCGCCACATCAGCTTCGGCTGGGCCAACACGCTGCAGGCGCTCGGTTTCGCCGCCATGCACGACGACCCGCCGCGCTTCCTCTACTACTTCGCCATGGGCCTGTTCGGCGGCTGGCTGGTGAAACGCACCGGCTCACTGGCGCCGGCGATTGCGCTGCATGTTCTGAACAATGCGGTGGCGGTGGGGGTGTTGATGTGGGTTGGGTGAGCCATGGGCGCTTCTAGGAACACTGGCACCTCCGCGACGGAAGGAACATGAGCCTCAAAGCACTCGGCTACGGGCTGGCCACCTTCTTCGTCGCCTACGCATTGATGACGCTTGTTGCGAACGTCATGGTAGACGCCGGGGTGTACGCCTCCGGCAGCGCGTTGATCCAAATCATGGGCTACCTGGTGCCGGTGGTGGCCGGTTATGTGGCGGCGAGCAAGGCGGCGCGCTGGCGGATCGTGCACGGAATCGTCGGCGGTTCCATCGGCATCGTGCCAATGCAGCTGACGCCGATGCTCGTCGATCCCGATTACACGCCGAACGGTATGCTCGTGATCCTCATCTGTTTTGCCGTCCTCGCCGCGCTGGGCGCTGTCTTCGGCAATCACGCTGCAAGGAGAAGGGCAGGTGGCTGATGCGAGCAGCGGCGCAGTGAAAGAGGGCTCGAAGCCCAAGGAGCCGGGCATCGCGCTCGGCTTGGCGTTGATCGCGCTCTTGGCCTGCTTGCTGGCTGCAAGCGTGATGGCGAGCAACGGGTTGAAGCCGGGGCCGATGCGGCCCGGTGCCCACTCCGTCATCACCGGCGTCTATCTCATGGCATGGGGCGCCATGTTCCTTGCCAGCTACTACTTCGATCACAAGACGTTCTTCTTCCGGGCGCTGATATGGGTGTGTGAACACTTGTCGAGGCCGAAGGGGCGGGGAATGGCCTTCTTCTTCGCTGCGCTGGGCTTCGGAGTCGGTGGGTTGGGTTTGCTGAGCGGGCTCGGCGTGTTCGATCTGTCGTGAACGAAGCGGGCAATTTCCAGAACAAGGCACACGCGGATGCGCATATTTGGATACACGCAGGAACAGCGTGATGAGGTGCCGGCCGCACCGCGCGAGCTGGCAGAGATAACGTTCGTCGCCACGCCGGAAGAGGCGCGGAAGATCGCCGGGTTTCTCCTGCACGCGGCAGACGAGATGGAACGGATGGGGCCTCACTACAGCCACATCCATCTGTCGGACAAGCAGCCGGGCTTCGACGACTCGCCGCATGTCACGGTGTACAACACCGCGAACGTATGAAGTATACGAACGGACAAGAGGTGCGCGTCGGCGACTGCATGCGCATGGGGATGACAGCGGCGGGGTCGTTGTGTTCTCGATACGGCCTGATCCATTTCGTCGAGGACGACGAAGACCTGGAACTCCTCTCGCGCGCAACGCGCGAGGGCGGCGCGGAGTAGAGCGCCACTGCGACAAAGGCTGATTGCCCGTCGCTCACCGTCATCAGCACACTCGCTCTCAAGGAGTGTAGAAGCTCCCCACTAACCGGTAACCCGCCACCGATTCACAGGCGGGTTTCTTATGCCCGGAACATCGGGCATGTGTCCGACGCAGCACGTCCGCGTCGGGAGGGCGGCTAATAAAACACCTCGAAAGAGGGAATACGCCCACCGAGTTAGTGCGGCTTCTAACCTCCCGACACCTTGCGCCGAATCCCCGGCGCAAGCCCGGCTGGTTTGCTGGAGACCCCCGCATGAGCAAGGACACGCGTTCCATCCCCGCCGCATTCCGCGGCTACCTGCTGCCCCGTTCCGCCCACGACTCGCTGACGCAGACGCGCGATCAGCTGCGCCTGCTGGCCCAGCTCACCGAAGCCCGCAGTGAACCGACCGACTACGTCGTCCTCTCACTCGACGCGCTGTCGGAACTCTTCGATCGCACTGCGTCGTATGTGGATGACGCGTTGTCCCTGGTCATCCAGCACGGCCCCGACCCCGAGGCGGCTTGAGTTTGCTGCGGCTCGCTGCATGTGTTGCCCGCGTACGCAGGGCGCACCCAGTCTGGGCGCGCTCTGTCTATCGTGTCAGGCGTCTGGCTTTGTTCCGCAACTTCACATCGCCCGGCCATGGCTCTGGGCCTGACGCTGTTCCTGCCACTGAGCGATCTGCGCCTGATGCTGCTGCTCGAACGCTTCGGCCTTCTGCATCGTCTCGGTCATCGAGGGCGCCGGTGTGCGCAAGTTGGCCATGCCGTCGAAGCCAGGGAACGTTCCCAAGACCCAAGCATCGCCGTTTTCAAGCACGTGGACCGATTCCACCCGGTTTGGCCGCACGCCACCTTGTCGTGCGGCCAAAGTCAGTTCGGCGACCTTTTCGTTGCTGGCATCGGCTGGAAGCCTGTCGCGCAGTTCCTTGAACAACGTGTGGTGCGGATGCGTTGGATCGGCATAGCCCAGCGGTTCGTGCGTGGCTTCCTGCGAACGAGGACTGTCGTGGAGGAACTGGCGCGTCGAGGATTCGATTGTGTTCGCGTCCAATCGCTGGGCCTCACGGCCCTGTAGCAGGCTGAAGGGGAACGACGACGAAGGCGCGCCCCGATCCGCTGTCTCTTTGGCGAGGGATTGCACGCCCTCGATGAGCGCCTGCCCGGTCCGGATCGGTGCCTCGCGCGCGAGCTCCAGCATCGACAGTGCGAGGCCCGCGCTTTCCACCGCGTTCGAGGCGCGTCGCGCGGTCCAGCCTGCAGCGTCGACCATGCGGGGCCATTGTTCGGCATGCGCAGACAACCCGTGGCGCAACTCGCGGATGTCGTTACGGTAGGTGTCCACCAGCGTGCGGTTGTCCTCGTATCGCTGCCGGTTGGCGTCGTTCAGCACCGAAGGACCGCCCATGCGATCCGGCGCCATGGTGGCGATGAAATGGGCGCCAATGCCGTGTGGGCTGAGCGCGGTGGCGACCGGGTCGCGCTGCGTGGACCATCGAGCGATAGCCGTGGTGGGTGAAGCCAAGGCCGGAACGTCTGGCCGGTACGGGGGCAGGCCATAGTCATGCCTGCGCAGGTGTGCGATGTCCTGCTCGCTCGCGTAGATACGCACTTCACCGATATGACGGCTGGCGGCACTGACGAAGTCGGCGGCGTCCATGTGATTGACTACGTGCGCTCCTGGTTTGGCGGGTCCTTTCGTGATCGCCAACTCAGCGGCACCGTAGGCGTTGAACGTTTCCGCCTTGATGCCAAGTTGATGCGCCTGGATCTGGGCGAGGGTACCGCCCAGGGAGTGGCCTACGGCGGTGATGGCTGGGGCAGGCCTTCCCTTCGAAGCTGCCCATTCGTTTGCCTTCTCGATTGCCAGCTTGGCAAATGCGATAGCGTCATTGACTTGATCATTCGCCGCTTTCGCAACCATGCCACCATCGGCGAGTACGACATCACGGATCAGTTCTCTGTTGACCTCGGTACCGCGGTTGGCGATGACCACCTCGCCACTGCTTAGGTCGCGATATGCCGTCCCTTGGTAGCCAGAGCGCGCGTTGGCGTAGGCGATGATTCTATAGTTCTGTACCCCCGCCGTTACAACGCGATCCTCCTCGTTCGTCGCGGATGCCTCTCGACTGCGATCCTTGTACGCGTCCTTGGCCAGATGGGAACGATCCTGAGTGGTCAGATTCACGGCCTGATCCTCCGCGGCGTCAGAGTGATGGTGAACAGCTCATCCTGCACGTCGTGACCAAAGCCTGACGGGGAGGTTTCACCTGAATCCGGCCAATCCTTCAATTTCATTGATAGGTAGGTTCGCTTGGAGAAGAAGATTGTTTTTGGTTTCTGAGCCCGCAGCTCGTCCAAGAAGAGCGTCGGAGTGAAACGAACGGTCCTGCCGAGCAACCGGGTCGTGACGGCCGTCAATTCCCATTGGCACACACCTCTGTCGTGATAATCCTCATTCAGAAGCGCATCGACCGCGATGTCCATTCGGTATGCGTTATCGGCTTCACGGACGACGGAAAGCGGCAGAAAGGCAAATTTTTGCTCATGGTGAGGGCCCACCTCCAAGTCGAACTTTTCGGGCATGCAGTCGACCCAGTTGTCGACGCTGTACTGCACCGCTCCACCTATCCGCGTTAGCGGCCCCGGCGCATCTTGGATGGTCATCGTGATTTCGTACCGTTCCTTCGGATTGGGGTTCTGCTGATACTCCGGCCGCTTCATCGGCTGACACGCCGTGAGCGCGCCAAACGCCACCGCCGCAGCCGCCATCTGTTGTTTCAACATTTCGTCGTTGTCCTCATGCACGGTAGACAGAGCGGGTGCTCGTTCGGATAGGGATGGGCGAGGCTGCGATGGCAGCGCTTCCGGTTCGTAACTGGAAGTTGCGTTACAGATCGCACTGCGGCGTTGTGCGAGCAGTTCGCGGGAAATCGCCACGGCGCGTGGCGAGGGCGCGAGCTCGGGCGCGTCTTCCTCCAATGCCTCATGGAATGGACGGCGTTTGATCGGAATCGCTGCCAGCTCAACTCCGCCGGTTCGGTCGACGGTGTATGAGGAACCGTACAAGTCGGCCAGCCGCTGGGCCATCGCGCGTTCGTGCGTGCGCGCCCGCCGCTCGCACCAGAAGAACGCGATCAGCGTCCCTGCAGACAGCAGTGCGCTGAGTGAAACCGCCAGGTAGATCAGTGTCACCGCCGTCATCGCTTGCCCGGACTTCGTTGCGCTTGCGGCAACCTATCGGTGTGTCGAACTGCGATGCAATGAGTGAATGTCGCTTCGCCACGCCCGGGCGCCGGTCCGGCTGCTGGCCTTGCATCGCACGCCGTGACCTTGAGTCTTATGCCAAGGTGATGCGTCTGGACTGGATCTGGGCGAAGGCACCGCCCAGGGCGTGGCCTGCGGCGGTGATGGCAAGTGGTTTTCCGTCGATTGCGGAAAGTTCTGTCGCGTCGTGCAGATAGACACGATCCAATGTGCGAAGGCTCACGGTGAGATCCTCCGCGACGTCAGTGCGATTGTGAACAGCTCATCCTGCACCTCCTGGCCAAAGTAGGAGCGCTGCGTACTGCCCGAGTACGGTGTGTCGCCAAGGGTCTGAGCGTCGTACGCTCGCTTGGAGAAGAAGATCGTCTTGGACTGCTGCGATCGCAATTCCCGCAAGGTCAGGTCCGGCGTGAAGCGAACCGACGCGCCCTTCAAACTCAGCGTCGTCTGCACGAGTGTCCACTTGCAGATGCCGAGTCCGTAATAGTCTTCGTCGACCATTCCGTCGGCCCAGACCTCGGCGCGATATGTGTTCTCGGCGACCTTCTCTAAGGGATAACGAATCCACTTCTTGGGGTTGATGCGAAGTGGATTCATCGGTCCGCCTGTTGCGGGGACGCAGGAGTCGTCTGGCACGAGGTACTGCATCGATCCGACTGCGTCCGTTAGTGGGCCCGGCGCATCCCGGACTGTCATCGTGATCTCGTATCGCTCGTTCGGATGCGGGTTGAGCCGGTATTCCGGCGGCGTCGTCGAATGACACGCCGTGAGCGCGCCAAACGCCATCGCCGCAACCGCCATTTTGTAGCCTAAAGGCTTGTCGGCGTAGGCAATGACGTTGTATACGCGGTCGCCAATTGGGGCTTGCTTAGCCGCGTCCTTGGCCAGATGGGAACGATCCTGAGTGGTGAGATTCACGGCCTAATCCTCTTCGGCGTCAGTGTGATGGTGAACAGATCTTCACGGACCTTTTCACTAAACCTAAATGGGGACGCTTCTCCAGACTCTGGCCAGCCATCCAGGTCTGTGGCGGAGTAGATCGCGTCTGCGAAATAGAGCGTCTTGGGTTGCTGTGCCCGCAGTTCCCGTAATGTCAGGTCCGGCGTGAAGCGAACCGACGCGCCCTTCAAACTTAGCGTCGTCTGCACGAGTGTCCACTTGCAGATGCCGAGTCCGTAATAGTCTTCCTCGACCATTCCGTCGGCCCAGACCTCGGCGCGATATCTGCTCTCGGCGACCTTCTCTATGGGATAACGAATCCACTTCTTGGGGTTGATGCGAAGTGGATTCATCGGGCCACCAGTTTCAGGGACGCAGGAATCATCGGGCACGAGGTACTGCATCGAGCCGACTGGGTCCGTTAGTGGGCCCGGCGCACCTTGGATGGTCATCGTGATTTCGTACCGTTCCTTCGGATTAGGGTTCTGCTGATACTCCGGACGCTTCATCGGCTGACACGCCGTGAGCGCACCAAACGCCACCGCCGCAGCCGCCATCTGTTGTTTCAACATTTCGTCGTTGTCCTCTTGCGCGGTAGACAGAGCGGGTGCTCGTTCGGATAGGGATGGGTGAGGCTGCGATGGCAGCGCTTCCGGCTCGTAACTGGCAGTTGCGCTACAGATCGCACTGCGGCGTGCGCGACCAGTTCACGGGAAATCGCCACTGCGCGTGGCGAGGAAGCGAGCTCAGGCGCGTCTTCCTCCAATGCCTCATGGAATGGGCGACGTTTGATCGGAATCGCTGCAAGCTCAACTCCAGTGGTTCGGTCGACGGCATATGAGGAGCGTTGAGCGCAACCGCCAGCGTCGCCGTCATCACTCGCCCGGACCCCATTGCGCTTGCCGCAACCTATCGGCGTGTCGAAGGACGCCGCAATGAGCGAATTTCTTCCTCGCCGGCTATCGGAAAGCCGACATGGCGCCGGCCCGGCTGGTTTCACATCGTCCGGCCACTGGCTCTGGCGCTGCTGCCACAGCGCGATCTTTGCTGGTGCCGCTGGAATTCGCCGGCCTTATGCCTCGGTCATCGAAGGCGCCGGCGTGCGCAGATGGTCACATCGGCTGGGATCCTGTCGGGCAGTTCCTTGAACAACGCGGGTGGGACGCGTCGGATCGGCATAGCCAGCGTTTGTAGCCCGGGTAAGCGAAGCGAACCCGGGCCAGGCGTGACAGCCCCCGGGTGCGCTTCGCTTACCCGGGCTACAAGAGCGGTTTGCGGTTAGACCCAACCCGTCGCATAGAACACCCCGATCACCACGAACACCGCGATCGTCTTGATCACCGTGATCGCGAAGATGTCCTTGTAGGCCTGGCGATGCGTCAGGCCGGTCACTGCCAGCAGCGTGATTACCGCGCCGTTGTGGGGCAGGGTGTCCATGCCGCCGGAGGCCATCGCGGCGACGCGGTGCAGCACTTCCATCGGAATGCCGGCGGCGTTCGCGTTGGCGATGAACGTTTCGGCCATCGCGGCCAATGCGATGCTCATGCCGCCCGACGCGGAACCCGTGATGCCCGCCAGCGCGGTCACGGTCACGGCCTGGTTGACCAAGGGGTTGCCGATGGCGCCCAGCGCATTGGCGACGACGAGGAAACCCGGCAGTGCCGCAATCACCGCGCCGAAACCGTACTCCGATGCGGTGTTCATGGCGGCCAGCAACGCACCACCGACGGCCGACTTCGTGCCTTCGGCGAAGCTCGCCATCACCGGTTTCCACGCGAACGCCAGCACCAGGGCGATGCCCAGCAGCAGCGCGCCCTGCACGGCCCAGATGGCGGTGACCTTCGAGATTTCCTGCACCACCGGCGCCGCGCTGCCGATCACTGCCGGGTCGAAGCTGTGGCTTTCGCCATAGAAGCGGGGGATGGCGGAGGTCAGCAGTTTGTTCGCCACACCCACCAGCACCAGCGGCGCGATGGCGATGAGCGGGTGCGCAAGCGTCTGCCCCGCGAACGGCGCCGGCTCGTTCACCAGCAACGTGCCGTAGCCTTCGCCGGCCGCGCGTGCCTTGCGACGACGCCAGTCGAGGTACGACAGGCCGACGATGAGGATGAAGACACCGCCAATCGTGCCCAGCACCGGCGCGGCCCAAGTGTTGGTGCCGAAGAACGTGGTGGGGATGATGTTCTGGATCTGCGGCGTGCCCGGCAGCGCGTCCATCGTGAAGGTGAACGCACCCAGCGCGATGGTGCCGGGAATGAGGCGCTTGGGGATGTCGCTCTGGCGGAAGAGTTCGGCCGCGAACGGATACACCGCGAACACCACCACGAACAGCGACACGCCGCCGTAGGTCAGCAGCGCGCAGACGACCACGATGGACAGCATCGCGCGTTGCGCGCCGAACAGGCCGATGGTGGCGGTAACGATCGACTTGGAGAAACCCGACAGCTCGATGAGCTTGCCGAAGATCGCGCCCAGCAGGAACACGGGGAAGTACAGCTTCAAGAAGCCGACCATCTTGTCCATGAACAG
>Ga0209050_1002792_pt1 | contig 13978 bp, 13 predicted proteins | sample Araplavi_mTSA_r2_FD_184276 | JGI IMG/M metagenome (GOLD analysis project Ga0209050, IMG submission 184276) | Arabidopsis root microbial communities from North Carolina, USA - plate scrape MF_Cvi_mTSA_r2 (SPAdes) (version 2) | ecosystem: Host-associated > Plants > Roots > Endosphere | place: USA... | reverse complement strand
GGAAGGGCTTGGAGGTCAGCGCGCCCACCGGACAGATGTCGATCATGTTGCCCGACAGTTCGGACTCGATCGAACGGCCCACGAAGGTGGTGATTTCGGAGTGCTCGCCACGGCCCAGCATGCCCAGTTCCATGACGCCGGCGATTTCCTGGCCGAAGCGCACGCAGCGGGTGCAGTGGATGCAGCGCGACATTTCCTCGGCGGAAACCAGCGGACCCAGGTCCTTGTGGAACACGACGCGCTTTTCTTCCTGGTAACGCGAGGAAGAGCCGCCGTAGCCCACGGCCAGATCCTGCAGCTGGCATTCGCCGCCCTGATCGCAGATCGGGCAGTCGAGGGGGTGATTGATGAGCAAGAATTCCATCACCGACTTCTGAGCGGCGCGAGCCTTCTCAGAGCAGGTGTGGACGACCATGCCGTTGGTCACGGGCGTGGCGCAGGCGGGCAGCGCCTTGGGCGCTTTTTCCACTTCAACCAGGCACATCCGGCAGTTGGCCGCGATGGACAGTTTCTTGTGGTAGCAGAAATGCGGCACGTAAAGCCCGACTTTCTGGGCGGCATGCATGACCATGCTGCCTTCGGGCACTTCGACCTTGTTGCCGTCGACGGTTAGTTCAACCATTGCTGTTCCTGAGACCTACAGATATTGCGGGACCACACAAGACTTGTGCTCGATGTGGTGCGCGAATTCGTCGCGAAAATGCTTGAGGAAGCCACGGACGGGCATGGCGGCGGCGTCACCGAGAGCGCAGATGGTGCGGCCCATGATGTTGAGCGCCACGTTGTCCAGCAGCTCCAGATCTTCCGGACGGCCTTGACCGTTTTCGATGCGGTGCACCATGCGGTAGAGCCAGCCGGTGCCTTCGCGGCACGGCGTGCACTGGCCGCAGCTTTCCTCGAAATAGAAGTACGACAGGCGCAGCAGCGACTTCACCATGCAGCGCGTCTCGTCCATGACGATCACAGCGCCAGAGCCGAGCATCGAGCCGGCCTTGGCGATGGAGTCATAGTCCATCGTGCATTCCATCATGATGTCGGCGGGCAGGACCGGGGCGCTCGAGCCACCGGGGATGACCGCCTTCAGCTTCTTGCCGCCGCGCATGCCGCCAGCCAGTTCCAGCAGCGTCGAGAACGGGGTGCCCAGCGGGATCTCGTAGTTGCCGGGACGCTCGACGTCGCCGGTGATCGAGAACAGCTTGGTGCCGCCGTTGTTCGGCTTGCCGACTTCCAGGTAGGCCTGGCCGCCGTTGCGGATGATCCACGGCACCGCCGCGAACGTTTCCGTGTTGTTGATGGTGGTGGGCTTGCCGTACAGGCCGAAGCTGGCCGGGAACGGCGGCTTGAAGCGCGGCTGGCCCTTCTTGCCTTCCAGCGATTCCAGCAGCGCGGTTTCTTCGCCGCAGATGTAGGCGCCGTAACCATGGAAAGCGTGGAGCTGGAAGCTGAAGTCGGAACCGAACAGGCGGTCACCCAGGAAGCCGGCGGCACGCGCCTCTTCCAGCGCTTCTTCAAAGCGCTCGTAGACTTCGAAGATTTCGCCGTGGATGTAGTTGTAGCCGACGCTGATGCCCATGGCGTAGGCCGCGATCGCCATGCCTTCAATCACGATGTGCGGATTGAAGCGCAGGATGTCGCGGTCCTTGAACGTGCCGGGCTCGCCTTCGTCGGAGTTGCAGACGAGGTACTTCTGGCCCGGGAAGGCGCGCGGCATGAAGCTCCACTTCAGACCGGTCGGGAAGCCCGCGCCGCCACGGCCGCGCAGACCCGACGCCTTGACTTCGGCGATCACGTCTTCCGGCTTCATGCCGGTGGTCAGGATCTTTTTCAGGGCTTCGTAGCCGCCGCGCTTGACGTAGTCGGCCAGGCGCCAGTTGGCGCCGTCGACGTCGGCCATGATCTGCGGCTGCAGGTGGCGGCCGTGCAGGGCCATCGAGTTGGACAGGTCGTTCAGGGGGTTGGGATCCAGCCCCTGCGCGAACTGCTTGTACAGGTCAGGCGCGTTCATGCCGACTCTCCTTGCTGCTTGAGGGCCGCGACCAGCGCGTCCAGCTTCTCGTCGGTCATGCGCACGCACATATGCTTGTTGTTCACGATCAGCACGGGGGAGTCGCCGCAGGCGCCCATGCACTCGCCTTCGACCAGCGTGAACTGGCCGTCTTCGGTGGTCTGGCGATAGTCGACGCCCAGCTTGCGCTTGAGGTATTCGCCGGCGCGGTCGCCGTCGCGCAAGGCACAGGGCAGGTTCGTGCAGACGGCGATCTTGTTCTTGCCGACGGGCTTGACGTCGAACATGTTGTAGAACGTGGCGACTTCCTGGACCGCGATGGGCGGAACGCCAATGTAGTTGGCCACGTCTTCGATGACTTCGGTAGCCAACCAGCCCTTCTCTTCTTGCGCGATGGCAAGCGAGGCCATGATGGCGGACTGCCGCTGGTCGGCCGGGAACTTGGTTAGTTCACGGTCGATTTTCTGGTAGGCCTGTTCGGAAAGCAGCATAGTTTGAATCCGGGTTATGCGGGCGTGCTCGTGACTGTCTGGGCGGATCAGCGATCGATCTCGCCGAAAACGATGTCCTGCGTGCCAATGATGGTGACGGCGTCGGCGATCATGTGGCCACGCGACATTTCATCCAGCGCTTGCAGGTGGACAAAGCCAGGCGCCCGAATCTTCAGGCGGTAAGGCTTGTTGGCGCCGTCGGACACCAGATAGATGCCGAATTCGCCCTTCGGGTGCTCCACCGAGGCGAACGCCTCGCCCGGGGGCACGTGGAAACCTTCAGTGAAGAGCTTGAAGTGATGGATCAGCTCTTCCATGTTGGTCTTCATGGCGGTACGCGACGGCGGGGCGATCTTGTGGTTCTCGATCATGACCGGGCCGGGATTGTTGCGCAGCCATTCCACGCACTGGCGGATGATGCGATTGCTTTGGCGCATCTCGGCGATGCGGACCAGGTAGCGGTCGTAGCAGTCGCCGTTGACACCCACGGGGATGTCGAAATCAAGCAGATCATAGACTTCGTAGGGCTGCGTCTTGCGCAGGTCCCAGGCGACGCCCGAACCACGCAGCATCGGGCCGGTGAAGCCCAGCGCCTTGGCGCGCTCGGGATCGACCACGCCGATGCCGACCAGACGCTGCTTCCAGATGCGGTTGTCGGTGAGCAGGGTTTCGTACTCGTCGACGCAGCCGGGGAAGCGGTTGGTGAAGTCTTCGATGAAGTCCAGCAACGAGCCCGAACGCGCTTCGTTCATGACGCGCATTTCCTTGTCGCCACGGAACTTGCTGGAGTCGCCGTACTGCGGCATGGAATCCGGCAGGTCGCGATAGACGCCACCCGGCCGGTAGTAGGCCGCGTGCATGCGCGCGCCCGAGACCGCTTCGTAGCAGTCCATCAGGTCTTCGCGTTCACGGAACGCGTACAGGAATACCGCCATCGCGCCCACGTCCAGGGCGTGCGAGCCCAGCGACATCAGGTGGTTCAGCAGACGCGTGATTTCATCGAACATCACGCGGATGTACTGCGCGCGCAGCGGGGCTTCGACGCCCAGCAGCTTTTCGATGGCCATGACGTAGGCGTGCTCGTTGCACATCATGGACACGTAGTCCAGGCGGTCCATGTAGGGCAGCGCCTGGATGTAGGTTTTGTGTTCGGCCAGCTTTTCGGTGGCGCGGTGCAGCAGGCCGATGTGCGGATCGGCGCGCTGGATGACTTCGCCGTCAAGCTCGAGCACCAGGCGCAGCACGCCGTGCGCGGCCGGGTGTTGAGGACCGAAGTTCAGGGTGTAGTTCTTGATGTCTGCCATGATTCAACGCCCCATGCCGTAGGTGTCTTCGCGCACCACGCGCGGGGTGATCTCGCGCGGATCGATCGTGACCGGCTGGTAAATGACGCGCCGCTGCTCGGGGTCGTAGCGCATTTCGACGGTGCCCGACAGCGGGAAGTCCTTGCGGAACGGATGGCCGATGAAGCCGTAGTCGGTGAGGATGCGGCGCAGGTCCGGATGGCCTTCGAAGACGATGCCGTACAGGTCGAAGGCTTCGCGCTCGAACCAGCCGACCGTGGGCCAGCATTCCATCAGCGAGGCGACCATCGGGAACTCGTCGTCAGGCGCCCACGTGCGCACGCGCAGCCGCCAGTTGTTCTCGAGGGAGAGCAGGTGCGCCACCACGGCATAACGCGAGCGGTGGATGCGGACGTTGGTTTCCTCGGGCATCTGGCGCGTGCCGTTGCCCCAGGTCAGGTAGTCGACGCCGCAGAGGTCGATACAGGTTTCAAAGCGCAGGCCGGCTTCGGCGCGCAGCTTGTTGCAGACGGAGAACCACTGCTCCGCGGGCACTTCGAGCGTCAGCTCGCCCAGCGCCTCGGTCAGCGCAATGTCCGCGCCGAGGGTGGTCTGCAAATTGTTTTTCAGGGATTCGAGCCTGGTCATCATCTTGTACGCTTAGGTGAACCGATACGCTGGTTTCGCAGGTTCGAGGCGGCTGAGGCCTGCCATCGGACCTGACGAAGCATCAGCGCGCAATCGTGTTGGTCAGACGGATCTTGTTCTGCATTTGCAGCAAGCCGTAGACCAGCGCCTCGGCCGTGGGCGGGCAGCCCGGCACGTAGACGTCTACCGGTACGATGCGATCACAGCCACGCACCACCGAATACGAGTAGTGGTAGTAGCCGCCGCCATTGGCACAGGAGCCCATGGAAACCACCCAGCGCGGCTCGGGCATCTGGTCGTAGACCTTGCGCAGCGCGGGCGCCATCTTGTTGCACAGCGTGCCGGCAACGATCATAAGATCGGACTGGCGCGGGCTGGGCCGGAAGATGATGCCGAATTGGTCCAGGTCATAGCGGGCTGCGCCCGCGTGCATCATCTCAACCGCGCAACAGGCCAGACCGAAGGTCATGGGCCACATCGAACCGGTCTTCGCCCAGTTCAGGAACTTGTCGGCGCTGGTGGTGATGAACCCTTGCTTGAGAATGCCGTCTATAGCCATATTCGTCTCTGATAACGTGCTGTGAAATGAACCCGAAGGTCACTCCCAATCCAGCGCGCCCTTTTTCCATTCGTAGATGAAGCCGACGGTCAACACGGCGAGGAAAACCATGACCGTCCAGAAACCGACGAGTCCGACGGTGCCCTGGGCAATGGCCCACGGGAACAGGAACGCGATTTCCAGGTCGAAAAGAATGAACAGAATCGCCACGAGGTAGTAGCGCACGTCAAACTTCATGCGTGCATCTTCAAACGCTTCGAAGCCGCACTCGTAAGGCGAGAGCTTCTCAGCGTAAGGACGCCGCGGGCCAAGGAGGGAGCCGGCCGTTAGAAGCGCGAACCCGATAAGGGTGGCCACTACGATAAACAGCAGGACGGGAAAATACTGTTGCAGGTTCATTCAGGCGTCCGTCAAATGCGCAAACCTTAGGATTGTAGCATTCGCGCGGTTACTTCCGGCTGAACTCTGTAGCTTGAATAGCAGGCGAAAGACTGCATTCCTTAAATGGAACAATTGCAGCTTTCGTCGGTGCATGTCGAGCATGTGCGGCTCGAACGACACGAAGCCGTAGTATGCCTGAATTCAGTCCGCAGACGAAAAAAAACCACCCCCAAAGGGTGGTTCATGCGAACGGGCCGAGGCCCGTTCGCTTTTGCTTTAAATCCACACAGGGCTTGCGCCCTGCATTGGATTAGAAGCGGTGACGCACACCGATGCCGACGGCGGTCGACTTGACGTCGTCCAGGAAGGCGTAGTTGGTGGCGTACGAACCGTAGGCGTACAGGTTGGTACGCTTGGACAGGTCGTAGGTGTAGCCCAGCGAGTAGATGTTCATGTTGGCATCGTCGCCCGTCAGCTTGTCGTTCGACGGGTCAACACGCTGCCACGAACCGAAGACGTTCGAAGCGCCACCGATGGGGGCCGACAGGCCGACCAGGTAGGAGTTGGCCTTGAAGCCGTCAGCAAACACGTTGCTGATGCCGCTGGCGGTTGCCGACAGGATCGAGTTGCCGTTCACGCCGGGGCCAGCGAACCAGCCGTCGGTGGTGCGGCCGTAGACCAGGGCCAGCTTGACCACTTCGAAGTCATACGAACCACCGATCATGTACGAACGCGGGGTAGCGTCGGTAGCTTCGGTCGTCAGACGGTTCGAGGCGTTCAGTTGGTCGTACGACAGAGCGACGTTCAACGGGCCGTTGACGTAGCGCAGACCAGCGGTGATGGCGCGGGTGTTGTCGGCGGTCTTGAAGCCGGTTTCGGTCGTCTTCGTGTCGTCGGCGCTGAACGAGTAGCCGGCGCCGAATTGGAAGCCGCTGAACGACGGGGTTTGGTACATGACCATGTTGTCGTAGCGCTGCGTGTTAGCGGCGCTCAGACCGGTACCGATGTTAGCTTGACCGAAGCCAGCGCCGAACGGATCGATCGAACCGAAGTACTTCGAAGCGATGTTGGTTTGACGACCGAAGTCCAGTTGGCCCCAGCTGTCGCTGGCCAGACCGACGGTGGCTTGACGACCGAACAGACGGCCACCTTGAGCCGAACGGCCGTTGCCCGAATCAAAGCCCGATTCCAGTTGGAAAACAGCGCGCAGGCCGTCACCCAGATCTTCCGAACCACGCAGACCCCAGCGCGAACCGTTTTGGACGCCGTTGATCATGCCGAAGCGGCTGCCGTTGACGGCGTCGCTAACACCGCTGATACGGTTGTAGCCGAGGCCCGTGTCGATGATGCCGTACAGGGTGACAGACGTTTCTGCCTGGGCGACACCGGCGAAACCGGCGAGCAGGGCGGCAGCGAGCAGAGTCTTTTTCATTTAAGAAATCTCCGTTGATTTGAGTGACAAGAGCAGCAATCCAGCAAACCAGCCTGCCGCCCCCCTAACTCCGCGAAGGGAAGTTGACGCTATTGCATCAAAAATCGGGGGGACTGGCTATGGTCGGCATCAGAAAAGTGCAGGTTTGCGACAGGCTTGTTGGGAAGTTGCAACATCCCGCTGATGCTCGCCGCGCAACGCTAGGGCTTTCCCTTACCGAACTGCCCGAGCGCGCAACCATGCGACTTTCGGCCCTGCCCCCAATTTTCCGGGCAATTCCAAAACCCATTCGTCACGCTACTTTCTTCGCGGCTCCGGCAGCCATGCAGCGCTAAACCGGAGCGGCCGGGATGATGCCGGCACTGAAGATCATCGTAATCACGAGCGGCGCTAATAACGTTGTTATTAATAAAAATCGTCGATATGATCGATGGCACCGTATAGCCGCTGAGCGCCATGTCCACCCCTTCCCCTCGAGCCGACCGCAACGAACGCCTGAGCGCCCTGCGCAGGCAGATCATCCTGGACGCCGCGCAGCGCGTGTTCGAGCGGGATGGTCTGGAAAAGACGACGATCCGGGCCATCGCCAAAGAGGCTGGTTGCACGACGGGCGCCATTTATCCCTGGTTCGCGGGCAAGGAGGCGCTTTACGGGGAACTGCTGGACGGATCGCTGCAACGGCTGCACGCGCATCTGGCGCAGGCGGGCGATGCCGAGACGCCGCAGTCGGCCGCGCGCGGCGTGATAGGGGCGTTTTTTGCCTACTACGCGCAGCGGCGCACGGATTTTTCGCTGGGGATGTATCTGTTCCAGGGACTGGGCCCGCGGGGGCTCGGCCGGGACATGGACGAAAAGCTCAATGGCCGGTTGCGGCAATGCATCGATCTGATCGGCCAGGCGCTGTCGCGCACAAAAGGCTGGCGGGACGAGACCGTTCAGGCCGAGCAGATGAACGTGTTCACCTATTTGATGGGACTGTTGCTGCTGGTGCACACCCGCCGCCTCAAGTCGCTGGGCCAGCAGGCCGATGCGCTGCTGGACAACTATTGCCACGCCCTGGAACAACGATGACCGCAACCGCCCTCGCCGCCGATGCGCGCGCGCCGCAGATCAGCCTTGCCGACTTTCACGTGCTGCTTGCCGACCAGCATCCGTTCTCGATGCTGCTGGGGATCGATGTGCTGCACATCGGCCACGGCACGGCGCACGCCGTGTTGCCCGCCCGCGACGCGCACCAGCGGCTGGGCGGCATTGTTGCCGGACCGATGCTGATGGGACTGGCCGACCTGGCCATGTATGCGGCAGTCGTGGGCGCCACCGGGCAGGCCCACGCGGTCACGGCCAGCCTGACCATCAATTTCCTGCGCAAAAGTCCGGCAGGCGCCATCCATGCGCATGCCCGGCTGCTCAAGGTGGGCAGGCTTTCCGCGGGCGAAGTCGTGCTGACCGGCGAAGGCTCGGACGAGCCGGTCGCGCATATCGTGAGCACGTGGTCGGTGCCCAAGCCATGAGCCCGCGCGTCAGCATCGTCGGCATGGGCAGGATCGGCACGATGGCCGCGCGGCGGCTGCTGGCCGCCGAGCCCGACATTGCGCTGACCCTCTATGACATCGAGGCGGAGCGGTGCGAAGATTTCCGCGGCAACGCGACGCTGGCAACCTCGGCGCGCGAAGCCCTGGCGGAGTCAGACACCATCGTGCTGGCCCTGCCCCGGGAGCGCGAGATCGATCGCACGCTGGAGCGCTTCAGCGACGGACAGGTCACTGCGCCCATTGCCGGCAAGCTGATCATCGATCTGGACCCGCCACCCGCCGACCGGATGCGGCAGCTTGACCGCGCCATCACCTGCGCGGGCGGGCGCTACACCTGCGCGCCAATGCAGGCGCCCGCCGCGGACGGCATCGAGGCGCGCCTACTGGACGCGCTGAACCGTCCTGCCTGACACGTGCAGCCGTTCGACGGCCGCCACGCACAGGACCAGCCATCCCAGGCTGACCGCGAACCCGGCTACGACATCGCTCGCAAAATGCACCTGCAGCAGGATGCGGCTGAGACCGATGGCCATGATGAGCGCGGCCATGAACGCCACGCAGGGCAGACGCCACGCGGGTGGCGCGAATCGCCACATCAGGTAGCAGGCCGTGCCGTACACAGCCATTGCCGCCGACGAGTGGCCGCTGGGGAAGCTCCAGCCGGTCGCCATGGCGTAGCCGTGATCGTGGTCGGGGCGCACGCGCTCGAACGTGTGCTTGAACAGCCAGTTCAGCGCGCCGTTCAGGCCTGTCGCGACCGCGCAGAAGAGCGCGAGCTGCCACGACCCGCGCCATAGCAGCGCAATCGTCATCAACACGGCGACGACCGTGAGCAGGTTGCGGTCACCTAGGTACGTGATCCAGGACAGCAACCAAAGCATGGACGTCGACATGGACATGCTGAGCGCATTGGCGAGCGCGCTGTCGAACGCCACGATCGTCCCGCGGCTTTCGACGGCCAGGGCCAGCGCCAGAAACAACGCAAAGGAAATGCCCGCCGTCGCGGCGAAGAGCGCGGCACGGCCGTTGCCGGACAGGCGGCCGTGGCAGCGCATGAAGAGCAGCGCCACGCCGCCCGCGACCAGCGGCAGCGCGACAAACAAAGAGAGGGCATGGGCTGCGGCCCATGCCGCGTAGACATCGGTCATGTATGCGCCATCAAAAAGAAAGGTGCGTGGGGGCCGCGCCCCCTGCTACAACGAGACCAGCGTCTTGTCGACCGGCGCGAAGGCATGCGCGCCCGCCGCGTAATCCCACCGCTCGACGTGGCAGACCTGCTGGCCTTCCTCTTCAGAGCGGGTGATCACGCCCAGCGAGTTGGGCACGGTGCCCCGCACCCGGTGCGAGCAGGTCGTCCCGGCCTGGACGATCCAGCCGGCCGGTCCGGTGGGCGCGGTCAGCGGCAGCACGTAGGGCAAGTGTATATGACCGCCCAGCACCAGGTCGACACCCGCCTGGGCCCAGGCCGACAGCGCACGCTCCCGGCCGATCAGCAGATTGGACAGGTCCGATTCGACCTTGGCGCGCACCGGGTGGTGCGCCACGACGAGGCGCAACTGGCCCGGCCGGGCCTGCCGCAGCCGCTGGGCGACGCGAGCGATCTGGGCATCGGAGATCTCGCCATCCTTGTGGCGTTTTGGCCGCGTGGTGTTCACCCCGATGGCGAGCACGCCGTCGTTTTCGAACACGGGCTCGAGGATCGGCCCCAGCGCGCGCTTGTAGTTGCCGTAGGGATTGAGGGCGCGTGCGAATACGTTGTACAGCGGGATGTCGTGATTGCCGGGCACCGCCAGCACGGGCAGCGCCAGACGCTCGATGAACCGGCGCGCGGCGGCGAACTGGCTGCGGCGCGCACGCTGGGTGATGTCGCCGCTGAGCACCACCAGATCGGGCGACAACTGCCGCGCCAGGTCCAGCACGGCTTCGACGACCGCCTTGCGCTCCGTGCCGAAATGGGTGTCCGACAAATGCAGGATCCGCGTCATGAGCGGTCCAGAAGCTCGGGGTCCGCCGGCACCACCAGGGGCAGGCGATCGCTCGCCACCTTGAATTCAAGCGGCGTGTCCATCCAGGATATCTCGCCGTCCATCGCCACCTTGACCCGGCGGCGCCCGCGTACACCGACCGTCAGCTTGTCGAAGGCGAAGCTGATGACGTTCTCGGCGTCGCCCATCCGGCTGAGCAGGCCGCGCACCAGCAGGCCGTAGAGGGCCAGCGTGCCCACTGGCCGCGCCGCCATGGCGATCAGCCGGTTGCGATCGAGCTCGTCGTTCTCGATGCCGATGTGTTCCAGTTGCAGCTTGTTGTTGCCCACGACGAGCGTCGGCGACCGCAGACTGCGCGACTTGCCCTCGAATTCGAGCTGCAACCCCAGCTGGCGCGGTTGGCGCCAGAGCGTGACCAGGCCTGACCACAGCGCAACCCAGCGCCTGCGCCCGTAGCGTTGCTTGTAGGCCTCGCGGTCTTCGAGCAGTTGCGGATACAGGCCGAGGCTGGCGTTGACGAGAAACAGTCGGCCGTTCAGCAGGCCGACCTGAACGGGCCGGATGGTGCCTTGCAGGAAGCCGCGCAGCGCCACCTCGGTTTCTTGCGAAATGCCGTAGGTGCGGCCGAAGTAGTTGAAGGTGCCTTGTGGCAGGATGCCGAACGGCACGCCCTGTCCCAGCACCGTGGACGCAACGGCATTGAGCGTGCCGTCGCCGCCCGCGGCGATGACGACGCCCTGCTCGTCCTGGGCGCGCTTGACCGCCTGGCGCGCCACGTCCGTCAGCCGCGACGGATCGCCGACCGGCATGAGTTCGTAGCGCCGCCCGGCCTTGTCGAGGATTGTCCGTATGGTGTCCTGCAAGACCTGCGCGTCGCCGCGCCCCGATCCTTTATTGAGGACGATGAATAAGGGTTCTTTTCCCGTGAGGGGTCGAGCCGCTGTTGCCGGGCTCTGCTCGGATGGCGTCATGCGACAAACATACCCTAAGCGGGTAAACCGCCGCAAGACGCCGCACGGCGCACGCTTTGTAAGAAAGCGTGCGCCGTCCGTTCAACGGCCGACGGCGTACGCCTGCATCAGGCGCGGGGTGGCGGCCGCATGCAGCAGTCCGTCCGCGTCACGCGAAGCGGCGGTCAGCCGGCCGACCGACCACTCGGGCAGTTCTTCGATCTGGTGGCCGCGCTGGCGCAGCGCCGCAATGACCTCGGCGCCGAAGCTGGCCTCCAGCGCCAGATGACCGGGTTTGCGGTCGCGCGGGTAGAAGGACGTGGGAAAGTGCATGGTGTGCGACATGGGCAGGTCGATGGCTTCCTGCAGATTCAGGCCGTGGTGCACGTGTCGCAGGAAGAACAGCAGTTGCCATTGTTCCTGCTGGTCGCCGCCCGGCGTGCCGAAGGCCAGGTACGGCTTGCCATCGCGCAGCGCGAGCGACGGGGTCAGCGTGGTGCGCGGGCGCTTGCCCGGCGCCAGCGTGCCGGGCAGGCCTTCTTCCAGCCAGAACATCTGAGCGCGGGTGTTCAGGCCGAAGCCCAACTCCGGAATGACCGGCGAGGACTGGAACCAGCCGCCGGACGGCGTGGCCGAGATCATGTTGCCCCAGCGGTCGATCACGTCCACGTGTGTGGTGTCGCCGCGCTTGGCCGACGCGCGCATATCGGCAAGGGTCGGTTCGTTCGTGGCGCTGCCGGGCGCGGTGACGGGCGACAGGCGCTCGAGCGTGTCCATGACGCGCGCGACCTGCGCCTCCAAGCCGGGCACCTGGCCGGGCAGCAGGTCGTGCGACGCGCCCTCCCCGATCAGTTGGCGGCGCTCGGCGTTGTACGCGTCGGAAAGCAGATGGGCGAGCGGCACGTCGATAAAGGCCGGGTCGCCGTAATAGGCTTCGCGGTCGGCAAAGGCGAGCTTCATGGCCTCGGTCACCCGGTGGATGAACTCGGCGCTGGTGGGACTGACGCCCGCCAAGTCCATGTCTTTCAGGATGGCGAGTGTCTGCAGGAAGACCGGCCCCTGGCTCCAGGCGCCGGCCTTGGCGACCGTGTAGCCGTGATAGTCGTAGGTCAGCGGTTCGTCGTAGCTGGCGGACCAGCCGGCCAGGTCGTCGGCCGTGATGACGCCGCGGTGGGTGGCGCCGCTTTCGTCCATGACGTCGGTGTTGCGGGCGAAGCGGTCGATTTCGTCGGCGATGAAACCACGGTAGAACGCGTCGCGCGCGGCCTCGATCTGGCGCTCGCGGTCGGCGCCGGCGCCTTCGGCGGCTTGCAGCACGCGGGTCCAGGTGCGGGCCAATGCCGGATTGCGGAACAGCTTGCGGGCCTGCGGCACCTGCCCGCCCGGCACGTAGACCTGGGCGGTCGTCGGCCAGTGGGTTTCGAAGAAGTCTTTCAGGCCGGCAATGGTGTTGGAGATGCGCGGCATCAGCGCATGGCCTTGTTCCGCGTAATAGATGGCGGGTTCGAGCACGTCCCGCACGCGCATCGTGCCGTGGTCGCGCAGCAGCAGCATCCAGGCATCGAACGCGCCGGGGATCACGGTGGCGAGCAGGCCGTTGCCGGGAATGAGCTTCAGGCCTTCGGCGCGATAGCGTTCCAGCGTGGCCGCGGCGGGCGTGGTGCCCTGCCCGCACAAGACCTCGACCTTGCCGGTGCGGGCCGAATAGAACACGGCCGGCACTTCGCCGGCCGGGCCGACCAGATGGGGTTCGACCACCTGCAGCACGAACGCCGAGGCGACGCAGGCATCGAACGCATTGCCGCCGCGCTCCAGCAGCGACATGCCGGCCGAGCTGGCCAGCCAATGGGTGGACGTCACGACACCGAAGGTGCCGAGGATTTCCGGGCGAGTCGTAAACATGGTGGGTCCTGATGTTGGGATGTAAGACCGATTCGGGTGTCTGACACCGAGACGCCCCACAGCAGCAAGTGACGCCATCCGGGACACCGCGGATCCGGCTCTGCCGGTCCGCTAGTGTCGCCCCCTTGAGGGGGCCCGCGTCAGCGGGTACGGGGTGGGCTTATTTCTTTACACCCTTCAGGCGGATCAGACCGTCGGGGTACGGGACGAAGCCGTCCACCTTGGCCTGCACGCCGAACGTCCACGGCAGGTAGAACAGGTAGATGATCGGACGCTGGTCCTGCATCGCGGCCAGGACCTGGTCGTACATGGCGCGGCGCTTGGTCGTGTCGGCTTCGGCGCGGGCGTCGTTGAGCAGCTTGTCGACGGCGGGGTCGCAGAATTTGCCGTCGTTCAGGTTGCCCTTGCAACTCAGGTACTGGTGGATGTTGCCGCTGGGATCGACCCGGCCCGACCAGCCGCTCTGGCCAATCTGGAAGTCGCCGCGGGCCAGCGAGGATTGCAGCGAGGCGAACTCGACTGGGCGCAGCGAGATATCGAAGCCGGCTTCGGCGCCCATGGCCTGCACCAGTTCAAAGACCTGCTGCATGGTGGTGTTGTTGCCGAAGGTGATTTCGACCTTTACGCGGTCGTAGCCGGCTTCCTTCAGCAGCGCCTGCGCCTTCTTGGGGTCGCGGCCCGGGCGATCGAAGGATTTGTTGTACGCAAAGCTGGCGGGCGGGAACGGCTGGTGGGCGGGCTGGAACATGCCTTCGCCGATCACCTGGTTCAGGACGTCGCGATCGATGGCCAGATCCAGCGCCTGCCGCA
>Ga0209050_1002790_pt1 | contig 13981 bp, 10 predicted proteins | sample Araplavi_mTSA_r2_FD_184276 | JGI IMG/M metagenome (GOLD analysis project Ga0209050, IMG submission 184276) | Arabidopsis root microbial communities from North Carolina, USA - plate scrape MF_Cvi_mTSA_r2 (SPAdes) (version 2) | ecosystem: Host-associated > Plants > Roots > Endosphere | place: USA... | reverse complement strand
CCTGCTGGAGCCGATCGGAAACATTCCGCCCGTCGAAGCCGAGCAACGCTACTACGCTATGCTGGACGACGTCCCACTGGCTGCCTAATTTAAGAAAACTGGCCTCCGGCAATCCCGGTGCGGTTCACTACGTCGAGCGCAGCAATATCGTCGGTGCCTCGTTCGACAATGCGGCCTATGCGCTGGTCGATGCGATCGTCGAGTGGTCGCCCGGCCCGTAGCGCGTCGTGTTCAACGCGCGAAACCTGTTCGACAAGAAGTACTCCCCCTGCCTTTCCAGTGGCGTCAACGCCTGTCGCTACGGCGATCCGCAGACGTTCACGGGAGCGGTCGGCTACCGCTTCTGATCGCCGTGAACCCGCCCTCCGTTATCCTCGCCGGAAAGAAGGCGCCGAAACCGCGTTCGCGCTGGTGGCGCATTCATGCCTGGCTGGGCCTCAAGCTTTCGGTGTTCCTGACGGTGATCCTGCTGTCGGGCACGCTGGCCGTCATCGGCAACGAGATAGACTCCGGCAATGCGGGCCTCGCCGGGGCGGCAGTCTCAGGCAAGCTCGGGCACGATCGCCGGCAATGCCCTGGCCGCCGTTCCCGGCGGCCAGATTGATCTGGACGAACGCGGCCCGGATCCCTGGTTCGCCACTGTCGTCGTGATGAAAGCCCCGGACGGGCACAGGCGCCGCGTCCTCGTCGATCCGGCGACCGGCACGATCAACCGCGTTGCCGGATTCGGTGGTGCCCAGAGGTTTCTGCGCGATTTTCATCGTCGACTGATGCTGCCGGTGGCTATCGGCTTGCCCCTCGTCACCGGCGTCACCTTCGTGCTGCTGGCTTCCCTTGTAAGCGGCCTGGTCACTTACAAGAAGTTCTGGCGCGGCCTTCTGCGTCGGCCCCGCTGGCGAGACTGGCGCACCGCCAGCGGTGATCTGCACCGGTTGGCGGGATTGTGGAGCCTGTGGTTCCTGTTCCTCGTGATCGTGACAAGCCTCTGGTATCTCGTAGAACTGCTGGGGGCATCTGCGCCGGTGCTGTTTCCCCTCGACCCGCCGCCGCAGACCGGGCGTGCGCAGGCACAGCCAGTCGGCGAAGCGCTGGACCGCCTGGCGGAACGGGCGGGGGAAAGCTTTCCGGATCTCGATATTCGCCGCGTTCAGTATCCGTTTCCCGGTGTCGGCGCGGTCGGCGTTCAGGGAGAAGCGCAATCCTGGCTGACCACGGAGAAAGCCAATGCCGTCTGGGTCGATCCAGACACATCGCGCGTCGTGACGAGGATCGAAGAACAAGCCCTGTCTGCCCACCAACGCATCTCGGAGATGGCCGATCCGCTGCATTTCGGCACATGGGGCGGCCTTGCAAGAAAGATCGTCTGGTTCCTGTGCGGGTGCCTGCTCACCGGATTGGCCGTGACGGGTATCATCATTTCGATCGCGGAGGCGGTTCCGTCGATCGGCGCTTCACTTGCCGGATTGCATTTCGGCTTCCAGGAAAGTGCGGATCGCGCTCGCGGCTCGCAGCCAGGCCGGCTCGTCCTCGAGCACCAGGTGATTGAGGCTGTCGAGCTGCACGAATTGCGAATGAGGAATAGTCGCCGCCAGGCCTCTTCCCGATGAGAACGGAATGACCGCATCCTTGTCCGAATGAAGTACCAGGGTAGGCGTTACGACCCGAGGCACTATGTCCCGCACATCGATCTTCCCGAAGGCTTCCTGAAGCCTCACGGCATTTTCGGGCGACGCCGAAACCTTCTGGAGTTCATTGAACCAATCGGCTGCGTGAGGCGGCATGTCGGGAAAGAAGAGCGAGGTGAACATCTGGCGGAATGCCGGATTGTTCCTGCCCCAGCCCGTGCCGGTCAGCGTGACCATAGCCCGGCGCATCGCGACTTCGTCGGGGGTGTCGCGCAGTTCCCAGCCCAGTGCATAGCCGCCGTAGAGGACCAGCTTGCGGACCCGGTCCGGATTGCGCACCGCATAGGCGATCGCCACGCTGCATCCCTGCGATACACCGAACAGATCGAAGGTCTCCAGCCCGGCCGCATCCACGACGCTGGAAAGATCGTCGACGAAGGCCTCGAACCCGATGTCGCGGACGTTCCAGTCCGACAGCCCGTTGCCCCGCTCGTCATAGCGGAACAGGGTGCGGTACTGCGTCAGATTGCGTATCCAGTGCTGCCAGACGGGACTGTCGAAATCGTGTTCGAGATGGTTGAGCCAGTTCGCGGTCTTCACAAGCGGCGGACCGCTGCCGACGCTCGAATAGGCCAGCCCGGTTCCGTCCCGGGCCGTGCAGAAGCGCACTTGCTGATACAGGGGCGGCTCTCCCTCAACCTTTGCGTCTACCATGGCGCTGGTGCCGGACGGTCCGATCCTGGTGCGAAGCTGGCCGGGAACCCGCAATTCGGCCGCATCGAGTGCGCGAACGGCTGCGCCGCGCTGTTGCTCGGCCTCCTGCACCCGCCCGCTTGACCGCAGAAGGTCGATCATCGTGGTGCGGGCGATCGCGTCATAGGGATCGAGCGCCGACCAACGCCGCGCCAGTGCAAGGGCGTGCTCGCGCCGCTCCTGCTGTTCCGCAAAGCGGCCTACCAGTTCGCGCAGGATGGTCAGTTGCCAGCGGCGCGTATCCTCCCGCATCGCCACCAGCCAGCCCTGGAAGGTGTCGCAGGCCCGCATCTCCGCGCCTTCCAGAAACTCTCCCTCCTGCGCGACGGCCGCTTCGAGGATTTCCGAGCCGACCTTTCGCACATCGCCGCCAGCCACCTCGCGCAGTCTGCGCCAGTCCACGCAGATGTCCGAGCAATCGAGCGAGACGGTCTCCCCCTCGGCTATCAGCCGGACGCGATCCGCGTCGTCCACGAGGGGGCGGATCTTGGAAAGGCTCCAGCGCAGCGCGCCCCGGGGATCGTCAGGCAGGTCCCACAACAGGCCGCACAAGTGCTCCCGCCTTGCCGGGCGGTCGGTGGCGACCAGATAGGCGAGAAGTGCCCGCGTCTTGCGGGAAGAAGGCAGCGAAACGCCTTCGCCCTCGCGGCGCAGCGCCATGGGACCGACAAGATCAAGGGCAATCCGCACCTTCATCCACCCTTCCTTGCTGCCCCCCAGCAGCCATCCGCGCGTGGTAAATTAGCAGATCGGGCTTCAAACGCCAATTTCCACGCCGCTTCCCACGCCGACTCTCACGAGGCCGCCGCACAACATTCCTACCGGCCCAATCGGGGGCCAGGGATCAAAGCGAAAGGCCCATTCCATGAACTCTGCCCTTCAAGCATTCGCCCGCTGCGCCGCGCTCAGCCTGCTGGCAGCGCTGACCTCCGGCTTCGCCGTCAGCACCGCCGTCGGCCCCCTCGCCGGCGCCTTCACGCTGGCCTGACGGCTAGATCGTCCTCAGCGGAGCAACCGCCCATGTACGCACCCTTTTCCTACGGCGACGTGCTTGCATCGTCGCAGAAGGCCGCCTGGCAACTCGACGACGTGCTGCCAGACGATGCCGAGCTGGATTTCACCCGCCCGTTCCTGCCGGAAGCCCTGGCGCGAACGGGTGGCTCCGGCCTCCCGGACCGCGAACGCCTGCTCCTCAACCAGATCAGGGCGCACGAATACCTGGCCCTGTTCGGGCTGGTCGAGGAGTTCATCCTGCCCTTCGTGCTCGACCATGCCCGGCCGCTGCTGAACGGCGACGACTTGCGCGTGCGCGCGCTTCTGCAATTTGCAGGCGAGGAGGCCAAGCATATCCATCTCTTCCGCCGCTTCGCCGATACCTTCTCGCGCGGCTTCGGTGAATCTTGCCCGGTGATCGGGCCGGCCGAGGCCATCGGGCGCGCCGTCATGGCGCATGCGCCGCTCTCGGTCGCCTTGGTCATTCTGCATATCGAGTGGATGACGCAGGCCCACTACCGCGAATCCGTGCACGCCGATCGACAGATCGAGGCGCGGTTCAAGAGCCTGCTGCGCCACCACTGGATGGAGGAAGCGCAGCATGCGCGGCTAGACACCCTGATGGTCGAGGCACTGGCGGAAGGCCTCGATGCCCCTGAGATAGAGGCCGGATTTCGCGGCTATCTCGATATCGTCGACTTTCTGGACGGCGGGCTGGCCCAGCAGGCGGTGATGAACGTCGCCGTGCTGGAGCGCCGGATCGGTGCGCTGGCGTCGGAAACAAGGGAGCGGCTGGTTGAGCAGCAGCATCAGGCATCGCGCTGGACCTTCCTGGGTTCGGGCATGGCCCATCCCCGCTTCCGCCAGACGCTGGCCCGCCTCTCGACCGAATTCGTTGTCCGGCTGGACGCCATCGCCCCCGCCTACGCCTGATTACTCGATTGCAAAGAAAGGAAAATCATCATGGACCATGCACTTCCAGGTGTCATCAACGGCATCGATCTTGCGACCCTTTCCGACGTCGTCGCCGCCATTCGGTCCGATCCGGCCACCGCTCGCGTCGGCTTCCGCGTCACCACGCACTGGTCGGGACGGACGCGTAGCGAATCCGTCATCGAAGCCTATGAAATGGCCGGCGAAAGGATCGAAAGGCGCTTCAAGATCGTTGCAGACGAGCCCGAAGAGCTGCTGGGCACGAACAGCGCCCCTAACCCGCAGGAACTGCTGATGTCGGCCCTCAACGCCTGCATGACCGTGGGCTACGTCGCCCAGGCCGCGGTGCGTGGCATCGCGCTGGACCGGCTGGAGATCGAGACCACGGGACAGCTCGACCTTCGGGGATTCCTGGGGCTCGACGACAGCGTTCCGGCCGGTTATCGCCAGCTCGACTATACCGTGCGCATCGGCGGCAACGGCAGTATCGAACAGTTCCGCGACATCCACGAGGCAGTGATGAAGACCTCGCCGAACTTCTTCAACCTCGCCCAACCAATCTTCATGAACGCTCGCATCGAAGTGCTGACTGCCGATAGCGGGGTTGGCGTATCGTGATGCCGTTCCATGCTCATCCCTGAAAACGCAATCACGGCGGCCGTTTCCGGCAAACCGGCGGATAGGGCGAACATTCCGGCCTCGTTTCGCAACGGGTCCTGAACGGGGCGACCGGCAAGCGGTCGCCCCGGTTTCAGTTCGCAGTGGCAGGCGGTGACGCCGAAGACCGGCTCATGGTCGCGCAACCGCCGAACGGAGTCTCGCGTGGCAGCGGCTTCCCCGGGGTTCGGGTATCGGCTGCCGGAAGCAACTAGGGCGCTCCGCCATTCTTGATGCGGGCCATGAGACCCTCCCAGTCGAAGATCTGCGTTGCGGGTGTATAGGCTCCGGTCAGCTTCAGGGTCAGATACTTGCCCGCGCTCTTGAGATATTCGTTGCTTCCGCCCATCGCTTTTCTGGCGTTTTCCAACGCGGGCATGGCAACCGGACCCAGGAACGTCAGGGCGTTCAGGGCGTGAAGACGAATCTGCCACGGCTGGGCCTCGTCCGAAAGATCGACGAGCGCGGCTATGGAAGGGCCGGTTTCCCCCAGCTTTGCAAGCGCTTCGCTCAATTGAATGCGCACGTGAGGTGAGGTCTCGCGGGCCAGGGCGGCCAGCATGTCGGCTTTGGCGGGGGCCGCCTTGTCGCCCAGGATGAGCAGTCCCATGCCGGCCCAATAGCGCAGCACTTCCACTCGGTCGGAAAGCGCGGCGCGCAGGGAGGGCAGGCCCTCCAGTCGTCCGAGACCGGCCGTGCGGGCGAGGGACATGACCTTTCCGAGCGGATAGATCGCCGGGTCGCGGCTTTCGGCCCAGCCTTCGCCCGCCATGCCCTCTGGCAGGAAGCCATTGTCGTGGATCGCGATCATATGGCCGTCGAGCGCGGCGCTCAGCGTCTTGCGGATCGCCCGATGCGAAGGGTTACCGGCCAGATTGTGCAGTTCCTCGGGATCGGCCTTGAGGTCGTAGAGTTCCTCGAACGGCTTCGGCTGGAAGAAGCGCGCCTGGGCTTCGGTCAGCTTGCCGTCGAGATAGGCCTGTTCCCATTCCTGATAGCCCTTGGCCAGCCATGCGAAGCCCTGGTGCTGGCCCAGGGGGCGATGCGGCATGTAGTTGCGGATGTAGCGCCAGCGGCCATCGGTGACGGTGCGCTGGAAGTCGATCCGCTCGTCCATGCGGTTGCGCATGCCGAAGGCGTACTTCTGGGGCTTTGCCTTCGGGCCGAGGAACGGCTGGCCGGTCATTTGCGGCGGCTGCTTCGCGCCGGCGATGGCCAATACGGTCGGGGCGAGATCGATGAAGCTTACGGGCGAAGTGATCTCGGTGCCGGGGCGACCCGGCATCAGGTGCTGCCATTTGGGCGGCACGTAGACCACCATCTCGCAGCGCAGACCCTCTTCGGTGCAGTAGCGCTTGGACCGCCCGAGCACCCCACCGTTGTCGGAATAGTGGAAGACGATGGTGTTCTCCGCGAGACCGTCTGCCGCCAGTTCGGCGAGACGTTCGGCCAGCTGGCCGTCCATCTTTTCCATCAGGTTGTAGTAGCTGGCAAAATCCTGACGGGTGCCTGGCGTATCCGGCAGGAAACTCGGGATCTTCACCATGTCCGGCGTCACGCGGCCCGGCGTGGGCGTGAAGATCTTGGATTCGTGGGTGGTCTCATAGTTGAAGACCGCCATGAAGGGCTGGTCCGGATTCTCGCGCGAGCGCCAATGCGCGGCCTTGCCCTGGGCGTCCCAGACGGCCTTGGGGTCTACATCGCAGTTGTAGTCCGTCTTCGCGCTGTTGGTGCAGAAGTAGCCCGCCGCCCGCATCAGTTCCGGATAGGTCTTGAACTGTTCAGGCAGCTTGCCGATGGCGCGCATCTGGTTGGCGGGCGCGCAGCTTTCCGGGTAGACGCCGGTCAGGATGCCGAAGCGCGACGGCGCGCAGACCGGGGCATTGGAATAGACGTGGCGGAACAGCAGGCCCTTGGCGGCCAGTCCATCGATCGTCGGCGTGTGGGCCAGCTTGTCGCCATAGGCGCCGACGTAGGGGTTGTTGTCCTCGCTCACGATCCACAGGATGTTGGGACGCTGGACCGGAGCGGCGGCGCGGGCAGCCGTGCCCGTCGCGGCCAATGTCGTCGCCCCGGCGATCAAACCGAGCACGGCGCGGCGCGAAACGGCGCTCACTTGCCGGTGCTCCCGATCTGGTTCTTCAGTTCGGCGCCGAGTGGCGGAGTATAGACCAGCGGCCTGCCTTCGGCCTGGGCCTTGAGCTTGGCGGGGCTGTCCGGGAGGATCGGGTCGAGCCGGTCGGTCGGGTTCGGCTTGATGTACCACGACGCCGGGAAGTCCGCAGCGCGGGTGCCGTTCACGTCGCGCCGCACTGCGCCGGTCGAAAGGCGGGCGCCATAGGGGATCATGTGCTTTCCTTCCCGGTTGGCGAGTTGCTGGTAGAGCGCAATGCGCAGTTCCTGCTTCCTTGCCGCCCACTTGGGATCGTCGACGAGGTTGTGCATTTCCTCGGGATCGGTCTTGAGGTCGTAGAGTTCGTCGGTGTCGTAGACGCCGTAATACTGGATGTATTTCACGCGGTCGCGTTCGATGGCGAAAGTGCCCGGCGTCATCGGGAAGTTGTATTCCCAGTAATATTCATACGTGAAATCGCCGGGCTTCCAGTCGGTGGGAGCCAGCTTGCCTTCCCACAAGTTCCATGCGCTGGTGCCTTCGAACTGCTGGGGGCGGCTGGCGCCCGCGACGTCGAGGAAGGTCGGTGCAAAGTCGAGGTTGCGGATGCGGCCCGGATTGACCTTGCCGGCCGGAACCGTGCCCGGCTCCCAGACCACCAGCGGCACCCGGATCGAGGCTTCGTAGGCATTGCGCTTGTCGATCAGCCCATGTTCGCCGACCATGTAGCCGTTGTCGGACGTGAACACGACCAGCGTGTCCTTCTCCAGATTGTTCTTGCGCAGATAGTCCATGATCCGGCCGAGGCTGTCGTCGATCGCGGAAAGGGTGCCGTAGTAATACTTGAGATATTCGGTCATCGGCACGTCGGCATTGTAGAAGAAGTCGATGCCGTGCCAGGAATTGCGCTGGTTCTGCACCCAGACCGGCTTGCCCGCGTTGTTCTCGGGCGTGTTGGCGGCGCTGGCGGGCAGGGAGAACCTTGCCTTGTCGTACTGATGCGCGTAACGCGGCGGCGGCAGCGGGTCGGAGTGGACGCCCTTGTGGCTGAGATAGAGGAAGAACGGCTTCTTCGGGTCACGCTCCCTGGCCAGCCAGTTCATCGCGTAGTCGGTCAGTTCGTCGGTGATATAGCCCTTCTGGGGCACGTCCTTGCCGTCGACGTTGAGGTCGGGGGAGGAATGGGCGGTGGTCGCCTTGGCCGGCCAGTAATTGCCCTGACCGATGAAGCTGACCCACTTGTCGAAGCCGGGCCGCGGGGCGGCGCTGTTGCTTCCCATGTGCCACTTGCCGAAGAAGGCGGTGTCGTAGCCGGCCTGCTGGAGATAGCTCGGGAAATAGGTGAGCCCGGCTTCGGAAGCGTCGTTATTGTCGACGATGCCGTGGTTGCGGGCGGTCTGCCCGGTCAGGATGGTCGCGCGGCTGGGGCTGCACAGGGAGGAGGTTACCACGGCGTTGGGGAAGTAGGTGCCTTCCTTCGCCATGCGGTCGATGTTCGGGGTCTTGAGCAGGCCGGGCTGGAGGAAGCCCATGCCGTCGTAGCGCAAGTCGTCGACGAGAACGAAGATGATGTTGCGCGGGCGCGCGTCCTGGGATGCGGGCGCGGCGGCGGGGGCCTTGGCCGAGGCCGGAAGCGTTGAAATCGCCATGGCCGCAAAGCAGGCGGCACCCGCAAGGGCGCGGGCGAGGACGGTGTTCTTTGTCATCGAGGTTCCTCGTCAATAGACCCATTCGGTCTCGCGACCGTTGACGGTGGTCTTGCGGGTAAAGTGGAGCTTCCAGCGGGGATCGGGGAGAGCCGCGCGGAAGCGCTCGATCTCGGCCGAAAGGCTGGCGGCGCCGGCCGGATCGCTGCTGGAAAGGTCCTTCCTCTCGGCCGGGTCGCTGTTCAGGTCGTAGAGGTGCGACGTGTTCCAGTCGTGCGAGACCCAGAGCTTGCGGGAACCCCTTCTTGCGGCATAGACCGGCTCCTGTCCCCAGACGAGCAGACGATCCGGATCGGGGTGTTTCGCCGTCTGCACGAGATCGCGTCCGTCGAACTCGGCAGGCAGGGACCGTCCGGGATCGGCGGCGTGAAGCACGGTGGCGGCAATGTCCACCGAAGAGACCGGGCTGTCGCTGATGCCCTGCCGCTTGAGGCCTGCCGGCCAGGACATCATGAAGGGAACGCGCACGCCGCCTTCCAGATAAGTGAACTTTCCCGCACCCCACGGATGGTCCGGGTTGCAGAAGCCGAAGCGTTCCGGACAGCCATTGTCCGAGAGGAACACGACGATGGTGTTGTCTCGCAGGCCTTGCGCTTCCAGCCGGTCGAGGATCCTGCCGATCCCGTCGTCCATCGCCGCGATCATGGCGATGTAGGTGCGGCGCACCGGATCTTTCACCTGGGGGAAGCGGTCGTAATAGCTCTGCGGCACCTGCAGCGGCCAATGCGGCGCATTGTAGGCGACATAAGCGAAGAACGGCCGATCCTTGTCGGACGCGGAGCGATCGATGAAATCGACCGCCCGATCGGTGATCTGGTCGGTCAGGTAGCGCCCGAAATCGTCGGCCGGCTTCGCATCGGGGCCTTCCACCATGGCATGATTGCCGGTGCGCGGGCCGATGACGTATTTGTCCGCCTTGGTCGGGGTGGTGACGATGCCGGGCGTTTTCGGATCGACGTAGTTGGTTTCACCGGCGAGGAAGCCGAAGAACTCGTCGAAGCCCCGTTCGGTGGGATAGAATTGGCGCTCCGACCCCTGATGCCATTTGCCGAACGCGGCGGTCCGGTAGCCGAGCGGACGCAGGCGGTCCGCCATCGTCTTCTCGCCGACGGGCAGGCCGGCGCCCTCGTCCCCCTCGTCGTTGATGTTGTAGGTGAAGCCGAAGCGCTGCGGCATCCGGCCGGTCAACAACCCGGCGCGGCTGACCGCGCAGACCGATGCGGCGACATAGCCGCTGGAGAAGGCGACCCCGGTTCTGGCAATGCGATCGATGTTGGGCGTGGGCACGTCGGCCCGGCCGTACGTCGAGACGTCCGCCCAGTCGAGATCGTCGGCAAGGATGACGACGACATTCGGTCGGCCGGCAGCGACGGTCTTTGCCGCCGGGGCAGGGGGGACGCCGGGGGCGCTCGCCGCGCAGCCGGACAGGGTGGCGGCGCCTGCGAGCATCGCGGCGATGAGGGCGCGTCGCATCATTCTTCTCCTCCTGGCGTCCTGCCGCAGCCGGCGACCGTGGCGGGCTTGCCGGGATCGACCGAGGTCTGGCCCTCGCACCAGGGATAGCGCGTGGGGTCGAGCGGCCCGTCCTTCGTCTCGTCGAGCACCTTGCGCAGCGCCGCGTAACGGCGGGCCGCTTCGCCCTTGCGCTTGTCCGCAGGGACTTCGGTCTCGACGCCGGAGATCGGGTCCATCGCCACGAAGCGGCCATCGCCGTAGAGCTTCCAGGTCGCATCGAAAGCGAAGCGCTCGGGCTTGAACTGCCACATCGGCGCATAGTGCATGAAGATCGAACCGCGCGCGCTGCCCGCCTTGCCGGCGATGACCGGCCATTGGCTCACGCCATCGACCTTGCCGGCGAGCGCGGGCTGACCCGCCATGTCGGCGAACGTCGGGAGCAGGTCGGTGAAGTCCACCAGCGCCGCGTTGATCTTGCCCTGGGGTACGCCCGGCCCCCAGGCGATGAAGGGGACGTGGGTGCCGTTGATCGCGGTCGTGCCCTTGCCGCCGCGCACCGGATGGCCGTCGCGCATCGACGTGATCTGGCGATTGGTGCCGTTGTCGCCGGTGAAGATGACGATCGTGTTCCGGTCCAGCCCTTCAGCCTTCAGCCGCGCCATCAGGTCGCCGACGAGCCGGTCCATATAGGAAACCATGCCGTTGAAGCGATCCTTCGCGCCCTCCGCCGTCATCGAGTCGGGCGTCTGGACCCAGGGGTTGTGAACCAGGACCATCGGATAATAGAGGAAGAACGGCTTGTCCTTGTGACGCGAGATGAAGTCCAGCGCCTTGGCACTGTCGAAATCGGGACCGAAACCTTCCTCGCTGATCTTCGCCGTGCCGTTGCCGGCGCGGGTAGGCCCCCAGTAGCGGGAACCCTTGGCAGTGAGCGCCTGAAGTTGCCACAGGTAGCTCTCGTCGAAACCGGCGGCCTCCGGAGTTATACCGACGCGGCCGTCGAACCCGTTGCCCATGAGTTGCCACTTGCCGACGATGCCGGTGACGTAGCCGGCGTCCTTCATGACATTGCCGAACGTCCGCTGGCCGGGAGCGAGATAGCCGAATGCCTCGTAATTGCGCCAGTTTTCCTGACCCGTCATCAGCCGCACGCGGGAGGGCGAGCACAGCGGCATGGCGTGGGCATTGTCGAAGCGGGTGCCTTCGGCGGCCAGCCGGTCGACATTTGGCGTATGATATTCGCCGCCATAGGCATTGATGCCTTCCACGCCGAAGTCATCCGCCAGGATCAGGATGATGTTGGGGGGACCGGACGTGCGCGGGGCGGGGGTGGAGGCCAGGGCCGTGGCCAAAGTGTCGGTCCGCGCGCTGTCCTGGGCGGCAGCGGGCGGCAGGCCCGCAATCATGGTTCCCAGCGCAAGCGCGGCCAGCGAGAGGGAAAATCGTGCCATTACTTCGGCTCCTGACCAGCGGACGGTGCAACGCGGTCTCCGCTGCCGTCGAACATTTCGCGATAACGATAAGGCTTGGGCGCCTCGGCAAGCGGAGGATCGGAATACTTGCGTGCCTCGGACCACCAGAGCGCCTGGAGTTCCTTGAGCTTGGCGGGCATCGATGCCGCAAGGTCGTGATTTTCGGCCGGATCGGCTTCGGTATCGTAAAGCTGCCAGACATCCTGGGCGAAGTCCGCGTCGCGCGGATGGATCGCCAGCGCCCGCCACTTGCCCTGGGTGATCGCCCGATTGCCGCGCAGTTCGAAATACTGGACGGTTCGAGCGGCCGGCGCGGCGGCGTTGTCAATCGTGGGCAGGATCGATTTTCCGGCCACGGCGATTTCCGCGCGGCCCTCGATCGCCTTCGGGAAGGCCGTGCCCGCCGCTGCCGCCAGGGTCGGGGCGATGTCCACCGCGTCGACATAGTGCGTGCGGACGGTGCCGCCGTCGCGGATGTGGCTGGGCCAGCTTACGACCATCGGCGTGCGGACCCCGCCGAGCTGCGGCCAGATCTTGTAGCGCTTGAAGGGCGTTGCGCCGAGATAGGCCCAGGGGCGCTGATATTCGCTCTGCGTCTTGTCCGTGCCCAGCTCGTCCAGACGTGCCAGCATCTGCTCGGGAGTGAGCGTGTTGGGCCGGTACATCCGTTCGAACGAACCCTTTTGCCCGGCTTCCGACGCAGCGCCGTTGTCGGACACCAGGATGATCAGCGTGTTGTCGAACCGGCCGGTGTCCTTGAGGTGCTGAACCAGCCGCCCGATCTGCTCGTCGGTATGGGTGATGAAACCGGCATAAGTCGCCATGAAGCGGGCGAAGACGGTCTTCTCGGTCGGGGTCAGGTCCGCCCAGGCACGGTCGCTGGCAGCGCGGGGGGAGAGCCGGGCCTGCGGCGGCATGATCCCCATCAGCTTCTGGCGCGCCAGACGATCCTCCCGCAGTGCATCCCAGCCCTTCTCATAGATACCGGCGTAAGCGTCGATATAGGCCTTGGGCACCTGGATCGGCGCATGGGCCGCGCCGAAGGCCAGATAGACGAACTGGGGCTGAGCGCGATCGCCGGACAGGGCCTGGATGGCATGGTCGGTGATGTCGACCGAGAAATGGTATCCGGGGCGGTCGGGCTTGGGGAGCTGGCGGTTCCCTTCGATCAGGTCCGGGTGGTACTGGTCCGACCATCCCAGGAAGAAGCCGTAGAAATCGTCGAAACCGCGCTGGAGCGGCCAGGAGCCGTTGTGTCCGGGCGAGCCGTCCTCATCCTCGGGCGCGAGATGCCACTTGCCGTAGCCATGCGTGGCGTAGCCCGCGCGGCGCAGGACTTGCGCGATGGTGCTGGCGTTCTGCGGAAGCTCGCCCCGGTCGCGGGTCATGTCGGCGGGATCGAGAACGCGCGCCGGAAGGTCTGCCATGCGCACGGTCTGCGGATTGCGACCTGTCAGCAGTGCGGCACGGGTGGGGGAGCAGACCGCCTTGGTGTCGAAGTGGTTGTAGCGCAGTCCGCCCGCCGCAAGCGCATCGATGTTGGGGGTGCGGATTTCCGAGCCGAAAGCGCCGATATCCGAGAAGCCGGTATCGTCCAGCACGATGAGCACGATATCGGGTCGCGCCTGTCCGGGAACGGTGGCAGCCCGATCCCTGGCCATGCCCGGTTGAGCGGCGAGCGTTCCAGCGGCGATCAGGGCTGCGGTGCAGGCCAGATGCGTCATGCGCTTCAGCTTCGACATGCGGTTCGTCATCCTGTTCTTTCCCGCCAATGGCCCGCGCAATCTCAGACCGTGCCCTTGATCGCGCGGCCATAGCCGCGCAGACCCAGCAAGAGTGCCGCAATCGACAGCGGCGAGGCCACGGCGCAGACGATGGTGATGGCATTCGGCAGGGCGGCGGGATCGCCGTACCAATAGTCGGTGACAAGCGCGATCGCGAAGGGGCCGCCCGCCGCACCGATCATGTTCACCATCAGCATATAGCCTGCCGATACGGAAGCCCGCATCCGGTTCGGGGTGATTTCCTGAAGAGCCGCAAGGCCGCCGCCGAAGTTGAAGCCCGCCAGGAAGTTCATCGTACCGATCAGTGCCAGCGAGAGTGTCGCCGTGGAAGCCTGGGGGAACAGCGTGGTGACGGGGACCAGCGCGGTGAAACCGAAGAGCGCGACCAGCAGGTTGGCGCGTTCGAAACCGCGCCGCCGCAGGGCGGCCGCAGCGAAGCCGCCGGCCAAGGTCCCGCTGACGCCGCAGATGGCCGTGATCGTGCCATAGA
>Ga0209050_1002789_pt1 | contig 13981 bp, 8 predicted proteins | sample Araplavi_mTSA_r2_FD_184276 | JGI IMG/M metagenome (GOLD analysis project Ga0209050, IMG submission 184276) | Arabidopsis root microbial communities from North Carolina, USA - plate scrape MF_Cvi_mTSA_r2 (SPAdes) (version 2) | ecosystem: Host-associated > Plants > Roots > Endosphere | place: USA... | reverse complement strand
GCGGGCATGCCCTTCGCGCAACGCGGCCCGCAAGTGGGCTCGGGCGGCCTGACATTCGCCAAGCCCCAGATGGGCAATCGGCCGATCCTGAACCTGGCGGCCCAGCGCGGCGACACGCAGACCGTGCAGCGCCTCCTGGCCCTCGGTGCGCCGGTCGACGGCGATCCCGCGGAACCGCATGGCAACACGCCGCTGGCCGATGCCGTCGAAGCCGGCAATTCCGGCGTCGTGAAGGCGCTGCTGGCCGGGGGCGCCGATCCGGGCTTGCGGCGCGAAGGCTACGACCGCCGGTCGGCGCTGGAGGTTGCGGTGCGGGCCCGAGACACCGCGCTGCTGCGCACCCTGTTGGCGGCGATGAAACCCGACGCGCTGCGCGCGGCACTGCAGAACCCCGCCGACTCGCCTGTCGCGCAACTGCTGCGGCAGCCGGGCGGGCAGGGCGCGGCAGTGCTGCGCATGTTCGCGGACGCGGGATTCGACATGAAGACGCTGGACGCAAGCGCCATTCGCCAGGCGCTCGAAAGCCGCGATACGGCGCTGGCCTTGATGCTGATCGAGGCGGGCGTGCCGGTGAATCCGTACGTGGACCCCGCGGTAACGGCGGACGATAAAGCGTCCGGGGACGGGGCCGACCGCGATGCCTGGCCGCCAAGCCCGGACGATCCGCGCGGCACGCCGCCGCTACTCCTGGCGGCGACCTCGGGCCAGGTGGCGGTCGTCGATGCATTGCTGGCCAGGGGCGCGGACCCCGCCGCCATCGCGCCGGACGGCGAGAGCGCTTTGTATTGGCTGATCGGTCGTCAGGACACCGCCATGCTGGATCGGCTGCTGCGCGCCGGCGCGCGGTTGGACGACCCGCGGCTGCCGGTCGCGCCCAACCCGTACGCACTGCTCAATGCCGCCGTGGCGTCCGGCGACATGGAAACGGTGCGCCGCGTGAGCGCGGCGAACCGCCAGTCGGTTGCGCAAGCGTGCATGCCAGACAACGGGGAGTTCGTGCTGATCGACAAGCCTGGCTACTTTGCAGCACTGCATGCGGCCGGTTTCACCGGTCAGCCATCGTCATGCGCGCGGGATGGACGTACCTTGCCCGATCGCATCGTGTCGATGCTGCTGCATAGCCGGGAGCTGGTCACCGCGCGGCATGACACTGTGGTGCAGGTATTGCGTCTGTTGAAGGCGTCGGGCACGGATCTGGATGCGCCGCTGCCCGACGGCGATACGCCCCTGAACGCTGCCATCCGGCTGGGACGCCGGGACCTCGCCCAAGCGTTGCTCGACGCCGGCGCCAGCCCTGATGCCGGCGACGGCTCGGGCCGCGGTCCTGCGTGGATCGCACTTGAAACCGGCCAGCCCGCCATGCTGTCCTTATTGGCGCAGCACCACGCGCGCTTCGACGCGGCGGTGGCGCCGCCGGGCCAGTCGTTCCGCACGGCGCTTGCCTGCCAATCCGATCCGGCCTTTGCGCGCGTCCTGCAGGATGCGGGCATCACGCTGCGGGCGGACTGCGCGCCGCCGCCCGCGCAAGGCCGGCGTGTGGGATCCAAAGCCGCCAGCAAGTCTTCGGAAGCCGTGCGCGTTCCGGGTCATTACTACCTGCGCGGCGTGCGGGAAGTCGGCAGCGAATTGCTGCTTCTGGAAGACGGCAGCTTCGAGTACTTCCTGAGTTATGGCGCCGTCGACATCAACGCGCGGGGCGTCTGGCGCAGCGACGGCAAACAGGTGTTCCTGGACACGCCGCCGCTGCGGCCGTACTCCGCCATCGCGAACGTGCGCGCGGACACCAGGCCGGCCGAACCCGGCATGCTGACGGTGCGCGTGTATCACCGTGGCCGTCCGGTCAATATCGACGTGGCGGTGTCATCGGCCGATCAGGACTACGGCGGCGGGCCGCGCCAATCGGAAGGGGCGGACGGCGTCTCCGTGCCCATCGCGGCAGGCGCGTTGAAGGCGCTGGCCGTCTTCGTGCCGGCGCCGTCTGGTGGACGTTGGCACGAGGTGGACGTGGCCCGCATCGACGCCGCCACGCGGGCCGTGCGCATCGACGTCGACGTGCCCGACGACGCGGGCAGCGCGCCGCTGCACAAGGTCCTGGCCATGGATAAGGACGGCGCGCTGGTCGAAACCGGCAGCGGGCAGGAGCTACGTTACGTGAAGTGACGCTATGTGGTGACGCCATGCGGTGAGGCCATGTGGTGAGGCCATGTGGTGAGGCCATGCGGTGAGGCCATGCGGTGAGGCCATGCAGTGAGGCCGTGCGCGCCGCCGCGCGCGGGCGCAACAACATGCGGTCATAAGCATGTGCCCGTTAACCCCGCGCCAGCGCGGGGTTAACACGGTATCCTCAGGAGTTGCCGATACAATTGACCGGCTTGATCGTGCTCTCAACAGAAGGAACCATCACATGGCACATACTCTTCCCCCCCTGCCTTACGAACTCGACGCTCTGGCGCCGCACATCTCCAAGGAAACGCTGGAGTTCCACTACGGCAAGCATCACCAGACGTACGTCACGAATCTGAACAACCTGATCCCGGGTACGGAATTCGAAACGCTGTCGCTGGAAGACATCGTGAAGAAGTCCTCGGGCGGCATCTTCAACAACGCTGCCCAGGTCTGGAACCACACGTTCTACTGGAACAGCCTGGCTCCCAAGGCCGGCGGCGCACCGACGGGCGCGCTGGCTGACGCCATCAACGCCAAGTGGGGCAGCTTCGACGCCTTCAAGGAAGCCTTCAACAAGTCGGCTGCCGGCAACTTCGGTTCGGGCTGGACCTGGCTGGTCAAGAAGGCCGACGGTTCGGTCGACATCGTCAACACCAGCAACGCCGCCACCCCGCTCACGACGGCCGACAAGCCGCTGCTCACCTGTGATGTCTGGGAACACGCGTACTACATCGACTACCGTAACGCGCGTCCCAAGTACCTGGAAAACTTCTGGGCCCTGGCGAACTGGGATTTCGCTGCCAAGAACTTCGCCTGATCGGCGGTTCCGGCGCGCATGCGGTCTTAGCGCCGCATGCCCGGAAACACGACCCCTCGCCCCGGCGAGGGGTTTTCTTTTGTTCAGCAAAAAGTCAGTTTCGAAAACCCTGTCGACTGTCGCGTTCATTACACGGAACTGACGCCTGAACTGGCTTTTTCTCCGGGTAAGCCCTAGACCAAACGTCGATATCGTTCCTCCCCGGTCAGCGCTTGCACCCCGGAGCGCCTGGCTGCGGCAACGCCGCCACAAGCCGGGGCACATACAGGGAAGGGAAGCATGTTGCGGTTATTTAAGGGGATGCGTATCGGCGCTCGCCTGACAGGCGCGTTTTTGCTGGTGGCGGTGATAGGCGGTGCGATCGGGGCCTTCGGGGTATGGGGGCTGTCGCGTATCAATGAAATGAATGACAGGCTTTACGACACCGAATTGCGCGGCATTTCGGATCTGAAGGAAGCCAACATCAATCTGATCTACGCAGGACGTGCGCGCAACGCATATCTGGCGGCGTCGACCGAGGCAGACCGGCAGGCGCTGCGCAAGCAGTTCGACGACGCGGTCAAGAACATGGACGTGCTGCGCGAGAAGGCAGCCGCGAACTTCCAGGAAGCACAGACCCGCGAACTGCTGGCGCAGTTCAGGGAAACCGAGCAGGTCTGGAAGCGCGAGGCGACGGCATTCTTCGACGCGGCCAAGTCGCAGCCGCTGACGCAGAGCGATCCGCGCGTGGCCGAGATCGAGAAGCGCGTCATCGTCGCGTCGCAAAAGCTGGACGACCTGATGACCAGTCTGGCCATCAGCAAGGAAAAGTCTGCCGAGCGCTCGGTGCAAGAAGGCACGGACCTTTATGGCACCGTCCGCGCGATCATGATTGCGCTGGCTGTCGCGGGTGTGGCGATCGGCATGCTGCTCGGTTTGCTGGTAACGCGCGGCATCGTTCGCCCGCTGACCGAGGCCGTATCGGCCGCACGCCAGGTGGCCGCGGGCGACCTGACCACCGATATCCGCGTGGTCACGCGCGACGAGACCGGCGATCTGATGGGCGCGCTCAAGGCCATGAACGAAAGCCTGGCCCGTATCGTCAAGGACGTGCGCGACGGCTGTGAAAACATTGCGTCGGCGTCGTCGCAGATTGCGCAGGGCAACGCCGATCTGTCGCAACGCACGGAAGAGCAGGCCTCCTCGCTCGAGGAAACCGCGGCCTCGATGGAAGAGCTGACCAGCACGGTGCAGCAGAACGCCAACAACGCCAGCGAGGCCGACCGCCGGTCAGCCAGGCGTCGAACGTCGCCGTGCGCGGCGGCGAGGTGGTCGAGGGCGTGGTGCAGACCATGAGCGCGATCTCGGACAGTTCGCGCCGCATTGCCGACATCACGGGCGTGATCGACGGCATCGCGTTCCAGACCAACATCCTCGCGCTCAATGCCGCCGTGGAAGCGGCGCGCGCGGGCGAGCAAGGCCGCGGCTTCGCGGTCGTGGCGGGCGAGGTGCGCACGCTGGCCCAGCGTTCCGCTGTAGCTGCAAAGGAAATCAAGGCCCTGATCGACGAATCCGTGACGCGCGTCGAAGGCGGCTCGCGTCAGGTCGACGAGGCCGGACGCACGATGCGCGAAGTGGTGGACAGCGTGCGCCAGGTCGCGACGCTGGTGCGCGAGATCTCGGGCGCATCGGAAGAGCAATCGACCGGCATCGGGCAGGTGAACCAGGCCGTCTCGCAGATGGACACGGTGACTCAGCAGAACGCCGCCCTGGTCGAGGAAGCCGCGGCCGCCGCAGCCAGCATGCAGGAGCAGGCCACGCGTCTGGCGCAGGAAGTGCGCCGCTTCAAGGTGGATGCAGGCAGTGGATCTGCGGTTCAGGCGCAAGCCCGGCTGCTGCCGGCCGAACGGGAGGCGGTGCGCAAGCCCGCCGCGCCGGCAGCCCGTGTGGCGCAGGCCCGGCCCGCGCTGGCAGGCGCTTCTCAGGACGAGTGGTCGTCGTTCTGAAGCCTTGCCGCGTCGTGATGGACGGCCGTTGACCGGCCGTTCCCGTCCGCGCTTGCGCGTGCGCAACGCTGCATTCTTTCGGCTACGGGTCAGGATGGGATGGTAAGGTTGGCAACCTCCCCACGCCGCCCTGTCCCCGTCCATGAGTCTGCCCGACCCCGTAGCCGGCGTCATCGCCCGAACACGCCGGCTGGCGCGCCGCAAGGTGCGCCAGATCAACCGTCTGTCCAGGAAGAGCGTGCAGCTCGGGCTGTTGCTCGGCGGCGCCGCGTTGGTGGCGCTCATGTCGCTGGGCTTTACCTATCTGGCCGACAAGGCGCTGGCCTGGAACCGCCAGTGGGTCGCCTACAACGGCTGGCTGGCGTTGCTGGTCATGCCGTTTGGGCTGGCCGCGCTGCGCTGGCTCACGCTGCGTTTCGCGCCCAACGCTTCCGGCAGCGGCATTCCGCAAGTCATCGGCGCCTTGTCGCTGCCGCCGGGCCCCAGCCAGAACAGCCTGGTGTCGCTGGCCCAAAGCCTTTGGAAGATACCGCTGGCGTTCTTCGGCATGCTGTGCGGCGCGTCGATCGGCCGCGAGGGTCCTTCCGTGCAGGTCGGCGCGGCGCTGATGCTGGCGTGGGGCGATTTCTGGAAACGCCGCGGTTTGCAGCTGCGCGGCTTTCACGCCAACGAGCTGATCGCAGCGGGCGCCGCCGGCGGCCTGGCGGCGGCCTTCAACGCGCCGCTGGCCGGCGTCATCTTCGCCATCGAGGAACTGGGGCGCGGCACCGTGCTGCGCTGGCAGCGGCTGGTGCTGATCGGCGTGCTGGCCGCCGGCTTCCTGGTGGTGGCGGTGGAAGGCAACAATCCTTATTTCGGCGTCTTTGCCGGCGCACCCCTGTCGCAGAACATGGTGATGTGGATCGTCATCTGCGGCGCCCTCAACGGCGCGCTGGGCGGCATCTTCGCCCGCCTGCTGGGCAAGGGCCCGATCGGCGCGGCGCCGCAGTCGTGGCGCGCGTGGATCCGGATGCATCCGATCTGGACGGCGTTCATCATGGGCCTGGCGCTGGCGGTGATCGGCCTGTGCACCGCGGGCAGCGTGTACGGCACCGGCTACGCCGTCGCGGCTGACCTGCTCAACGGCAAGGACGCGGTGCCGGACGGCTTTGGCCTGGCCAAGCTGGCGGCCACCGTCGCGTCCTATTGGGCGGGCATTCCCGGCGGCATCTTCACGCCGGCGCTGACCACGGGCGCGGGCATCGGCCATCACATCTGGGAGTTGGCAGGCGAGGGCGTCGACCAGCGCGTGCTGGTGCTGCTGTCCATGGCGGCCTTTCTGGCGGCCGCTACCCAGGCGCCCTTGACGGCGAGCGTCGTGGTGATGGAAATGACGGGCAGCCAGCCGATGCTGTTCTGGCTGCTGGTCGGGTCATTGCTGGCGTCGGGCGTGTCGCGCCAATTCTGCCCGCAGCCGTTCTACCATCTGGCGGCCGGCCGTTTCCGCCGTCAGGCCATCGTCGACGCGGGCCGCGCGGCCAAGGCCGGCGCGCACTGATCCTGGGCATGGCGGCCCGGTTCCGTGCACGCGCGCGCCGGTCCAATGTGAACGTCTACTGGACACTGTCCGTTCTGCGGACATCCGGGTAACGCACCAACTTGGCGCGAAACCGCTGCGTTAACATCGTCCGATCCCGAGTTCTTTCACTTCACTTCGAGCTTCCCATGACCGTGAATGCCTTTATCTGTGATGCGATTCGTACCCCCTTCGGCCGCTACGGCGGTGCGCTGGCTTCCGTGCGGCCCGACGATCTGGCTGCCGTAGCCATCAAGGCGCTGGCGGCGCGCAATCCTGGCGTGCGCTGGGAAGAACTCGACGACGCCATCATGGGTTGCGCCAACCAGGCGGGCGAAGACAACCGCAACGTGGCCCGCATGGCCACGCTGTTGGCCGGCCTGCCGGTCGAAGTGCCCGGCGCCACGGTCAACCGCTTGTGCGGCTCGGGTCTGGACGCCATCGGCACCGCCGCGCGCGCCATCCGCGCCGGAGAAGCCGGCCTGATGCTGGCCGGCGGCGTGGAAAGCATGAGCCGCGCCCCGTTCGTCATGGGCAAGGCCGACAGCGCCTTCTCGCGCAGCGCCGCCATTTATGACACCACCATCGGCTGGCGTTTCATCAACAAGCTGATGAAGGCGCAATACGGCGTGGACTCGATGCCCGAGACCGCCGAAAACGTCGCCGACGATTTCAACATCAGCCGCGCCGACCAGGATCTGTTCGCGCTGGCCAGCCAGGAAAAGACCGCGCGCGCTCAGAAGGAAGGATTCTTCGACGCCGAGATCGTGCCCGTGTCGATCGCCCAGAAAAAGGGGGACCCGATCATCGTCTCCAAGGACGAGCACCCGCGTGAAACGTCGCTGGAATCGCTGGCCAAGCTCAAGGGCGTGGTCCGCGAAGGCGGCAGCGTCACGGCCGGCAACGCGTCGGGCGTGAACGACGGCGCCGCCGCGCTGCTGCTGGCCGATGAAAAGGCCGCCGCCCGCCATGGTCTGACCCCGCGTGCCCGCGTCGTCGGCATGGCAACCGCTGGCGTCGCGCCGCGCATCATGGGCATCGGTCCGGCGCCCGCCACGCAGAAGGTGCTGGCCCAGACCGGCCTGACGCTGGATCAGATGGACGTGATCGAACTGAACGAAGCGTTCGCCGCGCAAGGTCTGGCCGTGCTGCGCCAGCTTGGCATCGCCGACAACGATCCGCGCGTGAACCCCAACGGCGGCGCGATCGCCCTGGGCCACCCGCTGGGCGCCAGCGGCGCGCGTCTGGCCACCACGGCCATCAACCAGTTGCATCGCACCGGCGGCCGCTACGCGCTGTGCACGATGTGCATCGGCGTCGGCCAAGGCATCGCGCTGATCATCGAACGCGTGTAAGGCGCGTGGTACGGCCGGCGGCGCGCGTCGCGCTGTCCGGCAAACAACAAGGGAGCCCTCGGGCTCCCTTTGTCATTACCTGCCGGGGCGGTCTGCCGGAAGGCGTCAGGGCAGGCCGTCGAGCTTTTTCCCGGCAGTGATGCCGTGCTTGCCGAACCAGCCTTGCGCCATTTCCAGCGCGTAGCGCACCGGCTTCTTTGCGCAATGCGGGTCTTCGGTCTGCGGCGCCATGTCTTCAATGTTGACGATCGTGCCGTCGTCGGCGATAAAGGCAATCGACAGGGGCAGCAGCGTGTTGCGCATCCAGAAGCACTGCACGTCCGGCTGGTCGAAGACGAACAGCATGCCGTCGTTGCCCGGCAGCTCCCTGCGGAACATCAGACCGTCGCGCCGCGTGGCGTCCGTGTTTGCAACTTCTGCGCGGATAATATGGATTCCGGCCGACAATTGCGTCGTGGGCAGACGCGGCTGCGGGCCGGTCTGCTGCTGGGCGCTGGCGGGCAGGGGCAGGGCGGCTGCGATCGCGATGGCGGCGGCGGCGATCACCGGCGCCTTGCGGCCGCCCGCGTTTGCCGCTGACGTTGCCTTGTTGAAGGTTGTTTTGAACAGCGTACGAACAATGGGAAACAAAACGGCAATCTTCAGCATGGCCCGGCGGAGTATTAAGAAAAATAACAAGGCGGGGCCCGAAAGCCCCGCCTGGATAATGGCGCAACCTTACCGTTGCGCTTTAAAGGGTAACTCAGGCAGCCGTAATATTGAGCGCCTGTTTTCCTTTAGGCCCCTGGATAATCTCGAAGGCCACTTTCTGGCCTTCTTTCAGGGTTTTAAAACCATTCATCTGGATGGACGAGAAGTGGGCGAACAGATCTTCACCGCCATCGTCGGGCGTAATGAAGCCAAACCCCTTTGCATCGTTGAACCATTTGACGGTGCCCGTCGATTTGGGATTGTCCCCTTGGACGGCGGTTGCGGTCGTATCAGACATGCGGCCTGCCTCATTGAATCGTATGTTGACAGAAGGGCATTGTGGTCTAGACCCCTGTCCCCCCTCCGGCTTCCTGGCAGATTTTCGGTAAATTGAAAACCCCAGAATGCGTGGATAATGCGCCGCTTTTCTTGACCTAGTCAAGTATGGATACTACGTATTTCTGCGTGTAATTTTCAGTAAGTTGAGTGGTTGCCGTCCCCAGTTTAAATAGAATACCCGCCCTATGAGTTCTACCTTGGATTCCCAGCATGACTTGGTCGTCGAGAAGGCGCCGGCACGTACTGCGCCGCCGCCGATGTACCAGGTGTTGCTGCTTAATGACGACTACACCCCGATGGAGTTCGTCGTGAAAGTGCTGCAGAAATTCTTCAATAAAAACCAGGAAGAGGCGACGCGCATCATGCTGCAAGTGCATCACGAAGGCCGTGGCGTCTGCGGGGTTTACCCCCGTGACCTCGCCGCCACACGGATCGCGCAGGTCGGTCAGTATGCGCGGGCGCGTCAACACCCGCTGCAGTGCGTGATGGAACCGGTTTGATCTCGACAAAACACAATGGCGCCGCCAGCAATGGCGGCGTTGTGCTGCCGGTTGCATCCCGGGCACAGGGATGAACGGTTTTGCCGCGTAACGGGAAGCGCGCGGCACATGCGGGTCGGCAGCTCCGCCGCTAAGGAGCGTTGCGTTCTAGTGGGCGGGGAGGTTTCGCCGTGAGTGGAAAGTTCAACAAGACCTGGCTGGCTGTAGCCGGGATCGCGGTGGTGGCCGGCGCTATTGGCGTGGGCTGGTGGATGGGCAAGGGGCAGCAGCCGGCAAGTCCGGCAGCGGTTCCGGCGGCGCAGACAGCGACCGCCGCGGCTCCGCAGGCGGCGAACAACGCGGCGCCAGCACTGCCTGCCACCGCGACCGTGGGCGCCGCGGATCCCTTCGCGGCCTTGAATTGCCAACCCCGCCAATACAACGATGCCTTGTCGCTGGCCGTGACCTTCACGCAGCCGGTGGATGCCAAGAGCAATCTGGACGCTTTCCTTCAGGTGACCGATACGGGTTCGACGGCCGGCAAGGCCGACGAGGACAGCGAATCGGCCGCCGCGCCGGGCCAGCAGCCGGCCTCGGTGCGTCCTGGCGATTCCGCGCCCAAGGGCAAGATCCTCAAGGGCAACTGGGTCGTCGGCGACAACCCGCGCGTGGTGTACTTCCCGTATGTGCAGCCGCAGCGCTCCTACGCGATCACGGTCCGCTCGGGCCTGCCCGGCGCGGGCGAAAAGGTCGCGCTGACCGAGGCGTCGCATTGCGAAGTCAGCACGCAGGCCATGCCGCCGTCGTTTTACTTCGCCAGCCGCGGCGTCGTGCTGCCCGCCGGCCAGAACGGCGGCCTGCCGGTCGCCACGGTCAATGTGCCCGAGGTTGACGTGCAGTTCCTGCGCGTGTCCCCCGACCGCGTGCCCGAACTCTTCGACACCGTGCTGGGCGTGGGCCGCACGCCGGCCGCCTCGGAAGACGAGGACGACGGCAACTATGACGAGAACGACTGGCGCTACGCCGGTAACCGCAGCCTGAAGGGCTCGGTCAGCAACTGGGACCTGGACCGGCTGAATTCGCTGACGACCAGCGTCTATCAGGGCCGCTTCGTCACCGACGACAAGCCGAACCGCCGTCACGTCACGTTCCTGCCCGTCGAGGGCATCAAGGAACTGCAGGAGCCGGGCATCTACGTTGCGGTCATGAGCCAACCTGGCCGTTTCCGCTATGAGTACCAGGTCACCTATTTCTACGTCAGCGACATCGGGCTGCACGCCCGCCGCTACAGCGACCGCATCGAAGCGTATTCGGTGTCGCTGAAGTCCGGCCAGGCCATTTCCGGCGCGGTGTTTGAACTGGTGGACGGCGCCGGCAAGCCGCTGGCCAAGGCGGCCGCCGATGCGCAGGGCCATGTCCGCTTTGACGGCAGCTTTGCCAATGCCCGCGTCATCCGCGCCTCGCGCGACAAGGAAATGACCGTGCTGGCGCTGGGCGAACCGGCCCTGGATCTGTCCGAATTCGATACGGGCGGCCATGCGTCGCGCGCCAACAATCTGTTCGTCTACGCCGGCCGCAACCTGTATCGCCCCGGCGAAACCTTCCACGTATCGGTGCTGCCGCGCGACCTCGACGGCCGCGTGCTGACGCCGTCGCCGCTGACTGCCACCATCAAGCGTCCGGATGGCCGCACGATGCAGACCGCGCTGTGGCAACCGCAGAAGGATCTGCCCGGTTACGTCGAACGCGCGATTGATCTGCCGCTGGATGCCCAGACCGGCACGTGGCTGCTGGAACTGCGCGTCGATCCGTCCTCGCGCGCGCCGGATGCCTCGTGGAAGTTCCAGGTCGAAGAGTTCCTGCCCGAACGTATGAAGATGGCGCTGACCTCGGGCCAGGACGTTTTGTCCCCCGACGAGGAGCTGACCGTCGATGTGCAGGGCGACTACCTGTATGGCGCGCCGGCTGCCGGCAACCGTCTGCTGGCCACCTTCCAGGTCAAACGTGATCGTTTTGCGCTGGCCCAGCAATGGCCCGGCTTCATCTTTGGGGATGTGGCCGACGATACGCGCCGCAGCTTCGGTGAACTGCCGGAATCCGCGCTGGACGACAAGGGCCGCGCGCAGCTCGACGTGAACCCGAACGCCGCCGGCACGCATTCGCCGATGAAGGTCCGTGTGTCCGCCAGCCTGCTGGAATCCGGCGGCCGCCCGGTGGTCCGCTCCATCGAACGCACCGTCTGGCCCGCCGACAAGCTGATCGCCGTCCGTCCGCAGTTCGACAGCGACGTGGCCCGCGAGAACGCGCCGGCCGGTTTTGAAGTCATTCGCGCCAACGCGCAAGGCAAGATCGAACCGCTCGCGCAGGCGCAGATGCGTCTGTTCCGCGAAGAGCGCCAGTACTACTGGCGATTCGACGACCAGCGCGGCTGGAACAGCGGCTATACCGAAACCGAAGAACTGGTCGACTCACGCGAAATTGCGCTGAACGATCGCACCCAGCTGACCGTGCCGGTCAAGTGGGGCCGCTACCGTCTGGAAATCACGGATCCGGAAACCGGCGAAACGATGCGCTATCGCTTCTATGCCGGCTGGAACGCGCAGGACGCCGATGCCATGGGCAACCGTCCCGACCGCGTGCAGATGAAGCTGGAAGGCGTGCCCGCCAAGCCGGGCGACACCGTCAAGCTGACGCTGACGCCGCCGCATGATGGCCAGGCGCTCATCACCGTCGAAGGCGACCGCATGCTGTGGTCCAAGTGGGTGGCCGTGAAGGCCACGGGCACCGAGGTCGAGATTCCGGTCGACAAGGAATGGAAGCGCCACGACCTGTACGTGGCCGCGGCGGTGTTCCGCCCCGGCAGCGAAGGCGACCGCGTCACGCCGGCCCGCGCGCTGGGCCTGGCGTTCCTGCCGATCGCCAGCGCCGACCGCAAGCTGGACGTCAAGCTCACCGCCGCGCCCAAGGCCGTGCCGGAGACCAAGACGACCGTGCGCGTCAAGGTCGATGGCGCGCAGGGCAAGCAGGCGATGGTGACGCTGTCCGCGGTCGACGTGGGCATTCTCAACATCAACCAGTACGCCACGCCCGATCCGCTGGATTATTTCTTCGGCAAGCACCGCTACGCGCCCGAGCTGCTGGACATGTACGGCAAGCTCATCGAGAAGATGGACGGCACGAAGGGCAAGCTGAAGTGGGGCGGCGACGCCGCGATGCGCGGCGACAGCAAGAGCCTGCCCAAGAAGGTCAAGCTGGTGGATCTGTTCTCGGGTCCCGTTGCGCTCAATGCGCAGGGCGAAGCGGACATCCCGCTGGACCTGCCGGACTTCAATGGCACGCTGCGCCTGATGGCCGTCGCGTTCACGCCCGACAACTACGGCAGCACCGACGCCGAAATGGTCGTGGCAGCGCCCATCGTGGCGGAACTGAACACCCCGCGTTTCATCACGCCGGGCGACCAGGCCGCCATTGCGCTGGACGTTACCAACATGAGCGGCGCCGAACAAAAGATCTCGGTCAAGCTCGAGGCCCTGGATCCGCTGGCCATCGTCGACGGCGTGCGCACTGTCACGTTGAAAGACAAGCAGCGCACGACGCTGCGGTTCACGGCGACCACCACCGGTTCGTACGGCCTGGGCCTGATGCGTCTGACCGTGGACGGGCAGGGCGGCGCCAAGCCGATCCGCATCGTGCGCGAGTCCGTGCTGCAGGTGCAGCCCGCGCATGCGCCCGAGCGCCAGGTGCGGCGTCTGCGCCTGAATCCGGGCGAGTCGCAACCGGCGCAGGCGTCGTGGGTCGCTTCCTATTACCCGGACTCGACGACCGTCAGCCTGACCGTGTCCAATCGTCCGCCGTTCAACGTCAACCGTCTGGTCGAGGACCTGCTCAACTATCCGTATGGATGCACCGAGCAGACCATCAGCGCGGCCATGCCGTGGGTGATGCTGGATGAAGACGCCGCCAAGCAGTTCGGCCTGAAGCCGCGCACCGAGGCCGAACGCGCCGCCAAGGTCGCCGGCGCCATCAGCCGCCTGTCGGGCATGCGCAACTCGGTCGGTTCGTACAACCTCTGGAGCGGCGCGTCCTCGCGCGACGTGTGGCTGACGGCCTACGCCGTGGGCTTCATGCAGGACGCACGCGATCGTGGCTTCGATGTGCCCGAGGCGTCGCTGGATCGTTCGCGGACGTGGCTGCTGGAGCAGGTGCAGCAGAGCGCCGGCGCATTCGGTACGTGGTCGGCCAACCTGCGCCGCAACGTCGAGACCAACCGCATCGACAGCAGCGACGCCAACGTGCTGCGCGAAGACCATCGCCGCTTTGCCGGCCTGGCCACCGCCGCGCTGGTGCTGGCGCGCGACAAGAAGGCGCCGTTGTCGACCGTGCGTCAGCTGTTCGACAACTATCAGGAGCGCGCGCGCTCGCCGCTGCCGCTGGTGCAACTGGCCGCCGCGTTCAAACTGATGGGCGACGAAGGGCGCATGAAGCAGGCGCTTGACCTGGCCATGACGCGCACCTATGGCATCAACATCAACAACCGCAGCAGCGCCTACTACGACGAATGGATGGGCGACTACGGCAGCAGCGTGCGCGACTAC
>Ga0209050_1002786_pt1 | contig 13994 bp, 12 predicted proteins | sample Araplavi_mTSA_r2_FD_184276 | JGI IMG/M metagenome (GOLD analysis project Ga0209050, IMG submission 184276) | Arabidopsis root microbial communities from North Carolina, USA - plate scrape MF_Cvi_mTSA_r2 (SPAdes) (version 2) | ecosystem: Host-associated > Plants > Roots > Endosphere | place: USA... | reverse complement strand
CTGCTTCTTTACCACTCATGAGTGGGCGCAGCACCTCGTCGACCAGACCGTCCTCGATCAGGGGTTCAATGCGTTTTGGAGTCTTCATCAGCTTTTATTGTGGGTCCTTTATTACCAAACACGCGAAAGTCATTCGTTATACGGCAATCCACTCACGGGGGGGAGGGGTTGCCGACTTATGAACATGGCACAAGCACACAATGTGCCGATTTCAACAGGTAAAACCGACGACCGCCACGGGTCGCTCCGGATCATAGCCGAGCCTGCGTCACTTGTTGTGCAAGGACATTGAGGGCAATTGCGACAGAAGCTGACACCACGTCTCTAGCCTTCCGTAGGATTTTTCTCAACAGGCCTCAATTTCCGCCGAGAACAGCCGAAGTCCTTAGTGACAAAGTGATTTGTCCGACAATCGCTGCCACAACAAAAGCGATGCCGCACTCAGGGACCCGGGTTGACCAAGAACGATTACGGCTGCCAATAAACCGCGAGTCATCTGCACTGCGTGGGCCTACAAGAAAATCTGGAGCGCGGATGAACATCAAACAGAAGTTGACCTGGGCGTTTGCAATCATTGCCTGCCTGCCCGTGGTGCTGGTCGCCACCCTCGTTGTGCTGAACCTGCGCAGTGATGCCAGAGACGAATTTATCGACGGCAGTGCCCGAGAGATTCGTCAGGTCAGCAATGCCATGCAATTGTTTTTTGACGGCATCAGCCAGAACGTCGATTACCTGGCCAAGCAACCGCTGATCCGAAACTCCGACGACAGCCTCAAGACTTACATGGCTGCCAACGCCGAAAGCGTTCCCCAGGGCGAGATGGACAAGAAAGTCTTCACCCTGCTCCAGGACTTGGGCAACAGCCACCCGTCCTACGCCTATGCCATCCTCGGCACGGCGGCGGGCGGCTACGTGTCGTGGCCGGATGATCCGAAGCTGAACAACTACGACCCGCGCCAGCGCCCCTGGTACAAGGCCGCCCAGGCCAAACCGGGCAAGCCGTTCCGCACCGAGGCCTACTACTGGGCCCAGGACGACGCGACCTACGTCAGCACCGTGCGCACCATCGACAACAAGCTGGGCACCAACGGTGGCGTGGTCAGCATCGACGTGACGCTCAAGCAGCTCACCGAAATCGTCAAACAGATCAAGCTCGGTGAAACCGGCTACCTGATGCTGCTGGAAAACACCGGCAAGGTCCTGGTGGATCCGAAACAACCGGAACACAACTTCAAACCGCTGAACAGCCTGGGCGAGGGCTACGCGCAACTGGCCAAGGCCGGCAAGGGCCTGGTGGAAGTGGAGTTGAACGGCGAGCGCTACATGGCCAACGTCTGGCCGTCGGAGCAACTGGGCTGGACCTTCATCGGCCTGATCAAACAGAACGACGTGATGAGCTCCGCGACCCAGTTGACCTGGTTGATCGCCCTCATCGCCGCCGTCCTGGCCGTCATCTTCGCCATCGTCGGCGCCAGTTTTGCCAGCCTCATCGTGCGTCCGATCCGCAGCGTGGCCAGCGGCCTGGAAGGCATCGCCCAAGGTGAAGGCGACCTGACCCAGAACCTGCAAATCCGTGGCAACGACGAAACCGCGCAGTTGGCCAACTGGTTCAACCAGTTCCTGACCGCGATTCGCAATCTGATCCAGAACATCGGCGGCGCAGCGGGCAAGATCCTCGCCACGTCCAAGAGTTCGACCCAGGTCTCCAGCGACATGGCCGAAGCCGCCGGACGCCAGCGTGAAGCGGTGGACATGGTGTCCACGGCGTTCCACGAAATGGTCGCCACCGCCAACGAAGTTGCGCGCTCTTGCAGCCAGGCGGCGGAATCCGCCGACAGTGGCCAGCGCCAGGCCCGCGAAGGTCAGCAACAGATCGATGCGGCGGTGAACAGCGTTGATCGCCTGAGTCAGGAAATCGAACAGTCGGCCCAGTCGATGCAACAGCTGGAGCGCGACAGCAACGACATTCAGTCGATCCTCGGGACCATCCGTTCGATCGCCGAACAGACCAACCTGCTGGCGCTGAACGCCGCGATCGAAGCGGCACGGGCCGGTGAGCAGGGACGTGGCTTTGCCGTGGTGGCTGACGAAGTGCGGGCTCTGGCCAAGCGCACGGCCGACTCCACGGCGGAAATCGACGGGCTGCTGGGCAACCTGGCCAAACGCACCAGCCAGGTGACTCAACAGATGCACGCCAGCCTGGAAGTGTCCCAGCAATCGGTGACGCGCATCGGTGAGGCGCGCAACAGCTTCGGGCAGATTCGCGAGTCGGTGGACGTGATCCGTGACATGAACACCCAGATCGCCACGGCGGCGGAACAACAGCATCAAGTGGCCGAGGACATCAACCGGCACATCAGCCAGATCCATGGCGATGCGCAACTGGTGGCGGAACTGGCCAACTCGGCACGCCTGGACTCCCAGAGCCTGGCCGGGCTGTCGAACGAGCTGGACGGACTGGTGCGCAGGTTCCGTACCTGATCAGCCGGCACACCCCCAAACCCTGTGGGAGCGAGCTTGCTCGCGATGGCGGTATATCAGGCAACATAGATGTTGAAGCTGATGGCCTCATCGCGAGCAAGCTCGCTCCCACAGTTGTTTTAACTCAGCGTTCGATGATCGCGGTCACCCCCTGCCCGCCCGCCGCACAAATCGAAATCAGCCCTCGCCCCTTGCCCGCCGCATCCAGCAACTTCGCCAGGTTGGCGACGATGCGCCCACCGGTGGCGGCAAACGGATGCCCCGCCGCCAATGAACTGCCCTTGACGTTGAGCCGACTGCGGTCAATCGAGCCCAACGGTGCATCGAGCCCGAGACGGGTTTTGCAGTACTGCGGATCCTCCCAGGCCTTCAATGTGCACAGCACCTGCGCGGCGAAGGCTTCGTGGATTTCGTAGTAGTCGAAGTCCTGCAGGGTCAGGCCATTGCGCGCGAGCAAGCGCGGTACGGCGTAGACCGGCGCCATCAACAACCCTTCGGCACTGTTGACGAAATCCACCGCCGCCGCCTCGCCGTCACGCCAGTAGGCAAGAATCGGCAACCCTCGCGCCTGCGCCCATTCCTCGCTGCCCAGCAGCACCAGTGACGCCCCGTCGGTCAGCGGCGTGGAGTTGCCCGCGGTCAGGGTGCCCTTGGCGCTTTTCTCGTAGGCCGGCTTGAGTGCGGCGAGCTTTTCCAGGGTCGAATCCGGGCGCAGGTTGTTGTCTCGGGTGAGTCCCAGGAACGGCGTCATCAGATCGTTGTGCCAGCCTTCGGCGTAGGACGCCGCCAGCTTCTGATGGCTCTCAAGCGCCAATTGATCCTGGGCTTCGCGAGGGATGTTCCAGGTCTGGGCCATCAGTTCGCAGTGCTGCCCCATGGACAACCCCGTGCGCGGCTCACCGTTGCGCGGGAACTCGGGGATCAGATGTTTGGGACGCAATTGCAGGAAAGTTTTCAGTTTGTCGCCGGTGGTTTTCGCGCGGTTGGCTTGAAGGAGGATTTTGCGCAGCCCTTCGCTGACGCTGATCGGTGCATCCGAGGTGGTGTCCACACCACCGGCGATGCCGCAGTCGATCTGGCCCAGGGCAATCTTGTTCGCCACCAGCAACGCCGCTTCCAGCCCGGTGCCGCACGCCTGCTGGATGTCGTAGGCCGGGGTGGCGGGCGACAACCGCGAGCCGAGCACGCACTCGCGTGTGAGGTTCATGTCCCGCGCCAACTTGAGCACGGCCCCGGCGACCACTTCGCCGATGCGCTGGCCATGCAGGTTGTAACGCTCGATCAGGCCTTCGAGGGCAGCGGTGAGCATCACCTGGTTACTGGCCGTGGCGTAGGGGCCGTTGGAGCGGGCGAAAGGAATCCGGTTACCGCCGATGATCGCGACGCGGCGCAGCTGGGTCATAAGAACTCCTGATGAAAAAGGAAATTGAAACTACCCCTGTAGGAGCTGCCGAAGGTTCGGGCCGCGTTCGGACGATCTTTTGATCTTGAAAAATCAAAGTCAAAAGATCGCAGCCTTCGGCAGCTCCTACAATGACCAAGCGTAGGCCTTATCTCGTGGATCGAACGACTGATCGCCATTCATGGTCCACACTTTGAACCCCAGCTTTCGGAGCGCGTTCCATGTCTGACCGCTATATCGACTTCGCCAATTCATCCATCGGCCATCGCCTGGTCGGTGCCCTGGGGTTGCCGACACCGACTCGACTGGAGCGCTGGCAGGCAGGCCGGCTGCGTCCCGTGGAAGGTGCGCTGCTGATCGGCGGCGGGCCATTGACGGAACACGTCAGCGCCTTCGCCAACCGTCTGACCGACGCGATCTACAGCTACGGCACCGAGCCTTCGATGGCCACGGCCTGGATTCCCGGCCACGGCCCGAAACTCAAGGCCGTGGTGTTCGACGCCAGTGACCTGCTGCACACCGATCAGCTCAAGCAACTGCGCGAGTTCTTCCAACCGTTGATGAAGAACCTCGATCACTGTGCGCACCTGGTGATTCTCGGACGCGATCCACAAACCCTGCGTGACCCCTTCGCCGCCAGTGCGCAACGTGCCCTGGAGGGTTTCAGCCGTTCCCTGGCCAAGGAATTGCGCAGCGGTGGCACCCTGCAATTGATCTACGTCGGCGAAGGCGCCGAGGCGCAACTGGAAGGCCCGCTGCGGTTTTTCCTCTCGCCCAAAAGCGCCTTCGTGTCCGGGCAGGTCATTCGCCTGAATCCGTGCTCGACGCCCGTCAGCGACTGGACGCGCCCGCTCGCCGGGCTCAAGGCACTGGTTACCGGCGCAGCACGCGGCATTGGCGCCGCCATCGCCGAAACCCTGGCCCGTGACGGTGCCGACGTCATCCTGCTCGATGTGCCGGCGGCCAAAACCGACCTCGATGCCCTCGCCGCACGCCTCGGCGGGCGCAGCATCAGCCTCGACATCTGCGCCGAAGATGCCGCCACGCAGTTGATCGAACAATTGCCCGACGGCCTCGACATCGTGGTGCACAACGCCGGCATCACCCGAGATAAAACCCTGGCCAACATGACCCCGGACTTCTGGGACGCCGTACTGGCCGTCAACCTCAACGCACCGCAAGTGCTGACCAAAGCCCTGCTCGATAGCAACACCCTGCACGACAACGCTCGAGTGATTCTGCTGGCCTCCATCAGCGGCATCGCCGGCAATCGCGGGCAAACCAACTACGCCGCGAGCAAGGCCGGGCTCATAGGCCTGGCGCAAGCCTGGGCGCCGCTGCTCACCGAGCGCGGCATCAGCATCAACGCCGTGGCACCGGGATTCATCGAAACACAGATGACCGCGCACATACCCTTCGGCCTGCGCGAAGCCGGACGGCGCATGAGCTCCCTCGGCCAGGGCGGCCTGCCACAGGACGTCGCCGAAGCCGTGGCCTGGCTCGCGCAACCGGGTACCGGCGCATTCACCGGGCAAGCGTTGCGCGTATGCGGGCAAAGCGTTCTGGGGGCTTGAGGATGATCACCGACTGGCACACTCTCAACCGCGAACCCAGCCTCCCGGGGTTGTACGCTCGAGCGGCGACACGGCGAAAAATCACCGGCACCACCCTGCCCGATTCGGGTTTGCGCTGCTGGGTCGACGTCGATCCCAAACGCCTGGCGGCCTATCGCACGGTCTGTGGCTTCGCCGACAACGGCCTGCTGCCGCCGACCTATCCGCATATCCTCGGCTTTGCCTTGCAGATGCAATTGCTCACGGCCAGGGACTTCCCGTTCCCGCTGCTGGGCCTGATTCACCTGAGCAATCGAATTCGTCTGCTACGCCCCATGGGCGGGGTGAATCGGGCGCGAGTCAGCGTGCAGGTGCAGAACCTGCAACCCCACGCCAAAGGCGCGACGTTCGATTTACTAACCACCCTCGACGATCAACTGGGGTCGCTGTGGGAGGCACAAAGCCGGATGCTCTGCCGCGGCGTCAAACTCGAGGGCGAACCGCTTGAGGAGAACCTGGTAACGAATCTGGACATGAACGAAGTCGAGCACTGGAAAGCGCCCTCCGACATCGGTCGGCAATTCGCCAAGGTGTCCGGCGACTACAACCCGATCCACCTGAGCGCAGCCAGCGCCCGACTCTTCGGCTTCCCGACCGCCATCGCCCATGGCCTGTGGAACAAGGCGCGCACACTGGCGGCACTGGCCGGGCACCTGCCTGTGGCGAACGTCGAGATCGCAGTGCAGTTCAAGAAGCCGGTACGGCTGCCCAGTGAGGTGACGTTGCTGGCCAGCGAGGCGGGGGCGAGCGGGGACTTTCGGTTGGTGGGCACCGGGGATCTGGAGCACATGGTCGGGCATTGGCGGCCGGTGGCCTGATAAGGCTGCTGCCTCGACGTGGCGAGGGGGCAGGCTCGCTCCCGCCTTTGATTTTTGACAATGTTGAAAGGACGGAAATCAAGATCAAAAGATCGCAGCCTTCGGCAGCTCCTACAGTTGGCCTGCGTACAACCTCGCCTGCAGCGAAGGAACTCAGAGCCTAAGCGAGGGCGAGTGACCGAAGAATCGGATATGTACTCAACTCACCCCTTGACCAAATAAACCTGCGGCAACGGAAACAGATTATTCAACGTCTCCAACAACCGCACGTGATAAATCGGCTTGCGAAAAAGATCCAGCACCTGCAAGCGCAACATATCACTGACATCATCCATGCCCGCATGCCCCGACATCACAATCACCGGCAAATGCTCGCGAGACGTATGCTCGCGCAACCGCCTGATCAACGACATGCCGCTCTCCTCCGGCATGCGCAAATCAGTGATCACCAAAGCGATGTCGGGGTGCCGGGTCAGATGCTGCAGCGCAAGCTTGACCGAAGTGGCGGTAAAACAATTGAACCCCTCACCCTCCAGCAACTCCGCCAACTCAAGCAATGCGTCCTCTTCGTCATCCACCAGAAGCAGCTGTTGGCGTGGCTGTGCGTGAGCGTTCATGAGGTGACACCTGCAAGGGACTGGGCGCAAACGTCGAGATCACATGGACAAGTCAGCCTGCGGCCGTCGGAACCAGATGTGTCTTGATGACATCGAATATCCCCTTAACCGCTCCGGATATGGGCGTCATGAAAGTCACCAGGATAACCGCCGCCATCCCGGCAGCAATGGCGTACTCGATACCGGATGCACCCTCGGTATCTTTGACCAGCCCTTTGTAAAACGCGATCTCGGATTTGACCTTCTCAACAAGCTTGGAAAAAGACATGACATTTCTCCTGGACGACGATGGGTGTTGCACGGACGCAACATGATTCCCCAGTGCCAGCACCAGCATTGTCGGCATTCCCCGGCCCAACAACTGTAAATACGCATTAACACTAAAGTATTAACCGTTTCGTTGACGTCAAAAAACAGGTCGCTTTATCGCAACTTTGCACTTTCGTTAGATATTTCCCCCCGCGCTAATGGCATTTTGCTCTACCTGCGCTACGGTCAAATAGCGAAATAGTTCCATGTTCATAGCTGCCTGATTGCGAAGTTGTCTCGTCGGACTTGACGGGGTTTGCGCAGCAGGAAAGGGAGAGCCTTCATGAACAGCCGTGTCACTCTGGGTCTCGCCGGATTGTTTCTGGTCGGTGCCATCATTACCGGTTACTGGGGACTCACATTGAGTCGTCAACCGGCCCCCGAGGTCGTTGCCCAATCCACCGTCAATGCACCGCCGGCCATCCCACAGGCGCCACTGTCGACAAATGACCCGACCCGCCATCCCGTGGTTGTGCTGGTCAACGATGTCGCGCCCTATACGCCGCTCACCGCCGCCGATGTCGTGCTGGAACAGTTGCACACCGCCCCGGCCGGCAGCCTCACCAGCCTCGACCAGGCGATTGGCCGCACCCCGTGGCGCGCCCTCAGCGCCGGCAGCTGGCTCAACGACGAAAGCTTCGAAGCCGGCAGCAAGCTGTCGCGGATGATCCGTCCCAATGAACGCGCCCTGGCAGTCGCCACGGACGAAGTGGTCATTGTCGGCGGGCAACTGACGCCGGGCGACTATGTCGATGTGCTGCTGTTCCTGCGCATGGACACCCTCAATCCTCAGCCAACGGCCCAACTCGTGGTGCCGGCCTTGCGGGTGCTCGGGGTCGGCGAACAGTTGGGGTTGACCAACGACGGCCAGCCTTCCAGCCCGGCACGCAACGCCGAGGAAAAACTCAAACAGGATCAATCGCGCGCCGCAGCCCGGACCGTGCTGCTCGCCGTGCCTGAACAACTGGTGAGCCGCCTGATGCTCGCGACCCAGGCCGGCGTGCTGCGCCTGGCCGTGCGCAGCGCCGATGAGAAACGCCTGGCGCGCTACTGGGCCGGCGAAAGCAACTCTGCCGCCAACCTGGCCAATGCCAACCGCGAGTTGTTGCAATTCAGCCAGCTGGCCATGACCGGTCCACCCAAACCTGTCACCACCAGCCCTGGCGCCGCGCCGCGCAAGCAGAGCGTGGAAGTCATTCGCGGTAACGAGATCACTCAACAAACACCCTGAGTCGAGCAAGGATGCCTTTCCATGCGCAGACCTTTTACGCCATTGTTCAACGGCTTGATCCGGGCCACTTTGCCCGGCGGCCTGCCGGCAAGTGCGATATCACGTAGCGAGTTATCGCAATGAGCCAGAACCTGAGTCAAACCTTCCTCGCGATCACGCGCAACAGCACCGACCTGGAATGGCTGCAAGGCGCCCTTGCGCCCTTGGGCCAGGTGGTCAGCGCCGGTGGCGGCAGCCTCGACGAACTGTTGGCACTGGTGGACGTGACCTGCGCCAGCCTGGTGTTCATCGGCCTGGACCGCGACCACGTGGTCACCCAAAGCGCGCTGATCGAAGGCGCGCTGGAAGCCAAGCCGATGCTGGCGATCGTCGCGCTGGGCGACGGCATGGACAACCAGCTTGTACTCAATGCGATGCGCGCGGGGGCCAGGGATTTCGTGGCCTATGGCTCACGCTCAAGTGAAGTCGCAGGCCTGGTGCGACGCCTGAGCAAACGCCTGCCCGCTGTCGCGCCGAACACGCACCTGGGCCGCCTGACCGTGCTGTATGGCGTGCAGAGCAGCGCCGACGGCGCGTTGCTGGCCACGCACATGGCGCAGGTGGTGCAAAAAAGCGGTCAGCACACGCTGCTGCTGGACCTTGGATTACCCCGAGGCGATAGCCTGGCGCTGCTGGGCCTTGAAAGCTCGTTTCATTTCGGCGACGCATTGCGCCACTTGCGACGCCTGGACGCGACGCTGATCGACAGCGCCTTCACCAGTTGCGAAGCCGGGCTGCGCATCCTCGCCTACGCCAATGGCGATGAACCGCTGGAGCACACCAGTGCCGCCGAGCTGTACATGTTGCTCAGCGCCCTGCGCCAACACTTCCAGCACATCGTGGTAAACCTCACCGGCCAACCCGACAGCGAAGCGCTGCGCACCTTCGTCAGCCATTGCGACAAACTGCTGTGGTACACCGATCAGAACGTGCTCGACTGCCGCCGCAACCTCACGGTGCTCAACTTGTGGCGCGAAAAAGGCATGAAGCTCGATCACGCCAAACTGCTCGTGGACCGCTACCTGCGCAGCGTCGCACCGGACGCCGATACCCTGGGCAAGACGTTTGGCCTGGAGATCATCGCCACCCTCGCCTACAGCCCGGAAGTGCGGCTCAACGCCAAGAACCAGGGCCTGACCTTGTTCGAACTGGCCCCGCGCGAGGGTCTCACGCAGAGTCTGCGCGCACTCGGCGAGCGCCTGGCCAGGCACTCCGAAGGCCTGGTCAAACCCAAGACCGGCTGGTTCAACCGCTTGAGGGGCGCACAATGAGCAGTGAAAAACTCTTCGGCTCCCCCCATCGCGGCGCGGTCGGCAATACCGACCACGAAGGCCTGAAACTGGTGCTGCACCGCTACATCATCGACGCTATCGAAGAGTCGGGGAAAAACCTGCTGGAGGGCACGCGCCAGGCGCTGTCGCAATTCGTGATCGACAAGGTGGCCGAGTACATCGCGCGCTTGCACCTGGCGATTTCCCGCTATGAAATGGAGCGTCTGGCCGAGGAGATCGTCGACGAGCTCACCGGTTTCGGCCCGTTGGAAGTACTGCTGCGCGACCCGGCGGTGACCGAGATTCTGGTCAACGGTCCACACCGGGTATTTGTCGAACGCGAAGGCTTGCTGCATCTGAGTGACTTGCGTTTTATCGATTCGCACCACGTCGAGCGTGTCATGCAACGGATTCTCGCGCCCCTGGGCCGACGGCTCGACGAGTCCTCGCCCATGGTCGACGCGCGCCTACCGGACGGCAGCCGGGTCAACGCCATCATTCCACCAATAGCCCTCGATGGCCCGTGCCTGTCGATCCGCAAATTCCGCCAGGACATGCTCAAAAGCTCTGACCTGGTGGCCATGCAAACCATCGATCACGCGATCTTCGAATTCATTCAGGAAGCCGTGGGCAAACGCTGCAACATCCTGATCAGCGGCGGCACCGGCACCGGCAAGACCACACTGCTGAACATTCTCAGCCAGTTGATCAACCCTCAAGAACGCCTGGTCACCATCGAAGACGTCGCCGAACTGCAACTGGGCCACCCTCACGTCGTGCGCCTGGAAACCCGTCCACCGAATGCCGAAGGCCATGGCGAAGTAAAAGCCAGCGACCTGATTCGCAACGCCCTGCGGATGCGCCCGGACCGGATCATCCTCGGCGAGATTCGCGGCGTCGAAGTGGTCGATGTATTGACGGCGATGAACACCGGCCACGACGGCTCGATGAGTACCGTACACGCCAACAACGCCCAGGATGCGCTACTGCGCCTGGAGACCCTGGTGGGCCTGACCGGCCGCAGCATCGCCGAGCGCACCCTGCGGCAGATGATCTGCGCGGCACTCGACGTGGTCATCCAGCTCACGCGCCTGCCCGACGGCCGCCGCTGTGTCAGCGAAGTGGTGGAAGTCGTGGGTGTGCGCGACGACGTGTATGTCACCAACACGCTGTTCCGTTTCGACCGCCACACCGGGTTCGGTTTCCTGCGCGAAGCCGTGAACCCGGCTGGCGACAAATTGCGCCGGGACTCGGCGCTGTCTCCCTCGGCGTACTGAGGCCACGGCATGCTCAAACCGGCGCTGCTCATCCTCGTTTGCCTGATCTTTCTCGGCCTGGCACTGCGCCTGCTCTATAACGGCTTGCGCCAGACGGGCAACGAACGGATTCTGGGACGCCTGAGCCAGGGGCAACCCCTGCGGGTCGAGCAGACGTCGTCATGGGCGGGACTTGAGCGCGCGTTCCTGCGCGCCGGACTCGGACGTCCCACCGAACGCCTGGGTCGATGGCTGGTGTTCTGGGTACTCGGGGTGCTGCTGGGAATTGCCCTGGGTGGCTGGATCGGCGCGCTGTTGGTGCTGCTGGTGCCTCCGGTGGCGGTACGACTGTTCGTCAGCTGGCGTTACCAGCGTCGCCTCAGTCGCATGATCGAACAGCTGCCGATGCTGCTCGACCATGCCGTGCGCAGCCTGAAGTCCGGGCGGACCCTGGCCGATGCCGTGCTCGGCGCCATCGATGCGGCCGAAGACCCACTGAAAAATGCCATGGGCCGAATTCAACGCAATGTGCAACTGGGGGTCAACCTGGCAGACGCCGCTTCGGACTTCGCCGAGTTGTACGAGAAAGACGAACTGCGCCTGCTCGCACTCGGCTTGAAGGTCAACCACCGTTACGGCGGCAATGCCAGTGAGCTGCTGGAAAACCTGATCAAGATGATCCGCGAACGCGAGCAAGCGGCACGCCAGTTGAAGGCCATGACCGGCGAAACCCGTATCACTGCCGTGGTCCTGGCCCTGCTGCCGGTCTCGGTCGCAGGCTATTTTCTACTCACCAATCCGACCTACCTGCTTTCCATGTGGCACGACAGCTCGGGGCAAACCATGCTGGCGAGTGCCTTCGGATTTCAGGTGATCGGTTGCCTGGCGCTTTGGCGCATGTTGCGTAGCCTATGACTATGAAGATGCTCTTGCTGGTGAGCGCGCTGCTGCTTTTCGGGGCTGCGCTGTTGTTGCTCAGCGCTTTGCTGGAGCAAAGCCGACGGGCACGCCAGGTGGCCCAGCGACTGGATGGCAAGGCGCCGGGTGATAGCCACCTCACCCAACTGCTGCAAGCCCTGGGCGCCAGCCGCCTGGGACAGCGGTCGGTCAAAATGGACAACGAAACCCAGACCCTGCTCAACCGCCTGGGCTGGCGCAGCGTACGCCAACGCTCACTGTTCGCCGCCTTGCAGGTGGGCGTGCCGGTGTTGGCGCTGTCCTTGTGCCTGTTGATCCAGGGGCTGTTCTACCCGAATGTGGAGAACCACTGGATCGCCCCGATGCTCGCCACCAGCATGGGCTACCTGTTGCCCAAGCGCTGGCTGGCCGCCGCGGCACAGCGTCGGCAAAAACAACTGGCCACTGAAACCTCGACCTTCATTGCACTGCTGCGCACCCTGTTCGAATCGGGCATGGCGGTGGAGCAATCCCTGCGTGTGCTGAGCCAGGAGGGCAGGCAGTTGTTGCCCGCCCTGACCCATGAACTGCGCCTGATTCTGACCCGCGTCGATTCAGGCCTGGAACTGGGCGAAGAGTTGAACAAGACCACCCGCTTGCTTGCGGTAGACGAGTTCACCGACACCTGCGTGATCCTTCAACAATTGATCCATCAGGGTGGCGGCGCGATGAAGTCCCTACTGGCGCTCAAACAGTTGCTCGACGACCGGCGCCTGACGCGCCTGCAGGAATACATCTCCAAGATGTCCGCCAAGATGTCCGTCGTGATGATGCTGTTTCTCTTCCCGGCGTTATTGATCGTCCTGGCCGGCCCGGGCTTCACCGCCCTGGGTCGGGCCTTTGGCCACTAATCCTGCGGATCGAGATTATCCAGCGCCCGATTCACCGCCAGCTCACCCAGCATGATCACCTGCGCAATCCCCAGCATCGTATTGCGCTGCGAGCCCTGCAGAAACCCCGCGAAATCACTCGCCATCACACTCGCCGACGCCAGCGACTCACAGGCGTGGGCCAGCAGGGTTTCGGTGTCGATGTCCGGGGCGATGACGAACATCGTGCCGGGTTTGCGGGGGACAGATTGTTTGGGGGGATTTGGGGTGGGTTTGATCATGGTGAAGCTCCATTCTTGGATTGGAGTTCGCCATCACTGCGACCAAGCAGAAGGGTGGCGAACTGTACGCAGGTTGGTCGACCAGGGAATGGAAACCCGGCAGGGCCTGGGCCCTCCCACGCACGGCTCGCCATTAAGCAAGCACAAAAATGCCGCTCGCGCGGCACTGTGCGCCATTCTAAACCCGGGCGACCAAACCCGATCACTGAATTTGCAGTGACCGACAAAGGCTAGAGATCGTGCTTCCGACGGACAACCTGAAAAGCGTGTCGGAGATTTCCTGGGGATTTGAGGAAAACTACACAGGAATGTGTTGGCTGGAAGGACGTCATCGCGAGCAAGCCCGCTCCCACAGGGTCGAGGTACATCCGCCAGATTCGGGTCGGCCGGCAGGCCGCCTTCGCGAGCAAGCCCGCTCCCACAGGGTCGAGGTACATCCGCCAGATTCGGGTCGGCCGGCAGGCCGCCTTCGCGAGCAGGCTCGCTCCCACAGAAGAGCAAAGGCCGAGCAGCCCACACCGCGCCGCTTCTCACCACTCATCAGGCCGAGCGTTAGCTCGCCTGCAGCTCTTGATCTTGATCCACCCGCCCCCTCGGAAGGCTGAGTGGAGGTGTTCATCAGGGGGCAGGCGCGCAGCGCCGTTCGACGCAGTCGAACACATCGAGAGGAGGTCGTCGCGAAGCAGACCGGAGGCGATGCGCCCTGATGAATACCGGAGCGAAGGAACCCCGAGCCTCAGCGAGGGGCCGTACGTAAGGGGCGTGAAGGGATCAACCACATAGGTAACAGAAGAGTTCAGTCACATAGGTAACACCTGATCACTTATTTCTGATTACTTTGAGCGTCAGATAAGCGTCTTTGGCATCCCTTTCATCAACGCGGCCTAAT
>Ga0209050_1002781_pt1 | contig 14020 bp, 12 predicted proteins | sample Araplavi_mTSA_r2_FD_184276 | JGI IMG/M metagenome (GOLD analysis project Ga0209050, IMG submission 184276) | Arabidopsis root microbial communities from North Carolina, USA - plate scrape MF_Cvi_mTSA_r2 (SPAdes) (version 2) | ecosystem: Host-associated > Plants > Roots > Endosphere | place: USA... | reverse complement strand
GATACCTTTATCAGCGAGCTCATCGAAAGCATCGACATCATCGGCCAGATCCAGGAAGACAATGGCGTGGAAGGGTGTCACCGCTACGTGATCAGCAACTGCCAGTCGGCCCTGGACGTGATCCGCGTCTATCAACTGGCCAACCTGATCCTGGGCAAGAACGATGCACTGTCCCTCGACATTGTGCCCCTGTTCGAGACCATTGAAGACCTGGCCCATGCGCCCGGCATCATGACCAAACTCTATAGCGTGGAAGCCTACCGCGAGCACCTGAAGCGCCGCGGCGGCAAACAGACCATCATGCTGGGTTTCTCCGACGGCACCAAAGACGGCGGCTACCTGCGCGCCAACTGGTCCATTTTCCAGGCCAAAGAAAACCTGACGCGCATCACGCGCGACAACGGCTTCACCGCCGTGTTCTTCGACGGCCGCGGCGGCCCGCCCGCCCGCGGTGGTGGCAACACGCACGATTTTTATGCATCGCTGGGCGACACCATCGAAGACAAGGAAGTACAGATCACCATCCAGGGACAGACCATCAGCTCGAACTTTGGCAAGCACGTTTCGTGCGGCTATAATATCGAACAGCTTTTATCGGCCGGCATCGAGAATTCCGTGTTCAAAAAGAAGCACCAATTCAAGGACGACGAGATCAGCCTCATGAACGCCCTGGCAGAAGAAGGCCACAAGGCCTATCTCGACCTGAAGAAACATCCCAAGTTTGTTCCTTACCTGGAAAAGATCACGCCACTCTCTTTCTTTGGCGACATCAACATCGGGTCGCGTCCCGTGAAGCGCAATTCCGGAAGTTTGAAGTTCGAGGACTTGCGCGCCATTCCTTTTGTGGGCTCATGGGCGCAGATGAAGCAAAACATTCCCGGCTTTTACGGCGTGGGCACGGCACTGAAAGAATTGAAGAAGCAAGGCAAGTTTCGCGAGCTGAAAAATCTGTTCAACGAGTCGCTGTTCTTCCGCACCCTGTTAAGCAACAGCATGATGTCGCTCACCAAAACGTATTATCCCGCCACGGCCTACCTGGCCAAGGACAAAGAGTTTAGCGAGTTCTGGAAAAAGATGCACGCCGAATACAAGCTCTCCACCCAGATGATCTTGGAAGTGTCGGGACTTGCCGGGTTGATGGACAACACGCCGATGAACCGCGATTCGGTGAAATTGCGCGAACGTATTGTATTGCCCATGATCACCATTCAGCAATTCGCGTTGCAGCAGCTGCGCAACCTGGAGGCCGCGGATAAGCCTTTTGAAAAACAATACCGGTCGTTAGTGGTGCGGTGTATGTTCGGCATTATCAACGCTGCGCGGAACTCGGCATAAGCTTGCGGCGATGTTGTAGCGCATGAAACGGTTCGTGCTGTTATGACAGCCTTTCGTTTCATGTTTCTGTCTAAAAAAATCTCTGATCTTATTATTCTACGATCTCATCGGTGATGGTGAGCGTATTGGCGAGCACCGTTGTGCGGTATTTTCTTAGGGGCCGCGATGCCGCGCCGCCTTGGGGGTTGCCGTTAGAAAAATTGAATTGCGAATTGCAGCAGGGGTCGATCATGAAGAGCGTAGACACATCCACATTTACCGTGGCGCAAGCATCGTTCGGGTGAAAAGAACAATTGCGCTCGTAGGCGTAATAAACATTCGAACCCTGGTTGTACAAGATGATGCCCCGGATGCCCCCGTCGATATAACGGAATCCTCCTGTCGCCCGCAACTTGGTGTTCTCCGGCAAATTGAGGTTCATCACAATGTCGGCAAACGGCTGATAGGGGATGGCGTCGTCGCTCTGGTCGGGCGAACAGTTTAAAAATAATAAGAGCGAAACAACTGCCCAGCGGGTGGGCCATGCTTTATTGTTCTGTTTGAGGATATTCATAAAAACCTTTACCACTTTTGCGTCCGTGTTGTCCTGCATCCACTTTTTGTTGCTGCAGACGGCTGGGTCTGAATTTGGGTTCCTGGTGAAACGCGTTATACATGCTGGTGGTCACCGCAAAGTTGGTGTCCACCCCAATGAGGTCCATCAATTGAAACGGTCCCATCTTGAACCCGGTCTCCTTCAGCAATCGGTCAACCGTCTGATAATCTGAAACGCCGTCTTCTACGATCTTGAGCGATTCGGCGTAAAATAACCGGGCGACCCGGTTCACAATAAATCCCGGCGAATCGGTGGCCATCACCGAGATCTTCGACAGGCTCTCTACAAACGCTTCCAGCACCTTGATCGTATGATCGTTGGTGGCCGCCCCGCGAATAATTTCCACCAGCTTCATCACGGGCGCGGGATTAAAAAAATGAAGCCCCGCAAAACGGTTTTTGTGCTTCATCACCGACGCGATCTGCGTAATGGGAAACGACGACGTATTGCTCACCAAGATGCAGTCGATGGCGTTGAGCTTCTCCAGTTCGGCCACGATCTTTTGCTTCACATCCAATTTCTCCACCACCACTTCGATGGCGATGTCTACCTGCAGCTGGCGGAAGTCGCCAACGGCTACGATACGCGCCAGCGCTTCATCTTTCAGGCTTGCCGAGAGCTTGCCTTTCTCCACAGCCGTCTCCATCCTCTTTCGGACATTGGCGATGGCGGTCTTTGTTATATCGGGTTGGGTGTCATAAAGCATGACCGGGTAACCCGCCAGTGCACACACCTGGGCGATGCCCTGGCCCATGGTGCCGGCGCCGATTATGGCCACATTTTTTATGGACTCAACCATCCTATTTCGTTTTACACTACCGGTTGAAACTGTCGCAAGAAACGAACATCGTTTTCGGAGAACAACCGCAGGTCATTGATCTGATAGCGAAGCATGGTCACGCGCTCGATGCCCATGCCAAAGGCAAAGCCGGTGTATTCCTCGGGATCGATGTTGCAATTGCGCAACACGTTGGGATGCACCATGCCCGAGCCGGCAATTTCTACCCAACCGGTGTGCTTGCATACGTTGCAGCCCACGCCCTTGCAGATGAGACACGAGATGTCAATCTCGGCACTCGGCTCCGTGAACGGGAAGTACGACGGCCGGAAACGGATCTTCGAGTCCTTGCCATACATTTCCTTGGCGAAGTGATAGAGCGTTTGCTTGAGGTCGGCAAAACCCACATTCTTGTCAACATACAAGCCTTCCACCTGGTGGAAGAAGCAGTGCGCACGGGCCGAAATCGCCTCGTTGCGGTATACCCTTCCCGGCATGATCGCCCGGATGGGAGGCTTCTGGTTTTCCATCATGCGGATCTGCACGTTGGAGGTGTGGGTGCGCAACAAAATGTCCTGCTGGCTGCCGGCGCTTTTCTTTTCGATAAAAAAAGTGTCCTGCATTTCGCGGGCCGGGTGGTTCTCGGGAAAGTTGAGTGCCGAGAAGTTGTGAAAGTCGTCCTCAATTTCCGGACCATCGGCCACGTTGAAACCCAGGCGTTCGAAAATCTCGATGATGCGGTAGCGGGTGAGCGACAAGGGATGGAGGTTGCCCAGTTGGTTTGGGACGGGCGGCAACGAGAGGTCGATCTCCGCGCTCGATACGGGCGCCGATTCCAATTGTTCGGTGAGCTCTTGCAGCCGCGCCTCGGCGGTTTGCTTCAGCTGGTTGAGTACTTTGCCCAGCGTTTTCTTTTGCTCCACGGGCACCTGCTTCAACTCCTCGAACAGCTCGCTCACAGCCCCTTTCTTGCTCACATAGCGCAGCCGGAAAGCCTCCAGCGCGGCTTTGTCGCCGGCGGCGTAGGCATTCACTTCATTGAGCAGGGTTTGAATTCTTTCTTCCATGAAACACTCTATAAAGCTCCAAAAATACGGTTTTACGCGGGCATTTGTCAATCGCCCAGACCACGGCCCTACCTAGTCCGACAGTTTGTTGATGATGAGCCGGTCCAGGGTAACGCTCAACAAAAACGACAGCACCACCAACCCCGACAGCACATACATGTCGGACAGGTGATTAAAGGCAATGGCCAACGAGATATACAATAGCTGAACGCCGCCCAGAATGAGCGTCGTCTGGCTATGGGTCATGCCCAGTCGCATGATGGCATGGTGGATGTGGCTTTTATCGGGCTTGAATGGCGATTGTCCTTTGGAGAGCCGCAGGATCACAATGCGAAGCGTATCGACCAGCGGGATGATGATGAAACAGGCCGCCGACCCTACGGAACCGTTGAACTTATAAGGCGCCATGGCCGGCAAAGCGTAGTTGACGTCGATAAAATGAATGACCAGGATCGCCAGCATCATGCCGATCACCAGGGCCCCCGTGTCGCCCATAAACACCTCCGACGGCTCCCAATTGAAAATGAGAAACGCGAAGATGGCGCCGAGCATGGCAAAGGAAAGGATCGAAAAGATGTCTTCACCCACCAAAAAGAACCATACACCAAAAGACAACAGCGCCACAATGGCAATGGTGCCCGCCAGCCCGTCGAGCCCGTCGATGAGGTTGAACGAATTGGTGATGACGATAATGGTGAAATAGGTGACCGCATAGCTGACTAGCGTCGGCAGCTCATTGACCCCAAACAGGCCATAGAAAGTGCGAATGCGCAGATCGAATAAAAAGATCACCAGCGAGGCCGCCATGATCTGTCCCATGAGCTTGATGAGCGGTCTCAGGGGAACCAGATCGTCGCGCACACCGATAAAAAAGATGACGAACAGGGCTACGAGAATAAATTTGATATTGCCCCAACCCTGGATGTCGATCCAAATGAGGGAAGAGATAAAAAAGCCGATGAAGATGGCGATCCCACCCATAGAGGGGGTGACCTTTTTATGGATTTTGCGACGCCCGGGGACGTCTACGAGGTTCTTCCGCAGGGAGTATTTGATAATCACCGGAACGATGAGAAAGGAGATAACAAACGATGTAATCGCAGCGGCAAGCTCTACAGCCATAGGAAATTCAAAAGTGGGTAAAAATAGTGAATTTGGAAGGAATTGAAAGAATTCGGGTAGAATCCGAGCTAATTCTGGCGGCTTTCTAGAGGCGGCGGTTTACTTCCCTGCGCTCGGCATCAAAAAACCAGCCCCATTTGTTGAAATAACGAATGGCAGAAGCGATGTGGGTGAACAACAGGCGGTTGATGCGATAGGATTCGCGTGCGTGGCCGTGGTAGATGTGAACCTCCGGATAGTAGAGCGTTTTGAAATGTTGGTGCACCCTGCGCGTGATGTCAATATCCTCCATATACATAAAGAACCGTTCGTCAAACAGGCCTGCCTTTTGCAATGCCTCCGCACGGAGCAGCATGAAACATCCCGACAATGAAGGTGCCTCGAAAACTGCATTGTAATCTTTCTCCAACATCTGGTAGCGGATCATTTTTTGTTCAAACCATTGTGGAAAAATCCTGGACAGGAACCGTCTCACAATGAGATCCGCCGGGGTAGGCAAGCGCTTGCACAAGAATTGCATTTCACCTTCAAAGTCAAGTACCTTGGGCATGACCAGACCGGCCTCCGGCGTGGCCTCCATGAAAGCATACAATCTTTCTAACGTGCCTTCGGGAAACCAGATGTCTGGGTTCAACACCAGGTGATACTTTTCCTGCTCACCATCCTGGCGCAAGGAAATGTTATGCGCACGTCCAAAACCCAGGTTAGCGTTATTGAAAATGTATCTGGCTCGTGGGTCGCTGGTGATATCTCGCAAAGCATCGGTTGGTGAGTTATCGATCAATTGGAGCAAGACCTTGAGCTTTGTATTTAAAAAGCTTCCTATGGCCTTTTGCAAAAGCGTCCGATCGTTTTTATACAGTACGATGGAGGCGACGATATCATACTTACCTAATTCCATTTCGAGTGATTGTGCGGACCATCGCCGACATTGGGTGTAGAATTTTCATAACCTTGAAGATTCGCGATAAACAGCGAATTCAATAAAGCAAAAAACACAATTCCTTTTTGAACCGAGAACGTCGCTTCAGGAATAGATAACATAACGAATAAAATCAAAAACTGAAGGTATAAAATATTCCTCGCTCGAATGGCCGTGCGAAACGATATGTAAAAGATACCCATCAACGCGATCACACCCAACACGCCTGTTATGATCGCCGTCTCGAGGAACATGTTGTGCGGATTATAGCTATTCTCGACGCCCTCCGTAAAGCCTCGTCGTGCATACATTTTGTCCAACTCCACTTGTTCGTCTCCAATGCCTACTCCGAAGAGAAAATTTTCTTTGAAAACCTGCAAGTCCGCTCCCCATTCTTCGAAGCGTTTAGAGGCGGTGAATCCTTTATTGTAGGTGTGTAATTTATAATCGACCAATGCATAAAACTTTTCCCGCGTCGTCCCAAAACTATAGATGCTCACCGCTACAACGACAAAAAATCCGATGACGCCAATGATGCCAAACCACAATTTTTTTCTCTCGTACGCTTCATACACGATCGTCAAGCCAACGACCAACACCAAAGCGATGATCCCTATTCGGGAAGCCAGCAACATTTCGAAAAACAGGAAATGCAAAATAAGGATGCCGGTGAGCAGCCCATGAAGCTTGCCCTTCTTCCAATATGAAACGATAACAAAAATGGCGAACGTGCAATAAATCGAAAAATATGAAGGGTGTATGCCATACTTTTCCACGAGGCTATCGGAGGAATAATACCAATTGTTTCGGTAATTAAATTCCAGTCCATTCAAATGATTGCGATAAAAAGTGCTTATTAAGCAAATCAGGCTCGCTGCCAGGCAAGCCACAACAAAGGTGGCCAAGACAATATTCAATTTACGGTCATCGATCTTATAATAGTTAAGGATCACCACGGGCAGCACCAACAAGGGAAACCTGGTCTCGAATTGCGCCAGTCCTTTTGCCATATTTTCGGTGTACAACAACGATGCGATATACAGAACGACAATCGATCCCAGGATAATCGACATGTGATTTTTCGCGGCTAACTGAAAGCGCTCCATTCGGCCTCTATCGACGAGCCATAAACCGGCGATTACCGCGATACAAACACTACTGAATTGAAACCATTCGATGGGAAGCGTTAGCACCACGGCCAGAACCGTTATCTCGTACAGCCTTTCAACCCAACCGGATCCTTTGATATCTATCATAGCAACGCTGGTTTTGTGACCGCATTTCCTAAAGCTTGCCGCTTAATTTCATCGTTCAGCAATTGGCTGGCGCGCTCCACGGAGTATTCGAAAGCGTTGGCGAGCAAACTTTCTTTCTTTTTCAAAGGCAAGCTCAGTAACACCTTCTCTGCAAAGTCGGCCGCTTCCCTCGATTCGATAACGAATCCTGTATTGGCCGTCAGCACGTCCTTGGCGATCCCCACATCGGTGGAAACGACCGGCGTGCCGCAGGCCAGGCTTTCCAATAACGTGATGGGCACGGACTCACTATAGGATGTGATGAGAAAAATATCCGCAAGGCTATAGAGTTTGCTAAGCTGCAGGGGATCGTTCACCGAGCCCGTGAATAAAAAATTATCTGAGATTCGTTTGGCACTAATATAATTCCTGATGTCGAGTTCATAGTCTCCCGTGCCAACCAGGATGCCCACCCATCGTTTGCCTTTTGCTCTCGCATTCAATTCTTCGATCACATCAACAAAAAGCTCAAGCCCTTTCACGTAGGCCAAGCGCCCCAGGAACAATGCCTTATGAACGTTTTCCACACCGAGTTTCTCCTCCAGTTCGTTGGCTTCTGCGAACGTGAACTGCTTCAAGTCCACATAATTCGGAAAAGCAATAATGCGGTCGGCTCCGATCAGCGCTTTTCCCATCTCAATGACATCCTTGTTGACGGCCACGATTTTTGCGGAGCCTGTGATCACCTTCTTACGCATATTCTCCCATGCTTTCCGGAAGATCTCCACCTTTGCCGATTTCCGCGCAGAGATATCCAAAACATTGACAAACGTATGCAAATGATGAATATACGGAATCTTGCTACCGGTAAGCCAAATCGTTAACTCCTCGGCATGACTGTAGACCACGTTGATCCGATGTTTTTTTAGGGCCTTTTTCAGGCGCCAGCCATAAAAAAAACCAAATACGCGCTTGGGCAGTTTACTCTTGGGTGGGATATAAATGATGGGAAAGACCGACACCGTTTCGGATAATTTTCTTTCTCTCAGCAGGTTCTCCTTTTTGTATGTATATCCATAGAGCACAATTCTGTCAGCCGACAAATAAGGAAGTATATTCTTGACCACGCTATTTATCCCACCTGTTTCTGGGTAGTCTGGGTCGCTCCATTCGCTAAAATTAACCAATCCTATAATGCCCAGGTTGATCATTCGGGTTGTCGGGTTTAACTGAAAATATGAAAAGTAACAAAAATAAGGGAACGACAGCAGATTGAATAATGTGACCGGCCGTAAATGCCAGCGCGAGGAGCACGCAGTAGATAAAAACTTGGTCCCAGGACCGCTCCCTTAGAAAAAATAGCTTACTATAAAACACAAGATACAGGACCAGACCGACGCCGAAAAAATAATACAAATCGATCAGATCGGTCTCGGAATACAAAAAGGCATCGCCCGTCAAAAAATTCACCGGACTCCAATTTGAAAGAATGAATTTAAAATGCCGTTCCAGGTATTGGTTCCTTCCGGACATTAAAAATGTGAGCAGTCCCATGGTGTGAATGCGCTCCAACGTATACGCAAGGATTTTTACTTTTATGATCTCCCAATACTTAACGGCCAAATATCCTGCAAGCATCAACATCGGAGTGATCAGTATCACAAACCATTGAAACCTGTACTTTATCAAATAGTATCCACTAAAACCCACCGCACCCAGCAAGGTGGCCTTTGTGCCCGTCATGACGGCGGCCAAGGTAGTCATGACGAGCATCGTCATGACGGGGCGCTTGTATTTAAATCTTTCACGGAAAAAATATGCCATACCAAGAATGTAGATCCCGGCCACGTCGTTGCCACCATGAATGAGTCCTTTGTAGCCAAAACGCTGGTCACCGACAATTTCGCCCAGCGGGTCATAGGTGGAGAACATATCGATATGAAAAAGCGCGCCGGAAAATATAATAAGGTTGTTCATTAAGAAAAATGCCGTCAGCACATTACGGCACGTATCGTTGAAGTCTTCCCGGTCGCTCATGTCAACAAAAATGAGGGCAAGAATCAGAAGAAAGTAGTAGCGATTCAGAACCACCAGCGAATAGGCGTAGTCGAATTCGGGATTGTTGTTAAACGAAAAAAGAGAACCGATGAGCCAGAAGAAAAAAAGAATGACCATCAACAGATAGATCGATTGTATCGTCTTCCGGTTCAACTGGCGCAAATAGTAGAAGAATACAAAAAAAACGACCGCGCTTTTTAACGGTAGGCCTACACGGTAATAAGAAGTACCCAAAATGAAAAGCAATCCGGTCAATACATCGGCCAGAATGAGCATCCAAATGATGAGGCTCGCGGTTTTGCTTTGCATGCTATCTTCTTTTCAAGAGGGTGAAAATTGCCTTTTTTTCCAGGTCACCAAAAATATCTATTTTCAAACCAATAGCGATATAGGTGATGGAAAATGCAACCCCGGCTAAAACGAGTTCCAGCCATGTGTTGACATGGTCCTTGAACTGGTATAGCAGGGCCCCCAACACCAAGCCTGGTATCATGGGTTTGAGCAGGGCTTGTGCCGTAAGGCGCGCCAGATTAAACATCAATTTCTTTCTTACTGTGTACGCAAAAAAGCCAATGTCCAGCAACAGCGCGGCCAGGTATGACAAGCCCGCGCCTTCTATGCCAAATCCTTTGATGAACACAATGAAACCCGTCAGCAAAACGATGCCGCGCGCGATGCTATACTTTGTAAAATATTGAAGTTGCCCCGTGCCGACCACGAACGAAACCAATGCGGTGGTCAAGCACGTGTTGAAGTAAAATGCCAGCAGAAGCAAAGCCAAGACGGCGTGGCTTTGTGAAGCAATTGGCCCACCGATCCACACGGCCAGAAATTTATCGCCTACAGCCAGAAAAGGAATAAAGATGAGCGTGGCCAACGCGGTGATGAATTTCGATATTTTGATATAAAAATTTTCCAGTTCCTGGATGGAATGAGAAGCGTGCAGCGCACTGGCCATCGGAAAGGCAAAATGCATGATGCTGGAAATCAATCCGGCGAGCGTATTGGCGATGAGTACTGGGATGGAGTAGACTGTCACCATGGCCACTCCCAGCCAGGAGCTGATCAATGTTTGGTCCATTCTCGAAAAGATCATACCGGACATCCGCAATGAAAACCCGTAGCCGATCTGCTTTTTCAAATAGTGCCAAACCTCCAGGTCGATGAATGGGAAAAAATTTGCTTTGGCAAAATAGCGGCTAGCAATTGACAAGTAAAGAATATTGGAGATGAGAAAACTGCCAATGCGCGCGGAAAAAAATCCAACGACGCCATACCCTTTCATGATCAAGAATATGCCCGTCAAAATACCAAACAGGTTGTTGAAAATGCTCACCCCATTGGCAATGTCATAGCGGTGCATGCCATTGTATACGGCGCGACCCCACATGTTTACGATACTGCCCAGAAAACCAAAGGCAGTGAGGTAGAAGACAATGCGGGCCTCGGCAAAAAATCGTTCGGGGATAGCTAAGACGGAAATGAGAGGGTTCGTAAATATAAAAACGACCGCCATGCCCATCGCCCCGATGAGAAAGTACATTTTTATAGTGGCCATGAGAAACCTTCCAACCTGCGTGTCGCTCTCTTTGCCAAAATACTCTGCAACTTTCTTTGTAATCGGTATATCCAATCCCATATCGGCCACCACGAGGTAGCCGATGATCACATTGGCGAGGGTTTGAATGCCGTAGGCTTCTTTTCCAAGATTTTTGATTACATAAGGAGTTGAAAAAAGGTTGATCGCCATCGGAATCAGATAACCCGCCCCTCCCGAAATCATGTTAACCCCAATGCGTCTGATATCTTTCATGAATTTACATCCGGCTGACCAGAATATTTATCGGTTGGCATACAATACGCCCCTTCTTAAAAAAGGCGGCCTCAGGGGCACATCCATCCACATCAATAAAAAGCCCGCACTCGGGCGTACCGTGTAGTTCAATTGTTGCAGAAAATCTGTCAACTCCTTTTCCTGATGCGCGGTGTGGTAGCAGCACAGACACAATTTAAGTTCGGTGGAGCGCTCCAGGAGTTTACGGGCCCCTTTCAATAACTTTATCTCCGCGTTTTCAATGTCGGCCTGGATGTAGTTTACGACGACATTTTTGTCTTTCAGGAAGGTATCGAGCGAAATCGCTCCAGGGCCATCCTGGTCGGAAATGAACAAGGGCACAATTTCAATTTTAGGGAGATAATCTTTCAATGTATTCTTAATGGGCTCCACCCAATCGGTATTCGCCTCAAATAAAAAAATCTTGTCGAATTTATCTATGATCTCTAGCGCATAAAGTCCATCGGAGGCTCCACAAAGAATAGCGACTCCTCCGCCAATGTCCATGGATGCCGCAGGCAGGTAGCGATGAGGCGATCGTTTGTCTTGTTCCATCAATCCCACACGTACGGAGTCGGCAATTAGTGCATCCGACATTTTCGCCGGAAAAAATATTTTTCGCTCTCCGACGACTACGTATTTCAAACCGGTTCCCTCGTCGCGACGCACCGCCATGGGCAGTGTGGCGTACGACCGGGTGTAGTCGTAGGGGATCATCGCCACGGGATTTGAGCGAAGGAAGTCGATAACTTCTTTGGCTTCCTCGTTCTCGGCGTGATACGCTTCGATCTTCGCCGGCAGCGTTTTGATCTGACGCGATATCCGGATATTCCTACCAAAATCCTTGGCCCGACTCAGTATACCAAAAAGCGCGGGAAATTTTTCTTTTACAATTGCTTTGAAAGATGGATCATTTGCCATGGTCTGTTGCTATTTTAATTGTTCATCCACTTTATTCAAGACATCGTCGATGAAATTGTCCAATACATATTTATCAAACTCCCGGCTGGCAAGAAATGCCTTGGCTGAGGTTAGCATTTTGATTGCGTCGGCCTCTTTCATATTCACCAGGTAGTCTTCCAATGCCTGCATTCCGCTGAATTTCCTAAAATCGACAAAGGTATCGGCAGGCACAAAGTCGGCAATATCGGGTGCGCCGTAGTACACAGGAATGCATCCCGCAAGAAAACAGTCGAATATCTTTTCCGTGATATAGCCTGGAAAAGAACAGTTTTCAAAGCAAATACAAAATTTGTATTGATGCAGGGTTGGCAACTTCCCCTCCGTGGGCAAGGCGCCACGAAAAGCACGCTTGGCCGCTTCGTGATGACGTTTGGAATAACCGGGGATCCTATTTTCCCAACCTTGACCATAGAGTGAAAAACCCGGATTCGTAGAAAAATGGAGAATTGCATCGACGCGGTCTTTATAGATTTCCTTCGACCGAATCCAAGGGTCAGAAAGTTTTTGGATCGCTAACTTCACCGGCGACAGCAGCGAGCGGACCACATCTTTCAAACTGGTATAATTACTATAGAACGCGCGCTTGTTCCTATTGACCAGGACCAGCAGTTTCCGGCTGCTCCAATTTCCATACGACAACGGCATGCGTCCGTCGACTGGAAAATACATGGGCAAAAAATGGGTAGGCGTTCCTCTCAATCGCTCAGCCGTTCCCCGGAATTGAATGCTGTACAAAAAACGCCCCGACAGCTTGGCGATGTTGATGTAAAAGTCCCGGGCAATCAAAGGGGACTCCGTACAGAAACAAAGAAAAGGGATAGCTCCTCGCTTCAATAACGATTCTGTGCGGGAGCTCACCATATCGGTAAGGCAGAATACGGGAACATCCTTATCCGGCTTGCTGGCCAAAAAAACATCACCCGTCACAATATCATATCCGCGTTGACGGGCAGCCCTAGCCAGTTTTACGGTGAGTATGTTTCCGGATCCCTTATTGGCATAGTCGTCTTCAAAACATTTGTTTTGAAGAGCACCGGGGTGGTCCGAATCGTAGATCAGAATACCTTTCATTGTTTTTATTCTACTTTCAGCCATGTTTTGGGATAGATGTCCGTGGTCACAATATGACTATCATTGAACCAACGACGGGGCGCGACCACCATCTTTTGTTCGTGCACGCCGAGCCAGGCACCCCACCATGCAAAAGTGCTATTCGAAATCACAAAGTGTTTGCATTGCGTCATCAACTGAAAATAGTCAGAGTTGCTAGCGTTGCCATGCTTCAATTCGTCTTCCACGAAATGCACGGGTTCCATTATATTCAAATGCTTCATGCACCATTGACTATCGTCGGAAAACACAAAGAAAATCGGGTTGTCGATCTTTGATTTTACGAGGTCGATAGCCCTACGGTAATATTCCAGGGTTGTGGTTCCGTGAACCTTCGCCACCGCTGGATTGGTGACATAATCCCCCCGCCGCACCTGCACACATACAGCATTAGAGGTCCGGATTGATTCCTCCAGTTTTTTTGCGGCCTCGATCACAGGTTTGCCGAACGTGAATTCACGGCGGATAACCGGGGCGACGTTTTCGAAGTATTTTTCTGTCATCCAATGACCCTCCAGGTAGACATTATCAGGCAATTGAAGAATCTCCGGGTCGAATTGAAAAAACCGTTCCTTCACGTACGGGTTTCCGCCATAGCCGGGCATAACCTTGCGAAGAAGACGGGTGCCGAGGTTCTTGAAACGAGCCGTTTCCGCGGGAGTCGAAAAAACGTCGCGCACATTGAAAATGGAGAGCTCATAGTGACGAACAGTCACATGCGATGCCTGGTGTTGAGACTGAAGAAATGACCGGTCGAGTTTCAATTCCGTGTTATGTTTTTCCGCCAAACTTCTTCCCACGGCGTATTGAAACATTTGATTCCCCAATCCTCCTTTTATATTAACGATGATCATCTTGCTTTAATCTAAAGTACGTATGGATAAGGACACTTCGCGAATGAGCTATTGTTATGTTCTCCACATTTTCATTGTTGCCAGAAAAAGATAAGCATACGTCGTTAGCGCGAGATAATCGAACGGCCGGAGTTGAATGGATTTCTT
>Ga0209050_1002779_pt1 | contig 14024 bp, 10 predicted proteins | sample Araplavi_mTSA_r2_FD_184276 | JGI IMG/M metagenome (GOLD analysis project Ga0209050, IMG submission 184276) | Arabidopsis root microbial communities from North Carolina, USA - plate scrape MF_Cvi_mTSA_r2 (SPAdes) (version 2) | ecosystem: Host-associated > Plants > Roots > Endosphere | place: USA... | reverse complement strand
GCCAAATCCGGTGACCCAATAAATAAGAAGACGGAGCAAACACTATGAGCATGGTTGAAGTGAAAGTCCCGGATATCGGCGACTTCAAGGAAGTTGAAGTCATCGAACTGATGGTCAAGGTGGGCGACACGATCAAGGTCGACCAGTCGCTGGTGACCGTTGAATCGGACAAGGCATCGATGGAGATTCCTTCGTCGCAAGCCGGCGTCGTCAAGGAAATCAAGGTGAAGGTCGGCGACAAGGTTGCTGAAGGCTCGCTGTTGCTGGTCGTTGAAGCATCCGGCGCAGCAGCAGCTCCTGCCGCAGCTCCGGCAGCAGCCGCAGCTCCGGCAGCCGCGCCTGCTGCTGCCCCAGCGCCTGCCGCTGCCGCCGCACCTGCGCCAGCTGCTTCGGCCGGTCCGGTCGAAGTGAAGGTGCCCGACATCGGCGACTTCAAGGAAGTGGAAGTCATCGAAGTGATGGTGAAAGTCGGCGACACCATCGCCAAGGACCAGTCCCTGGTGACCGTTGAATCCGACAAAGCCTCCATGGAAATCCCATCGTCGCACGCCGGCGTGGTGAAAGAGATCAAGGTCAAGGTAGGCGACAAGGTTGCTGAAGGCTCCCTGGTGCTGATCGTTGACGCGGTTGGTGGCGCCAGCGCGCCAGCGGCAGCGCCTGCGCCAGCCGCGGCTCCTGCTGCCGCACCTGCCGCCGCCCCGGCATCAGCCCCGGCTCCTGTCGCAGCCCCTGCGGCGGCTGCTGCGCCGGCCGCTCCAGCCGTGAACGGCAAGCTGGCCCACGCCTCACCATCCGTCCGCAAGTTCGCCCGCGAACTGGGCGTGGACGTGACCCGCGTTGGCGGCACCGGTCCGAAAGGCCGCGTGACCCAGCTGGACGTGCAAAACTACGTCAAGGGCATCGTCTCCGGCGCAGTCGCAGCACCGAATGCCGCACCGGCAGCCGCTGGCGGCGGTGCAGGCCTGAACCTGCTGCCATGGCCATCGCTGGACTTCAGCAAGTTCGGCGAAACCGAACTGTCCCCGCTGCCGCGCATCAAGAAGATCTCCGGCCCGAACCTGCACCGCAACTGGGTCATGATCCCGCACGTGACGCAGTTCGAAGACGCCGACATCACCGACCTGGAACAGTTCCGCGTCGACAGCAACAACGCCAACGCCAAGAACAAGGACGCCGTCAAGCTCACCATGCTGGCGTTCGTGATCAAGGCCTCCGTGACCGCATTGAAGAAATTCCCGACCTTCAATTCGTCCCTGGACGAGAAGGGCGAGAACCTGATCCTGAAGAAGTACTACAACATCGGCTTCGCCGCCGACACGCCGCAAGGCCTGGTGGTGCCGGTCGTGAAGAACGCCGACCAGAAATCCGTGACCCAGATCGCCAAGGAAATGGGCGAACTGTCGCTGGCGGCGCGCGAAGGCAAGCTGAAGCCGACCGACATGCAGGGCGCCTGCTTCACCATTTCGTCGCTGGGCGGCATCGGCGGTACCGCATTCACCCCGATCGTGAACGCACCGGAAGTGGCGATCCTCGGCCTGTCCAAATCCTCCATGAAGCCAGTCTGGGACGGCAAGCAGTTCGTGCCGCGCCTGATGCTGCCGTTGTCGCTGTCCTACGACCACCGCGTGGTCGACGGCGCGTCCGGTGCCCGCTTCGCTGCATACCTGGCCGAAGTGCTGGCCGATATGCGCAAGATCCTGCTGTAAGGAGGCCGCGATGATCGAAGTTAAAGTACCGAACATCGGCGACTTCAAGGACGTTGAAGTGATCGAGCTGCTGGTCAAGGTTGGCGACACCGTCAAGGTCGACCAGTCGCTGGCCACCGTCGAATCCGACAAGGCATCGATGGAAATTCCATCGACCCACGCTGGCGTGATCAAGGAACTGAAGATCAAGGTTGGCGACAAGGTGAGCGAAGGCTCCGCGCTGATGGTGCTGGAAGAAGCCGCCGGCGCAGCCGCTGCCCCGGCAGCCGCACCTGCGCCTGCTGCAGCGCCTGCCGCTGCAGCACCGGCGCCGGCCGCCGCCCCAACCGCACCGGCCGCGCCTGTGGCCGCGCCGCAGGCTGGCGGCTACGCGGGCCAGGTCGACATCAGCTGCGACATGATGGTCCTGGGTGGCGGTCCTGGCGGCTACTCCGCCGCCTTCCGCTCCGCGGACCTGGGCATGAACACCGTGCTGGTCGAGAAGTACGCGACCCTGGGCGGCGTCTGCCTGAACGTGGGCTGCATCCCGTCGAAAGCCCTGCTGCACCTGGCAGCCGTGGTCGACGAAACCAGCCATATGGCCAAGAACGGCGTCACCTTCGCCAAGCCGACCATCGACATCGACCAGGTGCGCAGCTACAAGGAAGGCGTCATCAAGAAGATGACCACCGGCCTGGCCGGCATGGCCAAGATGCGCAAGGTAAACGTGGTGCAGGGCGTGGGCCAGTTCCTGAGCCCTAACCACATCGAAGTCACCGCAGCCGACGGCAGCAAGAAAGTGGTCCAGTTCAAGCAAGCCATCATTGCCGCCGGTTCCAGCGTGGTGAAGCTGCCGTTCGTCCCTGAAGACAACCGTATCGTCGACAGCACAGGCGCACTCGAACTGCGCTTCATGCCGAAGAAGATGCTGGTCATCGGCGGCGGCATCATCGGCCTGGAAATGGCCACCGTGTACAGCACTTTCGGCGCGCGCATCGACGTGGTCGAAATGATGGACGGCCTGATGCAAGGCGCCGACCGCGAAGCCGTCAAGGTCTGGCAGAAGTACAACGAGAAGCGCTTCGACCGCATCATGACCAAGACCAAGACCGTCGGCGTGGAAGCGCTGCCGGAAGGCATCAAGGTCACCTTCGAAGCCGCCGAAGCCGGCGCCACCGCGCCGGAACCGCAGCTGTACGACATGGTGCTGGTTGCAGTTGGCCGCAGCCCGAACGGCAAGAAGCTGGCCGCCGAAAAAGCCGGTGTGATCGTGACCGACCGCGGCTTCATCAACGTCGACAGCCAGATGCGTACCAACGTACCGCACATCTTCGCCATCGGCGACATCGTCGGCCAGCCGATGCTCGCGCACAAAGCCGTGCACGAAGCGCACGTTGCCGCCGAAGCAGCCCACGGCGAGAAAGCTCACTTCGATGCGAAGATCATTCCGTCGGTGGCCTACACCGATCCGGAAGTGGCATGGGCCGGCATCACCGAAGATGAAGCGAAGGCCAAGGGCATCAAGGTCGAGAAGGGCCACTTCCCATGGGCTGCCAGCGGCCGCGCCGTTGCGAACGGCCGTGACGAAGGCTTCACCAAGCTGTTGTTCGATGCGGAGACCCACCGCATCATCGGCGGCACCATCGTCGGCACCCACGCCGGCGACATGATCGGTGAAATCGCCCTGGCGATCGAGATGGGCGCCGATGGCATCGACATCGGCAAGACGATCCACCCGCACCCAACCTTGGGCGAGTCGATCGGCATGGCGGCGGAAGCCTACGAAGGCGTCTGCACCGACCTGCCGCCGCCGCGCAAGCGCTAAGGCGCTAACGCGATGGGAGGACCGGCTGGCGCGTATCGACCGCGATCCAGTTGTCCTCCCAGGTTTTTCCATCATCAGGGGAATAGGCCTGCTCGAAGCGCCACTGGTCGGTGCTGACCGGAATGATCAGGAACCGGACCAGTATCTTGCGGCCATTGAGCGTGTCCTGACCGTAGAAGGTGCCGTGACCCTGTTTGAAGCTGCCCTGCATTGGTTCGGTCATCGAACCGTTCGCCAGGTTTGCGAAGTGTAGCGTCCATTGCCTGGTCGCGGGCTGGAACAGGCGAAGCGATACTCCCGAGATTCGCCCGGCAGGACCCTGCACGTCGAATTCGACGATATTCGCACGCTTTTCCATCAACGGCTTGACGGTCGTTGTGCCCTCATACTCAAGCCAATCCTGGCTGCCGCCAAGCGGCTGTTTGAGCCGGCGCAGTTTTGTTTCCCAAGTCCCCATTTCCCAGTTGAAGTCCTGTTGGCCATCGTTTGCTGCAGGCGCGGCGGCCGGAGTACCGATGTGCGTGAAGAAGACCAGGAGCGCAATGATGACATTTTTCATGGTGATGATCCGGGCATCGAAAGGTGATAAGAGATGTTAGTCCCGGCACGGTTGCCCTGGCAGGGCCATCGCGCGCGATTTTCATGGAGCCACGCAAGCGCCAGAAAAAGCCGAGGCCCGCGACTACTGCAGTAGCCGCGGGCCATTTCCGGTAGGTCAGTGGGAAGGCGCGCTCAGGCGACTTCGATCCAGCAAGCGAAGATAGGGTGGCCGTCGATGATCATTGGCGGACCGGCACGGTGGGCGCGGAAGCCGGCGCGGCGCAGCAGGCGCTCGATGCCGATGGGCGACACCGTGATCAGGCGCTTGGCGCCGTTGGCAGCCGCGAAGGCAATCGATTCTTTCAACAGTTCCACAGCAACTTCCGAAGAGAACTGCGACAGCGCCGAGGTCGTGCGGCTGTTGAAGTCCACTGCAGCAAAGCGCGACAGCTCCCAGACGTCGTCGCTGCACGGTACGCCCGCGCCATTCATCAGTTGCGGGAAGATTTCTCCCAGCAGGTAAGGCTGGCTGGTGGGCAGCAAGCGGGCGCAGCCATTGACGTTGCCATCGTCGTCCTGCGATACCACGTACAGCGTGTCGGGACGGTCGAACTGGTCAAGTTCCTCGCCGTTGCGCGTTTCCAGCTCCCAGCCCAGCATCTCGATAAAGACCTTGTGGCGGTAATGTGCGACTTGCGTATACAGTTTTTTGCCAATGGTGTTGCTGCTGCCCGCGATTCGATTCATGCCCTGCTCCGGAAAGAAGAGTACTGTTGATGTGAGCTGTCATTGAACTATTTTTAACGCTGCGCTGGAACTGTAAGTTCTGACAGTCCGGGTGGGCAATTGTGCACAGGGGGTCAGCCCGAATATCGCTCTTCCAGGGCGGAAAGTGTGGTTTTTTGCCACTCCATGCTATCGACAAACTTTCCCAGCAGCACCAACGTGGCGTCGTAACCGAGGTCGCTGCCGGCCTCGTCCACCAGCATCAGGTTGCTGCGCGGCTCGTCGACCCGCTGCAGCTTGGCATGGCCGACCATGCACCAGTCCCAGCCCAGCGTGATGGCGGGTTGACCTTCGCTCAGCCATTCTGTATAGCCGGCAATCGTGGCCGAGCAATCCTCGTCCAGGCCGGACAGCAGGTGCTGCAATGGAATGCCCTGCAGTTGGAGCAGGGTCATGCGGATGTAACCGTCGTGTGATAAAGCTAGCATGTTGGTGCCAAGGAAAAGCATTTGCCGCACAGCCGGTGCGGTGCGGGGGCGGCGGGATCACGCTTGGTAGCGTGATTGAATATTCAGCAGTGTTTCATCTTGCCAATTGTAACCATCGACAAAGCGACTGAGCAAGGCATCGCTCTGCAGCCAGTCGCAGGCGTCGCCGGGCTGCGCGCCGAGGCAGATATTGCTGCGCGGTTCGCCCACGCGGCGCAGCGCGACCCGGTCCAGGCCGGCCTGCAATTCCCAGTCCCAGCCGATGGTGAGGGCAGGGTGATCCTGGCTGACCCACTCGGTGTAGCCGGTCAGCGGGCAGGGGATGGCGGCCTCGCCGGTGGGCGGAGGCATGTCGTTTTCGTCGAGACCAGAAATCAAATGCTCCAGGCAACGCTGTTGCAGCGCCTGGAGTGGCATGCGGAGATCAGCCGTGTCAAACATGGTTGTCTAGGCTTTCTAGAAGGAAATTTGCCCGTCATCGGGTCTTGTTTCGATATTTGAAGCCGGGCAGCCCGGAAAAGCAACTGTCAACTTTGACAGTTACATGCGTTGTATTTCTGTTGTCAGGCTGAAAATGTTGCAAAAAACTGCGGACAGGAGCCATTTTCTCGTTATCATCGATAAGTGAATCACTGACGTGAAGTCAGTTTTGGAAGGGAGGCGAGGTGGATTTTTCGGACTGGCAGGAAGGCCAGCTACAGGCGTTGTTGACTGCCCAGACAGAAGAACAGCTGTTTGCCGTGCTGGAGGCAGCCGCCCGCAGCCTTGGCTTCGATTATTGCGCCTATGGTTTGCGCATGCCTTTGCCGCTGACCAATCCCAAGACCTACCTGCGCAATAACTACTCGAGCGCCTGGCAGCAGCGCTATGCCGAACAGAATTATCTGGCATCTGACCCGACCGTGGCGCACGGTATGCAATCGGTGCTGCCGCTGGTCTGGACCGAGGATCTGTTCAAGGCCAATCCCACCTTCTGGGACGATGCCCATGCGCACGGCTTGCGCGTGGGCTGGGCCCAGTCGTCCTACGACGCCAAGGGCGTCGGCGGGCTGCTGACGCTGGCGCGTTCGCACGACCCGTTAAGCCAGTCCGAGCTGCGCGCCCAGTCGCTGAAAATGACCTGGCTGGTGCAGGTGGCGCACGAAGGCATGGCGCGCCTGGTGTCCGCCAAGTCGGCGCTCGAGGCGCCGGTGCTGACCCAGCGCGAGATCGAGGTGCTGCGCTGGACTGCCGACGGCAAGACCTCGGGCGAGGTGGGCGAGATCATGAATATCTCGGAACGCACCGTCAACTTCCACGTCAACAATGCGCTCGAAAAGCTGGGCGCTGCCAACAAGACTGCCGGCGTGATCAAGGCCGCCATGCTGCGCCTGCTCTAGCACGCGCTGTCAACACTGACAGTGCCGGCCGCGCCGCCTTTGCGGTGTAATGCTGAGCATGTTCCCCCATACCCTGACAGGCGCGGGCCGCGCCTTCATTGAGCTGTCGGCCCACAGCATGCCCACCAGCGGGCAGGCGCTCGCATTCGTGCTCGGGCGCTATGACGGGGCGGCCTACCTGCCGGCCCTGTTCGAACAACATGCGATCGCGTTCCCGCCCGAGCTGCAACGCAGCGTGCGTACGCGCCAGGCCGAGTACCTGGCCGGGCGCCTGTGTGCCGCAGCCGCGCTCGCGCCGTTCGGCTGGCGCGGCCACCGCGTTGGCAGCGGGGCCTGGCGCGAGCCGTTGTGGCCGCCCGGGCTACAGGGCAGTATCAGCCACACGGCCAGCCATGCGGCAGCCATGGTGGCGCCGGGCGCGGACTGGGGCGGAGTCGGCATCGATATCGAATCGCTGGTGGCGGCCGATGCACGCGAATGGCTGCTGGGCAGCGTGGTCACGCAGCAGGAACTCGGCTGGCTGCTGCAGGGAGCGCCGCGCCTGCCGCAGGAAGCCTTGCTGACGTTGGCGTTTTCGGCCAAGGAGAGCTTCTTCAAGGCGGCCTTCCATCGCCTCGGGCGCTACATCGGTTTCGAGGACGCGCATGCCTGCGCCATCTCGCCTTCCGCCGGCGTGCTGCTGCTGCGTTGCGCGGCCGACCTGGCGCCAGGCCTGGAACGCGGCCAGCTGGTGCCGGTGCGCTTCTTCTGGCTCGATCCGCACACGCTGTGCACCGGCGTGGCGCTGCGGGCTGTAAATGTTGACAGTGTTGCGGGAAACGGCAAGTCCTTACAGTGCTTGGCATGACCAAGTACTGTGAAGGCACATTGTGTTCCGAAACTATCCCCTGTTAAGCCGTTTCACCCTCCTCGTCCTGCTGCCGCTGCTGGCTGGCGCCACGGCGCTGCTGCTGCACCTGCAGTCAAGCCGCGCGCAGGCCGAAGGGCGCCTGCAAGTGCGTGGCCTGGACGGCGAAACCACGCTTACCCGAGACCGCGATGGCGCGGTCGCTATCCGCGCCGGCAGTGCGCACGACGTCTACTTCGCCATGGGCTATGCGCACGCGCAGGACCGGCTGTGGCAGATGGAAGTGCAGCGCCGCATGGCGCAAGGCCGCCTGTCCGAAGTCTTCGGGCGCAAGACCGTCAAGCAGGATGTCTGGCTGCGCACGCTGGGCCTGTACCGGGCGGCGGAGAAGTCGCTGCCGGCCCTGGGCAGCGAGGCGCGTGCGTCGCTGGAAGCCTATGCCGCCGGCGTCAATGCCTGGCTGGCGCAGGGCCAGGCGCTGCCGCCGGAATTCCTGGCGCTGGACGTGCAGCCGGCGCGCTGGGAACCGGTCGACTCGCTGGCGCTGGTCAAGCTGTTCGCGCTGCAGCTGGCCGGCAACCTGGACCAGGAGCTGGAGCGCTATGCCGCCGCGCAGGTGCTCGACGCGGCCCAGATGAAATCGCTGTACGCCGGCTATCCGGCGCAGGCGCCGGTCACCGTGCGCCCCGGCGAACAGGCCGGACGCCAGCTGGCGGGCTTGTCGCAAGTCCAGCAGTCCTTGCAGGAGCAACTGCAGGTTGGCGGACGCGCGGTGGGCAGCAATGCCTGGGTGGTCGCGGGACGGCTGACGGCGGACGGCAAGCCGCTGCTGGCCAACGACCCGCATATGGGCCTGCAGCTGCCGTCGCTGTGGTACGCCGTCAGCCAGCACAGCCCCGAGCTGCAGGTGGCGGGCATGAGCCTGCCCGGCATGCCGGTGGTGGTGTTCGGCAAGAACCGCGACATCGCCTGGGGCGGCACCAATATGATGGCCGATGCGCAGGACCTGTTCTTCGAACGCATCGATCCGCACGATGCCACGCGCTACCAGGACGGCAAGGAATGGCGCCAGTTCGAGACCCGGACCGAGATGGTGCGCGTGCGCGCCGAATTCCCGCACACCCTGCGCGAGCCGGTGGCGCCGCTGCGCATCCAGGTGCGCGAATCGGTGCACGGCGTGCTGGTGGGCGACGTGGTGGGCAGCTTCGACCAGCCGCTGGCGCTGCGCTGGACCGCGCTGGAAGAGGGCGACACCACCTATGAATCGTTCTTCCACCTGAACCGGGCCCGCGACTGGACCAGCTTCCGCGCCGCGCTGCGCTTCCATGTGGCGCCGGCACTGAACCTGGTGTACGCCGACCAGGCCGGCAATATCGGTTATGCCGGCGCCGGCCGGGTGCCGCTGCGCGCCGCCGGACAGGGCGCCCTGCCTGTGCCGGGCTGGTCGGGCGACTACCGCTGGACCGGCTACATCCCGCCGGAAGCCATGCCGCATGCGCTGAACCCGGAGCGCGGCTACCTGGTCTCGGCCAACAACAAGGTGGCCGGCGACGATTACCCGTACTTCATCACCGGCGACTGGGCGCCGCCGGCGCGTGCCGCGCGCATCGAACAGATGCTGGCAGCCGAGGTGGCGGCAGGGCGCAAGATGACGCCGGCCACCATGGAACATATGCAGGGCGACCTGCTGAACCTGGAAGCGCGCCAGCTGCTGCCGCTGCTGGCCGCCTACCACGGCCGCAACGAGCGGCAGCAGCGCGCGCTGGCCTACCTCGCGCGCTGGGATGGCGTGATGGGCATGGACAGCCAGGCGGCAGCCATCTACTGGGCCTGGACCAGCCACCTGCGCCGCGAACTGTTTGGCCCCAGCTTGCGCGGCTTCTGGAACCACGAGGTGCAGCAAGGCCTGCTCGGCGCTGCCGCGGCCAACGCCGGCGCGGCCACCGTGGCCGAGGCGCTGGGCGCGCAAAAGGCGCTGTGGTGCCGCCAGCCGGTGGCCGGCAACTGCGATGCGGCCCTCTCCAAGTCGCTCGACAGCGCCCTGGACGAACTGCAGAAGCTGGCCGGCAGCGATATGGACGACTGGCGCTGGGGCAGCCTGCATGCGATCCACTTCCGCCACATGCCGTTCAGCGACGTCAAGCTGATGGACCTAGTCTACGGCCGCCAGCTGGCCAGCGGCGGCGCGCCCGCCACCGTCAGCGTGGCCAATGCCAGCTTCCAGGCATCGAAAGGCTATGTGCAAGGCTTCGGCGCCGCTTTCCGGCAGGTGATAGAGCCGGGAGCCGGGCCGCACCTGTACCTGAATTCCACCGGCCAGTCCGGCCATCCGCTGAGCAGGCACTACGACGACATGATCGGCGCCACGCAGTACCGCAGCCTGGCCGAGGCCAGTGCCGCCAAGGGCAGCGTGCTGGCCCTGACTCCCAATCCCGTGCAAGGAAACTGAAATGACACTGTTTGATGCATTCACCCGCAAGGCGCCCAACCAGGTGTTCCTGTCGATCGTGCTGGGGGCGCTGGCCGGCATCTGCTACGCGCTGCTGATCCCGCTGGTACTGAACAGCGTGGCGCCGGACGGCGACCGCTTCGCCAGCGCCGGCGCCGAGCTGTACACCTTCCTCGGCTTCGAAGTGGCGCAATACCGCTTTGCCGGCGCCTTCCTGGCCACCTGCGTCTTCATCCTGCTGGCGCGCTCGGTGTCGCAGATCGGCCTGCTGCGCATTTCAATGGACGTGGCGACCGACCTGCGCATCCGCATCTATCACCGCGTCTCGCGCGCGCCGCTGGTGGAGCTGGAGCGCATGGGCGCGCCCAAGCTGATCGCGGCCCTGACCACCGACGTGGCGCGCATCGTGATGGGCGCGCGCATGCTGCCCGACCTGCTGATCGCGGTGGTGACCCTGGTCGGCATGCTGGGCTTCCTGCTGTACATGAATGCCGCCGTGTTCTGGTTCGTGATGGGCGCCATCGTGTTCGGGGTGGTGAGCTACCAGGTCCCGATGTTCTTCGGCAACCGCTACTTCACCCGTTCGCGCCAGGTGGCCGACGAGCTGCAGGAATCGATCCGCGGCCTGATCCAGGGTGCCAAGGAGCTCAAGCTCAATGCGCGCAAGCGCCATGCCTTCTTCCGCGACCTGCTGCTGGCCAATGAGCAGCAGATCCTGGAGCTCGACAAGCGCGGCTTCACCATCGTGCGCGCCGCCATGAACTACGGCGACTTGATCAGCTTTTTCGTGATCGGCGCCATTACCTACATCTTCATCAACTACCACGCCGTCAGCAACACCGAGCTGCTGGGCGTGATCATGGCCCTGCTGTACGTGACCGGCCCGGTCACCAGCATCCTGAATTACATCCCGCAGATCGTGGTGGCGCGCATCTCGCTGAACAAGGTGAACCAGATCCTGGCGGAGTTGCCGGAGGAGGATGCCAACGAGGCGGAGCGTCCGGCGCTGCAGTGGGACAGCGTGCGCTTCGAAGGCGTCTGCTACCAGCATGCGGCGCGCGGCGACGGCGAGGGCTTCCGCCTTGGTCCGGTCGACCTGGAGCTGGCGCGCGGCCAGATCGTGTTCGTGGTCGGCGGCAACGGCTCCGGCAAGTCGACGCTGTCCAAGCTGATTACGCTGCACTACCTGCCGCAGCAGGGCGCGGTGCGCTTCGGCGACACGCTGCTGGACCGCGACAGCCTGCTGGCCTGCCGCGAGCAGGTCAGCGCCATCTACACCGACTACCACCTGTTCGACCGCCTGCTGGGCGTGGGCGGCATCGGCATGCAGGAGCGTATCGACGAATACCTGGCCCTGCTGCAACTGCAGCACAAGGTCAGCGTCAAGGATGGCCGCTTCTCCACGCTGGCCCTGTCCGACGGCCAGAAAAAGCGCCTGGCGCTGCTGGTGGCCTTCCTGGAGGACAAGGCGCTGTACCTGTTCGACGAATGGGCGGCCGACCAGGATCCCGTCTTCAAGCAGGTGTTCTACCACCGCCTGCTGCCTGAGCTCAAAGCGCGCAACAAGGCCATCGTGGTCATCAGCCACGACGACCGCTACTTCCACGTCGCCGACCGGATCGTCGTGATGGAGGAAGGACGCGTCGCGCGCACCCATACCGTCAGCGCCGAAGAGCGGCGCCAGGCCATGGCCTTGCCGGCCGCCGCCTGAACCATTTCCTGCGAGTCCCAGACCATGACACACATGACCGTGCAAGCCGCGTTCGCCCTGACGCTGACCCAGGCCGACATCTATTACGACCAGTTGCACCATCCGCACAGCCCGCTGTACAACGTGGGCGGCTATATCCGCTTCGGCGCCCTCGACCCGGCGCGCCTGGCGCAGGCCCACGCCGCGCTGGTGGCGGCCCACGACGCCTTCGGTATCCGCGTGGTGCAGCAGGACGGCCAGCCGGCCCAGTACATCAGCCCCGAGCGCGATACCGGGCTGGCGCTGCATGACTTCAGCGCCGAAGCGGCGCCGCGGCAGGCGGCCGAGGCCTGGCTGGCGCAGTTGTTCGAACGCTCCATGCCGGTGGAAAATGCGCCGCTGTTCCGCGCCGCGCTGCTGAAGCTGGCCGGCGATGAGTTCTGGTACGTGGGCTGCGCCCACCACCTGGTCATGGATGGCTGGGGCTTCGCCAACTGGGCTGCGCGCCTGGGCCAGGCCTATGCCGGCGCCGACGTGGCGCAGGCCTTGTCCTGGCATGAGGTGAGCGGCGGCGACCACGCCTACCTGGCCGGCGCGCGTTGCGCCGCCGACCGCGCGTACTGGCAGCAGGAACTGGCCGGCTTGCCGGAGCCATTGCTGGCGCCATCGGCGGGCATGGGGCAGGGCGGGCGCAGCGGCCGCGCCGTGCTGGCGCTGGAGCCGGCGCAGTTTGATGCTGTCGGTGCGCTGGCGCGCCAGCTTGGCGTGGGCGTGCCGCAAGTGTTCCTCGGCCTGCTGGCTGCCTACCTGCAGCGCGCCTGCGGCCGCGACGATTTCATCCTGGGGCTGCCGGTGCATAACCGGAATGCGCATGCGCAAAAGCAGGCGCTGGGGGTGTTCACCAGCGTGTCGCCGCTGCGCGTGCGGGCTGGCGGCGGGCAGACCTTCGGCGCCCTGGTGCAGGAACTGGCGGCGCAGCAGCGCCGACACTTGCGCCGCCAGCGTTATCCACTGGGCCAACTGGTGCGCGACCTCGGCTTGCGCGACGGTGCGCGCGGCTTGTACCAGGCTGGCTTCAACTACCTGCGCCTGGACAGCAAGCTGTCGCTGGACGGCAAGCCGGCCAGCCTGGTCTACCTGAGCCACCACCACGAGGCGACGCCGCTGATGCTGACGGTGTGGGAATACGGCAGCGGCCAGCCGGTGGAACTCCAGTTCGATTACAACCTGGCCTGGTTCTCCCCGGCCGACATGGACCTGCTGCTGGCGCGCTGGCAGCACCTGCTGCGCGGCCTGGCGGGACTGGCCGGCACGCCGCTGGCGGCTCTGGATATCCTCCCGCCGGCCGAACTGGCGCTGCTGCACAGCTTCAACCCCGGGCCGAGCGCCTACCCCGATTGCAGCATCCACCAGTTGTTCGAAAGCCAGGCGTCTGCTACGCCGGAAGCGCCGGCCCTGCATTGCAACGGCGAGACCGTCAGCTACAGCGAACTGGAACGGCGCGCCAACCGCATCGCGCAGCGCCTGCGCGCTGCCGGCGTCGGCCCCGACATGCCGGTCGGCGTGTGCATGGAGCGCACGCCGGACATGGTGGCCGGCCTGCTGGGCATCCTGAAAGCCGGCGGCTGCTACCTGCCGCTCGACCCGTCCTATCCCGCGGCGCGCCTGCAGGCCATGCTGGAAGACAGCGGCGCGCGCACCGTGCTGACCCAGAGCTGGCTGCTGGACAGCGTACCGGTGCCGGCCGCGATGGCGCTGTGCCTGGACTTGCCGGAAACCCTGGCCGGCTGCAGCGACGGCCGCCTGCCTGCTGTGGCGGTGACGCCGGAGCACCTGGCCTACCTGATCTACACCTCCGGCTCGACCGGCGTGCCGAAAGGCGTGGCGATCCGTCACCGCAACACGGTGGCCCTGCTGCAGTGGGCACGCGACAGCTTCAGCGCAGAGGAACTGCGCAGCGTGCTGGCCAGCACCTCGCTCAACTTCGACCTGTCGGTGTTCGAACTGTTCGTGCCGCTGGCCTGGGGCCATTCCGTGGTGCTGGTGCGCGACGCGCTGGCGCTGCTGGAGCAGCAGCCGGACGTCAGCCTGGTCAACACGGTGCCCTCGGCCATCAAGGTGCTGCTGGAACGCGACGCGATCCCGGCCTCGGTGAAAGCCATCAACCTGGCCGGCGAGCCGCTGGCGGGCAAGCTGGTGAACGCGCTGCTGGCGCAGGCGCCGCAGCGGCCGGTGTACAACCTGTACGGCCCGTCGGAAGACACGACGTATTCGACCTGGAGCCGCTTCGATGCGCCATTGGATGGCGTGCCCGACATCGGGCGCGGCGTGGCCAATACCCGCCTGTACGTGCTGTCCCCTGGCGGCGCGTTGCAGCCGGTGGGGGCGGTGGGCG
>Ga0209050_1002778_pt1 | contig 14031 bp, 17 predicted proteins | sample Araplavi_mTSA_r2_FD_184276 | JGI IMG/M metagenome (GOLD analysis project Ga0209050, IMG submission 184276) | Arabidopsis root microbial communities from North Carolina, USA - plate scrape MF_Cvi_mTSA_r2 (SPAdes) (version 2) | ecosystem: Host-associated > Plants > Roots > Endosphere | place: USA... | reverse complement strand
TGGCACGCTTTCGACGCTCGGCGCCGGCGGGGGCTGCGAGTTCGCCTGGCTTGGCGCAACGTCGCGCATCCTCTCCTACGATCGCGTCGCCACCGCCTATCGGCCGCTGCAGATCGCGGGGTCCACGATCGAGCTAGCGCCCCAGACCAGCGTCAGCGTGACGGGATCGTTGGGCATCAGCGGCGCCCTGACGCGTGCCGGAAACACCGTGTGGGATGCCGCAAATGACGGCGCCGGCTCCGGCATGGACGCCGATCTGCTCGACGGCCGACAGGCGGCGGAATTCGCCCTTCTCACCGGGGCGGGCTTCACCGGCAACATCGGCATCGGAGTTAGCCCAGCGTCGCCCTACGGCCGATCGATCCAGCTCGCGCAGGGGCCGGGAACATCGGTGCCGATGATCCTGCACCAGTCGATCAACACCAATGACGAACGGCTGTACATCCTGAACAACCTGCAGCCGCCAAACGGCGCCTATGGGGGAACCTTCACCTACAACAAGGCGAACGCCTCGGGCTCGGCTTACCTGAGCTTCGCCGGCACCCACGTCTTCTATTCTGCGGCACCTGGCGCGGCGGGCGCCCAGGCCACGCTGGTGCAGACCGGACGTATCGACGCGGTTGGCAACCACTATGCAGCTGCGGACTTTTTCGCGAGCGGCGGCAACCTGGTCTGGCACGTCGGCAATGACGGGGCCGGTTCGGGCATGGATGCCGATCTTTTGGACGGCAGACAGGCCGCTGAGTTTGCCTTGCTCTCCGGCGCGGCATTCACTGGGCCGGTCCAAAGCGCCGGCGGTCTTCGCGCCTTCCCACTCGCGAATCCGACCGCGCCGACCGATGCGACGCAAATTCAGGTCGGCGAGATCTCGCAGAACGCGGCCTATCGCCTGAGCGTAGGATACTGGCTCAACGGCGCCCAATGGTCTGGCGTCATCAACGCCCTCGCCAACAACGTTGCAGCACCGCTCAACATCCAGCCCTCTGGCGGCGCTGCTGTGTTCGGCGGCGCCGCATCCATTGCAGGTGCCCTTACCCGTGCCGGCTCCACCGTGTGGGACGCGGCCAATGACGGCTCCGGCTCGGGTATGGACGCGGATCTGCTCGACGGCCTCCACGCCAGCGCGTTCGCGCAGCTGGCCGGCGCCGGCTTCACCGGCCCTGTGCAGGCCCAGACGCCCAACGCAGGGACCAGCGGCGGCTTCCGCCTGCTCGGCAACGCCACCTCCGGGTTCGGATACCTTCAGGTCACCGACCAGAGCGCCGCCACGCAATGGGGCTATCTCCGCTTCAATTCGGCGGGCCAGATGTTCTGGTCGGGAACGCTGTCCCGCAACGGCAACCAGGTGTGGGACGCCGCGAACGACGGCTCAGGGTCGGGGATGGATGCTGACCTGCTCGACGGCCTGCACGCCAGCGCGTTTGCCCTGCTCACCGACGCCACCCGCGCCGGCTCCAATGCCAATGGCTATTGGGAGAAGCGTCCGAACGGCGTGATCGAGCAATGGGGAACCCTGGCCGGCACCTATGCCGAGGGGCAGATCGTCATTACCTTCCCGATCCAGTTCACCGACGTGAACTCGATCGTGATCTCGGCAAACGCGGTGAACACCGCCGGCAGCGACAAGTACGACATTTCGATCCAGCGCGTCTCGCGAACCGTCGATGGGTGCGTCGTGTTCGCCCAATACTCCGCCGCCGCGTCGAGCATCAACCAGATCAACGGCGTCGATTGGCGCGCTGTCGGTCGCTGAGTTTCAACCAGGAGCCCAACATGCAGATCACCAACAACGGCTTCAATGCCGGAACCCGCACCGTCTCGGCGACCTTCGAACACGCCGGTGTCACGCACACTCGGGACGTCAACGCGTGCTTCAACGAGGCCGGCGAAGTCGATGAGGAAGCGACCGCAGCTCGCCTCGAGGAGGTCGGCGCGGGCGTCGCGGTAAAGATCGCAGCGGGTGCCATCACCAACCCACCCCCCGCCGAGGAAGAGACGGCCGAGGATTCGAAGCCGCGCAAGCGCAAGGCGGCACCAGCAGAATAGCCCGGCCTAGTAGAACCCCACTCTACAAGCCCACTCCCGCGCGGATCGACGACGTGCCCGGCAATGTCCGGCACCATGACCGGGATCGCCGATCCGCGCCGCACCATCGGCAATATTCTGCAGCTGGGGACGATCGAGCAGGTCGACCTGGGCGAGGCCGTGTGCCGCGTCCGCACCGGTGAGAACGTCACCGGCGACATTCCCTGGGCTTCGGTCGCCGCCGGCGCGATGCTTCGCGTGTGGTCGCCGCCCAGCGTCGGCGAACAGGTCCTGCTCTTCTGCCCCGAAGGCGATGCCGAGGGCGCGATCGCGGTGCTAGGCATCTTCTCCGACGCCAACCCCGCCCCCTCCAGCGAACCCCTGGTGCTTCTCGAGTTCGGCGACGGCAGCCGCTTCTCCTATGACCCTGAGGGACATGCGCTGAAGATCCAGCTCGCCGCCGGCGCGACGGCCGAGGTCGAGGCACCAGGCGGACTCAAGATCACCGCCGATATCGAAGTCACGGGCAACATCGCCCTGACCGGCAAGCTCGACGCCACCGACACGATCACCAGCTCGGCGGATGTCGTCGCAGCGGGCAAGAGCCTCAAGGGGCACAAGCACACCGCAGTTGCGCCTGGCAGCGGCGTCTCGGGGCCGCCGCAATGATCGGCATGGACGCTCGCACCGGCAAGCGCCTCAGCGGAGACGCGCACCTGGCGCAGTCGATCGGGCGCATCCTGTCCACGCCGCTGGGCACTTGCGTCGCACGCCGTGAGTTCGGCTCGCTGCTAGCCGACCTGATCGACCAGCCCGCCAACCCTGTCAGCAAGCTCCGGATCTTCGCCGCCACCGCGCTGGCCCTACAGCGCTGGGAACCCCGGATCACGCTCACCCGCGTCGGCCTCGAGCAGACCGGCGCCGGCACCTTCAACGTCATCGTCGAGGGCAAGCGCACCGGTGGCGCCCAGCCCAACCTCCGCACCCGCCTCACCATCCCGCTCGCCTCCAAGGGCGGGCTCACCGTCTACGCCTGAAGGAGTCTCAAATGGCCGATCAGTTCATGCATGGCATCACGATTACGGAGGTGAGCGAGGGCGCTCGCAGCCTCGTCACCGTGGCCACCGCCGTTATCGGGTTGGTCGCGACGGCCACCGCCCCGGCGGGCGACCCGACCAACAAGCTCAATGCCGCCTTCCCGCTCAACAAGGCGGTGCTGATCAGCGACATGAGCGCCGCGATCGGCGTCGCGGGCACCGGCGGCACCCTGCGCACCTCGCTCGTTGCAATCGCCGACCAGGTGAAATGCCCCGTCGTCGTCGTGCGGGTAGCGCCCGGTGAGGATGCCGGGGACACCGACGCCAACGTGATCGGGGGCACCGTCGATGGCCTAAAGACGGGCATGCAGGCGCTGCTGGCCTCCGAGGCGCAGCTCGGCGTCAAGCCCCGCATTCTGGGCGCTCCGGGCCTCGACAGCCAGGCGGTGACCACCGCCCTGGTTGTGGTTGCGCAGAAACTCCGCGGCTTCACCTATGCCGCCGCGATCGGCGCCGACGTCGCCGCCGCCAAGCTGTACCGCGCCAACTTCTCGGCTCGCGAGCTGATGCTCCTCTACCCGGACTTCGTCGCGTTCGACACGGTCGCGGCAGCGAACGCTGTCAGCTTCGGCACGGCCCGCGCGCTGGGCCTGCGCGCCCGCATCGACCAGGAGCAGGGCTGGCACAAGGTGCTGTCCAACGTGCCCGTGCAGGGCGTCGTCGGCCTCACCAAGGATATCCAGTTCGACGTGCAGGATTCGGGCAGCGAGGCCACGCTGCTCAATGCCAGCCAGGTCACCGCCCTGGTGCGCGCCGGCGGCGGCTTCCGATTCTGGGGCGATGCGACCTGCTCGGAAGATCCGAACTTCCAGTTCGAGAGCGCGACGCGCACCGCCCAGGTGCTGATGGACACCATTGCCGAGGGCATGATGTGGGCGATCGACAAGCCGCTGCGCCCCGGCCTGGTGAAGGACATCGTCGAGACGATCAACGGCAAGATCCGCGAGCTGATCGCCGGCGGTCAGCTGCTGGGCGGAAAGGCCTGGTACGATCCGGCCAAGAACACGCCGGACACGCTGAAGGCGGGCAAGCTGGCGATCGATTACGATTTCACGCCGGTCCCGCCGCTGCAGCACCTGCAGCTCACCCAGCGCATCACTGACACGTACCTCGCGGACTTCGCGGGTGCCGTCAGCGCTGTGGGCTGACCCAAATTTCCCTCACGAGTTCAAGGAGCTGAGCAATGGCGTTTAAGCGCACGCTGAAAAGGATGGACACGTTCAACGAGGGCCAGAGCTACCTCGGCACCGTGGCCACCGTCACTCTGCCCAAGCTGGCCCGCAAGTTCGAGGAATGGCGCGGCGGCGGTATGGACCGCCCGGTAAAGATCGATCTGGGCGGCGAAGCGCTCGAGATGGAGTTCGCCCTGGGCGGTCCCGAATTGGGCGTGCTTCGCCAGTATGGCGCTGTGGGCGTCGCCGCCGTCTACCTCCGCTTCGTCGGAGCCTACCAGGACGATCGCACCGGCGCCGTCGATTCCTACGAGGTCACCGTGCGTGGCCGTCACGAGGAAATCGACATGGGCGAAGCCAAGGTCGGCGAGAGCGGCGAGTTCAAGGTGAAGTCGGCGCTCGCCTACTACCGCCTGGACGTCAACGGCGTGACCGAGATCGAGATCGACGTGCTGGCCGACACCTTCATCGTCGGCGGTGTCGATCGCAACGCCGAGCTGCGCGCCGCCATCAGCTGATCCCCGGGGCCGCCTCAGCCATGCCGATGGCGGCCCTCCCCCTTCCCCTTCCTGCATAGGTGACTTTCATGACGACCGTTTCCGAAACCGCAGTCGCGGCCGCCACCGGCCCCGTGTTCAACAGCTTCTTCCTCGATTTCCCGATCGTCATCGGCGGCGAGGTGAAGATCGCGGCGGGCACCGAGATCAAGGTGCGGAAGCCCGGCGCCGGCGAGCTGCGCGGCCTGACCATCCAGAGCCTGTACCAGATGGACGTCGCATCGCTCGAGGTGCTCGCCCCTCGCATCACCAGCCCGGTCATCCACAAGCCGTTCTTTGCCGTCATGGACCCGGCCGACATCACCCAGCTCGGCGGCGAGGTTCTGGATTTTTTGCTGCCGAAGGCCGCGAAGCCGGTCTCCCAGCCAGCGTAGAGGAGGTCATGGCGGATTTGGCGGCGGTGTTCCACTGGCCGCCCGCCGCCATGGACGAGATGACCGTGCCCGAGCTGATGGGCTGGCACGGCCGCGCGATCGACCGCCTGAAGGCGATGAAGGGCATCCAGGACTGATATGGACCGCAACCTGCGCATTCGTATGCTGCTCGAGGCGGGCGACCGCGCCTCCCGGCCGCTGCGAGATATCGCCACCAGCAGCAGCCGTGCCGGGCGCGCCCTCGCGCAATCGCGCGAGCGCCTCCAGCAGTTTCAGCGTACCCAGGCGGATATCTCCTCCTTCCGCACCCTTCGCATGGGCCTGCGCGGGACAGAGGACCAGATGGGCCAAGCCCGCCAGCGCGTCGCAGCGCTGGCGCGCCAGATGCGCGAGACGAGCAACCCCTCCCGCGCCCTGACCCGCGAATTCGAGGCAGCCAAGCGCGCGGCCGCCGCGCTGAAGCTGCAACACGAACGAGAGACCGCCGAGCTGCAGCGCCTCCGCGATCGCCTGCGCGCCGCTGGTATGGGTACGCGCGACCTGGCCCGCCACGAACGCGACTTGCGAACCCAGATCGAGGGCACGAACCGCGAGATCCAGGAGCAGACCCGCCGCCTGCAGCAGGCCGATGCCAGGGCCCGCCGCTTTGCCGACGCGCGCGGGCGGTTCGATCGCGTGCAGAGCCGCGCCACCGGCCTAGCCGCCGGAGGCTTTGCGGCGCTTTCCACCGGCCAGGCCATCGGCCGCCCGGTGCTGGGCACGATCGAGGCCGCCCAGACCTATCAGTCATCGATGACGGACATCGCCCAGAAGGCGAACCTGAGCCGCGCCGCCGGCGATGCGCTCGGGCGCACGTTGCTCGCCGCTGCCCAGGCCGCCAATCGCCTGCCCGAGGAGATGCAGGCGGGGGTTGATACCCTGTCAGGCTTTGGCCTGGATCCACGCCAGGCGATGAAGATGATCACGCCGATCGGCCGCGCCGCCACCGCGTACAAGGCCGAGATGGCGGATCTCGCCTCCGCGTCGTTCGCGGTGAGCGATAACCTTAAGGTGCCGGTCGAGCAGACCGCGCGCGTCATCGACGTCATGGCCGCCGCCGGGAAGGCGGGCGCCTTCGAGATGAAGGACATGGCGCAGTACTTCCCGACCCTCACCGCCGGCTATCAGGCGCTGGGCCAAAAGGGCGTCGGCGCGGTCGCGGATCTCGCCGCCGCCCTGCAGATCGCGCGCAAGGGCGCGGGTGACTCGGCGACGGCCGCGACCAACGTCTCGAACGTGCTGCAAAAGATCGCGTCGCCGGCGACGATCAAGGCATTCAGCAAGTTCGGCGTCGATCTGCCGAACGCATTGAAGAAGGCCTATGCGGAGGGGAAGACGCCGCTCGAGGCCATCGCCGAGCTGACCAACAAGGCCCTCGGCGGCGACATGTCGAAGATCGGCTTCCTGTTCGAGGATGCCCAGGTGCAGCAGGGCCTGCGCCCCCTGATCGCCAACCTCGAGGAGTACCGGCGAATCCGCGCAGAGGCGATGAAATCGAAGGGCGTCACCGACACCGACTTCGCCCAGCGCATGCAGGATTCGAAAGCACAGTCGGACGCGTTCAAGGCGAGCGCGTCGGTACTGGCGATCACGCTGGGTTCCCGGCTGCTGCCAGCCTGGAATAGCATCGCCGGGACGGCGACGAAGTGGGCCCGCTGGCTCACCGTCATGGCGCAGCGCCATCCCACTCTCACCAGTGCGATCGCGCTCACCGCCGGAGGCCTGGCCGCGCTATTCATCGTGCTGGGGGGCGGCGCGATCGCTATCGCGGGGGTGCTCGCTCCGTTCGCCGCCCTCACCTTCGTCGCCGGCGCGTTCAATATCGCCATGCTTCCCCTGGTCGGCACCGTCGCAGCCGTCGTGCTCGGCATCGCCGCGCTCGCCGGTGCCGTGTACCTCATTTACTCCAAATGGGGACCGATCAGCGGGTGGTTTCAGAAGCTGTGGACCGGCATCCTTCGCTTCTTCTCGGCAGTGTGGAGCGACCTGAAGACAGCGTTCAACGGCGGGTTGCTCGGCGTTCTGGCGCTGCTTTTCCGCTGGGGCGCTACGCTGCTGCAGGCGTTCTGGTCGGTCGGATCGGCCGTTATCCCGAAGCTTTGGGGCGCGATCACCGCCGGCGTCGGCTGGGCGATCGGTGTCGCGCCCGCCGTCCTGGGCGGCCTGGTTGCCGTCATCAAGAACGTCATCTGGAACGGCCTGCTCTTGTTGCCGCGTCTCGCCTTGCAGTTCGGCGTGAACACGATTCAGGGTTTCATCAACGGCATCACGTCGATGCTTGGCCAGTTGAAATCTACCATCGTCAACGCGGCATCGTCCGCGGCGACCTGGTTCAAGCAGAAGATGGGCATCCATTCGCCCTCGCGCGTCTTCGCCGGCTTTGGCGGCTACATGATGCAGGGCCTCGATCAAGGCATCACCCGGAACCAACAGGCCCCAATCCAGCGGATCACTGAGCTTTCGCAGCAGGTGAAGGCGGCGTTGACCGTGGGCGCGGCGGCCGCCGTCGTGCCTGGCGTGGCTATCGCTGCGCCTGCTCCCGTCGTGGCGACCGCATCGGCGCCGCCAGCGCCCCTATTCGGCAAGGTGGAGATCCATATTCACGCCGAGAAGGGCCAGTCGGCCGACGACATCGCGAAGGCGGTGGAGCAGGCGCTCGAGCGGCTTGAGCGCGATCGCCTGGCCGCTCGTCGGTCCTCGATGCGCGACGAGGGCGATGGAGCGGACGCATGAGCACTACCCTGATGTCTCTCGGCATGGCGATCTTCTCGATCCCGACCATCGCCTATAACGAGCTGCAGCGGCGTCGATCATGGCGATACGCTCGAAACTCTCGCGTTGGCGCGCCCGATGCGCTTCAGTTTCTCGGCGAGGATCTTTCGACCGTTTCGCTATCGGGTAGCGCTCACATCGAGCTTAGCGATCCGCGCACCGCTCTCGATCAGCTCGGCGAGATGGCGCGCGATGGCGAAGCCTATCCGCTGGTTGACGGCGCCGGCAATGTGCTCGGCACCTATGTGATCGTCGGCTTGGACGAACGGCAGGGGTATTTCCTGCCCGACGGCACCGCGCGCAAGATCGACTTCGCTATCGACATGCTCGAGGCGCCCGATCAATCCACCACCTCGGATACGGCGGGAGCCGCCGGCTGATGGGCATCAATGTACCGAATTGGCGCGTCGTAGTCGCCGGCACCGATGTTACGGGCACTATGCGCCCCCGTCTGATTTCCCTTCGGCTGACGGAGAAGAGGGGCAGCGAGGCTGACCAGCTCGACATTGTGCTCGATGACAGCGACGGGCGCCTCGCGCTGCCCCAGGACGGCGCGGAGATCGAACTGCAGCTGGGCTGGGCCCGGGGCGGCGAGGTGCAGATTGGTCTAGTCGATAAGGGCCGGTTTAAGGTGGACAGCATCAACCATTCGGGGCCACCGGACGCCCTCACGATCCGAGCCCGGGCAGTCGACTTCACCAGCAAAATCAGCACCCGCCGAAACCGCAGCTGGCACGATACGACCCTCGGAGCGATCGTCCGCGATATCGCGAACGCGAACGGCCTCACGCCGCGCGTGGAGGGCAAGATCGCGTCGATCGCCGTCCAGGCCCTTTCCCAGAGCCGGGAGAGCGACGTCGCCTTCTTGCGCCGCCTGGGCAAGGAGCACGACGCCCTGGCCACCATCAAGCGCGGGTTTCTCGTCTTCGCCCCGATCGGGTCCGGCCAGACTGCCTCGGGCAAGGATTTGCCAGCAGCCATCATCTCTCGACGCCATGGCGATCGACATGATTTCGGTATCGAAGCCCGCGAAAGCACCAGCGCGGTCAATGCCGAATGGCATGATCGCAAGGAGGCGAAAAAGAAAAAGGTGACGGTCGGCAGCGGCGCCGGCGCCGAGCGAACGCTCACCCGGGTCTACTCGACCGAGGCGGCGGCCAAGAAGGCGGCCGAGGCCGAGGCAAGCCGATCGAAGCGGGCGCCTCGCAAACTCAGCCTGGGCCTCGCCCTCGCCCGCGTAGATCTCTACCCTGAGCAAAAGGTGACGGCCGCCGGATTCAAGGCGGAAATCGACGCGACCAAGTGGCTGCTCGCCGAAGTCGAACATTCCCTGGACGCCAACGGCGGCTTCACGAGCAGGCTGCAGCTCGAGTTGGCGCCCTGACCTAGTTGGTGTCGAGCCCCGCGAGCACCTTCCGGTATTCGTCAACCTCGCTGGGTAGCGCCTCCTTGTCGAAACGTACCAAGGCACGGCCTTGCCGCAGCTGATACTGCAGGAGCATCGGCACTCCCTTGGTCACCTGGTCGATATAGTCGTGGCGAGCCTTCGCATCAGCGTCGGTCCCGAACACTTCGACCGTGTTCTCCCCTTGCCCTTCAGCGGCGGATTTGGGGTGGCGCGCGTCATAGAAAAACACCTTGCTGGTGTATTGGCCAGGGCGGCCGAGCAACTGATTATCATCGGTCTTGTCGGTGACGACGGTGACATCGGTGACCTTCAGTCCGGCCTTGGCGAACGCCGCCGTCACGTCCTCTGCTTTCGTCACTCGTGGCTTCGCCGGCGCCTCGGGTGTGTTCGTCGCCGCGCCGCCGCAATTGGCGAGCGCGAGCGCAAATGCGGACAATGACAGGCGGCGCAAAATATCATTTGGCACTGTAGGAAAATTCCTGCGAGCTAGAACGTAACAAGAACGCGAATCGGAACGAGTCGTTGAGCGAACCAGTCTTTCGACACACACCCGGATGCGAGCAGTCCTGCCCGCGCTGTGATGTCATGTGCGCGGTTTTGGCTGCGACGCGCGACCACCTTTGGCGGGAACTGGAAGAGCTTCACCGCTTGCGTGCCACGCGCCCTGCGCGTGTTCAGGCACCAGATCTCGCAGCTGCCCGAGACCGATTGGCAGCCGCTGAGCAAGAATTTGAGCAAGCTCGCCCACCGGCATTTGACGGTCCAGTGGTCGAAGCAGCCCTTCGAACATGCGCGCAAGCGCGGCTTCACTAGGAAGCAAAACCGGCATCACGACGACCTGAGGCGAGGGCGCCGGCGGGACTGGCGCGCCATCCTCGGGATCATCCGTTTCCCCGAGCAGATAGGCTGCGGTGGTTCGCAACTCTCGCGCGATCGCATGCAGATGCCGCGACGACTGCGTTTCGCCGCGAACCAGCGCGTTAATCGAGCTTTGGCGGATCCCGACGCGTCGAGCCAACTCGGCCTCCGACATGCCCAGCACGCGCAGCCTTTCTTTGATCCGGTCGCCGATTGCCATGCCGTTCCTTCTAACGGCGCACCGTTAGCTTGCGATAACGTTTTGCCTGTTGACTGCCTAACGGTTTGCCGTTAGCTCGCTCTTATGAGTTTGGAATCAAACCTCGATACGCCACTCGCCGCCGCCGTCCGCGTCGCTGGTTCGCAGTCTGCGTTCGGCCGCCTGATCGGCCGCCGGCAGTCGACGGTTCGGGATTGGCTGCGCCTCGGCAAGCCGCTTCCCGGGGAATACGTGCTCGACGTTGAGAGGCAGACGGGCGTGTCGCGGCACGCGCTGCGCCCGGACCTCTACCCGGTCTCGGAGGTTGACCAGGCGTCCGTCGCTGACGCCAACCAGCCCGATCTCTTTGCGTGCGACGGCGTCGCCCCGGTGCCCCCTGTTCATGACGCCGTCGTATCCGCAGCCGCTCCGATCGTCGCGTGCGATCGGAGCGGCATTTTGCACCCGGAGGCCGACCATGGCTGACGCCGGCTTCGACTTCACGGGCAATGCCCCGACGCCCGTCGTCATCAAGACGCACGACCACGTCCGCACGTTGCCTGCCCTGCGCATGGCGCTGGAGGACCTGATCAAGGTCGCCGACGATCGTGGCACCAAGCACATCGATCTGCGCGAGATTTCGCCCACGCGCGGGGTGAATGTCAGCCTGATCGATTTCGGCGGCCGTCTCTACGTCTCTTTCGAAGGTCTCCGCGCATGACCGCGATCACCGATACCCCTGCGGGTCGCAACGCAGGAACGGGCGCCCTGGGTATCTCTCCCGCCCAGGGCGCCCCCAAGGCCACCGCGCTGGACATCCTGTTCGCCGAGCGTGACCGGTTGTGCGACATCCTGTTTCCGGGCCGTGGCCGCCAGCAGCGCCGGCGCACATGCCGCGAGCACGCCTACAATGCCTATGCCGCCGTTGATGTCGCGATCATCGCGCAAGCCGAGGCTGAGAACCGCTGCAGCGGATGCGGCGTCCGGCTGACGACGTCGAACGCTGCCGAGGTGCGCCCCGGCATCTGCGCGCCCTGCGACGAGGTGCCGTTTTGACCCTCGCGCGCGAACCTCTCTCCTTCCCCCGCGCGATCACCAAGATCGCGGCCGTGATCGATTATCCCGACATGGCCCGCGTGATCGGCCGTAGCGAAAGCCTGACGCGCAAATGGTCGCACCCGGCGCGTAAGGCCTTCCCGACGCTGGCCCAGGCCGTCGCGATCGACGGCGCCTATGTGGCCGCCGGCGGCGACGGAACGCCGCTGCTCGAGGCCTATGCCCAGCAGCTCGACGTTGCGATCGGCCGCGAGATCGCGTGCCAGCTGGCCCTGTCGGCCGCTGTCGCGGTCGCGGCGAAGGAATTCGGCGAGGCCGTTGCCGCCAGCTTGGCGGTGGCGCGACCTGGCGCACCAAACCAGGGGGCCGTGTTCCACGCCCTCAATGAATCCGAAGAGGCTAGCGCAGCGATGGCGGTCGTCGTGCGGCATCTCACTTCGTTCCTGCCAGGCGGCGCGGGGTCGCCTGGGGAAGCCCCAGGGGGAACCCAATGACGACCGCCAAGAAGCCAAGGAATATGACGATGCGGTGCCCGCATTGCACGACCACCATGGTCGCGCGGACCACCGTCAATGAAACGCCGTGCTCGCGGGAGGCCCGCCTGGTCTGCCCCGAGTGCATGTTCAGCGCCGTCGCGCAGGTGATCCTGATCCGCCAGCTCACGCCCAGCGTGCGCCCGAACCCGGCGATCATCCTCCCGATCGCCAACCCCAACCTTCAGCACTTCAAGGGCAAGCACGGGAACGACGACACCCGCCCGCCCGCGAACGACGAGATGCCGCCGGCGGCCGAGGGGGCCGCCACCTGACCGGCTAGCTCTTCAACCAGGCTCCCTAGCCCAGCTCGATCACCCCCGCCCGGAAGCACCCCGCTTCCGGGAACGCCCTCCGCTTGCCCGAAAGACCTGCACCCTCCATGCGCGACGATCTCCTCAAGGATGTCCTCTCCAGACTGAAGTCGGACTACGGCTTTAAGGACAAGGGCGCGTGGCTGCAGGGCGGCAAGTGCGAGAGCTGCGGCAAGAAGGAGGTTTACGCCCGCGCCGATTCACCATGGGTGCTGCGATGCGGGCGCCTCAATCGTTGCGGTGCCGAGGTTCATGTGAAGGACCTGTACCCCGAGATCTTCGACAACTGGTCGAAGCGGCACGTCCAGACCAAGGAAAACCCGCACGCGGCGGCCGACGCGTACCTGTCATACGCGCGCGGTTTCGACCTGATGGGCCTGCGCGGCGCCTACACGCAAGAATGGTATCGCGACCCCGAGCTGGGGATCAGCACCGCCACCGTCCGCTTCCCGATTCCGGGCGGCGGCTATTGGGAACGGCTGATCGACCAGCCCGGTCGCTTCGGCAAGAAGAAGGCCCGCTTCTCCTATGGCGGCGGGCACCGCGGTCATTGCTGGATCTACCCGGGCGTCACCCTGCAGGATCTCGCCCGGGCCGACGAACTGTGGATGATCGAAGGCATCTTCGACACCATCAGCTACGTCCAGAAGACCAAACGGCACGCGGTCTCGCCGTTGACCTGCAACATCTATCCCGAGCACTTCCTGGCCGACCTCCGCCGGGTGTGCGGCGAACTGAACCTGGCCGGTCCCCGCATCATCTGGGCGTTCGACGTAGGCAAGGCCGGGGTAATCTACACCCGGAAATTCCATGAGCAGGCGACCAAGGAAGGATGGCGCTCTGGCGCTGCCCAGGTGCGGCCCGATGGCGAGGGCGAAAAGCTCGATTGGAACGATCTCGGCCAGCGAGACAAGCTCCAGCCTGAGGACCTGGCTACCTATCGCTGGAATGGCGAGATCACGATCGCGCCGACCGCCACGGCCAAGGCGCTGCTGATCTACGAGCGGGAAAAGTTCGCCAGCTTCCCCATCACGTTCGGCGGCCGCCAGCTCTGGGCGAATTTCGCGCTCGACCGCATCCAGGCCGAAATGACCGCCATGTTGGAGAGCACCGATCCGGAGCTCGCCGACTTCAAGTCTCTGCCGTTCGACCAGCAATGGCAGCAGGCGGCCGAGCGTGCGGTCGATATTGAGGAAATTGCGAACTGCACGTTCCGCACCCTCTACTATCAGCGCGATCCAAACATCGAGGAAGGCGCCTACTTCCTTCGCGTGGATTTCCCGTCCGACCGGGAGCCGGTGAAGGCCACGTTCTCGGGCTCGGCCTGCGCCGGATCCGGCGATTTCATGAAGCGCCTGGCCTCGGTCGCGCCGGGCGCCCTCTGGACCGGCAACCAATACCAGATCGTCCGGCTGATGCAGCGCCATTGGGCGAACATCCGCGTCGTCGAGGCGATCCAGTTCACCGGCTACTCAATCGATCACGAGGCCTGGATCTTCGGCGACATCGCCGTGCACAAAGGCCGCGTCTACGAGCCGAATGACGAGGAATTCTTCGTCCTCGGCAAGCGGTCGGTGAAGCTGCGCACCGCCGAGCGCATGCTCAAGATCAACTACGATGCCGAGCA
>Ga0209050_1002777_pt1 | contig 14032 bp, 10 predicted proteins | sample Araplavi_mTSA_r2_FD_184276 | JGI IMG/M metagenome (GOLD analysis project Ga0209050, IMG submission 184276) | Arabidopsis root microbial communities from North Carolina, USA - plate scrape MF_Cvi_mTSA_r2 (SPAdes) (version 2) | ecosystem: Host-associated > Plants > Roots > Endosphere | place: USA... | reverse complement strand
CACGTTTAACGTAACAGCCAACAAGTTGCTGTCGACCAAACTGGACGATGAGGTCAAGGTCTGGATCGGAGGAAAAGACGCGACGTCCGGTGGTGGCGTGCTCTTCAGGGGGCAGCCTGGGACGGTTAAGCTGGAGCCCAAACCCGGCAGCCCAATTGCGGGTTACCCGATAGCGCTGAAACGTACGGCGACCAGTCCTCTTCTACCGACTGATTTGAGCAGTTCACCGAGATTTGATGACGTTGGCACAACCCATGAATGGCATGTCACCGGGTTAAACAACAAAAGCGGCTACTTTCAATTGCAGATAGTTGCCCAGGGCATGACCACGTTTAACGTAACAGGCAACAAGTTGCTGTCGACCAAATTGACCGATGAGGTCAAGGTCTTGATCAGAGGAAAAGACGCGACTTCCGGTGGTGGCGTGCTGTTCAGGGGGCGGCCTGGGAGCGTTAAGTTGGAGCCCAAACCCGGCAGCCCAATCGCGGGTTACCCGATAGCGCTGAAACGTACCAGTACTCTTCTACTTAGCAGTTCACCGCCATTCGATGACCCAGATACAACCCATGAATGGCATGTCACCGGGTCAAGCAACACAAGCGGCTACTTTCAATTGCAGATAGTTGCTCAGGGCATGACCACTATTAACGTAACAGACAATAAATTGTTGTCGACCGACCTGAGGGATGAGGCGGACGCCAGGATTGGCGGAGTTCCAATCTACAACCGGGCCAGCTGGTTTTATCGGGATATTCCGCAAACCGTCACGCTCACCCCAAAAACAGGCAGCCCCCTGGCCGGTCTGCCGGTTTCGTTGATTTGTAATGTCAAAACCGGTCTTGATTCTACCAATGTGGTGAGTGACCCGGAGTTTAGAAAGGAAGGAACCACGTATAGCTGGAAAGTGACCGGGAGAACCAAAAGTGGCACCTTCCAGCTAATACTGGCAGGCCAGGGCATGACGATACCGATAACCTTGGCGATCAGTACGTTGCTTTCCAGAAATCTTGATGATGAAGTAACTGTCTTGCAGAACGGCGCTCCGATACCGCCAAACGGGACAAACTTCATCGGGGGAGAAGGTTACGACCTCACGTTACGTTACAGGCAGCCCGAATTGGTGATTGGCGCTCCTTTGGCGCTCGCCGTGGTTAACCAGGACGGTGTTGAGGAAAGAGAGTTTTCTTGCGTGCCAACAAGGCTTGGACACTCTACCACTGACCACCGATGGGAGCTCACTGGCCCAAGAAACAAGAATGCAATTTTCTCGTTGAAGTTATTTTCTGAGAGTGGAGGCGGGATGCTAGTAACGCCGAGAAACCGTTTAGGTAGTGAAAGTTTTAGGTTTAAATGGTCGGGTATGTACTTACCGCTGCCACCGGATACATTCCAATTTCAGATTAACGAGAGATTTGATGTTGGCGTCGAGTTGAAAGATGCGCGCGGGACCCCGATTGTTGGTCTGACGGTGTATTTCAGTGCAGAGGAACACAATACACGCACTGCCAAGACAGATTCTCATGGGATGGCAACCCTGCCCTTCACCTACAAAACCCCACGTCTGCGTGAAATACTCGCGCAGGTAGATGTTTCAGGCAAGAACGTAACTTTAATTTTAAGGGTGAACTTTATTTGAATGGGGAGTATGGAGATGCATCTGTTCAACGGCGTCTCCATCGCGCAATGCAAAGCGTCCTGATAGTTGTACAAGCTGGACAGCTTGCAATTGTCAACTGATGGACAATCATGATGCGCAAGTGTCTTGGGGGAGCGGTCGCTGGAAACAAAAAAGGCAGTTTTGGACTGCCTTTTCTGCACAATCCGCGAAGCGGATCAGGACAGGAAACCACCCTCCACATTCAACGAAACCTCCGTCGTATTACGGGAAGCATCACTCGCCAAATACTGCGCCGCCCCCTCGGATCGGCCACGCGCTTGAGCGGGGTCTGCTGCAGTGCCGTATTTCATTTCGCCGATGTGGCAGGCGATGGCTTCAACGATGCGCCGAGTCGAGCACGGACTTCACTCCGTACGTGACTTTGATACGCAAACTTAGACATTTTATCGCAATTTGTTCTAGAGGACCTGTCATTTACGACAGTTTTCAGTTTGTCGATTTTTCCCGATAGTTAGCGGACTGTTTTTAATGCCCATTACTGAGAAGGGACGCGTCGCGATGACCACCAAATTAGACGCCACAGCCGCTGTATCAAACCCTTGGGAACTAGCCACGTTGTTGATCAACGGCAAGAAAGTGGAAAGGGGCGCAAAACCCGTTTTGCTCCGTGGGCAGGAGAACGAAGTGACAGTGGAGAATCCACCCGAGCTCGTCATGACGATCAGGCTGGGACTGCCTGCGAATGGAGGTTTGAACATCGATGCATCGCCGGATTTTAAAGATTGGGTTACCCCCAATAATGGCAAATTCACTTGGATAATTGCACCGGAGGCTGACGATAGCGGCCTTATCACCCTGGTTTTCTATAGTCGGGAAGTGGATCCGGTGTGGGAGCACCGAAGCTTAGTGATTTCGTCCAATCTGGCGGATGAGGCGGAGGCCTTGATAGGCGGAGAGTTGGTTCCTCCTGAGGGTGTCATTTTCACCGCAGGGGAGCCTCAGGTCGTCACGCTCAGGTTAAAAAACGATAGTCCGTTGGAGGGATATCCGGTAAAGCTGAAGGGTGCAGTCGTGGAGGGCGACTTGACCCTGGAAAGTCAGCCAGATTTCGATGGGTTTGAGACGAAGCACAGTTGGACCGTGACAGTAAAAAGCGGGACTGGCAGCTTTCGACTGAGTTTTGCAGGCGAGAGTATGGCTCAGGACCTGGTCCTGCCGGATTGCAGGTTGATTGCCGTTCTGCGGTGGACATGGACATTTGGCACTCCAATGCCAGTACCACCCGAATCAATTGATAGATCGATTAATTTGCCTATCAACTTGTTTGTAACTCTCCTTGATTCAAGGGGGGAACCTATGGTTGGGATTCCTGTGACGTTTCACATTCCAGAACATGGGTCAAATACAAACATAACTGATTTGAAAGGTTCGACATACCCGCTTTGGACTCAGATATATTATACCCCAGGCATGCGTGAGTTTAGGGCAGAGGTAGAGTTGCCAGGCAGTAAACTATCGGCAAGCCTGTTGGTAAACGTTGTCAAGTAAATGGGCTGCGGCTGCTCGACTGCTGTCAATGGTGCCCTCAAGAGCGCTATAGCCTGTATCCAATAGAGTAGTTCGGGGAAACCACCATCCACACTTGATGAAACATCAAATAGAGAGTTTTCCAGCATCGACGAATGAAATAAAAAAGGCAGTCGACCGGCTGTGGTTCTTCCATGGTTTCTGGAGGGCGCCGAACTCGGTGTCCAGGACGTTGCAGAATTGCGGGTTGATCGCGGCGTTGTTGACCAGGATATCGAGACGGCCGAACTGTTCCTTGATGCCGGTGAAGAGCTCGAGTACTGACCTCATTTCGTACATGATGTTGTTGCGAAAATTTAGAGCTTTTATCGCGCATTATTATAGCTGAACTGTCAGTTATGACAGTTTTCAGCGTATCGATTTTTCCTGATAGTTAACGGACTGTTTTTTATGTCCATCGCTGAAAGGGACACTTCGTCATGACCACCGAACTAAAAACTGTAACCGCTGTATCAAACCCTTGGGAACAAGCCACGTTGTTGATCAACGGCAAGAAAGTGGAAAGGGGCGCAGAACCCGTATTGCTCCGTGGACGGGAGAACGAAGTGACAGTGGAGAATCCACGCGAGCTCGTCACGAAGATCAAACTGGGGCTGGCTGTGGATGGGGGGTTGAACATCGATGCATCGCCGGATTTTAAAGATTGGGTTGCCCCCGATAAAGGCAAATTCACTTGGACGATTACGCCGGACGCTGACAAGAGCGGTCGTATCACCTTGGCGTTTTTCAGCAGGGAAGTGACGGAGACGTGGGAGCATCAAAGTCTGGTAATTTCGAGCGATCTGGCCGACGAAGTAACGGTTTTCCTGGACGGTGTCGAGATGAGCCCAAGCGGGGAGGATTTTATAGGGGGGAAAGAAAAAATACTCACGTTAAGTTACAAGAACGCTGACGTGTTAATGGACATTCCCTTGGCCCTTGACTGGATAGCGGGGGACGGTCTCATCGAGGGTGACTTCACTTGTGAGCCAGCCTTTCGCCAACTCTCCAAGCAGCATGAGTGGGCCCTTACAGGTACGGAGAACAAGGAGGGGACATTCAGGCTCAAACTGTTCAGCGACGCAGAGACGATGGTGCTGCTCACACCCATTAATCGGTTGCAAAACAAGCCAATACTCAGGTTTTACTCCGCATCATCGCAACAGGATGCACCTCTGCCTCCGGAGTTTAAAACTCTATTTGTTAATGAATGGTATGGCATAGATACAAGGCTCAATCATTCAGATGGTACCCCTGTAGCTAATACACTCGTGACAGTTCATAGGCCAGAACAAGAGCCTGAGACTGGCTACACTAATATCAACGGAGTGTGTATTGGTTTTCAGGCTTACAAGTACACGACTCCCGGCTTGCGTACCTTTGAAGCAGTAGCGGCTCTTTCAAGTGGAGAGGAAGTTCGGGAAACCGTTTTGGTGAACTTTGTGTTCCGGTAAATTTAGCACTTGAAACTCCATTGCAGTCGATGGAGTTTTCAGGGGGAGTTGCTCTTGAGTATCTCATTGTCGAGCTAGAGGCGGGTCAATAAATAATCGCCTCTCCAGATGAATTAAAGCAGTTAGCTTTTATCGTCAAATTTAAAAAGGCAGCTAATCGGCTGCCTTTCTTTCATTCGCAAACCGAATCAGGACAGGAACCCGCCATCCACATTCAACGAAACCCCAGTCGTATAACTGGAAGCATCACTCGCCAAATACAGCACCGCCCCCGCCATCTCACTCGGGTCCGCCACGCGCTTCAACGGAATCTGCTGCAGCGCCGTGTTCAAGATCGCCTCATTCTTCACCAGCGCCGAAGCAAACTTGGTGTCGGTCAGCCCCGGCAGCAGGGCATTGCAACGAATCCCGAACTGCGCGCATTCCTTGGCGAACACCTTGGTCATGTTGATCACCGCCGCCTTGGTCACCGAGTAGATGCCCTGGAAGATCCCCGGCGAAACGCCGTTGATCGACGCGACGTTGATGATGCTGCCACCACCGTTTTCGCGCATCAGCTTGCCGGCTTCGACCGACATGAAGAAGTAGCCGCGGATGTTCACGTCGACGGTTTTCTGGAAAGCGCTGAGGTCGGTGTCCAGGACGTTGCAGAATTGCGGGTTGGTCGCGGCGTTGTTGACCAGGATGTCGAGGCGGCCGAACTGTTCCTTGATGCCGGCGAAGACCTGGCTGATCTGTTCCATTTCGCCGATGTGGCAGGCGATGGCGGTGGCCTTGCCGCCGGCAGCGATGATGGCGTCGGCGACGTGCTGGCAGCCTTCAAGCTTGCGGCTGGAGACGATCACGTGGGCGCCTTGCTGGGCCAGCAGTTTGGCGATGGCTTCACCGATGCCACGGCTGGCACCGGAGACGAAAGCGATCTTGCCGTCGAGGTCGAACAACTGAGTCTTGGACATGGGATTCCCTTATGAAAAGTCTTGTTATCGAGTCAAATGCCGTGTGCGGCCAATGCTGTTCAGTTGAAGCCGGTCAGTGCGCGTTATCGTTCACGATCATCGCGAGCAGGCTCGCTCCCACAGGGATCGCGTACGGTCACAGGCTGGATTTCTGGATGACCTGCAGGCTCATCTGCTCCAGCAGCTTGTTCATGTGAATGAACTGCGCGAAGCGTTTGTCCTGGGTCTGGCCGTGGTAGAAGCGGTAGTAGATCTGCTGCACGATGCCGGCCAGGCGGAACAGGCCGTAGGTGTAGTAGAAGTCGAAGTTGTCGATCTGGATGCCCGAGCGTTGGGCGTAGTAATCGACGAACTCGCGGCGGGTCAACATGCCCGGCGCGTGGCTTGGCTGGCGGCGCATCATCTGCACCGGTGCCGGATCATCGGCTTCGATCCAGTAGGCGAGGGTGTTGCCCAGGTCCATCAGCGGATCGCCCAGGGTGGTCAGCTCCCAGTCGAGCACGCCGATGATCTGCATCGGGTTGGCCGGGTCGAGGATCACGTTGTCGAAGCGGTAGTCGTTGTGCACGATGCTGGAGGTCGGATGGTCGGCCGGCATCTTGTCGTTGAGCCAGGCTTTCACCGTTTCCCATTGTGGCGCATCGGGGGTCAGGGCCTTCTCGTAGCGATCGCTCCAGCCTTTGATCTGGCGCGCCACGTAGCCTTCGGGCTTGCCGAGGTCACCGAGGCCATAGGCGTTGTAGTCGACCTGGTGCAGTTCGACGAACTTGTCGATGAAGCTCTTGCACAGGGCTTCGGTTTTCGCTGAGTCCAGCCCCAGTTCCGGCGGCAGGTCGGAGCGCAGGATGATGCCGTTGACCCGTTCCATCACGTAGAACTCGGCACCGATCACCAATTCGTCGGTGCAGTGCACGTAGGCTTTCGGGCAGTACGGAAATCCGTCGCGCAGTTGATTGAGGATGCGGAATTCACGGCCCATGTCGTGAGCCGACTTGGCCTTATGGCCAAAGGGCGGGCGACGCAGGACGAACTCTTGTTCGGGGTATTCCAGCAAGTAGGTGAGGTTTGAAGCGCCGCCCGGGAACTGGCTGATCTTCGGCAAACCGCTGAGCCCCGGTATATGGGCCTTGAGGTATGGATCGATCAGGCTGGCATCGAGCTCTTCGCCGGTGCGGATACGGGTGGACTGGTCAGTAAGCGCCATGCTTATCCCTTCTGCTTATTCTGGAGGCCTGAAACTATTGGCTAATCTAATGCGCACACCCCGCAGCCACAACCGCGATCGGCTCTTATAGGTGAGCGTGTTGCCGGCCAATCATTGTTTTTGATACAGCTGTTTGAATTGCCGTCAATGAACGACCCGGCTCCTGGCCGGCGGCAAGTCGATCGGCGTCAGCACCGGTTGGCTGGAGAAAAACGCCACGAGGTTCTTGCCCACCAGTTCGACGGTGCCCTGGGTGGCTTCCGGGGACAGTCCGGCGACATGGGGCGTGAGGATCACGTTGCTCAGGGTCTTGAGCGCATCCGGCACCTTCGGTTCGGCGTCGAACACATCCAGCGCGGCGCCGGCGATCCGGCGTTGCTCCAGGGCGGTGATCAGGTCAGCGGTGGCAATCACACTGGCCCGAGCGATGTTGACGATGAAACCTTGGGGGCCCAAGGCGTCGAGCACCTGGCGATTGATCAGGTGCTTGGTGCCCAGGCCGCCGGGCGTGGCGACGATCAGGAAGTCCGAGGCGCGCGCCAGTTCGGTCGGGGTCGAGCAGAACGTGTAGGGCACATCGCTGCGACGTTGGCGGTTGTGATAGCCGATGCTCATGTCGAAGCCGGCGCCGGCACGTTTGGCGATGGCCATGCCGACCGCGCCGAGGCCGAGGATGCCCAGGCGCTTGCCGGCGAGGGAAGGGCGCATGATCTTCGGCCACTCGCCTCGCCGAACGGCGGCATCACAGCGGGGCACATCGCGTACCAGCGACAGCAGCAGCGCCATGGCATGGTCGGCGACGGACGAGGCGTTGACCCCGGCACCATTGGTGACGGTGATGCCCCGGTCGGCGGCGGCCTGCAGGTCGACGTGTTCATAGCCGGCGCCGATCACGCAGATGATCTTGAGTTTGGGCAGCGCGGCGATTTCATCGGCATACAGCCCCAATGGTCCACGGGTCAGGACGGCGTCGATCTGCCCGGCGTGGCGGGCGATGGCTTCGGCACGCTCGGCGGGCGTCGGGGCCAGTATCAGGTGGAAGCCCTGATGTTCGAGGATAGGCAGGTAATCATTGATGGTTTCAACCAGTACCAGAACGGTTACAGGCATGCTTGGCTCCCTGTGGGCATCGGAAAATCGGCTCGAACGTCGCTTGAGATTGCTGATTTCAGGATAGCTTGGCAACCGCCGGCGATCGCAGTCTGCGCCATTTCATGCGGAACTGCGTGTGTAGGAGCTGGCTTGCCAGCGATGGTCGTTAACGATAACGCGTGTGAGCTGGATGAACGCGGCGCGCTTGAGTCCATCGCCAGCAGGCTGGCTCCTACAGTTTTCCTGTGTGGACGCGGTCCTCTGTGGGAGCTGGCTTGCCAGCGATGGTCGTTAACGATAACGCGTGTGAGCTGGATGAACGCGGCGCACTGGAGTCCATCGCCAGCAAGCTGGCTCCTACAGTTTCCCGGGAATGCGTAAAGACGACGCTGAGAGTGCTGCCCGTGCAGCCTCGAGAATTTCATCCGACAGTGGATCGCCGCGGGTTGCCCGGGACAACATCAGCGCGCCGAACATCAGTGAATACTGCACCAACGCCTGCTGCCGTTTGTCGGCTTCGTCTTCGGTGTCGAGCAGTGAGCCCAGGGAGTCGAGCAGGTTGTTCAGGCCCTGCAGATAGGTTTGACGCAAACCGCTCTCGGCGGTCTCGTGGCACATGTCCCCGGCAAAGGCCACCACCGGGCAGCTGTCGCCCGGATTGTCCCGGCTTTCGCTGGACAGGTACGTTCCGACCACGGCGCGGCGGGCGGTGTCCTTGCTCTCCTGATCGGCCACCCGTGCTTGCCAGCGTTGCGCGGCCTGCTCGAAGGCCCGGCCACTGGCCTCTTGCGCCAGGGCTTCGCGGGATTCGAAGTGCCCGTAGAAGCCGCCGTGGGTCAGGCCCGCGGCGGCCATCACATCGACCACACTGATCCCGTGCAAGCCGCGTTCGCGGAACAGCCGCGTGGCGGCATCGACGATGGTCTCGCGGTTGAGGTCGGCTTGTTTGCGGGAAACGCGGGGCATGGGGCTTTCTCGGTTGCAGGTTGAATATCAGAGGGCGTATTGGGCAATTCCGTTGCCGAACGACCAGTTCTCTTTTTTGACTTCCACCAGATTGATGAAAACATCCTCCAGGCGCACGTCCAGCTCTGTGTGAAGGCTTTCGGCGATGGTTTTGTAGAGGCGTTTTTTCTGCTCGACGGTTCGCCCTTCGCTCATGTTGATCTGGATCACCACCAACTGGTCCGTGCGGTCGATACCCAGGTAACCGGGATCAAAGATGAAATGCTGCTCATCGTGTTCGGCGAGTATCTGGAAATTATCGTTCTCCGGCACGCCGATGGTGCTGTGCATGGCGGCGTAGATCAGTTGGCCGATGCGTTTGGCGTGGGTGGGGTCCTGATGTTTTTTGATGTCGACGCGAACCAGTGGCATGGGAAGACTCCAGGAGGAATGCAGGTTGTTTAAAAATACATGATGGTAGACCTTTATCAAGTGCGGATGATGAAATGCCGATGGCGATCTCGAAAACAAACAGAAAACCTGTGGGAGCGGGCTTGCTCGCGAAGAGGGCGGCACATTCAGCATTGATGTGTCTGACACACCGCTTTCGCGAGCAAGCCCGCTCCCACAGGATTTTTTCGTCAATCTGGTACCGCCGTTCCTCACCTAAGTCTTTGCTTCTGTTCACTAATCCTCCAGAATCGCGCCCCTGTTCCAGTCAGGGCGCTGCCTGTCGGGTATTCCGACGCGTTCTGACCGGGTGGCAAGTGACCGGAATGTGGAGATCCCACCGGATGAATGATCAGGCCAATAGCGTCAACAAACGCTATGTAGCAGCAACACCCGCAACGCTTTCGAGCTGGAATCGCCAGGACACCACGTGGATGCTGGGCCTGTTTGGCACGGCGATTGGTGCGGGCACCCTGTTTTTGCCGATCAATGCGGGCCTCGGCGGTTTCTGGCCGCTGCTGATCCTGGCGTTGCTGGCGTTCCCGATGACGTTCTACGCGCACCGCGGGCTGACCCGCTTTGTGTTGTCCGGTCGCGAAGGCGCCGACATCACGGAAGTGGTGGAAGAGCATTTCGGCATCAAGGCCGGTGCGCTGATCACCTTGCTGTACTTCTTCGCCATTTTCCCGATCCTGCTGATCTACAGCGTGGCCCTGACCAACACCGTGGGCAGCTTCCTCGAGCATCAACTGCACATCACGCCGCCACCGCGCGCCGTGCTGTCGCTGGTGCTGATCCTCGGCCTGCTGGCGGTGGTGCGTTGCGGTGAGCAACTGATCGTCAAGGCCATGAGCCTGATGGTCTATCCGTTCATCGTCGCCTTGCTGTTCCTGGCGGTGTACCTGGTTCCGCACTGGAACGGCGGCATCCTGACCACCGCCAGCAGCGTGCCGGCACCCTCGGCGCTGTTGCACACCCTGTGGCTGGCGATTCCGGTGATGGTGTTCTCGTTCAACCATTCGCCGATCATTTCGGCCTTCGCCGTGGACCAGAAGCGTCGCTACGGCGATCACGCCGAGGAGCGCAGCTCGCAGATCCTGTCCCGCGCCCACTTGTTGATGGTGGTGATGGTGCTGTTCTTCGTCTTCAGTTGCGTGCTGACCCTGTCGCCAGCGCAACTGGCTGAAGCCAAGGCGCAGAACCTGTCGATCCTGTCGTACCTGGCCAACCACTTCAGCAACCCGACCATCGCCTTTGCGGCGCCGTTGATTGCCTTTGTGGCCATTTCCAAGTCGTTCCTGGGGCACTACATCGGCGCCAGCGAAGGTCTCAAGGGGCTGATCGTCAAGAGCGGCAAGCGTCCGTCCGCCAAGGCCCTGGACCGCATGACCGCCGCGTTCATGCTGGTGGTGTGCTGGATCGTCGCCACGCTGAACCCGAGCATCCTGGGCATGATCGAAACCCTTGGTGGCCCGGTGATCGCGGCGATCCTGTTCCTGATGCCGATGTACGCCATCCGCAAGGTGCCGGCGATGGCACGCTATCGCGGTCAGGCGTCCAACGTTTTCGTGACGGCGGTGGGCCTGGTGGCGATTACCGCGTTGATTTATTCGTTGAGCGCGTAACGCTGCGATCTTTTGATTTTCAGCTACAGTGGCCGCTGCATGTGATACGTGCAGCGGCTTTTTTTCGCCTGGAGACATTCGATTGTCGAGCGCCCCCAACGCAACCCCCACCGAGCAACCCAACCGCTGGCAGGACCTGTTGGCCGGGTTGTCGATAGCCGGCCTGTTGTTGCCCGAAGCCGTCGCCTATTCAAGCATCGCCGCAGTGGCGCCCCAGGCCGGGGTGATCGCCCTGTTTGCCGGGTTGCTGTGTTATGGCCTGTTCGGCACCAGCCGTTTTGCCATTGTCTCGGCCACTTCATCCTCCGCCGCCGTGCTGGCCGCCGCGACCGCCACCCTGGCCAATGGCGACCCTGAGCTTCGCTCGACCCTGGCCATCGGCCTGGTACTGGTGACCGGGGCGTTTTTCCTGTTGGCCGGGCTGTTCAAGCTCGGCAGCGTGACCTCGTTCATCGCCAAGCCGGTGCTGCGTGGTTTTGCCTTTGGCCTGGCGTTGACCATCATTCTCAAGCAGGTCGCCAGCGTGGTAGGCGTGCATCTGACCGAAGCCAACCTGGTGGGTTTTCTGCCGCAATTGCTGGCACAACTGCCGCAATGGAACTGGGTCGCAGCCACGGTCGGCGCCGTGGCATTGGCCTTGTTATGGCTGTTCGCGCGGTTCCGGCGCCTGCCGGGTGGTTTGCTGGTGGTGGTGATCGGCATCGCGGCGGGGCAGTGGCTGGACCTGCCGGCCTATGGCGTGAAGCTGATCGGCTTGATCGACCTGAGCCTGGAGGTGCCGAAGCTGCCGGTACTGCCGTTTGCCGACTGGTTGCGTCTGGGTGAGCTGGCGTTCGCCATGGTGATGATTCTGTATGCCGAGTCGTATGGCTCGATCAGTGCCTATGCGCTCAAACACGGTGATCGCGTCACCTCGAACCGCGACCTGCTGGCGCTGGGTGCTTCCAACCTGCTGTCCGGTCTGTTCCACGGCATGCCGGCGGGCGCGGGGTATTCGGCGACGTCGGCCAATGAGGCCGCCGGTGCCACTTCACGCCTGGCCGGTATCGTGGCGGCGCTGGTGGTACTGCTCATTGTCCTGACGGTGCTGCCGTACATCGCCCTGACACCGGAACCGATTCTCGCCGCCATCGTTATCCATGCGTTGGGGCGTGGCTTGAGCCTGCAACCGCTGGGACGCTATTTCATCTGGCGCCGTGACCGCTTGCTGGTGATCTGCGCCGTGGGTGCGGTATTGCTACTGGGTGTGCTGGACGGCTTGCTGGTGGCGGTGGCGATCAGTGTGTTGCTGATGCTCAAGCAACTGTCGGCGGCGGATATCCAGATTCTCGGGCGCATCGATGGCGGTCACGACTTTGTCGACCTGCAACGCCATCCAACGGCCCAGGCCGTGCCTGGCGTGTTGATTGTGCGGCCGGTTGAAGCGTTGTTCTTTGCCAATGTCGAGCGGATTCTCAGCGCTGCCTTGCACTTGATCCGGCATTCGCAAACGCCGATTCATACGGTGATTCTCAGCCTGGAGGAGTCGCCGGATCTGGATGGCACCAGCATTGAGACGTTGCAGGGATTTTTCGTGCATGTGCATCAGGAAGGCCAGAGCCTGATCCTGGCGCGTCTGAAGGACGAGGCACAAGCGGCGTTGGCGACGTTGCCGCAGGTGGGGGCTAACGGGGTGGTTTTGAGCGGGCTAAGTGTTGATGGTGCAGTGCAACAAGCCCTAAAGCTGAACGTATAACCCTGTGGGAGCGGGCTTGCTCGCGAAGAGGGAGTGTCAGTCGGTATTTGTATGGACTGACACGCCGCTTTCGCGAGCAAGCCCGCTCCCACAGGAATTTGGGTGTTTGAACTGGATGCATAAAAAAACGCCGCTCATCTCACGATGGGCGGCGTTTTTCATTGCGTTGCAACGTTAGGCTTGAACGACCGGGATGTTGGCGTTCGCAGCAGCTTCACGGAACTCGGCGATCTGGTCGAAGGACAGGTAGCGGTAGACATCGGCCGCCATGCTGTCGATCTTGCCAGCGTATTCCATGTACTCCTCGACGGTCGGCAGGCGACCCAGGATGGAAGCCACGGATGCCAGCTCAGCCGAAGCCAGGTAGACGTTCGCGCCGTCACCCAGACGGTTCGGGAAGTTACGGGTCGAAGTCGACACGACAGTCGAGTTCGGCTCTACACGTGCCTGGTTACCCATGCACAGCGAGCAGCCCGGCATTTCCATGCGCGCGCCGGCCTTGCCGTAGATGCCGTAGTAGCCTTCTTCGGTCAGTTGGTGAGCGTCCATCTTGGTCGGCGGCGACAGCCACAGACGGGTTGGCAGCTGACCCTTGACCTGTTCCAGCAACTTGCCGGCAGCGCGGAAGTGACCGATGTTGGTCATGCACGAACCGATGAACACTTCGTCGATCTTCTCGCCAGCAACGCTGGAGAGCAGGCGGGCGTCGTCCGGGTCGTTCGGCGCGCAGAGCACAGGCTCCTTGATGTCGGCCAGGTCGATCTCGATGATTTCGGCGTACTCGGCGTCCTTGTCCGCTTCCATCAGCTCAGGGTTGGCCAGCCAGGCTTCCATCGCCTGGGCACGACGCTCCAGGGTACGGGCATCGCCGTAGCCTTCGCCGATCATCCAGCGCAGCAGGGTGATGTTGGACTGCAGGTATTCGGCAATCGACTCTTTGGACAGCTGGATGGTGCAACCGGCAGCCGAACGTTCAGCCGAGGCGTCGGACAGTTCGAACGCTTGCTCGACGGTCAGCTTAGGCAGGCCTTCGATCTCCAGGATGCGACCGGAGAAGGCGTTCTTCTTGCCTTTCTTCTCTACGGTCAGCAGGCCAGCCTGGATCGCGTAGTAAGGAATGGCGTGAACCAGGTCACGCAGGGTGACGCCTGGCTGCAGTTCGCCCTTGAAGCGAACCAGGACCGACTCAGGCATGTCCAGCGGCATGACGCCGGTGGCTGCGGCGAACGCGACCAGACCGGAACCGGCCGGGAACGAGATGCCGATCGGGAAACGGGTGTGGGAGTCACCACCGGTACCGACGGTGTCCGGCAGCAGCATGCGGTTCAGCCACGAGTGGATGATGCCGTCGCCCGGACGCAGGGAAACACCGCCGCGGGTCATGATG
>Ga0209050_1002775_pt1 | contig 14041 bp, 10 predicted proteins | sample Araplavi_mTSA_r2_FD_184276 | JGI IMG/M metagenome (GOLD analysis project Ga0209050, IMG submission 184276) | Arabidopsis root microbial communities from North Carolina, USA - plate scrape MF_Cvi_mTSA_r2 (SPAdes) (version 2) | ecosystem: Host-associated > Plants > Roots > Endosphere | place: USA... | reverse complement strand
ATCTCGCTCTAGAAGGCGCCGCCAGCGGGTTCAGCAGGCCGAGCAGCACGCTGGTGCCGACCTTGCGCGCGAGCGGCGCCTTCTCGAGCGAGATCTTCGGGTCGCTGAACGTGCCCTGCACGCGCAGCGGCGTGCGCAGCGCGAGCGGGCTGAAGTCCTTCGGCGTGACGACCGCACGCAGGTCCATCTGCTCGTCGGCGAGCGACAGCGTGCCGTCGGCCCAGACCGTCGAATCCTTGGTGTCGACCACCATCGCGCGCGGCCGCAGCACGCCCTTCTTCGCCTGCAGGTCGACCAGCGCGCAGTCGATCGTCAGCAGCTCGTCGCCCTTGGCCATCACGCCGAGCGCCTGTGCCAGGTCGAGCCCGGCGCCCTCCATCGCCAGGTGCGACACCTTGCCCTCGACGATGCGTGTGACGACGGTGCCCTCCAGGCTGCCGAGGATCTCGGCGGTCGAGCGGCCTTCGCCCTTCAGCTTGGCTTGGCCGATCAACCGGCCGGTGACGTACGGCGGCTTGTCGGCGGGCCGGCCCTGGTTCAGCCAGCGCTCCAGCCGCACACCGCTCCAACGCAGGTCGCTGTCCCACAGCGCGAGCTTCGGCTTGCCGTCCAGCGACACCGCACCGGCGAGGTTGCCGTCGGCGGTGTTCGCCACCAGGTCGCTGATCGCGAGCTTGCCGTCGTTCAAGGTCAGGTGCGCGCGCAACGGTTGCAACGGCAACGCGAAGATGCGGCCCAGTTCGGCACGGTCGAAGGCCATCGTGACGTTCGCGTCCATCGCGCTCAGCGACGGCAGGTCGAAGGCCCGGTTCGGCAGCACGCGGTCGCCGGGGCGCTTCGGCGGCTTTTGCTCGGGAGCCACCGCCGGCACCGGGGCCGGCCCGACGCCGATGCTGGGCAGCAGGTCGGCCAGCAGCAGCCGCGGCCCGGCGACGCGACCCGACAGCAGCGGCACCTTCGGACGCAGGTCGTAGGTCAGCGCGGCATTGAGCTTGCTGTTGCCGACGGTCGCGTCGTCGACCAGCACGTTCCACACATCGCCGCGCTTCGCGACGCGGCCGTCGATCGCGAACGGGCCGGTGGTGGGCAACGTGACCCCGAGCGGGTCGCCGACCGCCGACAGCGACGGGCCGGCGACGCGCACGCGGCCGGTCATGCCTTCGAGCTTCAACACGTCGGTCACGGTGCCACGGAAGCGCAGGCTCGCGCGGCCGGCGTCGATGCGCAGCGCGACCGGCACAGGCGGTGCATCGTCGTCGCTGACGAGCAGCGGCGTCACGCCGATCGAGCGCAGCCGGCCTTCGACCGGGAAGCCGCCGTAGCTGCCCTTGGCACGCACCACCAGGCCGGTGAGCGGCGACGACGCGGCCCGGGCCGGCGTCGAGGCCGACGCGGGGCCGGAGGCCGATGCGGCCGTGCGCGCCGGCATCTCCGGCGTGACCTCGGGCAATGCCTCCTGCGCGTCTTCCGCAACCCGCACCTGGGCGCGGATGTCGGCCTTCAACGGCGCGTCGACGACGGTCAGTTCCCCCTCGTTCACCGACAGCGAACGAATGCGCGGCAAGCGGGTGCCCTTCTGCTGTTGCGCCTTCGGGTCGCCGAACTGCCATGACGCGAGCCCGTCGTCGCGGCGCTCGGCATGCACGACGAGGCGGTCCGCATGCAGTCGCTTGATGTCCAGCGCATCGCCGCGGTGGGCGCGCCACAGCGCCGCATAGGCGACGCGCAACTGGGCGTTCTCGGCCCGCAGGAAAAAGGGATCGCGGCTCCACCCGGCACTGCCGATCTCGAGCACCGGCACGTCGACGCGCAACCCGCCCAGCAGGTGGATGCGCCCCTTGTCGGGCGCGTCGCTCAGGCGAACCTCGCGCTCCAGCGTGTCGGCCAGCATCCGCTGCGCCGGGCCGACGAGGAAAGGCCACCCCAGCGCTTCGCAGGCGACGGCGCCGACGAGCACGGCACCCACCGCGCCGAGCGGGCCCCACAGCCACGCCGAACGCCGCGCCACGGGTCACTCGCCGATCAACGAACGCTGGTGCGCCAGCGGCGGACGCGCCGGGTTGTTGACGACCTCGTGGTCGCCAAGGCCGACCGGCTTGCCGCTGAGGGCCGACGCGGCCATCGCCAGCAGCCGGATCATCTTGCTGCTGTTCGCATCCCAGTACTCGGCGATGTCGGTGTCGACCCGCAGCAGCACCAGGTCGGGGTCGTCCTTGCCCTGCGGGAACCACGGCTTCGCGGCGGCCATCCACAGTTCGTCGATGCGGGCGCGGTCGTTGACGATGACCGCCTGGCCGCTGATCGACACATAGGTCGCATCGTCTTCGTCGGTGAACGCGAGGTTGACCCGGTCGAGCTGGTGCACCTTGGCCGAGCGCTCGCTGGTGAAGAACCAGAAGCTGCCCTCGGCATCGACCTCGAGCGCGGCCATCGGACGGCCGAGCAGCCGACCATCGGGCGCCTGCGTGGTCAGCATCGCGATGTCGATGCCCTCGACCAGGTCGACGATCTTCTTCAGGGTCTCATGGCGTTGCGGTTGGACCTTCATGACGGGGCTCCTGCTGGACGATGCGTTCGAGGGAACGGATTCGTTCGAGCTTAGGTCGCCCCGTTCGCAGGCCCTATCGGCGAGGACCGCCATGGGATGTGCGCGATGTCCTACCGACGCGCTACTGCATCCGGAGCTCGACGCGCCGCGCCGCTTGCGGATCGCCGTCGCCGGTGGTCAACGCCGGCTTGCTGAGCTGCAGGTGTTCGGCGGTGACGCCGTTCGCCTCGAGCGCGTGCTGCACGCGCCGTGCGCGCCGCTTCGCCAGCTCGGCGTTCGCGGCTGCATCACCGCTCGCATCGTGGAAGCCGGAGATCAACACGCTGCCGCCCGTCGAGCGGAGCGCCTCGGCGACGCGGTTCAGCACGTCGGTGGCATCGGCCGGCAGGCTGTCCTGGCCGACCTCGAAGTAGATGCGCTCGACCGCGGGCGTTGCGGCGGCGGCGGGCGTGGTCGTGGCCGCGCTCGCTGCGCGCGGCGCATGCAGCAGGCGCGAGGCGGCCAGCCCGATCACGCCCGCCAGCACCAGCAGCACCACCAAGGCCACCGCCCACAGCGCATATTTCTGCACGTCATCGTCCTGGTCGCTCATCGCCGGCTCCCGTCTGAAGAAAATTCATTCTAGAGTGGAGGCCATGCCCGACATCGCCTCCGACGCCGTCATCGACACCGCGCTGCTGCCGGTGCGCGACCCCGCGAAACTGCTGGCCGAGGTGCATGCCGGCTGGGGCGGTCGCGACGACCTGTGGATCTTCGGCTACGCGTCGCTGATCTGGCGCCCCGAGTTCGAAGCCGCCGAACAGCGGCCGGCGCAGGTGCACGGCTGGCACCGCGCGCTCGAGATGCGCTCGCGCATCAACCGCGGCACGCCCGAGTGCCCGGGCCTGGTGTTCGCGCTGGTGGCCGGCGGCTCGTGCCGCGGCATGGCCTACCGCATCGAACGCGAGCGCGTCGACGACGAGCTGCCGAGGCTGTGGGCACGCGAGATGCCGACCGGCGTCTACGATGCCCGCTGGCTGCCGTGCCGCACGCCGCAGGGCGCGGTGACCGCGCTCGGCTTCACGCTCAGCCGCAGCAGCCCGAACTACACCGGCGCGCTGAGCGACGAGCACCTGCTGGGCGTGCTGCGCAGCGCCTGCGGGCGCTACGGCACGACGCTCGACTACCTGATGGAGACGGCCCGCTCGCTGCGGCAGTGCGGCATCCGCGATCGCGGCATCGAGCGCCTCGTCGCGCTGGTGGAGCGCCACGCGCTGGTGACAGGCTAGGCAGGCCGAGCGCCGGGCCGCCCCAAGCCGGCCTGCATCCCCTCGGGGGATCGGTCGGTGTACTCGCCGACCGAGGGGCCGTCATCAGCGTGAGTCGCCGAACAATGCGGGGGTGTACGCTGCCCGCACGCGATCGAGGTCGCCCTCGTTGTCGACATCCATCAGCACGCCGGAATCGTCGACATCGACCGCCTGCGCCGGATAGCGCGCCACCAGCCGACGTGCGCCTTCGTCGCCGGTCAACATCACCAGCTCGGTGTACAGCTCGGCCGCGAAGCCCACCGGGTGGCCGCGCCGGCCCTTGTACTGCGCATAGCTGACCGGATGGTGCTCCAGTTGCTGGGCGACCGCGACCAGCGTCGACGGCATCACCATCGGCATGTCGCCCGGCAGCACCAGCCAGCCCGACGCATCGGAGCAGGCCGCGACGCCGGACGCGATCGAGAACCCCATGCCGAGGCGCTGCGCATTGACCGGCGCGCCCGATCCGACGCTGGGCAGCAGCACGATGTCGCGCGTCGCGACATGCGATGCGGCCTCTTCGGCCAGCAGCTCGGTGGCGACGACGATCACCGGCAGGTGCGTCGCGAGCGCATGCCGCAGCGTCGTCCCGAGGACGCTGGACGCACCGAGGCTCTGCGTGAGCTTGTGCTGCGTACCGCCGAAGCGGGAACCCAGTCCCGCGGCGAGCACGACGATCGCCGGCCGCGCCTTCATGAGGCCATCCCTTCATTCTTGTTGGTCATGGCAGCCGGCGCATCACTGCACGCAAGCCCATGGCAGCAAGAATGGAATCGTTTGCTTTCGGCGACTAGTGGGGCGTTCACTTAAGGCATTCCCCGCAGGGTGTTCTGTTCTGTGCGATGTCTTTTTCTCTGCGACATACTGCCAGCATGCCCGACATCGCCGACCTCCGTAAAAGTTACGAACGCGCCGAACTCGACGAGACCGCCTCGCGCAGCGACCCGCTCGAACAGTTCGGCCTGTGGTTCCAGCAGGCGCTCGATGCGCAGGTGCCCGAGCCGAACGCGATGACGCTCGCGACGGTCGGCCCCGACCAGCGGCCGTCGACGCGCATCGTGCTGGTCAAGGGCTTCGATGCGCGCGGCCTGGTCTGGTACACGAACTACGACAGCCGCAAGGGCCGCGAACTGGCCGGCCACCCGTGGGCCGCGCTGCAGTTCCACTGGGTCGAGCTGGAGCGCGTGGTGCGCATCGAGGGCCGCGTCGAGCGCACCAGCGACGCCGAGTCGGATGCGTATTTCCAGTCGCGCCCGCTTGATTCGCGACTCGGCGCGTGGGCGTCGCCGCAGAGCGAGGTGATCGGTTCGCGCGCGGTGCTGGTGGCCAATGCCGCGAAGGCCGCCGCGCGTTTCGCGCTGAGCCCGCCGCGCCCGCCGCACTGGGGCGGGTTCCGGCTGGTGCCCGACAGCTGGGAATTCTGGCAAGGCCGCAAGTCGCGCCTGCACGATCGGCTGCGCTACCGGCAGGCCGACGGCGGCTGGCGGCGCGAACGCCTGGCGCCCTGATCGGCGATCAGCGCGCGGCCGGCGCAACGCCGCTGTTCTCGCCGCGCTGCCGGGCCAGGCGGTCCAGTGCGGCCAGGAAGGCCTTGAAGTCGATCGGCTTGGTCCAGTAGTCGTCGAAGCCGGCCTTGCGGGCGCGCGACACGTCTTCGGGCATCGCGTTGGCCGACAACGCGACGATCGTCGTGCCGGCCAGAGCGGGATCGGCGCGCAGGCGGCGCAGCACCTCGGCGCCGTCGATGTCGGGCAGTTGCATGTCGACCAGCACCAGGTCGGGCCGCGAGCGCTGCGCGAGGCGGACTCCTGACATGCCATCGACTGCCACGGACAGCTCGACATTGCGCTGGCGCGCGAGCAGCTCCTGCACGAGCAGCACGTTGACCGGGTTGTCCTCGACGTAGAGCAGCCGCAGCGGCGCGGCGGGCTGTGCCTGCGCGTCGTGCAGCGCCGCGGGCACGGTGTCGGCCGCCGACTCAGGCATCGGCGATGCGGCTGCAGCCCCCACCGCCGCCCGCAGCACGACCCGGAACTCGCTGCCGCGGCCCGGCTCGCTGTCGACGCCGATCTCGCCCTGCATCAGCTTGACCAGGTGGTGCACGATGGCCAGCCCGATGCCGGTGCCCTGGATCGCCTCGCGCTCCGCGCCGAGCCGGTTGAACGGCTCGAACAGGTGCCGCCGCTGCGCCACCGACATCCCGCGGCCGTTGTCGCGCACCTTGATCGTCCACGCCGGCTCGCCCTGCCACGTGGCGCGCTCGACAGCCAGCCACACCTTGCCGCCGGCGCGGTTGTACTTGATGGCGTTGCTCATCAGGTTGGCGAGCACCTGCCGCACGCGCCGCGGGTCGCCCAGCACCTGGGCGGCGGTGGGCTCGGCCTGCACGCCGACGCCGGCCTCGTCGGCCTGCAGGCGGGTCCACTGCAGCACGTCCTGCAGCGCATCCTGCAGCGGCACGGCCTCGCGGGCGAGCGGCATGCTGCTCGACTCGATCGACGCGAGGTCGAGCACGTCGTCGATCAGCGCCAGCAGGTGCTGGCCGGCGGAACGGATGCGCTCGACGCGCTCGCCCTGGGCCGCGCTCAGCGGGTCGCCGGCATCGGCGGACAACAGCTGCGCGAAGCCGAGCACCGCATTGAGCGGCGTGCGCAGCTCGTGGCTCATGCGCGCCAGGAACTCGCTCTTCGCGCGGCTGGCCTGCTCGGCCGCCGCCTTGTCCTGCAGCGCCTGCTCGGCCCGCTTGCGCTCGGTGACGTCCCAGTTGACGCCGAGCAAGCGCTCCGGGCGGCCCTGCGCGTCGTGCTGCACATGGCCGCGCGTGGCCAGCCAGCGCACCGAGCCGTCGGGCCAGATCACGCGGAACTCGTGCTCGAGCACGCTGCCGTTGCGCGCCGCCTCGTCCATCTTGCGCTGGAGTTCCGCCACGTCGTCGGGGTGGCGCGAGCCGTCGCGCAGGTCGTTGGCGCCGAGCGGCCCGTCGGGGCGGTGGCCGCGCAGCCGGAACATCTGCGCGTCCCATTGCGACACCTGCGTGCGCAGGTCGCGCTCCCAGGTGCCGATGCCCGCTGATTCGGCGGCGAGCATCGTGCGCTCCTGCACGCGCCGCAGTTGCGCGCGGGCGCTGTGCAGCTCGGTGATGTCGATGTTGACGCCGAACGCCATCAGCCGGCCGTTGACGCGCTCGCGCCGCGACCAGGCGGAGACCCAGCGCACCTCGCCATCGTCGGCGCGGCGGATGCGGAACTCCGACTGCAGCCCCTGCGGCATGCCGCGCTCGGCGACCTCGCCATGCGTCTGCATCGCGGCGCGGTCGTCCGGGTGCACCAGCTCCTGCATCCAGCGTTCCTCGCTCGGCACGCCGTCCTGCGGCGGCAGCCCGTAGATGCGGAACATCTGCTCGTTCCACTCGCCCTGCCGCGCCTCGATGTCGACCGTCCAGATACCGACGCCGGCGGCGTTGGTGACCATGTCGATGCGGCGCGCGAAGGCCTGCGCCTGTTCGCGCTCGGCGATCTGCGCGCTGCGGTCGAGCGAGACGCCGGACAGCGCGATGGCCCGCCCCTTGTCGTCGCGCTCGGCGACGCGGCGCGTCAGCAGGTGGCGGTAGCTGCCGTCGTGGTTCAGGTAGCGCGCTTCGACGTCGACGACGCGGTGCGTCGCGATGGCCTCGTCGGCGGCGCGCAGCACCGCGTCGCGGTCGTCGGGATGGATGGTCGAGCGCATGTACTCGAGCGTCAGCCCGTCGGGCGGGCGGGCGATGCCCATCACCTGGTAGCCCCAGTCGTTGAAGTAGATGCGCTGGGTCGCCAGGTCGACGCGCCACACCGACACCGACGCCAGCGTGACCGCGCGGTTCAGCTTGGTCGTGATCGCCTCGACCTCGCGCAGGCGCGTCGTGCCCTCGGTGTCATCGAGCAGGATGCCGGTCATGCGCACCGGCCGGCCCTGCGGCCCGGGGTGGACCTCGCACAGCGAGTGGAACTCCTTGACCTGGCCGTCGGGCAGCACCAGCCGGAACCAGGTCTCGTAGCGGCCCGGCGCCTCGCCGAATCGCGCATGCTCGCGACGGAAGCGGTCCCGGTCGTCGGGGTGCACGCGCTCGCTGGCCTGCTCGAAGCTGGGCACGCCGCCGGCCGGGTCGAAGCCGCACAGGCGGAACATGTGGAGGTCCCAGCGGCCCTCGCCGGTGCGCAGGTCGCGTTCCCAGGCGCCGGTGCGGCCGAACTGCTCGATCAATTCGAGCCGGGCCGCCTCGACGGACGGCAGCACCAGCCAGGCGAGCCAGCCGCTGTCGAGCCAGACCGAGGTCCAGTCGAGCTCGAGCGTCGAGCCCGGGAACGCCACCCGCCCACGCCCGCTGGGCACCGGGTGGCGCAGCATCGCCACCAGCTCACGCGCGAGCGCCTGCCAGCCGGCGTCGACGATGCCGTGGTCGGACGCCCACTGCGCCGCGGCGGGGTTCACCTTCCATCGGCCATCGGCCCAGAGCCGCAGTGCAGGAGCAGGCGAGGAGAGCCACAGGGTGTCCATTCACCCGCAGTTTAGGTCCCTGGACCGGCCCCAGGGCCGCTACCCCGGCCGCACCTTCGACGCGAAGGTCTTGCGGAACTTCTCGACCTTCGGCGCGACGACGAACGCGCAGTAGCCCTGCCCCGGGTGCTGCGCGAAGTAGTGCTGGTGGTAGTCCTCGGCGCGCGAATAGTCGGCCAGCGGCAGCACCTCGGTGACCACCGGGCTGCGGTAGGTGCCGCTCGCGGTCATCTCGGCGATCACCTCGCGGGCGACCCGCTCGTGCTCCGGCGATTCGAAGTAGATCCCCGAGCGGTACTGCGTGCCGACGTCGTTGCCCTGGCGGTTCAGCGTCGTCGGGTCGTGCACGACGAAGAAGATCTCCAGCACCTCGCGCAGCGTGATCTGCGCCGGATCGAAGCTGACGCGCACCACCTCCACCGCGCCGGTGTCGCCGCTGCACACCTGCTCGTAGCTCGGGTTGCGCACACTGCCGTTGCTGTAGCCGGACTCGACGCCGGTGACGCCCAGCACCCGCTCGTAGACCGCCTCGACGCACCAGAAGCAGCCGCCGCCCAGCGTGATGGTTTGGATGGAAGTGGTGTTCATGAAATCTCCTTGGACAGCCCAGATGACTGCGCCCGCGCAGTTTGCAAGGCAGGAGCGCTCTGTCGCGCAGCCGCCCCCAACCTGACAACGATGCCAGCGTGACCGTGCAAGCGTGAACGATTCACGCCTGTGAGCGCTGACTCGTCGGCACAATCCAGCCGCCACGCTGGCGCCCGCGCCGGTCCCTCCTGTCCTTTTTTGCACCCGGAACCAGCGCATGAACAGCCTGCTGACCCTGCTCGGCATCGAATCCTGGAAGCCCATCCTGAGCGCGCTCGTGCTGCCGCCGGTGCCGCTGCTGCTGCTGGTGCTGATCGGCGCCCGGTTGATCCTGCCGCGGCGCGGCCTCGGCTGGCTGGTGATCCTGCTGGCCACGCTGGGCTTGTGGTTCAGCGCCTGCAGCGGCACCGCGCAGTTCCTGAACCAGGTGGCGCTGAAGGTGCCTTCGGCGCTGACCCGCGAGCAGGTCGCCGAGCTGAAAGCCGCGGCACAGGCCCGGCAGCCGATCGCGATCGTCGTGCTCGGCGGCGGGCAGGAAGCGCTGGCGCCCGAATATGGCGTGGCCAACCTCAATGCGTCCTCGCTGGAACGGCTGCGCTACGGCGTGTGGCTCGGCCGCGAGACCGGCCTGCCGGTCGCCTTCAGCGGCGGCCTCGGCTGGGCCCAGCCCGACGGCCAGCCGGAAGCGCAGACGGCGGCGCGCATCGCGGCACAGGATTTCGGTCATCCGCTGAAGTGGGTCGAGGACCAGTCGAAGGACACGCGCGAGAACGCCGCGCGCAGCGTCGCGTTGCTGAAGCCGGCCGGCATCACGCAGATCGTGCTGGTGACGCACGGCTGGCACATGCCGCGATCCATGGCGATGTTCGAAGACGCGGCACGCGGCACCATGAAGATCCAGCCGGCGCCGATGGGCCTGGCCACCCGCGTCGACACGAAGTCGCTCGAATGGGTGCCGACGGCGCGCGGCTTCAACAACGTGCGCAACGCGCTGCACGAATGGCTGGGGTCGCTGATCCGGGCTTGAAGGAACAGCCCCCAGAAAGTCGAAACCCCTCCCGACCTTGCGGTGGGAGGGGCGGGCAACTGACGTCGCCATTTCGGGGCTCCGGAGGAAGTGGGTCCAGGGCTCCTGGTGCGCAGGGACTGCGCCGGTGAGGATGCCTGCATGCAGGCCCAACAAACTTAGACGACGGTCGGACGCGATTCAAGGACGCGTTCGAGAAATCTGCGCCGAATTGGTAACCACCGGCGTCGAGGCTCGATGTCGACGTCAGCGCGCCGCCATCACGCCGGCGACGATCTGCGCGACCTTCTGCTCGACCTCGGCATCCATGCGGATGCTGCGCCCCCATTCGCGCGCGGTCTCGCCGGGCCACTTGTTGGTGGCGTCCAGCCCCATCTTGCCGCCCAGCCCGCTGACCGGTGATGCGAAATCGAGGTAATCGATCGGCGTGTTCTCGACCAGCGTCGTGTCGCGCACAGGGTCCATGCGGGTCGTGATCGCCCAGATCACCTCCTGCCAGTTGCGGATGTCGACATCGTCGTCGGTCACGACGATGAACTTCGTGTACATGAACTGGCGCAGGAAGCTCCAGATGCCGAACATCAGCCGCTTCGCATGGCCGGGGTAGCTCTTGCGGATGCTGACGATCGCCATCCGGTAGCTGCAGCCTTCGGGTGGCAGGTAGAAGTCGACGATCTCCGGAAATTGCTTCTGAAGGATCGGCACGAACACCTCGTTCAGCGCGACGCCCAGCACCGCCGGCTCGTCGGGCGGCTTGCCGGTGTAGGTCGAGTGGTAGATCGGGTCGCGCCGGCGCGTCAGCCGGTCGATGCGGAACACCGGGAACCAGTCCTGCTCGTTGTAGTAGCCGGTGTGGTCGCCGAACGGTCCCTCCAGCGCATGCAGGTAGCCGCCGACTTCCTTCAGCGGCACGCCATGCTCGCTGGTGCCGGTGAACCCGGTCGGCACCACCGGGATGTGGCCTTCGAGCACGATCTCGGCACTGGCCGGCGCCTGCAGCATCCAGCCGGGCTCGCCGACCGCGGTGTCGACCACCTCGGTGCGGCTGCCTCGCAACAGGCCGGCGAACTGGTATTCGGACAGGCTGTCCGGCACCGGCGTGACGGCGCCGAGGATGGTCGCCGGATCGGCACCGAGCGCCACCGCGATCGGGAACGGCCGGCCCGGGTTGGCGAGCGCGAAGTCGCGGAAGTCGAGCGCCCCGCCGCGATGGGCCAGCCACCGCATGATGACCTCGTTGCGGCCGATCACCTGCTGGCGGTAGATGCCGAGGTTCTGGCGGCGGCGGGCCGTCGGCGAGGCCTGCGGGCCGCGCGTGATCACCAGGCCCCACGTGATCAGGGGGCCCGCATCCAGGGGCCAGCAGGTCTGCACCGGCAGCTCGCCGAGATCGACCTCGCTGCCTTGCAGGACCTCCTGCTGGCACGGCGCCGAGCGCACCGCGGACGGCTTCATGTCCCACAGCGCCTTCACCATTTGTAACAAGCGACCGGCGTCTTTCAGCCCCTTCGGCGGCTCCGGCTCCTTCAGGCTGGCCAGCACGCGGCCCACGTCTCGCAGCTCGCTCACCTCGGTGGCGCCCATGCCTTGAGCCACCCGCCGAGGCGTTCCGAACAGGTTCGTCAAGGCCGAAATTTTGTAACCGACGGGGCGTTCGAACCACAGCGCCGGACCGCCGGCGCGCAGCACGGAGTCGCTGATCGCTGTCATTTCGAGCCGCGCGGAGACTGGTTCGACGATGCGTTTGAGCTCGCCGGCCCGTTCCAGGCCCGCGATGAAGTCCCTCAGGTCACGGTATTTCATGTGTTTTAGTTATTAAAACAAACATCCTTATCCTTGACTGGTTATGAATCAAGTTCCTAGAATTCGCGACACCCTGGAAACTGACCAGGGTAAACCCGCACTCCACAGGAGGTGGCTGCGGGGATCACGCTGCCGACGAGCAAACCGACGGAGCGGTTCCGGCGTCTCCCGGAGTCGATCTGCGGTCGATTATCACCGTCACCTCTCGCACCCTCGGGCCCCGTGCCGTGGTGGGTGGAGGCGCCAGACGGACTGAAAAGGAGTGACATGACGACAGCGCTTCAACAATGGATCGCGGGATTTCAGGACGCCCGCGACGCCGCCGCTCGGTCGAGCGCGGTCTTTCTGCGTGACGTGGGCCACGGCCTGCTGGAAGTGAGCCACAACGGGCTGGCCCTGCTGGGGCTGGTGATCGTCGCGATCGTGCTGTTCGTCGGCGGCCGCGCCGACCTGCGCCATGCCGCCGAGAGCCGCGCGCTCGACTGGCTGCGCGCCCGCCACGATGCCCGCGTCGAAGGCACCGCGCTGGCGCTGGCCGACCTGGGAGAACCCGATGCCGTCAGCCGCGCGACCGCGGCCGACCCGCGCGACCTGACCAAGCAGCAGGCCGCCGTCGCGCTGTGGATCTCGCGCCGCTACCGCGTCGCGCCGGAGCCGGTCAGCCGGCTGGTGAAAGAAGCCTGGACCGTCGGCGGCAAGTCCGGGCTCGACCCGACGTTGATCCTCGCGATCATGGCCATCGAGTCCAGCTTCAACCCGTTCGCGCAGAGCTCGGTCGGCGCCCAGGGGCTGATGCAGGTGATGACCCGCGTGCACGACGACAAGTACGAAGCCTTCGGCGGCAACCATGCGGCCTTCGACCCGGTGACGAACCTGCGGGTCGGCGCGCAGGTGCTGAAGGAATGCATCGCGCGCGCTGGTGGGGTCGAAGCCGGGCTGCGCTTCTACGTCGGCGCCGCCAACCTCAACGACGACGGCGGCTACGCCGGCAAGGTGCTGGCCGAGCGCGAGCACCTGCGCATGGTGGCCGACGGCAAGTCGGTGCCGGTGTTCGCGCCGCTGGTCGTGCCGACGCCGGTCGCGCTGCCCGGCGCGCCGCTGCAGGCCGAGCCGGCCGTCATCGAACCGACGCCGGTCTCGCTGGCCCCGCAGGGCGGCGCGCGGCAGGTGGCCTCGCTGCACTGAGGCCGCGGGTTGCCGCGGTACACTCCGCGGGCTGCGCAACTGGCGATGGGGCACCGGGCGTCACGGTCGATCTGCGGGTCGACCTGAAGCCCGCGGGCCTGAGGTGGTGAACCACCGGGAAGCGCAGCCGGTTCCGGGTTTCCGGCACCGGTTCAGCCGTTCGCCTGGGCAGCCCCGTGGCCATGTGAGTCCGCCTCGCGTGATCCGCCCCGGGGTCTTCTGTTGAAGAGGACTGCCAGCCATGTTCGACCGCACCCAATCCACCGTCGCCCAGGTGGACCCCGAGCTGTTCGCCGCGATCCAGAGCGAGAACCAGCGCCAGGAAGATCACATCGAGTTGATCGCCTCGGAAAACTACGCCTCGCCGGCCGTGATGGCGGCACAGGGCAGCCAGCTGACCAACAAGTACGCCGAGGGCTATCCCGGCAAGCGCTACTACGGCGGCTGCGAGTACGTCGACATCGTCGAGCAGCTCGCGATCGACCGCGTGAAGCAGCTGTTCGGCGCCGCGCACGCCAACGTGCAGGCCAACTCTGGCTCGCAGGCCAACCAGGCGGTGTTCTTCGGCCTGCTGCAGCCCGGCGACACCATCATGGGCATGAGCCTGGCCGAAGGCGGCCACCTGACGCACGGCATGTCGCTGAACATGAGCGGCAAGTGGTTCAAGGTCGTCAGCTACGGCCTGAACGCCAAGGAAGAGATCGACTACGACGCGATGGAGCGGCTGGCGCACGAGCACAAGCCGAAGCTGATCATCGCCGGCGCGTCGGCCTACAGCCTGCGCATCGACTTCGAGCGCTTCGCGAAGGTCGCGAAAGCGATCGGCGCGATCTTCATGGTCGACATGGCGCACTACGCCGGGCTGATCGCCGCCGGCGTCTACCCGAACCCGGTGCCGCATGCCGACGTCGTCACCTCGACCACGCACAAGAGCCTGCGCGGCCCGCGCGGCGGCATCATCCTGATGAACGACGAGGTGATCGCGAAGAAGATCAACAGCGCGATCTTCCCCGGCATCCAGGGCGGCCCGCTGATGCACGTGATCGCCGGCAAGGCGGTGGCCTTCAA
>Ga0209050_1002772_pt1 | contig 14055 bp, 7 predicted proteins | sample Araplavi_mTSA_r2_FD_184276 | JGI IMG/M metagenome (GOLD analysis project Ga0209050, IMG submission 184276) | Arabidopsis root microbial communities from North Carolina, USA - plate scrape MF_Cvi_mTSA_r2 (SPAdes) (version 2) | ecosystem: Host-associated > Plants > Roots > Endosphere | place: USA... | reverse complement strand
CTGCACCCCTTCGCGATTCGAATATCGACCCGCTCGACGGCTGGTCGTTGCCCGCCTGGACCTATAGCGATCCCGATTTCCATGCCGCTGAAATGGCGCGCATCTTCCGCCCGAGCTGGCAGGTCGTCTGCCACGACAGCGACATCCCGAACGTCGGCGACTGGCACAGCATCGATTATTGCGGCGAGAGCGTGATTCTGGTGCGCGGCACCGATCGCGCTGTGCGCGCCTTTACCAATGTCTGCCGCCATCGCGGTTCGCGCCTTGTCGACGGTGCGGTTGGTTGCGCGAAAAAGCTCGTCTGCCCCTATCATGCCTGGACCTATGAACTTGACGGCCGGCTGACCGGCGTGCCCGACAGCGCGAGCTACCCGACGCTCGACAAGGGCAAGGCGGGGCTCGTTCCCGTCGGCCTCGAGCAATGGCGCGGCTTCTGGTTCGTGCGGCTCGAAGATGACGGAGGCCCGTCGGTCGCGTCGATGATGGCGCCTTACGAAAAGCAGGTCGCGCCGTACCGCTTCGAGGAACTCGGCGCGCTCGGCCGCGTCACGCTGCGCCCGCGCGACGTGAACTGGAAGAATGTCGGCGACAATTATTCGGACGGTCTCCACATCCCCGTCGCGCATCCCGGCCTGACGCGTCTGTTCGGAAAAAGCTATGGCGTCGAGGCCGAGGATAATGTCGACCGCATGTGGGGCGACCTGATCGACCGGCCGTCGGTGAACTGGTCCGAACGCATGTACCAGCGGCTGCTGCCGCCGGTGCCGCATTTGCCCGAAGCCAACCAGCGCCACTGGCTCTATTTCAAGCTCTGGCCCAACGTCGCCTTCGACATTTATCCCGACCAGGTCGACTTCATGCAGTGGCTGCCAACCGGCCCGACGACATGCCTGATTCGCGAAATCAGCTATGTCCTGCCCGATGAGCGCCGCGAGATGAAGGCCGCGCGCTATCTCAACTGGCGGATCAACCGCCAGGTCAATGCCGAGGACACCGAACTGATCACCCGCGTCCAGCAGGGAATGGCGTCGAAAAGCTTCACCATGGGGCCGCTCAGCGACAAGGAAGTCTGCCTCAAGCATTTCTGTTCGCGGATGCGCGACCTGATCCCCGAAGCGCGGCAGGAGCATGCGCCGCCGCCGGGGTGGAGCCGCTAGTCACAACGCACGGGAGGAGGGGAGTATGAGCGATCCGGTCATCATCGTCGGCGGCGGCCCCGCCGGCATGGTCGCGGGCCTGTTGCTTGCGCGCGCGGGCGTGCCTGTCACCGTCCTTGAAAAACACGCCGATTTCCTCCGCGATTTCCGCGGCGACACCGTGCATCCCTCGACGCTCGAACTGTTCCACGAGATCGGGCTGCTTGAAGAACTGCTCAAGGAGCCGCACGCGGCGATCGACACGATGACGCTCAACCTGCTCGGCGGGCAATATACGATCGCGACGATGAAGCATCTGCCCGTCGCGGCGCGCTTCGTCGCGATGATGCCGCAATGGGATCTGCTCGATTTTATCGCGGGGCAGGGCCGGAAATATCCGACCTTCGACCTCCGCATGTCGACCGAGGCGACGGGTCTCACCTATGACCCTGCAGGGCGCGTCGCGGGTGTGACGCTCGCGAGCGGCGCGACTTTGCCCGCGCGGCTCGTCATCGCCGCCGACGGCCGCCGCTCGGTGCTGCGCGATGCCGCCGAGCTGCCGCTCGAAGATATTGGCGCGCCGATGGACGTGCTGTGGTTCCGTATCCCCGTTCCCGCGGGCATGAACATGTCCGAAGTCGCGCTCGGCACGATCGACAAGGGCGGCATGGTTGTCGCGATCCCGCGCGGCGATTATTGGCAGTGCGCGCAGATCATCGAAAAGGGCGGCTTCGCGCCGATCGAGGCGCGCGGGATCGCCGCCTTCCGCGACAAGATCGTCGAGATCGCACCCGGCCTTGCCGCCGGGGTCGATGCGATCCAGAGCTTCGATGATGTGAAATTGCTCACCGTCGCGCTCGACCGGCTGACGCGCTGGTCGCGCCCCGGCCTGCTCGCGATCGGCGACGCCGCGCACGCGATGTCGCCCGTCGGCGGCGTCGGGATCAATCTCGCGGTGCAGGATGCCGTCGCCACCGCGAACATCCTCGCCGCGCCGCTCGGTGCCGGCGCCGATCCCGATCCGTTGCTCGCCAAGGTGCAGGACCGCCGCTGGACCCCGACGACGCGTATGCAGGCGATCCAGCGTTTCGCGCACCAGCGCGTCATCGAGCCGATGTTGCGGGGCGAGATCACGCGCGTGCCGTTCGCAGTTCGCCTGCTCGATTCTATCCCGCTGCTCCGTCGCATTCCCGGCCGCGTCCTCGGCCTCGGCTTCGGCCGCCAACATGTTCAATCCCCGCTTGCGAAAGAGTTTTCATGACCAAAGCCTATGACGCCCTGATTATCGGCGCCGGCCACAACGGCCTCGTCTGCGCCTTCTATCTCGCCAAGGCGGGGCTGAAGGTTCGCATCGTCGAGGCGCGCGACGTCGTCGGCGGCGCGGCGGTGACCGAGGAATTCGCCCCCGGCTTCCGCAATTCGGTCGCGAGCTACACGGTCAGCCTGCTTCAGCCGAAGGTGATTGCCGACATGAAGCTCGCCGATCATGGCTATCGCGTCATCGAGCGGCCGATCAGCAACTTCCTGCCGCAGGAGGATGGCGGCTATCTGAAACTCGGCGGCGGTCTCGAACGCACCCAAAAGGAATTTGCGCGCTTCTCGGCACACGATGCGGCGCGCCTTCCCGAATATTATGACATGCTCGAAGGCGTCGCCGACGTGCTGCGCGACCTCGCACTCAAATCGCCGCCGAATGTCGGCGACGGATTCAAGACCTTGCTCGATGCGGCGCGGCAGGGACGCGGCCTCACCAAGCTCAGCCTTTCGCAGCAGCGCGATGTGCTCGAACTCTTTACCAAGTCCGCTCGCACTTTCCTCGACAGCTGGTTCGAAAGCGAGGCGGTCAAGGCCGCCTTCGGCTTCGACGCGGTCGTCGGAAACTATGCCAGCCCCGATACGCCGGGCAGCGCCTATGTCCTCCTCCATCACGTCTTCGGCGAGGTGAATGGCAAGAAGGGCGCATGGGGTCACAGCGTCGGCGGCATGGGCGCGATCACCCAGATGATGGCGAAGGTCTGCACCCAACTGGGCGTCGAGATCAGCCTCGAAAGCCCTGTGTCGCGCGTGCTCGTCGACGGCGGCAAGGCGGTCGGGGTCAAGCTTGTCGGCGGCGAGGAGATTGCCGCGACGCGCGTGATCGCCAATGTCGGCCCGAAACTACTCTACGAACGGATGTTCGACGAAGGCGATATCGCGCCCGAGTTCCGCCGCCGCATCAAGGCGTTCAAGGCGGGCAGTGGCACCTTCCGCATGAATGTCGCGCTCAGCGAACTGCCGCGCTTCACCTGCCTCCCCGAACCCGGCGAACATCACCAGTCGGGGATCATCATCGCGCCGACGCTCGATTATATGGACAAGGCGTTCCTCGACGCGAAAGAACATGGCTGGTCGAAAAAGCCGATCGTCGAAATGCTCATCCCCTCGACCGTCGACGACAGCCTCGCGCCCCCGGGCCAGCATGTCGCGAGCCTGTTCTGCCAGCAATTTGCGCCCGAGCTTCCGGGTGGCCGTGACTGGGATGCCGAGGAAGGCAAGGCCGCCGATACGATCATCGACACGGTCGAGGCGCATGCGCCGGGCTTCCGCGCGTCGATCGTCGGGCGCCAGATCCTCAGCCCCAAGGGGCTCGAACGCAAATTCGGCCTCGTCGGTGGCGACATCATGCACGGCAATATGAGCCTCGACCAGCTATGGTCGGCGCGCCCCGTGCTCGGCAACGGCGCCTATCGCGGGCCGCTCAAGGGGCTCTATATGTGCGGTGCGGGCGCGCATCCGGGCGGCGGCGTCACCGGCGCGCCGGGGCACAATGCCGCGCAGGTCATCCTACGTGATCGCGGCTTCTTCGCCCCCAAATGGCGTTGAGGGGGGCGCTGACCGCCGCATGAGGAAATAGATCGGCAAGCCTGCGGCGGTCATCACAAGGCTCCACAGGCTTGCTTCGAGCCCGGCGCCGTAAAAGGCCCAGGCGCTGTAGAGGAAGCCGACGATCGTCGCGGCGGCAAACCCGGTCGACATCTTGATCGCGCCGCGGCGTTCGAGCCAGAACGCCGCAGCAGCGCCGACGATATAGAGGATGATCGCGGTCGAGGTGGTGACCTTGACCATGAAGGCGAACAGGTCGGCGAGCCCGCGCGAATAATTGGCGTAGACGATGACGCTCGCGAGCCCGCTCGACACGATCTGGGTGATCCACGGCGAAGCAAATTTGTTGTCGCGCGCAAACGCCTGCGGAAGCAGGCCCCGGTGCGCCAGGTCGCGCGGAATGTCGCCCTGCAGCAGCACGAAGCCGTTGAGCGCGCCGAGTGCCGCGATCGCGGCGAATAGCGCGACGACCTGCCCGGCCTCAGGGCTGACCAGCCGCGAAAAGAAGGTCGCATAGGCGGCGTTCGATTGCTGCAGCGCGTCGACAGGGACCATCAGGGTCACCGTCGTGCACGACAGCAGATAGAGCAGCCCGGTCGCCGCGGCGGCGATGACGGTCGCGCGCGGGATCGTGCGCTCGGGGTCCTTGACGCGGTCGCTGACGACGCAGGCGCTTTCGAAGCCGAGCAGCGCGAAGAGGGTGAGGGTCGCTGCTGAGCTGACGCCCGACAGGCTGATCGGCTCGGTGCCCGCCATCGTCGGCGGCGGCGCCGTGCCGGTGCCGAGTGCCCACACACCGACGAACACCGCGCCGATCACCGGGATCAGCTTGAGCCCGAGCGTCAGCAACTGCGCGCCGCCTGCGCGGCGCACGCCGGCGAGGTTGACGAGGGTGAAGAACCAGATGCAGCCGATGGCGATCCATGCCGGCGCCGCGCCTGCTTCGCCGAGCCAAGGCATGAGGATCGACATGTTGCTGATCGCCGCAACCGCAAGCGTCGCGACGACGGTCCAGCAGCTGATCCAGTAACTCCACGCGACGATGAAGCCCGTGCCGGGTCCGAAGGCGGAGGCGGCGTAGGTGAAGGCGGCGCAGCCTTCGGGCAGTCGTTTGGCGAGGCGTGCGAACACCACTGCGAGGCACAAGGTGCCGGCGATCGATACGCCCCAGCCGATAACGGCATTCCAACCCAAGGGTGCGAGATCGCGCGGGAGCAGGAACACACCCGACCCGATCATATTGCCCATGCCGAGCGCGATGCACATCAAAAGGCCGAGCTTTTGGCCCGGCCTTTCGTTGTGGGTTTGCAAATCGGTCACCCGATCAGAAATCCTTGCTGATCTTGATCCCGATCAGGCGCGGGCGAATGACATTGTCGTAGAAGACGCCGCCATTCACCGTGTCGCCATCGGCATCGCCGCAGATCGTCTCGCCGCACTGGACCGCGCTGTTGATCACGCCGCGGCTGTCGAACAGGTTGGTCGCGAACAATTCGGCATCCCAGCCCTCGCCCTTCACGCCGATGCTGACATCAGCCGTCGTATAGGCTTTGAAATCGCCGACGATGTCATTTTCAATCGTACGAAGGTCGGACCGCCTTTTGCCGATATGGTTGACCGCGAACTGGACATGGCCGTCGAGCCCGCTGATCGGGAATTCATAACGCGCGACGGCGTTGCCTTTGAATTTCGCGGTGACCGGCAGGCGCGAACCCGATGGCGCGAGCAGGTCGTTGCCCGGTGTCGTGCAATCGAAGGTCGCATTGGCGACCGCACAAAAATCGCGGCGGATCGTCGCATCGTTATAGCTGGCGCCGGTACTGAGCGAGAAGCCGCCCGAACGATAGCTGAGGTCGGCTTCGACCCCGCGGATACGCGCGATGCCGGCATTGCGGACTTCGCTAAGGCCGTTGGCGCCGAGGAAGGAGAGCTGGATATTTTTCCAATCCTCCTGATAGACGGCGCCGTTGAAACGCACCGGGCCAAAGCTGGTCTTCCACCCCAGTTCATAATTGTCGAGCGTGTCCGAGCCATAGGGCGGCAGCGAACCGCGCCGGTTGATCCCGCCGGGGCGGAAACCGCGCGACCAGGTCGCATACATCATCACATCGTCGGTGAACTTGTACGTCAGGTTCAGCTTGTGGATGAAGTCGGTCTTCTTGGTTCGTTTGTCGAGATTGGTGCAAGGTGAGCCATCGACGACCGCCGGCCCCTGGCAGGCATAGACCGGATTGCTGCTGTAGCCGGGATTGCTGTAGCCGAAGAAGCCGACGAGGCTGTTGTCGAACTTGTAGAGGCGGCCACCACCGGTCAGCGTCAGCTTGTCGGTGATATCGAAGCTGAGTTCGCCGAACGCAGCATAGTCACGGTCGACGCGAAGCTGCTTGGTCAGCCAGATATTGTCGACGGTGCCCGGAACCTGCAGGTCGTCGGCCAAGTCGTCGATGATATAATGCTGTTCGATATTGTGCGACTGGCGCTGATAGAACAGCCCGCCGATGAAGCGGATGCGTGCGTCGGCGGGCGACGCGACGCGGATTTCGCCGAAGTTGCGCCGATAACGATCAATCCCCTGGATATATTGGTTGGGGCTGATGAGGTTGCCCGCATTGTCATCGAGATAGGCGCCCGAACCCAAGATCGCGTCGTAGAAATAGGCATAGTCCGAATAGTCGCTGTCGGTCAGCGTCTTGCGGCGCAAATGCCCGCCGGTTGCGGTCAGGTCCCAGCTACCGATCTTGCCTTCGATCGTCATTGCGGCCTGGATCCATTTGTCGTCGCCGCGTTCGGGGTTGTACTGCACCGTTTGCAGGCTGCGCGTGACCGCGGCCGACCGTTCCTGCGCAAAGCTGCCGTCGGATTTCTGGATCTGCCCCATCAGCGTCGGGCGGATCGTCCAGTCGTCGTCGAGTTCGATGCCGAGCGCCAGGCGTGCGCCATAGGTGTCGACTTTGTTGTAATCCTTCTCGACCAGATCGGCGTTGGTCTGGGTAATGCCGCTCGTCGGATAAGTCCGACTGCCTGCGATATTGTCGATATAGCCCGCGTCATGGCGATACCAGCCGACGAGGCGGAGCGCCGCGCGGTCGCTGAGCCGGGCGTTGACGAAGCCCTCGGCGACGCCGCCGATGCCGCCATGCGACACGGTATTGAGTTCGAGCCCCGCCGAGCCATAGGTTCCGCTGGTATCGGGCTTGTTGGTGACGAGCTTGATCGTGCCCGCCATCGAGCTCGCGCCATAGAGCGTGCCCTGCGGCCCCGCGAGCGCCTCGACGCGCGCAAAGTCGTAGGTGTGGATGTCGAGCGCGCCCTGGATGGTCGTGATCGGCATTTCATCGAGATAGGTGCCGACGGTGGGCAGCGAGGTCGAGTGGTTGGCGTTCTCACCCGATGCGACGCCGCGGAAATAGACCTGGCTGAACCCCGGCGCGAGCGTCTGGATCGTTACCGACGGAAGGAATTTGACGACGTCCTGGAATTCCTTGACCTGCAACTCGTCAAGCCGCTCGGTGCCGATCGCGGTGATCGCCAGCGGGACGTCCTGCAGATTTTCTTCGCGCTTCGACGCGGTGACGACGATGTCGCGATCGTCGTCGGTGTTGCTCTGCTGTGCCAGCGCCGTTCCCGACGTGCACAGGATCGTGGTGCCCAGCAGCATTGCGCCGCCTTTTGCCAATACTGCATTGAATTTGCGCATGAGACCCCCCTCAAATGACAGCTATATGACGCGAGAATGACGCGGTGCAGCGCAAGCGCAAGTCTTGTTGTCGGAGGGGCGGGGCGGTTGATCGAAAATGTCGGATGCTGTTGCTCAAAGGCAACGAATTTGCGCGGCGCCGTTAGCCGAATTTCGCCGAAATATCAGGATAAGCTTCCAGCACCGGGCCGAGCGCGTCGCGCAGCGGTCCCAGCCATGCGTCATAGGGCCGCCACTGGTCGACGCCGTCGCGGTTGATCGGGCGGCGGACCTGTTCGCTCGACGCGGTGCGCACCGCGCGCGCGTTGGCATGGAAAGTCAAACAGGCTTCTTCGAACGGCTGGCCAAGGAAGGCGAGCATCGCCCGCACTTCGGCTTCGGGATCGTCGAGCAAAGCCTCGTGGATCACGCGGTGAACGCGTCCCGGCTGCACGCGATCGATATGCGACATCAGGCGGACATAGTCGCGGTAATAGCCACCTATGTCGGCGAGACCGTAGCTGAATGCCTGTCCCTTCGCATAATGCTGGCGAAAGTTTGAAAAACAGCAGTCGAGCGGGTGGCGCCGCGCATCGATGATCTTCGCATTCGGCAGGATCAGGCGGATGAAGGCGGTGTAGAGCCAGTTGTTCGGCAGCTTGTCGATGTAAAAGGGCTTGTCGGTCTTGCGCTGCACCGCGGTGCGCTGAAGGAAGGCCGCGCCCAGCTCGGCGAGCCGTTCGGCGGGTGTCTCGACCAGCGCTTCGATCCAGCGCCGCCCGTCGTCGTTCATCTCGCGGCCGAGCCCGAGCGCGAGCGCGGGAATGTCGGGCAGTTCCATCGTCCCCTCGATCGCCGAATGGCAGCTAAGGATCTGCTCGATCAACGTCGATCCGGCGCGCGGCATGCCGAGGATGAAGATCGGATCGGGAGTGGGGTCGCCGGCGCCGGCGCGCGAAGCGAAGAACTCGGGGGTGAAGGCGGCGATGATCGCATCGACCGCCGCGTGCGTTTCGGCGGCGCGATAGCCGAGCTGGCTGGAGCGGATCGCATTGCCCGCAGCGTAGTGACGGAACGCCGGCTCATGCTCGGCCACATCGTCATACGCCTTGCCGAGCGCGAAATGCAGGTGCAGCCGGTCGTCGGCGCGCGCCTCGGCATCGGGCTCGGCCGCGACCAGCGCGGCTTCCATCGCCGCACGATCGTCCGCATCGAAGCGGATCGTCTTGAGGTTGGCGAGACTCCACCAGATTTCACCGAGCCCGGGGTCGGCGGCGAGCGCGCGGCGATAGGCGGCGATGCTGTCGTCCTGCCGCCCGACGGTCTTGAGCAGATGGCCATGGCTCATCCACAACTTGGCATGGTCGGGAAAGCGGCGCGTCAGCTCTTCGTAAAGCGCGAGCGCCTCGTCATATCCACCGATGCGGCCAAGCGCGGCGGCGCGAAGGTTCGCGTGCGCCGGGTTGTCGGGATCGTCGCCGAGCACGGCATCGAGCGTCTCGGCCGCCTCGGCAAAACGGTTCTGCTTATAATAAACGGTCGCGAGATTGGCACGCGCGGCGCCGAAACCCGGCGCAAGCTCAAGCGCGCGCGACAGCAATTTTTCCGCGTCGTCATAGCGCCCGATCCGCCCTGCGACCTCGGCGAGCATGCGGATCGCCGCGACGTCGGTCGCATCCTCGCGCAGCCGCTGGCGCAGCGTACCTTCGGCATCGGGCAGCCGATCCTCTGCGAGCGCGAGCGCGGCGCCGACCATCGCTTCGTCATGGATCGTCGCGCCGACCGCGGCGAGCGACGCGGCCTGCGCCTCCGCCTCGCGGTTCAGCGCGCGGAGCGCATGGGCGGCGAGGCGGTGCGCCGCCGCCGATGTCGGCACCTCATCGATGATCGCCTGCGCCTGCGCAAGCGCGGCGCCGGGCTGGCCGGTCAGAAGCTGCCGGGCGTTGGCCAGCGCCTGATCGAGCGTGACGGTTGCCAAACGCCCCGGCCTCAGCTTTTCGCCGCGCGAGCCTTGGCGACGGCCTGCTTCAACCCGTCATAGCCGATCTGGCCCTGGAACAGCTGGTTGCCGACGATCCACGTCGGGGTCGCATTGAGCTGCAGCTGGGTTGCGATCGCCAGGTTGCTGTCGAGTTCGCGCTGGAACAGCGCCTCGTTCGCGGTCGCATCGGCGGTGCCGTCGGTGACGACCCCGACCTTGGCGGCTGCGGCGGCAATGCCTGCCTTGTCGAGCGATCCGCTCGCGAACATCGCGTGGTGGAAGGCGTCATATTTGCCCTGCCGCGCCGCGGCGAGCGCCATGATCGCGGCGTCGCGGCTTTGCGGCGCGATGATCGGCAATTCGCGGAACACGACTTTCAGCCGCTTGTCTTCGCGGATCAGCCGGTCGACGTCGGGCACGCTCGCGCGGCAGAAACCGCACGCATAGTCTGTGAATACGACCAAAGTGACATCGCCGTCGGCATTGCCCGCCCACGCACCGGCATAGGGTTTTTCGAGCGCGGGGCGGATCGCGTCGATCGCCTTGGCGATCTCTCCGTTGCGCTGCGCCTCGAGCGCCTCGGGAATGATCTGCGGGTTCGCCTTGATATAATCGGCAACGATCGTTTCGACCTCGCTCTTGCTCATCCCGCCGCCGAAGCGGCCGCCGAGCCAGAAGACCATGGTGAGCAATAATATGCCGCCGAGCGCCAAGCCCCATGTGCGTGTCGAAACGCCGTCCATCCCCGTCCCCTTCACCTGCGGCAGGCGCTGCGCCGACATCGCTTTGGTCGTTGCGGCTTTCTTGACCGGCTGGGCGATCGGGGAGCGATCGTCGCCATCCATCGCTTGCGCCATCGTCGTCGGCGCGGGTTTCGCGACAGCCGGAATTGCAGTGTCGCCGGCGAACAGCGGCAGGTCGGGCGCGGCAGGCGCGCTCGCCTGCGCGGCGGCGGCTTCCTCGCGCGCGAGCAATTGTTCGAGGCCTGAAGGTGGCGGCGCCGGTTCCTCGCGCGGGGCGGGGCGCAGCTTGCTGGCAGCATCGCCGATGCCGTCGCGAAGGCTTTCGCCGCTCGCCTTGGCGATGTCGACGACGCCCGCCTTGGTCTTGCCCGCGACTTCGCCGATCCCGCGTCCGGCTTCGCTCGACAGCTTGGCGACCTTGTCGCCGAGCGCCATCTTGTCCCACGCCTCGCCGCTCGCCTTCGCGGCGGCGCGGCCGGCTTGCGCCGACCCGCGTCCAGCCGCGCGTGCGGCGCGCGCAGTGACAGCACCGGTTTTCGCCGCCAATTCGCGCGAGCGGCGCGGGATTTCCATCGCTTCGACGCGCGCGGGAATGTCGGCGCGATCGCCGACGCGGATCGTCCAGTCGGCAAAGGCCTCGGCGCCGTCGCGGATGCGGTCCCACAGATTTGCGGCGCCGGCCTTGATCGCTTCGGGTTTTACCAGCGGGTCGCGCGGCTTTTCGGGCGCGCTGTATCGCGCGAGGTCGATACCAACGGGGGGCTCGTCCTTTGGCTTGGCCAATCCTTCGTCTTGCGCAGGCGCGCCGCCTGTCGGCGTCGGCGCGGGGTCGCGTAGCCACGGCTGGTAATAATCGTCTTTCTTGTCGGTCACTTATCGCCCTCGAGCATCACGGAAATGCGACGCGTCGCCCCTGTCTTCACCCGAAACTAACGCCGTTTGCGCTCGCGTTCCACCTCGGCGCGAGCCACCAGCGAAATATCCTGTGCACGGATCCAGTCGGGCGAGCCCTGGGGCAAGCCCTGCATCGCCATGTCGGCATTACGCAGCGCGAGCCCCGACTGTCCACCCTCCAACTGATAACGTTCAGCCGAGGCGAGCGCGGCGCGCGCCTGATCGCCCTTGTTCGCATAGACGATACCGAGCTGATACCAGGCGAACGGATTCTGATTGTCGAGCGCGACCGCGGTCTTCAGCACCTCTTCGGCTTCGGCATAATTCGCCGGGTCTTCGGTCGCGATCAGCGCATGGCCCAGCGTCGCGCTGATCAGCGGCTGCGCCCGCGAGTTGGTCACCGCCTTGCGCAGCGCCGGGATCGCTTCCTTCGGCCGACCCGATTCGAGCAGCACCTGGCCCTCAAGCTCAAGGAAATAGGGATCGCTCGGGTTGGTCGCGAGCAGGCCCTCGACCTCGGTCAGCGCCTTTTGCGGATAGGCGCTCTTGTGCCAAGCATAGGCGCGGGCATAGCGCGCCGGAATGGTCGTGTTGCTTTCGGGGAATTTGCGCAGCGTGCGCTCGGGCTCGGCCATATAGCCCGATAGTTTCGCCTTGATCCGCTGGAAGCGCGCCTCGATCTTCGGGTCGGCGGGCTTTTCCCACGCCGGATCGATGACATAGACTTCGCGCAGCGTCTGGATGCGATCGCCCGACATCGGGTGCGTCCGGCCATAAGCCTGATCGTCGTCCTGCTTGACCCCGTAACGGAACTCGAGATTCTGCAATTTCTTGAAGAAGGCGAGGCTGCCGCGGCCGCTGATCCCGGCTTTCGACAGATATTGCGCGCCCGCGGCGTCGGCGGTCGATTCCTGGACACGGCTGAACGCGAGAAACTTGCCGAGCGCGGCCTGCTGGCCCGCCATCATGATGCCCATGCCAGCCTCGCCGCCGCCCGCCGCAATCGCCGCAGCGCCGAGCAGCAGGCTGAGCAAAGATATGCCCGTCGCGGTCTTGGCGCCTTCGTTGACGCGGATCGCATGGCCACCCATGACGTGGCCGAGTTCATGCGCAAGCACGCCCTGCACCTCTTCGGCGCTGTCGGCGGCCTCGATCAGCCCGCTGAAGACATAGATGTCCTGGCTGCCGGCGACAAAGGCGTTGATGCTGCGGTCGCCGAGCAGATGGACGCGCACCTGTCCGGGCTTGAGTCCCGCGGCGACGAGCAGCGGGTCCATCATGTCCTGGAACAAAGCTTCGGTTTCGGCGTCGCGCAGGATCGACTGTGCCATCGACGGCCGCACCGCGATGGCGAACATCGCAAGCAATGTCAGTATGATACGGAATAGAGGACGCCGGGCGCCCGCCCGATAGGCAATTGACGGGGGCATTGCCGGGCTTCTTGCCCCGCGCGCCTGAACCTCAACTGAAGCCGGTGTGGCTTCGCCAGGATTCGGGCGCGCGGGGGCAAGCATCAGCTCAATTGCCGATCAATTGCCAAATGTGCGCTGCCACCAGCCGCGGCGCGGTTCGCCATCGGGGCCTTCGCCGTCCTCGTCGCCATTCGCGGCGACCGGTTCGGCCTCGCGCGTGGCTTCGGGCGCAGCTTCGGCGGCGACCGCCTTCTTGGCGCGGCTCGCGCGCTTTTTCGGCGCGGGCTTTGCCGGCTCGGCTTCCGGTTCGGGCGCGGCTTCGACAGCGGGAGCGGTCTCGACGGCTTCCACAAGTGCTTCGCCAGCTTCCGCAGCCTCGGCCTCGGCAGCCGCAGCGGCCTTGGTCTTGCGCGGCGCGCGCTTGCGCTTCGGCTTTTCCTCGGCGGCCGGCGCTTCTTCGGCGACGGGTTCGGCGGCTTCGACCACCTCTACCGGAGCCGCTTCGGCTTCGACGACTGCCTCGTCGGCGCCATCGACCGCATCGGCCTTCTTGCGGCCACGTCCACCACGGCGGCGGCGCGGCTTGGCTTCGGCTTCCTCGGCGTCCGCCTCGGGCGCAGCCTCGACGGCTTCGACCGGCGCAGCTTCGCCGTCTTCGGTGTCAGCGGTATCGCCACCGCGACCCTCGCCGCCTTCGCCGTTTTCGGCGATTTCATTGCCTTCCTCGTCGCGGCGGCCGCGGCGGCCACGGCGGCGGCGGCGGCGGCGCTTGCGACCCTCGCCGTCACCTTCGCCTTCGTCGCGCTCGCGTGCGCCTTCTTCGCGGCCCTGCGAACGCGCCGGACGCTCTTCGGCGGCCTCTTCTTCGGCCTCTTCTTCCTCGTCCTCGGGATAATCGTCGTCGTCATCGTCCTCGATCGGGGCGATCGGGGCAAAGCTGCGGCGTGCGATCGGCGGCGGGCCGCTGACCTCGACCGCCATACGCGCGCCCTCGGTCTCGCCGTCGGGCAGGATTTCGACGGTGACGCCGTAAAGCTCTTCGATCTCGCGCAGTTCACGGCGCTTTTCGTTGAGGAGGTAGAAGGTCGCTTCCTGGCTCGCGCGCAGGGTGATCTTGTTGCCCTTGCCGCGTGCGGCTTCCTCTTCGATCAGGCGCAGCGCGCTGAGACCCGCCGACGAGGCGGTGCGGACAAGGCCGGTGCCTTCGCAATGCGGGCACGGACGCGTCGACGCTTCGAGCACGCCGGTGCGCAGGCGCTGGCGGCTCATCTCCATCAGGCCGAAACCCGAGATGCGGCCGACCTGGATGCGCGCGCGGTCGTTCTTCAGCGCGTCCTTCATCGCGCGTTCG
>Ga0209050_1002771_pt1 | contig 14067 bp, 14 predicted proteins | sample Araplavi_mTSA_r2_FD_184276 | JGI IMG/M metagenome (GOLD analysis project Ga0209050, IMG submission 184276) | Arabidopsis root microbial communities from North Carolina, USA - plate scrape MF_Cvi_mTSA_r2 (SPAdes) (version 2) | ecosystem: Host-associated > Plants > Roots > Endosphere | place: USA... | reverse complement strand
ACAACCAGATTTTTCAACAAGTGCTCCGCGCCGCATTCGGAGCGAAGCCGACGCGGGACGCCGAGCCTTTCGGCATCGCGCGCATTTCGATCTGGTTCCTGTTTTTTGAGTTTCAAGAGAGGACCAAAAATTTTTTAGCACTCTAGCCTGTTGAGTGCTAACAGCCTGAATTCAGGAGAGTATTTCACGTCGCTGGCGGTTTGGAGGGTATGGCTGCCTCTTGACGCAAGGCATCATGATCCCCACCTTATTCTTGTCGACGCCCAAGTGGGTTGACACTAGTCAGGGAGCCCAAGCTTCTTGGCGCTCCCTCGTACCTATGTTGCTCTACGGAGGATATAGCTATGAGAACAAACCCCGACTTTTCCCCCTTCTACAGGTCGAGCGTCGGCTTCGATCGCCTCTTCGACCTGCTGGAAAACGCCAGCCTCAACGCTGACAACTGGCCACCCTATAACATCGCCAAACTTGGCGAAGATGCATACCGCATTGCCATCGCGGTGGCGGGTTTTGCAGAGCACGAACTGACGATCACCCATGAATCGAACATGCTAGTAGTCAACGGCGCGAAGTCCGAGGATGAGGAGGTACAGTACCTCCACCACGGCCTCGCTCTAAGGCCGTTTGCGCGCAAATTTGAGCTCGCCGATCACGTGATCGTCGAGGGCGCAAAGCTCAAAAATGGCCTGCTCGTCATCGATCTCAAGAAGGAAATACCCGAGGAGATGAAACCGCGTCGGATCGCCATCCACACCGAGATGGCGAAGCCAGCTTCGAAGCAGATCGAAGGCGACGAAGCAGCCTAGCACGGGCGCTCGCTGTTCGACCCTCGCCAGTTGCCGAAACGCCGAAGGAAAGAAGTTGCGCCCAAAAGGAGGCAAAGAAACCGAAGAAAGGATGAAGTCATGAATGTACGTGACCTGATCCCGTGGAGCCGTGGCAGCAGCCAGCTCCCGAGCAGCTATCGCGGTGATGAGATGGATCCATTTCTGTCGCTGCATCGCAATGTCAACCGTCTGTTCGACGAAGTCTTCCGCGGCTTCGCCCCGCCATCGTCGTTCGGTGGGCCATCGCCCTTCCGTGGTTCGTGGCCGCACGTGGAGATCGAGGAGAATGACAACGAGATCCGTGTGCTAGCGGAGGTTCCGGGCATCGATCCAGACGACATCGAAGTGCTGTTGGACGACGGCATGCTGACACTTCGCGGCGAAAGCAAATCAGAAACCGAGGACAAGGATCGCCGGTTCAGCGAACGCTACTACGGGCGCTTCGAACGGCGACTGTCCCTCGGCGGCCAGGTCGAGGAGGGCAGGGTCGCCGCAAACTTCAAGAACGGTCTGCTCACCGTGACACTACCGAAGACAGAAAAGGCGCGAGCCAACGTCAAGCGGATCACCATCGACAGCACCAAATAATCTCGACCGCTATAAAGCCAGCCGGGTGCGGACGTGCCCGGCTGGTTATTCGCGTCGTGGAGCAAGTGAGCACCCAGCCAGCCAGAGGTCTACTTTGCGCCACATCTGGGCCTTCGCGGTCAGTGAAACGGAGGTTGCGTTTCGGCCCCTTCGAGATGGTTGTCATCCGATGCCGCCATTCAACGCGATTGCGGCGAAGCACACTCCGGCAGGCGGCGGACGGAAGCAAGCACTCGGCGAGGGATTAAGCGCACGAGCGATTGATGCACAACCGGGAGATCCTAACTGAAGTGCATCCCGCCGGTTTTAGGGTAGGGGTTCATCGTCGCAGGCTTGAAGCAGGGTCGGCGCGTCGACATCGACCACGTCGATCGTCGTGTTGCCGCTGTCGATCATCGCCTTGATCTTGGCGATCTCGCCACCGTACTCCTGCTCGGAGACCGGACGACCGGTTTCTTCCGCATAGGCGCTGAACACCGCCTTGCGCTGCGCTTCCTGATAAGCCCCGCCGAAACTCATCACCGAAAGCGGTTCGGTGGCGATTGCCGCGCCGGCCGCCGAACCACAGGCAAGCGTCGTCGCTGCCAGAAACATGCGTTGTCTGAACATGGAAATTCCTCTCTGGAGACAGATTTGACGTACCCGTCGCAGTGCCCGCCTTGCTTGCCGGCTATGAGGAAAGCCTATGTTGCGACATGCTGCGGCGCAAATAAGTAGGTATCATGCCGGCATGAGCGGTGCTTATCGGCGTGCTCAGTTCAGGCTTCCGTGACCTTTCTGTTCTGGCCCGATCTGGCTGTTGACGATCCGCATCGCTCATTGCGCAAATGCCTTTGATGACATCACTTTTCAGAAAAGCGAATGCGGTGGTTTGACGTCGCGTTCGGCGTAGCGCGACAGGCGGAGGTCATGCAGGTTGATCCCCGGCTGGCCAGTGGTGAGCCAGTCCGCCAAGGTCTTGCCGACGATCGGCCCCAATGCGAAACCATGACCGCAAAAGCCGGTCGCGATCATCAGGCCGCTCGGCGTGGTCGGCGCGTCCAGCACCGGTATGCCATCCGGCAGGACGTCTATGCCGCCAGCCCACCGCTCGACAATCTGAATGTTTCGCTGAGAGGGGAGGGCCCTCTTCAGCCGGGCTAGACAAGCACGCATATCGGCATCATTGGCCGGAAGCAGGGGGTCACGAACGCCGACAGGGTGGCCGTTCTTTCGCGTCTCCGACTTCGGCAGGCGTTGACGGATATCGTCGAGGAAAGCGCCGTTGAGCTTGAAATTGAAAGACCGGTAATGCTGCAACAGCGGCCCCATGTACCACTCGAGCGCGCGCAGATGCCCAAGGGTGACATCGACGTCCACACGGGCGTCGTTGGCCAGGTTGAAGCTGCCGTCACTGCGCTGGCGCCAGCCGATACCCCCACCGATGCAGGCAACAGCGCTGACAGCCGGTCCCGACGAGGTCCGAGCGACCGTTCCGCGCACCTGATGCTGCGGCAGAGCTATCCCGAGCGAACGCAGGACACGCCAGCTTGCGGCACCTGCGGTGCAGATGATGTGGTCGCTTCGGATCTCACCCCGTTCGGTTCGCGCGGCGACGACCTTGCCACTAGCCACCTCGATGCCGGTCAGGCCGCAACCCTCCACGAACCTTGCTCCGAGGTCGGCGGCTTTGCGGGCAAAGGCCGGCGCCACCAGACGCGGCTCGGCCTGGCCGTCGCTCGGCGTGTAAAGACCACCGACTTGAACTGCCTCGAAGCCCGGTAACAGCGCGCGCACGTCGTTCGCCGACAGGAGGCGTGTGTCGACTCCATGTTGCCGGGACGTTTCCAGGCAGGCTTCATAATGCGCCATTTGCCTGGCGTCGTGGCCGACATAAAGGCATCCGCCCTGCCTCCACCCCAGATCCGTTTGCAATTCTCCCTGCAAGTCCAGCCACAAGCGGTTGCTCGCAATCGCAAGTGGCATCTCCGATGGATCGCGCCCCTGCTGGCGCACGAAGCCCCATGCACGGGTCGATTGCTGTCCGGCGATCCGCGATTTGTCGAGAACGACCGCCTTGATGCCTTGCTTGGCAAGATAATAGGCCGTGGCGCAGCCCATGATGCCTGCGCCGATGATCACGACATCGGCGCGCTGCGGCAAGGCAAAGGGAGAGGGTTCCGGCCGATTGCCGGTTTCAGGGATGATGCGCATGGCAAGCCTTTTGTTCTGATTATCGCTGCTGAAGGGAGGTTGGTGGCCAACCGACGAAGCAACTATCGCAAGCGGTCGCTGGACAATCCAATGCTCACTGTGCGACGGATTTATTTGGAAAACGAATAAATGAGATCGGCAGATGTCCAGACGATTTCCCCCTCTTGGCGGCTTGCAGGCGTTCCTGGCAGTGGCGCGAACCTCGTCGTTCAGTCAGGCCTCCGAGATCCTCCACATCAGCCAGAGCTCGATCAGCCGGCAGATCCTGCAACTGGAAAATCACTTTCGCAGCGCGCTTTTCCTGCGCAGCACGCGGCTTGTTGTCCTGACCGATGCCGGGCGGCGGCTGCTGCCCTACGCGTCGAGCAGCTCATCGCCTTGCTGATCGAGGCGGATCAGGCGATGACACAGCAGCCACAGACCGTGACGTTGCGCGTCCACCCTTCGCTTGCCATTCGTTGGCTACTGCCGCGTCTTCCAGACCTACCACGCGCATCCGCATGTTCGCGTCGATATCGATACCGCCTGGGTTCGAAGGCCCGACTTCGAGCTCGAAGGGATCGACGGAATGATCGAATACGGGGTCGGGCCATGGCCCGGTCTTACCGAAGACCGCCTGTGGGAAGAGCAATTGACGCCGGTCTGCCGGCCCGGGCTGTTCGGCGACCTCAAAGATCGGAAGAGTTTCGATGGCCTTGTGCTTCTGCACATGGACCGGACCTACGAGACCTGGGAGCGCTGGGCTGAAAAGGCGCAGATATCCCTGACAGGTGCGCGCCATCTGACCTTCGACACGCTGGATCTCGCAGTGACGGCCGCCCAACAGGGGCAGGGCCTCGCGCTTGCCGACCTCGCGCTTGTCGATGCCGCGGTTCACGACGGATTGCTGCTGCAGGCTCACCCCGTCCAACTCGACGTCGGCATGGGCTACAGTCTCATTGCACCCAAGACCTCAAGCGGTCTCAAGGGGTTCTCTCTGCTGCGCGAATGGCTGAGGCAGCAGGCGGACATTACACGTCGCGACCTGTCGCGATGACGGGCAAGTAAAGCTGATGCGGTAGAGCTGTCTTAGATCGGGTCTGCGGCGCCCACTTCGGAGCATCCCGCGAAACCGGCGCCCGCGCGAACCACCTTTCCCGGATTCAGCAGCGTCGCAGCGTCGAGCGTGTTCTTGATCCGTCGCATCAGGCAAATCTTCACCGGGTCTGAATTGACCAATAGGGAGCCCATCCTCTTTAGGCCGATCCCATGTTCGGCAGAGAATGACCCACCGATCGCGGCAATGTCCCTGTAGAGCACCTCTTCGACAGCTCTTGCCTTTTCACCTGACACTTCACTGCCCGCCGCGTTGAGGACGATGTGTAGATTTCCGTCGGCAAGATGGCCAAACACATATGGGTCAAACGCCGAATCCAGCTGCTTCAGGCTGGCAACGGAGCGAGCGACATAGGTTTCGACTTCCGAAAGAGGGACCGAGACGTCATAGGATGGCGCGCCCGGATGCTTTCGGTAGATGAGGTCGGTGTCTTCGCGCAGCCGCCAGAGATCCGCCTCCTGTGCGACCGAAGAGGCAATCACGGCCGAAGCGTCGGGATGATCCTCGATGACACCTTCGTAAATGCGCCCCAGCTCCGCTTGCAACACTCCTTCCTCGGGCCCGCCCAGCGAGACCAGAAGGTTTATTGGATGGTCGGCGCTGTAGTCCGGAACCGACCAGCGATGATGGCCCGATGTCAGGCGGAAATAGGCGTTCCAGATCGCTTCTGCCGCGCGGAGATGACCGTACTGCGCGTCGAGCCCTCGGCGGACCGTCTCGAGCGCGGCGTCCACAGACGGTAGACCGAAGAGCACGGTAGCGGTGGCAAGCGGTTGGGGTTCAAGCTTGACGGCGATGCGCGTGATGATGCCGAGTGTGCCTTCAGCCCCCACGAAAAGATGCTTCAGATCGTAGCCGGCGGCGTTTTTCACGACCCGTGTGAGGTCTGAGTAGACCGAGCCATCCGCAAGCACGGCCTCCAGGCCGAGAATGCGATGGCGCATGACCCCGTAGCGAAAGGCGGCAATACCTCCGGCATTCGTCGACGCCATACCCCCGATCGTTGCCGAGCCGCGCGACGGCAAATCGATCCCCGTTTCAAGCCGGTACTCGCTGGCCGTTTCCTGCAGCGCCTGCAGCGTCACGCCGGCTTCCACCACGGCAACGCGCTCGACTGGCGATATATGCAGGATGCGATTGAGACGGGCAGTCGAAAGCACGAGTTCCCCCGGTTTGGACACCGCCCCGCCCACGAGGCCTGTTCGTCCCCCATGGGTGACGAGTGGGACCCCGTTGGCAAGGCAACATTCAACGACTGCAGCAACCTCCGCGGTCGTTCTTGGAAAGACCACGGCGCCGGCCCCGAGATTTTCCGGTGCAACGCCGTGATCGACCGAGGAAAGAGCCTCTCCGTCCTTGAGATTTCCGTCACCGACAATCCTGCGAATTTCGGCTTTGAACTCGGGCTTTAGGCAATCCATACGATGCGACCTGCTGGTGGATGTCGGAAGATGTTGAGATGCTTGCGGCAGAGCGTTCAGGCTGACTTGAGCGCACCGCTTTTCTTCGCCGTCCAGGTGGCGATGAGATCCATCAGAACCGGATTGAGACAGTCATAGGGTTCAATGCCCAGTTCGCGTAACCGGGCGCGCATGCCGTCCATTCCAGCAGGATCATAGCCACTCTCGATGATCGAGGAGACGAAGGCGGCAAAGCCGGGCTTCGCCCAGCCCGCTTCCTGGAAACGCTCAGGGTGCACGAAAGACAGGCCCTTGAAGGCATGATCGCGTTCGACGGGACCGTACATGTGCACGCCGCAATCCTTGCAGGCATGCCGTTGAATGAGTGCCGCCGGGTCTATGACCGAGAGCTTGTCGCCGTTTTCGAGCACCTCAACGTTGTCCGTCGGCGCCACGGCAACGACTGAGAAGACAGCTCCGTCGGGCTTCCAGCATTTGGTGCAGCCGCAGGCGTGGTTGTGAGCGATGTCACCCCTGACACGGACTTTCACCGGATTGTTTGCGCAGTTGCAGACGAGCGTACCCCCGGCAAAGGCCGCGTCCGTCGCCTTGAACCCGCTGTCCACCGATGGATGTATTGCAATACTCGGCATGGGCTTCTCCTCCTTCATAGCCGGTGCGAGATGCCCGGCCGATCTCAAACACCGTCAATCTCGCGGTGCGATCAATGCACTGCCGTCTGAAAGCGGTATTGAACTCGCGCTCAGTATACCACCACGCTGCGGATGCTTTCGCCGGAATGCATCAGCTCGAAGCCCTTGTTGATGTCTTCGAGGGCCAAGTTGTGGGTGATCATCGGATCGATCTCGATCTTGCCCTCCATGTACCAGTCGACAATCTTCGGCACGTCGGTGCGGCCGCGCGCGCCGCCGAAGGCGGTGCCCATCCAGCTGCGGCCGGTAACGAGCTGGAACGGCCGGGTGGAGATCTCCTGGCCGGCGCCGGCGACGCCGATGACAACCGACTTGCCCCAGCCGCGATGCGAGGCCTCGAGCGCCTGGCGCATCACCTTGGTGTTGCCGGTGCAGTCGAAGGTGTAGTCGGCGCCGCCGATCTGGTCGGCCCCACGCTTGGTCATGTTGACGAGATAGGGCACGATGTCGTCGCCGACCTCTTTCGGGTTGACGAAGTGGGTCATGCCGAAGCGCTCGCCCCAGGCCTTCTTGTCGTTGTTGAGGTCGACGCCGATGATCATGTCGGCGCCGGCAAGACGCAGCCCCTGGATGACGTTGAGGCCGATACCGCCGAGACCGAAGACGATCGCGGTCGCGCCCATCTCGACCTTGGCTGTGTTGATGACCGCACCGATGCCGGTGGTGACGCCGCAGCCGATATAGCAGATCTTGTCGAAGGGCGCGTCCGGGTTGACCTTGGCAACGGCGATCTCGGGCAGAACCGTGTAGTTGGCGAAGGTCGAGCAGCCCATGTAGTGGTGGATCTTGTCCTTGCCGATCGAGAAGCGCGAGGTGCCGTCGGGCATCAGGCCTTGCCCTTGCGTCGAGCGGATCGCGGTGCACAGGTTGGTCTTGCGCGACAGGCACGACGGGCAGGAGCGGCACTCGGGCGTGTAGAGCGGAATGACGTGATCGCCCTTCTTCACCGAGGTGACGCCCGGGCCGACGTCGACGACGATGCCGGCGCCCTCATGGCCGAGGATGGCCGGGAACAGGCCTTCCGGATCGGCACCCGACAGCGTGAAGTCGTCCGTGTGGCAGATGCCGGTGGCCTTGACCTCGATCAGCACTTCGCCGGCCTTTGGGCCTTCGAGTTGAACCGTCATGACCTCGAGCGGCTTGCCTGCCTGAACGGCAATGGCGGCACGTACATCCATCATATTCCTCTTCCTGTTCAAGGTTTTCAGTTATTTCAGGCGGTCAGGCCTATCGGGGCAGGTAGCGTGTAAGACGGGCTTCCAGAAGCCGCACGAGCGTGATCAGCAACAGGTTGATCAGGAGATAAAGCACGCCAGCGATGGCGAATATTTCGAGGATTGCGTAGGTCTGGCTCATCAACCGCTTTGCATGGCCGGTGATCTCCAGAACGGTAATGGTGGAGGCGAGGCTCGTTCCCTTGACGACGAGGACAAGCTCGTTGCCATAGGCTGGCAAGGCTTGCCGGATGGCCAGGGGAAACGTGATCCGGCGAAAGCGGAGGAGCTGCGACATGCCGCAGGCCTGCGCAGCTTCGACGAGCCCTGCCGGAATGGACATGAGGCCGCCCCGCAAGATTTCGGATGTATAGGCAGCGGTGTTGAGCGCGAGTGCCATGACCGCGCAATGGGCGCCATCACCGACGACCCACCAGAGCACAGGATTGTCCCGAACGAACGAAAGCTGGCCGAGGCCGTAGTAGAAGAGGAAGAGCTGTACCAGCAGGGGCGTGCCGCGAAAAACGGTGCTGTAGCCTTTGGCAAAACTGCTCATGGCCCTGTTTTTCGACAAGCGCATGACCGCAAGCGCCAGGCCGAGGTTAAAGCCAATGGCGACCGAGGTGATCGTCAGGATCGCGGTGAGCCACAGTCCCTTGGCGAGGGTCGGAACTGCGAGGAAAACGAGTTCGAAATCCATGACCTATTTCCTCGCACGGGGGCGCAGAATGCGTTCGATCCAGTCGAAACCACCCTGGCTGACCAAGGTGATTGCGAGGTAGACGAGAGCGGCGATGAAATAGAAGATGAAGGGATGGCGGGTGGAGCCCGCGCCGACAAACGCGGCTCTCATCAATTCCTGCAGGCCGACCACGGAGACGAGCGCGGTGTCCTTGATCGTGGTCTGCCAGACATTGTTCATGCCGGGAACGGCGATCCGCAGCATCTGCGGCGCGATAATGCGGCGAAAGATCCGCCTGCCGGGAATCCCGAGTGCGCGCGCCGCCTCGATATGCCCGCTCGGAATGGCTGCCAGCGCCCCTCGCACGACTTCTGTCGAATAGGCCCCCGATATGGCGGCGATTGCGACGACCGCGATGGTGAAGGCGTAACCGTTGCCGGCCAGTCCCTCGTAGCCGAACGCCGCAGCCACTCGGGCCACGAACTCGACGGAGGAAAAAAAGAGGAGATAGATGATCAGAAGTTCCGGCACGCCGCGCACGACCGACGTGTAGAAATCCACTGCCAGTGTCAGCGGGAAAATCCGGGCCCATTTAATCAGGCCACAACCAACGCCGATGACGGCGCCAAAGGCCATGCTCGCCATGCCGAGGGCGATGGTGATTGCCGCGCCGCGCAGGATTGCCGATATCCAGCCGCCTTCCCATACCTGCCAAAGTCCAAGTTCCATCGAGCCCGCCCAACCTATGCCTTGTCCTGTCGGATGAAGCCTCCCGAGAAAGGATCGACCTTCCGGCCTTTCGTTCTCTCGGGAGGGTGCTGTTGCCGTTACTGGCAGGGACGGGAGATGTCCGTCTTGAACCAGGTCTGGCTTGCCTTGCCGATCGAGCCGTCGGCGACCAGTTCGCACAGCGCCTTGTCGATACGGGCCTTCAGGTCGGTGTTCTCCTGCGAGATACCGACGCCGATGCCCTCGCCGAGTGTCGGGTCGAAGGTGCTCAGCACCTTGACGTCGACGAACTGGAAGTCCTTGCCGTCGGGGCGGCCGAGGAAGTCCTGAAGGGCGGATGAATCGGCAAATGCGGCCTCGACGCGGCCACTGGCGAGATCGATCTGCATCTGGTCGAGCGTGTCATAGGTCTTCAGGACCGCGGACGAGGCCCGCTTTTCCATGAAGTGCGCATGGGTCGTGCCAGCCTGGACACCGACCGTACGGCCGTCGAGCGATGTCAGCAGCGTCTCGATGTCCTTGACGCCGGCAAGATCGGAATCCTTCTTGACCACGAACATGTTGGCGAGTTCCGCATAACCGACCGAGAAGTTGATCTGCTTCTTGCGTTCGGCGGTGATCGACATGCCGGAAATGATGATGTCGAAACGCTTGGCCTTCAGCGCCGGAATGAGGCCGTCGAAGGCCTGCACAACGAAGTGACACTTCATTTCCAGTTTTGCGCAGAGCAGGTTTCCTACGTCGGCATCGAAACCGGTGACGTTGCCGGCGGCGTCGGCCATGCTCCACGGCGGATACTCGCCTTCCGTGCCGATCGACAATTCTCCTTCGGCTGCGTGGGCCGCGGCGAGGCCGGTGGAGAAGATCGTGGCGAGCAATAGACTTTTCAGCTTCATGTTTTGGTTCCCCTTGCTGAGCATTCTTGTTGGCCCCCGTTCCGGGGGAGGGCCCCGGACGGGTGATGACGGCGGGCTGTCAGAGCGTACGGGCCAGGAACTGGCGCATGCGTTCGGAGCGCGGGTTGGTGAAGACATCCGCCGGGGCACCCTCCTCCTCCACCTTTCCCTGGTGGAGGAAGAGGATCTTGTGCGAGACCTCGCGCGCGAACTGCATTTCGTGCGTGACGAGGATCATCGTATTTCCTTCTTCGGCCAGTTGCCGGATGACGCGCAGGACTTCGCCGACCAGCTCGGGATCAAGTGCTGAGGTCGGCTCGTCGAGGAGAATGAGCTTCGGGCGCATGGCGAGCGTGCGGGCGATGGCGGCACGCTGCTGCTGGCCACCGGATAGCTGCCCGGGGTATTGGGCATGTTTGTCGGAAAGGCCGACTTTCTTCAGCAGGGCGTGGGCGTGATCGACGGCCGCTTGTCGTCCCTCCTTCAGGACGTGCATCGGCGCCTCGACGATGTTTTCGAGGACCGTCATGTGCGGCCAGAGATTGAAGTTCTGGAATACCATGCCGACGCGCGAGCGGATGCGCTCGACCTGGCGGATGTCGGCTGGCGCAGCACCGCCGTCCGGCGTCTTCTTCATGCGGATTTCTTCGCCGTCGATGACGATGCGCCCGTCGTTCGGTTGCTCGAGCAGATTGATGCAGCGCAGGAAGGTGCTTTTCCCCGAGCCGGAAGAGCCGATCATCGACACGACCTCACCCGGCTGTGCAGAGACGCTGACGCCGTTGAGCACGGAGAGGGGGCCGAAGCGTTTGTGGATGTCGTGCACCTCGATCGCCGGTCTTTCGCCAAGCCTTGGGCCGCCGGACTCCGGATGGGCGACGACGATGACTGCGGCTGTGGTGGGCACGGATTTTTCCGGTCGCGCACCGCCTAATGCCTTGAGATCGGCAAAGGCTCGGTCGAAGTGGCGCAAGGATGCCTCAAGACAGGCGCGCTGCCAGTCGGCGTCTTCGGGAATGAAGGCGGCGCACAGGTCCTTCTTGATCCGGTCGCCGAGCGGCGTGTCGATCTTGCCGAATAGGTGGAGCCAATTGTCCGCCTGGACCGCATCCGAGACTGTGGCGCCGTCGAGGGTGCCGCATTCGACGACCAGCGGCAGGACGCGCGCCTTCGGCAGCGCACCGCACACGGCGGCCGAGACGTAGCCTGTGGCTGTCGCGGCGATGCCGGTATCGGTCGTCGCATCCTCCCCGGTAACGACGACCGAGAGCGCGGGACCGAAGATGCGTCGGCCCCATTCCAGACCGGCGTGCTCGCTCTCGGCGACCGAGAGGAGGGCGGGGTAGCCGTAAGGCCCTGCGCCTGTGTGCAGGTCGAAGATGACAACCTCGGCCGCCTTCTGTGCGAATGTCGACAGGATCTCGATCAGGGTTCGGTTCGACCAGACCGGACCGTCGCCGCCATAGAACAGGCCGTCCGGAAAGTCGTATTGTCCCGCTTCCACAATCGGAGCGATGCCGGCGTAGCCACCGAGCCTCCGCTTGGCGTCTTCGTATGCTTCGATTGCTGCGTCACGCTCCGGGCCGTCCCAGGCGCGACAGACCAGGGCCCTGTGCAATGCGGCGTAGCGTTCGTTCTTCGGCGGCGCCTTTCGCCAGTCGATGAAGTTGCGATTGAGATCGACATTGTCTTCGTTGACACGGCGCGCCCATGCCGTGCCCCAGGGGTTGATGAGGTGGATCGCCAGAACGGCGGTATCGTCAGGAAGTTTCCAGGGAGAGTTCTGCGAAAGCCACGCGCTCTGGCAGGCCGAGCCGAAGGGACCTTCAACGCCATGCGTCCCGGAGATCAGTACCATCAGCTTTTCAGCATCGTTGCGCCCGAGATAGGCAACGTCAGTCGCTAGGCGCTCTCCCTTCGGACCGTGCAACGGGTGTAAATATTCGACCAGGCTAGCGCCAGCGGTGCGCGCGGCGGCGAGAAATCGAGCGCGCAAGGCGGAAAAGTCACCGGTGAAAAGGCCGGATGGCGCTGAAGGGGACATGCGATGGGGCTCCCGGTTTGCTCTGGACAGGCTTGCGTTTCCGCTCATTTGTTCGTTCCCTTGAGGCCGTGCCAGACCCCCTTTTTGTGTTTTGGCTTGAAGCGCGCGCGGCAGCCGTCACGGCCTGGCGAGGCTGCGAAGCGCATCCAGAAAGCGGTCGTTTTCCAAGGGAGTGCCGATCGTCACACGGATGAAGGTGTCGTAACCTTCCTCCTTCCATGGCTTGACGATGATCCCCTTTGACAGGAAGTGATCGAACGCGATCGGGCTTTCCCGCCCGACATCGATGAACAGGAAGTTCGTCTGCGACCTGGCCGTCGAAAGCCCCATGGCGGCCACAGCGTCGGCGACGCGCGCCCTCTCGTGTTTCAACCTCGCGACCGAAGACCGCATCCATGCTTCGTCGGCAAGCGCTGCGACGGCTGCGACCTGCGCGGCGGCATTGACGTTGAACGGCGTCTTGGCGGCGCTCACCGCCCGGGCGAGCCGGACATCGGATGTCACGGCATAACCGACCCGCAGGCCTGCAAGCCCATAGGCCTTGGAAAAAGTCCTGAGCACCACCCAGGAGAGGTTCGTCGCCGAGAGCGCGGCAAGGCCGTCGGGCGTGTCTTCGTCCGTGAACTCGAAATACGCCTCGTCGAGCACGAGAAGCGTTTCATGCCTGACTGCCGCGAGAATGCGCGTCAGCCCCTCGTGATCGAGCGCCGGACCGACCGGATTGGACGGGGACGAGAGGAAGAAAATCGCCGGCCCGCGCTCGAGCATGGCGATGATCGCCGGTATGTCGAAATCGAGATCCGGCCGTATACCGACCTTCTCGACGCTTGCGCCATTGGCAAGCGCCTCGATCTCGTGCAGCCCAAAGCCGGGACAGACCGTTGCCACGAATGCACCGGGACGCAGCACGGCGCGACAGATTGCGGCGATCATCTCCTCCGAGCCGTTCCCGGCGACGATCCGGTCGGGGGAAACGCCGAGCTTTTGGCTGAGCACCGCCCGCAGCCCCGTACAGGCGGGGTCGGAGTAGCGGGAGGGCTCAAGGTTTGCGAGCGCGGCTGTGACACGCGGTGAACAGCCGTCCGGGTTCTCGTTGCTGGCAAGTGCTGCGATGTCTTGCCGACCGCTCTGCCGCCGCGCCGCAGCGATGTTCATGCCCGCGTTGTAGGGCGGAAGGCCGGCCACATGCGGATTGAGCGGGAGCTCGGTATGAAGCGGTTTCGTCACGGATCTTCCTTCAAAGCTTGGACATCTGGATGGCGCCACGGCCATTCGGACAGTGCAGTCAGAGATCGAGCACGATCGAGGACTTTGGCCTGGTGCAGCAGAGCAGCACCCGGCCGTCCGGCACCTGATCGAGAGGCTCCTCGAAGTAGTCGACTTCACCTGAGACGAGGCCCTGCTCGCAGGTGCCGCAGACGCCCGCCCGGCAGGAGAATTCCGGCTCGATCCCCTGCGCTTCCAGGAACGCGAGGATGGAGTCGCTTGCGCTGTCCCAGGTAAGGCTGAGGCCCAATTTGTGAAGGACGACGCAGGGGGCTTCACCGTCGATCACTGGCTTGGGGGTGGAAGCCATTTTCGATCGCTGCGCGGTCTGAGCGGTCTCCGTCAACAGGCTCGCCGGCCCGAAGAACTCGTAGGCGATGCGCTCCTTAGGCACCCCGAGGCCGGTCAGAATGCTGTAG
>Ga0209050_1002770_pt1 | contig 14069 bp, 15 predicted proteins | sample Araplavi_mTSA_r2_FD_184276 | JGI IMG/M metagenome (GOLD analysis project Ga0209050, IMG submission 184276) | Arabidopsis root microbial communities from North Carolina, USA - plate scrape MF_Cvi_mTSA_r2 (SPAdes) (version 2) | ecosystem: Host-associated > Plants > Roots > Endosphere | place: USA... | reverse complement strand
CGATTGCGGGCCGTCACCAACCCAATCGAGCGCTCGGCCACCGGCGCCGTCAGCCGCCGCTGCACGATGCCGTTCTGCGCCACCGCGCCGGCGGCGATCTCTGGCAACGCCGCAACGCCAAACCCGCATTCGACCATCGCCACGATGGTGGTCAGGTGCTCGGCCTCGAATGCGGGTGCGAAGCGGATGCGGTTCTGCAGAAAGGCCCATTCCGTGTATTGGCGCACGCTGCTCGGATGCACCATCGACACATGTTCCGCCCCAGCCGTATCGGCCCAGCGCAGCGGCCCTTTGGCCCGCGCCAGCGGATGTGCCTCCGGGATCAACAGGATGAAACTGTCGGACATCAGCGGCACGTAGTGCAGGTCGGCGTGCTGAGGGTCGGCGGCGGTCAGCGCGAAGTCGACCTCGCCCGCACGCACCAGGTCGAACGCCGGGCCAGATAGCGTGTCGCGGACCTTCAGCGCGACGTGCGGGTGCGCCTGGCGGTAGGCCATCAGCACGCGCGGCAGCAGCCGCGCCGCCAGCGACGGCAGCGCCGCCACGGACACCTGTCCCTGCTCCGCGCTGGAGATGCTTCCCACTGCGGCGATGGCGTCGCGGAACGCGGCCTGCAAGGTTGCGGCCTGTTGCAGGAAGACCTCGCCCGCCGCCGTCAGCCGAACCGTGCGCGTGGTGCGGTCGAACAGGCGCACGCCGAGCGCGTCCTCGATGCGCTGGATCTGGGTGGACAGCGCGGATTGCGACAGATGCAGCTGCCCCGCGGCCTGGCGGAAGTTGAGCGTTCGGCCCAGCACCAGCGTGGTGTCGATGTCCCGCATCGACAGGTTGATCTGCATGTTTTGTCCCCGGCCTATTGATCTGATTGACCGATCATTCTATTCAAAAATTCTGATTCATCAATCAACCGCCCTTCTCTAAACTCGCGCCAAAGCGTGATTTCAGAATCAGGAGAACAGCATGCAGAAAGACACGAACGCGCTGCCCAATCCGGGCGCGGCGCATGCGGTGGTGGTGGGCGGCGGCACGATGGGTGCGGATGTCGCCGTCGTGTTGACGCGCGCGGCGTGCCGCACGACGGTGATCGAATCGAATGCCGAGCGCGCGGCCGGTCTGCCGGCGCGCGTGGCGGAAAACCTGAAGACCATCGGGCGCGAGTCAAACGCCGCCCTGCTGGCCACCGCGCCGTCGCTGGACGAGGTGGACTGGTCCAAGGTGGATCTGGTGATCGAGTGCATTCCCGAGCGCCTGGACATCAAGCAGGCGCTCTTTGCGGACCTGGCGCGGCGCACGCGGCCCGATGCCATCCTGGCCAGCAACAGTTCCAGCTTCCCGATCAGCGCGATCAGCCAGGGGCTGGACACGCGCGGCCGCATGCTGGGCCTGCACTTCTTCATGCCGGCGCACCTCGTGCCGCTCGTGGAAGTGGTGCTGGGCGAAGCCAGCGACGAGGCCTGCGCGGATTCGCTGATCGACTTCATGCGGCGCTGCGGCAGCGTGCCGGTCAAGGTGAAGCAGGATCTGCCGGGTTTTCTGGCGAACCGCCTGCAGCACGCGCTGTCGCGCGAAGCCTTCGACCTTATCGACCGCGGCATCGCGTCGCCCGAGGACGTGGACGCCGCCGTGCGGTTTGGATTTGGGTTCCGGTTCCTGGCGGCGGGTCCCGTGATGCAGCGCGATCACGCGGGCATCGACGTGCACGCGGCGGCCGGCGCGACGATGTATCCGACATTCTGCAACGCCGACCATCCGGCGCGCTGCCTGACCGAACGCGCCGCCGACGGCCGGCATGGCATGAAGGCAGGCGAAGGTTTTTATGCCTGGACGCCCGAGACCATTGCCGCAGAGCGCGCCCGCTACGACCGGCTGCTGCGCGCCGGCCTGGACCTGATCGCTCCCGAACTGCCGGAGATCAAGCCTTGAATTCGCCTGCAACCCACTCCGTGCCTGCTTGCGCACCCGCTTCCATGGCCACCTCTGCATCAGCCACGGCTCCGGCCCTCCCCCGCGCCGCGTTGGCCGACTCGCCCGTCATCATCACCGTCGCGCCCAACGGCGCGTACAAGAAGGCTGCCGACCACCCCGCCGTGCCGCTGACCGCAGACGCGCTGGCCGCCGAGGCCCGCGCATGCCTGGACGCCGGCGCCGCGATGATGCACATGCACGTCCGAAAGCCCGACGGCAGCCATCTGCTGGATGCGCAGGCCTATCGCGACGCGCTCGCGGCGGTGCAGCGCGCCGTCGGCGACGAACTACTGGTGCAGGTGACGAGCGAGGCGGCGGGCGTCTATCAGGCCGCCGAGCAGGTTGCGATGGTGCGCGAATTGCAGCCCGAAGCCGTCTCCATCGGCCTGCGCGAAATCGCCGTGCCCGGCATTCCGGAAGCGGAGCTGGCCGCCTTCCTGGCGTGGCTGGCCGATCGACGGGTCATGACGCAGATCATCCTGTACGACGACGCCGACGTGCGCCGCTGGCTGTCGCTGCGCGCTCGCGGCCTGGTGCCGCCGGGCGCATGGTCGGTGCTGTTCGTGCTGGGCCGCTACAGCGCGGGACAGACGTCCTCGGCTTACGACCTGCTGCCGTTCCTGGCCGCTTACGACCATTCGTTGCCCTGGGCGATCTGCGCCTTCGGCCCCGAGGAAAACGCCTGCGTTACGACCGCGGCGGCCTTTGGCGGCCATATGCGAGTCGGGTTTGAAAACAATCTGAAGCTGCGCGACGGGTCGGTGGCGCCGGACAACGCGGCGCTGGTCGCACAGGCCGCGCAAGGCGCGCGGGCGCTGGGCCGGCCGCTGGCGACGGCGGCGGACGCGCGGCGTATCTACGGCGCGATCGGTTGATGCGCTAACGATTGACGCGGTGCAAGCAAATCGCAGCCGGTTAATCCGCAACCGGTTATTCCGGCTGCCGGTCAACTGGCTGCGGATTTAACCGTTGTCAGCTTATCCGCACAGTCGACTGGGGCCGCCGGATACCCCGCTTTCGATCGCCCCCTGCCGGTGATCGCACGCGCCCCCTTTCCCCCGCTCTGTAATCTCTCCGACATTATTTCGCTGTGTTGCAACATTGACGCCGCGCAAGCGCATCTGCTACAAACTTTCGCATCTGTACGTTTAACGCAATACCCCCACAAGTTTCTGCTGCGAGGTGGTGTGTGCAAGACGAATCCGATGGCTACACAAAAGCCCAGGAACTGCGAAGTTTCCTATTCCTGACGGCAGTCATGGCCCCGGTGTTGGCAGTGATCATCGTGGCCGGGTACGGTTTTGCGGTCTGGATCTACCAGATGTTCGCAGGCCCCCCGGGAAGCTGATGCAAAGCCTCCGCCCTCCCTCGCCCCCCAGTCAGCCCGCCTCTGCGCCCTGTAGCGCGGCGTCCGAGCTGCACATCGCCAGCATGGTGGTGCATGCCGCCCCGCGCCGGCTGGCGGACGTGCGCGGCGCGATCCTCGCGATCGGCGGCGCGGAAATCCACGGCGCTTCCGAGACCGGCAAGCTGGTCGTCACCCTGGAAGCCCCCTCTACCGAAGACATGCTTGCGCAGATAGCGCAGATCCAGCGGCTGGACGGCGTGCTGGCGTCGGCGCTGGTCTATCAGCATTCCGACACGCTTGCCGCGATGAATGAGGAGATTGACGATGTCCATGGCTCGTAGAGAGTTCATCAAGCAATCTGCCGCCGCCGCTGCCGCCACGGTAGCCGGCATCCCCATCGTGGGCTACACGCAGAACATCGTGACGGATTCGGAAGCCGCCAAGCTGAAGTGGTCCAAGGCGCCCTGTAGGTTCTGCGGAACCGGCTGCGGCGTGAACGTCGCGGTGAAGGACAACCAGGTCGTGGCGACGCACGGCGACTTCAACGCCGAGGTCAACCGCGGCCTGAACTGCGTCAAGGGCTATTTCCTGTCCAAGATCATGTACGGCAACGACCGGCTCACGACGCCGCTGCTGCGCATGAAGGACGGCAAGTACGCCAAGGATGGCGAGCTGGCGCCGGTGTCGTGGGACCAGGCGTTCGACGTCATGGCCGAACAGTTCAAACGCGTGCTCAAGGACAAGGGCCCGGAAGCCGTCGGCATGTTCGGCTCGGGCCAGTGGACGATCTGGGAAGGCTACGCGGCGCTCAAGCTGATGAAGGCGGGGTTTCGGACCAACAACCTCGATCCGAACGCGCGCCACTGCATGGCGTCGGCGGCGGTGGGCTTCATCCGCACCTTTGGCGCCGACGAGCCCATGGGCTGCTACGACGACATCGAAAACGCCGACGCCTTCGTGCTGTGGGGCGCGAACATGGCGGAAATGCACCCCATCCTGTGGACGCGGGTGACCGACAGGCGGTTGAGCAAGCCCAATACCAAGGTGGTGGTGCTGTCCACGTTCGAGAACCGGTCGTATGAACTGGCCGACATCTCTTTGACCTTCACGCCGCAGACCGACCTGGCGATCCTGAACTACATCGCCAACCACATCATCAAGACCAAGCGCGTCAACCGGGAATTCGTCGACGAACACACGCGGTTCCTGGAAGGCAACACCGACATCGGCTACGGTCTGCGTCCCGAGCACCCGCTGCAAAAGGCCGCCAAGAACGCCAACAACGCCGGCGGCTCGCGCCCGATCACTTACGACGAATACGCGAAGTTCGTCTCCAAGTACGACCTGGACTACACCGCCAAGCTGACCGGCGTGCCCAAGCGGAATCTGGAAGCGCTGGCCGAGCTGTACGCCGATCCGAAGATCCGTGTCATGTCGTTCTGGACCATGGGGTTCAACCAGCACACGCGCGGCGTGTGGGCGAATAATCTGGTCTACAACATCCATTTGCTGACGGGCAAGATTTCCACGCCGGGCAACAGCCCGTTCTCGTTGACGGGCCAGCCGTCTGCCTGCGGCACCGCGCGCGAAGTAGGCACGTTCTCGCATCGCCTCCCCGCAGACCTGGTCGTGACCAACCCGAAGCACCGGGCGCGCGCCGAAGAGGTCTGGGGGCTGCCCGACGGCACCATCCCTGAAAAGGTGGGCGCGCACGCGGTCTTGCAGAATCGCATGCTGAAGGACGGCACCATCAACGCCTACTGGGTGATGGTCAACAACAACATGCAGGCCGCGGCCAACATGTTGAACGAAGGGTATCCCGGCTACCGCAATCCGGCGAACTTCATCGTGGTGTCCGACGCCTACCCGACCGTGACCACGATCTCGGCCGACCTGGTGCTGCCCACCGCCATGTGGGTGGAAAAGGAAGGCGCCTACGGCAACGCCGAGCGCCGCACGCAGTTCTGGCACCAGTTGGTCAACGCGCCCAGCGGCGCGCGGTCGGACCTGTGGCAGTTGATGGAGTTTTCCAAGCGCTTCACCACGGACGAAGTCTGGCCGGCGGACCTGCTGGCCAAGAAACCCGAGCTGCGGGGCAAGACGCTCTTTCAGGTGCTGTACGAAAACGGCAAGGTCAACAAGTTTCCGAACACGGAACTGGACCCGGAATACGCCAACGATGAGGCCAAGGCGTTCGGCTTCTACGTGCAGAAGGGCTTGTTCGAGGAATATGCGGAATTCGGCCGCGGCCATGGCCACGACCTGGCGCCGTTTGACACCTATCACCAGGTGCGCGGCCTGCGCTGGCCCGTGGTGGACGGGGTCGAGACGCGCTGGCGCTATCGCGAGAAGGCGGATCCCTACGTGAAGGTGGGCTCCGGCTTCAACTTCTATGGCAACCCCGACGGCAAGGCCAACATCTATGCCCTGCCCTATGAGCCGCCCCCCGAGGTGCCGGACGAGGAATACCCCTTCTGGCTGTCGACCGGCCGCGTGCTGGAGCATTGGCATTCGGGGTCAATGACGCGGCGTGTGCCCGAGCTGTACCGCGCCTTTCCCGATGCGGTGTGCTTCATGCACCCGGACGACGCGCAGGCCATGGGCCTGCGGCGCGGCGTACTGGTGGAGATTGCGTCGCGGCGGGGCAAGATGCAGACCCGGCTGGAAACGCGCGGACGCAACAAGCCGCCGCGCGGCCTGGTGTTCGTGCCCTGGTTCGATGCCGGCCAACTGATCAACAAGGTCACGCTCGACGCCACCGATCCGATCTCGTTCCAGACCGACTTCAAGAAGTGCGCGGTCAAGATCACCAAGGCTTGACGGCCCGACGGAGACGCTCATGAACATTCGCGCCACTTCGATCGCCCTGGTCTTTCTGATCGGCGCCAACGCCTGGGCCGCGCCGACCGATCCGATGATCGATCCCATGCGGGGCCCGACGCCCCTGACCGAGTCGGCCACGCCGCCGCTGATGCCCCCGGTCGAGAACCGCGACGTGCGGCGCATGCGCACGTACTCGATGCAGCCCCCCACCATTCCGCACAAGATCGACGGCTACCAGATCGACAAGAACTTCAACCGCTGCCTGGCCTGTCACGCCCGCGTGAACACCGAGCAGACCCAGGCGGTGCCGCTGAGCGTGACGCACTACATGGACCGCGACAGCAACGTGCTGGCCGAAGTGTCCCCGCGCCGGTACTTCTGTCTGCAATGCCACGTGCCGCAAACGGAGGCCAAGCCGCTGGTCCCGAACAATTTCCAGGACATCGACGTGATCCTCAAGCGCCTATCTGCTCCGGCGCCCGACAAGAAGTAAGGGACAGGAGCCCGTCATGGTCAAGCTCATCAAGCGTTACTGGAACATCATCCGCCGGCCCAGCGTGCACTTCAGCCTGGGCTTTCTGACGGTGGGCGGGTTCATCGGCGGCATCCTGTTCTGGGGCGCGTTCAACACCGCCATGGAACTGACGAACACCGAGAAGTTCTGCACCGGCTGCCATGAAATGCGCGACAACGTGTACTCGGAGCTGAAGGGCACGATCCACTTCACCAATCGTTCCGGCGTGCGGGCGCTATGCTCGGACTGCCACGTTCCGCACAACTGGACCGACAAGATCGCCCGCAAGATGCAGGCGTCCAAGGAGGTCTGGGGCAAGATCTTCGGCACCATCGACACGCGCGAGAAGTTCGTCGACAAGCGGCTGGAACTGGCGCAGCACGAATGGGCGCGCTTCAAGGCGAACGACTCGCTGGAATGCCGCAACTGCCACAACTACGAATACATGGACTTCACCCGCCAGAGCGTGCGGGCGCAGAACATGCACTCGACCTATCTCGCGGACCGGTCCAAAACCTGCATCGACTGCCACAAGGGCATCGCCCACACGCTGCCGCACATTCCGCCTGGCCAGACCTCCGAAGCGACGCCGCCGGCCAGGGCGTCCAACGAGGTGGCCAATGCGGCCCGCTGACGCGCCGCTGCCGGTGCTGAGCGCGCGCGGACTGGTCAGCCGGCGCGGCGGCCCCGGCGCGCTGGATTTTGATCTGCACGCTGGGCAGCTATTGAACGTGCAAGGCGCCAACGGCAGCGGCAAGACCAGCCTCTTGCGCATGCTGGCCGGCCTGCTGCGTCCTTTGGACGGCGGCATCTTCGACCCGGCTGGCGACATCCGCCGTGATCCGTCGGCGCACTTTGCGCGCACGGCGTATCTGGGGCACGGCAACGGCCTGTCGGGCGACCTGACCGCGCTGGAAAACCTGCGGTGCAGCCTGCACGTGGCCGGCACGCCGCGGCGCGACGACGCGATCGCCGCCTGCCTTGACGACTGGCGCCTGGGCGCCTGCCTGCACACGCCCGCCGCGCGCCTGTCGCAGGGCCAGGGCCGCCGGCTGGCGCTGGCCGCCGTGGTGCTGGGCGCCAAGCCGCTGTGGCTGCTGGACGAGCCCGACGCGGGCCTGGACGCGGCCAGCCTGGAACACCTGGCGCAGGCGCTTCGCGCGCATCTGGCCGCGGGCGGCGCCGCTGTCGTCGCCTCGCACCGCGCGCCCGGCACGCCTGCCCATCACACACAAACCCTGAACATGGATGACTACGCGGATGCTGGCAACGCTGTCTCAGTTGGCATTGCGTGAAGTCCGGCTGGCCTGGCGTCGACCGGCGGACACGCTGGGCGCGACGCTGTTCTTCATCGTCACGGGTTCGCTGTTTCCGCTGGCGGTGGGTCCCGATCCCGTGCTGCTGCTGGCGATCGGGCCGGGGGTCTTGTGGGTTTGCGCCCTGCTTGGCATTTTGCTGAGCCTGCATCGTCCCTTCGCGCAGGACTACGACAACGGCGCGCTGGAGCAACTGCTGGTGTCGCCGCATCCGCTGCCGCTGCTGGTGGGCGTGAAGCTGGGCGCGCACTGGTTCAGCACCTGCGTGCCGCTGATTCTTGCCAGCCCGGTGCTGGCGCTGCAGTTTGGCCTGTCGCCGCACGCCATCGGCATCCTGGTGCTGTCCCTGCTGCTGGGCACGCCGACGCTGGCGTTGGTGGGCGGCCTGGGCGCGGCGCTGACGCTGGGCCTGCGCGGCGGCGCGCTGCTGCCGCTGGTGGTGCTGCCGCTGTACGTGCCGGTGCTGATCTTCGGCGCGGGCGCTGTGTCGGCCACGCATGCCGGCCTGGGCGCGGGGCCGCAGCTTTCGCTGCTGGGCGCCGGCCTGTGCCTGGCGATCCTGCTTTGCCCCTGGAGCGCGTCGGCGGCGCTGCGCGTGGCGCTGGACTGAGGTATCCATGCACAATCCCTCCACCTTCGACTCCCCTCGCGCCGCCCCCGCGCGATCCAGCTGGATGCGCTACGCGTCGCCGGCGCTGTTCTACCCGCTGGCCGGGCGCATGATTCCGTTTTTTGCCGTGGGCGCCGCGCTGCTGGCGGCGGCCGGGCTGTATACCGGGCTGGTGGTCGCGCCTGTCGACAGCCAGCAGGGCGAGGTCTATCGCATCCTGTTCATCCACGTGGCCGCGGCCTGGATGTCGATGTTCCTGTACCTGGTGATGGCGGGCTATGCCGCGCTGGGGCTCATCTTCAACACCCGCCTGTCGTTCATGATGATGCGCGCGCTGGCGCCCACTGGCGCGATCTTCACGTTCCTGACGCTGTGGACGGGCGCGCTGTGGGGCAAGCCGACGTGGGGCACGTGGTGGGTCTGGGACGCGCGGCTCACGTCCGAGCTGATTCTGCTGTTCCTGTACCTGGGCTTCATGGCGCTGCAGGCCGCCACCGACGACACGCAGCGCGCGGACCGGGGCGGCGCGATCCTGCTGCTGGCGGGCGTGGTCAATGTGCCGATCATCTATTTCTCGGTGCAATGGTGGAGCACGCTGCATCAGGGCGCGTCGATCAACCTGACAACCGCCCCGAGCATGGCGCGCATCATGGTGACCGCAATGCTGCTGATGGTGGCGGCGTTCTGGCTGTACAGCGCAGCGGTCGCGCTGGCGCGCGTGCGCGGGATCATTGCAGCGCGCGAGCCGGGCGCCATTCAGAAGAACGCCGGACAGATGGGCGGCGGACAGCCGGGCGCATCGGCAAGCAGCGCCCGGACGGAGGCGCCATGAGCTGGGACACCCTCTTTTCGCTACAAGGCCATGGGCCGTACATCCTGGGCGCCTACGGCGTCACGTTCGCGCTGATGGCGTGGGAAGTGCTGGCGCTGTGGCGGCGCGCGCGTCGAAGCGGACGGCGGCAGGAGGATGTTGGCACCCCCGCCCGTGACGCAGGAAGGACGCGCCGATGAGCCCGCGCAAACGCCGCGCGTTCGCCATCGTGGGCGGCCTTGCCCTGCTGGGCCTGGCCACCGCGCTGGTGCTCAACGCCCTGCAATCGAATCTGGTGTTCTTCTTCAGCCCAACGCAGGTCATCGCGCACGAGGCGCCCGCCAGCGGCAGCTATCGCGTCGGGGGCTTGGTCGAACAAGGCTCGCTGCAACGGGAGGCCGACGGCCTGACGCTGCGCTTTGCCGTGACCGACACCGCCCACGCCGTGCCCGTCACCTATCAGGGCTTGCTGCCGGACCTGTTCCGCGAGGGCAAGGGCGTGGTGGTGGCCGGCAAGATGGGCGCGGACGGCGTGTTCCGCGCCACCGAAGTGCTGGCCAAGCACGACGAAAACTACATGCCGCCCGAAGCCGCCGACGCGATCAAGAAGGCGGAGCAACGGGCTGCCTCCACCTTGCAGGCGGAGGCAAAATGATCCCGGAAATCGGCCTTTTCGCCCTCATCCTTGCGCTGCTGGTGGCGCTGGCGCAGGGCATCCTGCCGCTCATCGGCGCTGCCACCGGCTGGCAGGCGGGACTGCGCGTTGCGCGGCCTGCGGCCATCGGGCAGTTCGGCCTGACGACGCTCGCCTTCGCCTGCCTGGCGTGGGCCTTCGTGCACAACGACTTTTCGGTGCTGTACGTGGCCGCGAATTCCCACGCCGACCTGCCGGCCGGCTACCGCTTCGCGGCGGTCTGGGGCGGGCATGAAGGGTCGCTGCTGCTCTGGCAGCTCCTGCTGACGGCGTGGACGCTGGCCGTGGCGCTGTGCAGCAAGCGGCTGCCTTTGGCTTTCGTGGGCCGCGTGCTGGCGGTGATGGGCTGGATCAGCGTCGGCCTGCTGCTGTTCATGCTGTTCCTGTCCAATCCCTTTGAGCGCCTGATTCCGGCCGCGATGGCCGGCCGCGACCTGAATCCGCTGTTGCAGGACCCGGGCATGATCGTGCATCCGCCCATGCTGTATATGGGCTATGTCGGCTTTTCGGTGGCGTTCGCGTTTGCCATCGCGGCGCTGCTGTCGGGCGAGCTGGACGCGATGTGGGCGCGCTGGGTGCGGCCGTGGACGCTGGCCGCGTGGACGTTCCTGACCATCGGCATCCTGCTGGGCAGCGCATGGGCGTACTACGTGCTGGGCTGGGGCGGCTGGTGGTTCTGGGATCCGGTCGAGAACGCCTCCTTCATGCCGTGGCTGGCAGGCACCGCGCTGATTCATTCGCTGATCGTCACCGAGCGGCGCGGTGCCTTCCGCAGCTGGACGGTGCTGCTGGCCATCTGCACCTTTTCGCTCAGCATCCTGGGCACGTTCCTGGTCCGCTCGGGCGTGCTGACCTCCGTCCACGCCTTCGCCGTGGATCCCGGCCGCGGCTTGTACATCCTTGCCTTCATGACGGTGATCGTGGGCGGTTCGCTTGCCCTGTACGCCTGGCGGGCCCCCACGGTCGGGCTGGGCGGCGGCTTTTCGCTGCTGTCGCGCGAATCGCTGCTGCTGTCCAACAACGTCGTGCTGACGGTCGCGGCGGGCTCCGTGCTGCTGGGCACGTTGTATCCGGTCGTGTTGGACGTGCTGGAGTGGGGCAAGATCTCCATCGGCCCGCCCTACTTCGAAGCCGTGTTTGTACCGCTGATGACGCCTGCGATTTTCCTGATGGGCGTAGGGCCGGTCGCCCGCTGGAAGCAGGCAGAGCTTCCCGACCTGGGCAAGCGCCTGCGCGTGGCCTTTGCGGTCAGCGTGCTGACGGCGGTGCTTGTGCCGCTGGCGATGCCCGGCGCTTCGCGCTTTGGTTCCCCGATGATCGTGCTGGGCCTGTGGCTGGCCGCCTGGTCGGTCGCCAGCGCCGGCGCGCACGCGTGGCAACGCCTGACGGACGGCGATGGCGAGTTGCTGCGGCGGCTGACCCGCCAACCGCGCTCGTGGTACGGCATGCTGTTGGCGCACGCGGGCATTGGCGTCTTCATCGCGGGCGTCACGCTGGCCAACGGCTATGAGGTCAAACGCGAGCTTCGTGTCGACGTGGGCGCCACGCAGGAAGCCGGCGGCTACCAGTTCACGTTTGCCGGCATCGGCCCGGCCACCGGCCCCAACTACACCGCGCAGCGCGCCGTTTTCCAAGTGGTGCGCGATGGCAAGCCCGTGGTCACGCTGTATCCGGAAAAGCGCCACTACACCGTGCAGGACATGGCGCTCAGCCAGGCTGACATCGACAGCGGCTTCACCCGCGACCTGTTTGTGGCGCTGGGCGAACCCGTAGCCGATAACGCCTGGACCGTGCGCATCCAGGTCAAGCCCTTCATGACGTGGATCTGGACCGGCTGCATCCTGATGGCCCTGGGCGGGCTGCTGGCCGCGGGCGACGGACGTTACCGCCGCGCGCGCGAGGCGCAGGCGCGCAAGGACGCGCACGCCGCCCTACCCGAGACCGCGGGCGCGGCGCGGGAGGGCTATTGATGCTGCGCTATCTGCTGCCGCTTGCCGTATTCCTGGCCATGGCCGTGTTCCTGGCGAAGGGACTGTCGCGCGATCCGCGCGCAGTGCCGTCGGCCATGATCGACAAGCCCGCGCCCGCCATCGGCCTGCCGGATCTGCTGGAACCCGGCAAGACACTGGACGTGGAATCGCAGCGGGGCAAGGTCTGGCTGCTGAATGTGTGGGCGTCTTGGTGCGGGCCGTGCAAGGACGAGCTGCCCGTACTGCGCGAGGCCGCGCAGCGCCATGGCATCGCGCTGTATGGGCTGAACTACAAGGACAAACCCGACGAGGCGCGGCAGTGGCTGGCGCGCAACGGCAATCCCTACCTGGCGTCGGCAAGCGACGTCGACGGGCGCGTCGGCATCGAATACGGTGTGTATGGCGTGCCCGAGACGTTCGTGATCGACGGCGACGGCCGCATCCGGTACAAGCATTTGGGGCTGATCACGCCGGAGCTATGGCGTACCCGCTTGCAGCCGGTCATCGAGGCGCTGCAATGAGGGCCCGGCGTGTGCAACGCCGTCCGTTGCCGCCGTGGCATCGGCTGCCCCGAAAGCTGCTAACGGTCGCCATGCTGGCCGTCCTGGTGACCGGCCTGCTGGTCACATTCCTGACCCCGGCGACCCTTCGCGCAGCGCCGGCTCCCTCACCCGTGCTGTCACCCGAACAGGAACAGCGCGCCGACAAGCTCGCGCACGGCCTGCGCTGCCTCGTCTGCCAGAACCAGACCCTGGCCGAATCCAACGCGCCCCTCGCCCTGGACATGCGCAAGCTCATCCGCGGCCAACTTGCCGAAGGCAAGACCGACACGGAAATCATGCGCTTCTTCGAAGACCGCTACGGCGACTTCGTGCGCTACGACCCGCCCTTCAAGCCGATTACCTGGCTGCTGTGGGTGGGCCCCTTCGCGCTGCTGGCCGTGGGCTTCCTGGTGCTGGTGCGCACGCTGAAACGGCGCGCCGGCACGCGCGCACCGCTGACCGCGGACGAACGCGTCCGCGCCGCCCGCTTCCTGGATTCCGGCTCATGACCACGCTCTGGCTCATCGTCCTGGCCCTGCTGCTGGCCACCCTGCTTTGCCTCGTGCCGCCGCTGCTGCGCCGCACGCCGGCCGCGGAGACCGCGTCGGACGCCAGCGTGCGCGCCTTCTATCTGGCGCAGCGGGAGCAACTGCGGCGGGATCTGGCTAACGGCGCGCTCAGCCCGCATGCGCACGCCCGCGCCGACGAAGAGCTGCAACGCGATCTGCTGCAGGACCTGGCGATGCGCCGTGATCCCCGCGCACGGCTGGGCGGACAGCGCGCCGGCATTGCCGCGGCGTGCGTGCTGACGGTGGCCGTCCCGGTGGCCGCCGTGCTGTTGTACGGGCAGTTGGGCAATCCGCGCGCGGCGGCCACGATCGCCATGGCGCAAACGCCTGAACCCCATGCGCAGGAGGCGGACAACGACATGGCGCTGGCGATCAACGCGCTGGCCCAGCGCCTGCGCGCCTCGCCCGATGATGCCGATGGCTGGTACATGCTGGGCCGTTCCTACGAAACGCTGGGCCGCTACAACGACGCCATTGCCGCGTATCGGGAGGTGCTGCGGCTGGTGCCCGGCCAGCCTGTGGTGTTGGCCGATCTGGCCGACGCCCTGCTGTCGGCGCGGCAGGGCCAGCCCGACGAGGATTCCATCGCGGCCGTCGCGCAGGCGCTGCAGGCCGAGCCGGATCAGCCCAAGGCGTTGGCGTTGGCCGGCATGATGGCGCTGCGCCGCGGCGACGCCGCCGAGGCGCTGACGCACTGGGAACGGTTGCAAAGGCTGCTGCCGGCAGAGTCGGAGGCGGCACGGCAGATCCAGACGAATATCGCGCAGGCGCGCGCCATGGCGACGGGTGGGGCTGGGGGAGCGTCGGTGGCGGCTGCGTCGGGTAACTCGTCCGCATCGCCTGCGGTGGCGGGGTCGACGCCGGCTGCTTCCGCAACGCCCGCCGCTCCGGCCGCCACGCCCTCCGC
>Ga0209050_1002765_pt1 | contig 14097 bp, 16 predicted proteins | sample Araplavi_mTSA_r2_FD_184276 | JGI IMG/M metagenome (GOLD analysis project Ga0209050, IMG submission 184276) | Arabidopsis root microbial communities from North Carolina, USA - plate scrape MF_Cvi_mTSA_r2 (SPAdes) (version 2) | ecosystem: Host-associated > Plants > Roots > Endosphere | place: USA... | reverse complement strand
AACGGATAGACGTAGTCGCCCACCGCCTCCAGACCACGCCTCACACCAGCGCCGACAAGAGGGATTGCGCCGCCGACACCAGCGCCAATAGCCGCGCTATTGATGACATCAGAAGCGTCACCGCCTCGGACCGCCGTATCTGCGCCGGAAATAGCACCACTCGACAACGCAGACATACCCGCACGCGTGGCGAGATTTGGGCCAGTCATCCCGAGCGCGCGGGCGCCAAGCCCTGTGCTGCCTAGCGCTGCCATTGACGCGACGTTGCCGGCGACACCGCCAGCCATTCGAGAATAAGGGTTTTGCTCCTGCGCAGCCTGCACGGTTCGTTGCGCCTGCTCAAGGTTCTGTCCGTAGTCAGAACCATTGATCATCGACGTAAGGCCAGCGGCCCCACGCTCTGCGAGACCAAGGAGAGCGGGACCAACGATCGGCGTATCACCGATATAGCCGGTCATGGCAGCGCCTAGCTTTCCGCTTGCGCCGCTCTGCCGCTCCTTCTCCAACTCAAGCAAGCCCTCCTCATAGGAGAGGTGGCGTCCTTGGGGCTGAGAGGTCTGCCCCTGAGTGGCCGCAAAGCGCTTCTGCAAGGCGCCCTTGATGGCGTCGTTGCTCGTTCCATCAGGGAACTCAGCAATCGAACCGTCTGGCAATTCGACTTCAATCATTCGAGTTCACCTGTTTGCGGGTTGTATTTCAGACGTTGCTTCTGCCCAGACGAGACATCACCGCGACCACGCATAGCCGTATCGCGGGTGGCGCCAAGTTCGCGCACAAGGTTGTCAAGCTTTGTCGCGGCTGAGTCTGCGGTGTCACGCCATGTCGGAAGGTATCGTTCGGCGTATTGCCTAGCTTCCGTTTCGTTCATGCCCGCTCCGGTCAGGAGGCGCATGAGGGCGTCCGTGCCAGACTGAAGCTGACGATAAACCTCGCCCTGCTCCCCGATGCCATTCTGAGCGCGATTGACGTCGATCAGACCGGTAACTTCGCCGGCTTTGATGCGCTCCTTCAGCTTCGGCGCTTGCTCAAGGAAATCACCGGAAAGACCGACGCGCGCGGCCAGTTCTCCAGGGATCTGCGTTGCAGGACCGCCAGGGATGGGCTCTACGCCCATCTCTCGCTGGTTCGGGTCTTTCCACCGGAAGCCAGATGGAAGCTTTTCGCCAGTGTCGATGTTGACCTGCTGACGGCCGGCTTCTTTCATCTTGATGGCCCATTCCATCCGCGTGCCCTTGAAGCCTTCGGCAACGTCTTGCCTATAGGCGCGTTCATCCGCAGAAAGGCCATGATCCGGGTCTTGGAGATTCTGGACTTCAAGCTGAGCCTTCTGAAGCTGGAGAGCCCGCATCGGGTCATTGCCTTCGGCAAGCGTCTTCAGGTACTCATTGAGCGCCTGGGGAGAAGCGGCAAGCATCTTGGCCTGCTGTTCATCCATGCCTTTGCTCTGGAGCCATTTCACCGTATCGTTGACGTTCTTGCGCGTGCCCTGATTGGCTGAAACCAGCTTGGCGCCATAGGCAATGCTCTCCTGCGGAGTGCCGCCCATAGCCATACCGGTGAAGAAGTCATTCAACGCCGCACGTCGATCATCATTGAAGAACGGTTGGCGTGCCTGCGGCTGCTGAGCAGGTTGCGAAACAGAGGCAGTCTGTATCGGGTCAGCGCGCACGACATCAGCCTCGCGCAAGCCTGCCCATGGATCGATGCCAGCTTCGCCCTGCGCCATCTGTGGAGCGCCAGCGCCCGCCTGTCCTGCTGCCGAAGCCTGGAATGGCTGCACGAGCCTATTGGGTGTAAACCCTTGAGATGGCGCGCTCTGGACAGGCTGGAGCAGTCGGTTCAGAGCGCCGGGGCCGAACAGATCCATGATGTTGAAGGCCATGATTATCTACCCTTCGTCGCCATTGAACCGACGCCGCCGATCGCGCTAAGCGGGTTGAAGCCCTGCCTTTGCGTCTGCGTGTTCGTGCCATAGTTGCCAGCAGCACCAGCCGCAGCAGCCTGAAGGAGGCCAAGTCGGTTCCAGTCCCGCATGTCTTGCGACTGCCATTTGGTGAAGTCTGCTGTAAGTTGCTGTTGTTTCGCAGCGTCTTCCAACTGGCCTGCGTCGATAACTGCTTGCTGTCCTGCCATCTGGTTCTGGAAGAGAGCATTTCTCGATGCATCGATCTGCTGCGTGGCCGCAAGTTGGTTAGCCTGGGCTCGGTTGTAATCACTCTCCAGACCGGAAAGCAGCATGTTCTGCGTGTTCTTGGCGAGCGCGTTCGTATTGGCGCCTGAACCATACCGGCCAGAACCGGAAAACTGGCTCTGAATCATCGCATTGCTGTCTGAAATCTCGTTCGCCAGCCGATCGCGATAATAAGGGTTGCCCTCTTGCAGGTATTTGCCAGACGCATAATCGGTCAGGTAGTTCTGGGCGGATGATGTCTGCGGTAGCGTACCAGCAACGCCTTGGACACCGCTGATGCCTTGCTTCGTCGTATCTCCAAGGCCCGCAACCGTCTGGCCCTGATATACATTCCCGCCAGCCCCGGAATTGTAGATGTTCTGGGCTTCCGAGGCGGATTGCTTGAACAGCGGCGCTGCCCAGGCCGGGGGTTTGTTCTCGGTTGTAGACTTTGAACTTGTGCTCATGCTGGCCGATCTTTCCTGTAAACGATGCGCTCGACGGAATACCCGAGCTTTGACAGCGGTCTTTTCCAGCCTTCACGGCCGACCGGAAGAACACAGTCTGAACCTTGTTCCCAGGCCCAACGCTCGATTGTCTCGATATGCGGGCAGAGTTCGACGCCATCGATCCCACCACAGGCGACAATGCGCGCTGCCTTATGCCCGGTGGCTTGGACAATCTTGATGTCCGTCAGCACGATCCCCTTGAAATCGTCACCATCGAGCATCAGCCACATCTGCACGGCGCCCGACATGACATCAGAGGCCATGCTTTCGAGCGTAGCGTCATCGGGGAAGCGGGCGATGATCTTGCGCATCGAGGCCGTAATCTGCGGCCCATAGGCCAGAACGCGCTCAGCCGGCCAATCTGTTGTCAGGTGAAGCTCTGCCGTCATCGCTCGCCAGCCGGGTTAAGGTTGACATCGATCCCCTTGATATGATGCCAGGTCTCGCCGGCAGGAATTCGCATCTTGAAGCGGTGGAACCGCGCCCGCGAGCGTTTGCGAATGCGCCCTGTATTGTAAGACGGCGACTGCTCAGGCAGCCACGTTACCGGCTCTGTCTGCGTTCTGCGGAAACGAATGCCTACCGAGATAAAAACCTGATCCGTGTCGACAATCGCCGCGGTGTTGTTCGTCCTCATGATCTGGCCGCTCGTCTCACCCACTTCAGGGGTAGTCACGGTGGCCTCAAGCGGATCACCGGAGAACGCCCCAAGCTTATAATCTGTATCGAAGCCAGCGAGGAATGGTGCGCCACCCTGCCAAGCCTTGCTATCAAGCGAAAAAGGCAGAGCATCGATGCTTGAGCTAACCGCGTCCAGGCCCTCAAGGGTGTATCCTGCGGTCACCATGGGAAGGATAAACAGCGCGTTAATCTCGATCGGCGTCCAGCGGCCAATGTTCCAGTCATAGACCAGCATTTGGTCGTAAACGCCTGATCCTGTGTAATCAATCGCCCAGTAAACTCGGGAGAAGAACGGGTCGACAGCGCCATAAATCTTCGAAATGGCAGACACGTTCAGGCGCCGGAATACCGTCCTGTCTAGCTTCTCGAAGCCAATAGGTGTAATCCCGCCATCAGGCGAGATCTGGAAGAACCCGCCTTCATCAGCATAAAAGGCAAACGCCCCGCGGGTGGCGATAGAATAGGGTGACTTGGCGCCGCGCTTGTCGTGGATCTTCTGGAAGGTGAAGACTTCAACCGAGCCTGGGACGAACGTTGCCCTCTGAATGGAGCTTGCAAGGAAGATGATCGGGTTCGTCGCTTCAGAAGACCCCTGCACCTCGCCGCCGTCTGGAAAATCCTGATAATCGCTGTTGTTCGTGCCGGGGGTCCAGAACTCGCAATCATTCAGCCCTGACCACTGCGCCCGGTTCGGGTTGCTCGTCAATTTCATGAGCGCGACGAAATCGCCCCAGATACGCACGATGCCAGCGCGCGGCGGGCTTCCGCCAAGATCACGGAAGACGGTATCAACCCCGACCTGCAAAACCTGCGGGTCATCGTTCTGGTTCACCGCAATGATGAAGTTGCCGAAGGCCGCGAAGGACCACGGCGCCTCTTCCGAGGCCGCGTAGGTCGTCAAAGCCTGAGACACGTCATCCCAGGCAAGGGTCGTGTTGTTAAGCTTCCAGAGCTTCGTCGCCGATCCTGCAAAGAAACTGATATCTCCGCTCAGATGCCTTACAGAGATGCCGCCAAGGGGCTTTTCACCGAGCGCACTGGTCAGCGCCGCGAATGCAGGGGCCGGGATATAGGAGCCATCTGCGCACAGAACGTTCAGGATCTCATCCGTGAAGCTCGTGTTCAGATCGGCTACATCTGGGCGGTATTCTGCGATTTCGATCAGCATTTAGAAGCACGTCACGGTGATGAAGCCGCGGCCATTACGGCGGGATGTCTCTTCCTTGAGCGCATCGTGCTGGTCGGTGTAGTCGTTCAGCGCTTCCGCAGCCAAAGCGGCATCCTTGATGATGTCTTTGTACAGAATGTACTTTGCCCGAGCCTTCACCATATCGAATGCCTCAGTCGTCCAGACGTTGGACTCGCTGGCATTCGAGATGGTTGCCAGGCGATAGGGCCCGAGCTGGAGGCGGATGGTGTAAACCGTAGCATCTGGGATCGGGTAAATTCGAACGCGCTGCCCGAAATAGGTGTAGGCGTAAGGCTCTCCGCTCGAAGCCGAATTGTCCGACAGAAGCTCGATGCTTTCCGGCGTCTCGCGGTTAAGGCAGGTGCGCTCACCATCGGAGCGCTCGCAATATGCCTCAACAATGCGGACAAGCGTCGGAATGTTGCTGTTATCCGCCGCGCCGTACCATTCCTGACCGGCAACCGTGGTAAAGGTCACGTCGCGCGTCTCGTTGAAGTAGTAGACATCGCGCTCGCAATAGCGAATTGCCTGAAAGATAGCGGTCTGGATCTGGCCGGCGTATTCACCTGTGGTGTCATCGATCTCATCAGCGATCTGGAGCGCCATATCTGAGAACGTGGACGCAGCAGGCCCAATAACCGGGGGGATTGTGTCGATAGGACCGCCAGTCTCAACAGTAATCGGCATTATGCGGACTCCGGTGCATGAAAATTCGCCCACGCTTCGACTTGGACGGGAGAAGAGAACTTCTCGTATACCCAGCCCTTGGAAGTGCGGACGCGAACTGTGGTGATGCCTTTAGCCTCTGCGATGGATTCAGTCGACAGGAAGCCGAGATCATTCAGCTTTTGAACGATCGCCATCACAAGACCTCACGTGGAAGTGTACACCCTTGCCAACGTGCTTCCCGCACTTCGGGCAGGTGCCTTTGTCAGCCTCTTGCGGCTCTTTCACCGCTGGCTTCGGATCACTGAAGTCGACAAGCGACCAATCGGTGTCGAGATAAGTCATGCGAAGTCCTCACAATGGAGGAAGGGCGACCCGAAAGCCGCCCCTCTTGGTGTGTTACGGATTGCGGTTCGCGATGATGTAACCGACGTAGACATAGCCGGCGCCTGCGGAAGGCGTTGCACCTGCCGAAAGCGTTGCGGTTACATCGGTGTCAGCCGACATGTAGAGATCATCGGAAGTCGCAAGCTCATCAGCCGCCTTGAGACCCGCAGAGGTGAGTACAAGCGCGGTTGCGAAGCCGTCAGGGTCACCAGAAGTGCCCATATCGATCGTCTGGGGTGTGCCGCCTGCAAACGGGGTCGTGATGACCGCGCCTGCATCGACAACCAGAGCGCCCTTCGGCAGCTTGCCAATCGTGTACGACAGGGTCGTGTAGACGATCGGCTTCGTGACGTAGTGCACCAGGTCATGGTGGAATTTACGGGCAGTCGTGCCCAGAGTACCAGTTGCCATGTTCCAGCCTCCTTACGCCGGAGCCGCGTACGTCGAAACAACGATGCAACCGAAGTCTTCATTGTTGTTCGTGAAGCGGGTCTTCTTCATGCCAAGGACGGACTGAACCGAGACGCCCAGCTCGCGCTGGTAGTCGAACAGCTCTTCAACCGTCTTGTACTTGTCAGGGGCGGTCTTCATGCCGAAGGCTGCAACGCCGGCCTGAGCGCCGAGGAGAACAGCACGGCGAACCGTGGTGATCTGGGCACCAGTCGAGGAGTTGACACCAGGCATGACGTGTTCTGCTTCGCGCAGGATCACGTTGTTGTACTCGCCGAGCGACCCGTCGTAGATCGGGTTGTTCTGCTTGGCGCCCTGGTAGATCGCCTTGGTGATGTCGAGCCATTGGCCGGTCGAGGTGTTGGTGCGAAGCGACGTGACCTGCGTGGGGTGCAGATACATCACGTACTTCTTCTCGCCGTTGACGCTGACCGGACGGATCTTCGGGTTGGCAAGCTTGGCGCGCTCAACCGCCTTGTCGATGAGATCAAGGGTGAAGATGTTGGAAGAGATCAGGGCTTCGTCGCTTGCCGCCGCAGCCGCGCGGATAATGCGGTTGGTAGACGGGGCAAGGACCGTGTTGAACAGGTAGTGCTTGGCCGACAGAGTGACCGTGATGCCCTCGAAGGCAACGGTCGGCGCCGTATAGCCGCAAACCTGTAGGAAGAAGGCCATTGAGAGGCGATCGGCGTACCAATCGGTCAGGCCTTCGTTAGCTTCCTGGCGAAGCGAGAACGGAACGCGCTGGGCGTCGATCGTCTGCTCGTTCTTCACGCGAACGGCGTGCGCCAGTTCGTTGATGAAGATGGCATCGGAGAAGGTCGAGAGAGCTTCTTCGTTACCTTCCAGGGTTTCGCCCTCGGAAACACCCTCGCCGGTAAGCTGGGTGCGAAGACCGAAGGTGACTTTGTCGCCTGCGCCCTTCTGGGTTTCGTCTTTGAGCTGAATGATGCTGTTGGAAGAAGTCCCGATGAGAGGTGCAATGGCGGTAGCCTTCGACACCTCGACCGCGAGTTTCTTCGACCACAGCTTCACCGCCAGGGCGTCGTTGACGCCATAGGTAGTGGTAGACATGTTCGATTTTCCTTTGAAACGTTGGGTTTTTGGTGCTGCACTTGACGCCGTGAGCTGGCGAAGAAGGCTAACCGGCCATCGCGGGGCTGAGTTGACGCATCAGCGGGCGAAAGGGGCATAGAGCCGCCCCTGTGGCTTCATTCACTGAGCGTTTAACCGCCCATCATCTTCTGAAAACGGCTAGCGTTCTCAGGAACCTTCATCCAAGCCTCGAATTCCTTCGTGGGCATGGACGCGATTGCTTCTGCTGACAGCGGATCGCCGGCGTTCTTGCCGGGAGACGCGGCCAGCGTGCGAGATGCGTTCTGTGCTGCATCGATCTGCGAGATCTTGCCCGCGAGATCCGCCGCAGCGGGGTCTGCTGTTGGAGCCTTGGCACCGTTGAAGCCATAGGCCTTCGCGAGTTCATGGACCGCCATGGCCGGGTCAATGCCCTTCTGCCTGGCGGCGCCGACGATCGACTTCAGCTCCATGTTGATCTGGTTCAGAACACCCTGATCGCTGGCGAAGCTTGGATCGACGAGCGCCAGAGCCTTCAATTGTGCAGTGCGGGTATCCGAGAGGAACTTTACCGCATCGCCGAAATCCGTGTTGGTGGCCGCGTAGGCCTGCGCAGACTGGCTCCAGTGCCCCCATAGTTCATTGTCAGCAGCGGCAGCAGTGCGGGCCTCTTCATCGGCCTTTTCCCGATCGCTGAGCTTGTTTTCCAGAGCCTTGAGGCGGTCAGCCTGCCATTTGGAATGCGCGAAAATGTCAACTTCCGGATCAGGCGGGGTCTCTGTCAGCCTATCCTTCTGAGCGTCCGGAACCGGGTTAAAGGCTAGGAGTGTTTGCCAGCGGTCGTTTAGAATGGCCTGCTGCTGCCTGATCTGCTCAAGCTCGGCCTTGGTCTTCTTGTGCTCCTCGCGCTCTGCGTGGAGTGCCTGGTGCGGGACAAATCGGCCCTTGTCGTCTCGCTCTGGCGGCGCTACTGGGTCTACAACCGCGGCAGATGGATCAGCAGGATCGGCAGTATCAGCGATTGGCGCCAAATCGGCTACTGGCGCTGGATCTGCGGTGATTTCCGTCTCACCACCCGACGAAAAGTATGCTTCCTCGGCCGCAGAGAGGCCGCTGGTGCTCTGGTCAGTCATCTTTCACCTTATTGCCCGTAACGTGGGCGAACGAAGCGTGATGCGTTCACGCGGACGAAACCAGCCGGGATGACTGGTGTCAGTTTGCGGACGACGTGCGCCGCGAGTCTGCGTTCTGCTGCCGGATGGCGTTTTCACGTTCCTGATCGGCAATGCGGAGAAGGTCAGCCTGAAGCTTGGCAGCATTTGTCGCCTGATCGATGTCGGCTTCCTGCTGCTTGATCATGAGGTCGATGCCCTTCATCTGGACATCCATCTCATTGCTCTGCTGCTTAGCCTGTAGATCGGCCTGCTTGCCGGCCATATCCATCTGAAACTTCTGCTGTTCCTGCTGCGTCTTGATCTCTTCGGGCGACGGCGGCTTAGGCTGCTGTGCAGCTTCCTGCGCTTTCCGCTTGATCTTGTCTACAAACGAGGCCGGCAGAGGCGTATATGGCAGGATTTCCAGCATCATATCTGGCGTGATCATGTCCTTGAGCATCGGCAGCATGGCCTGAAGGATGCCCCAGACCTTTTCCTTCTCGTTCGGCGAGGTCGGAGCGTCATCAACAATGATATCGTATTGGGAAGAAGCCGAGTTCTCGCGCGTGAGAGGAACGTATTCCTTGCGGTTGTCGCCAACGATGCGGATCAGACGGCCATCGCTCAGATAATTCTGGATCAGGAACAACATCGTCTTGCCCTGGCGCTTACGATAGCGCCGAAGGCTGTTGAACAGCGATGCGAGCAGGTTCAGAGACGATTGACGGCGCTGGTATTCAAGCACGCCAGCCTGATCGACCTCACGTGTGCCGACGAACTCGGGCGAAAGGCCGGTGACCTGGCTGATTGCTTCCTTGCTCTCCTGAAAGAGCGTGAAGAATCCTGCCGGGAACTGAGCTGCCGGCTTCGGAATGACGCGCGGGTTCTGCCCGGACAAGGCCCCAGACTTCACATAGGTGATAGCGTCGGACTTGGCCCAGCTTTCTTCCGCCTGCCGGTCATCATCAAACGCGCCGCGCTCTGCCATGATGCCGCCCTTGGCCTGGCTGTTGAGCAGATACATGACCTGGGAGAAGTACTTGTTCGACCAGCGCTGCGGGTCTTTGGTCGTCATCACGACGCCGTAGAACAGGCCCTTGATCTTGTGACGATAGCCGGTGATGCACTCCCAACCAAACATTCCGGGCGGGACGAGTGGCTGATCAGGCTCGGCAAGAACCTCTGCGCCGATGAATGCGCGCTTCACCACCTTCTTGTACTGGCGGACGGCCGGGAAATGAGGCATGCGCGATTTGATCAGCTTGACCTGCTCTTCGCTGTATTCCCGCATTTCACCTGTCGGTGAGCCCGTTGTCTGATCGATCGATGGGCCGCGCCAGTAAGGCACACGCTCAAACCAGCGGCATTCGACGAGTGTGCACATCTTGCGGCTATAGCCCTGCGCATACTCGTTCTGCGTGCCGGTGTACTTGTCCGCCTCGTCCTGATCGTGAGGCTCGGTCTGGTCGTTGGTAAGCGTCGTCGCCCATCCGGCATGGAGAAGCTCAGGCGCTACGCCGGGGAACATCTCCTTCACGATCGAATAGGGCTTCTCGTCCACGTACCAGAGCCGCTGGGCGTCTTCTAGGTTCGGCTTGACCGCAGCGCAGTCCCAAGCCATCCGCAGCGGGTCCATGCGCGTGACCTTCGGAGTGCCGTCAGGCTCTTCCTCGAAGTCAAGGCGCGTGTCGGTCCAGCCCATGCCGCAAATAACAGCATCTTCGAAGGCGTCGGACTCCTCATCCTCGGCGCCGGTCTGGTCACGGAACCATTCTCCGGCGGATGTCAGGATCTCGTTTGCCTGAGCATCACCAACCTCGCGCGGCACATACTGCACTTCGCGGCGGTTGTTGATTTCTGAGCCGACAACAGCGTTGACCAGCGGCGCAATGCGATTGAACACCATTGCGGGGCGGTTCTGCTCACGAAGGACATTCATGTCCGCTTCCGACCACTGGTCATTGGAATAGAACTGATAGTCCTCACGAGCGCCCTTGCGCCACTCGGCAACCTTCTTGATGTCCTCGGCGTACCAGCCTTTAAGCTTCTTGGTCAGGTCAGAACGCCGAAGGCGCGACTGTGCATCGCCGGCATCGCTGCTGGCGCTATCAGTTTCGTATTCGGCCATTGTTTACCCTGCCATCCAGGAGGATGAGCCGCTGCTTGACCCGCGGTATCTCCCTTTCGGGACCGGAGGCGTTTCAGCGTAGCGCTTCATCATCAGTGCATATCGAGACGCGGACAGAACGTCGTCGCGCTCTTTGACAATCTTGCCGTCTACGCGGTGGTAGAGGCGGAATTCTTCAAGCCAGTAATTGCAGTTGCGGAACACCTTCCAGCGCCCCGTCTGCATTCTAAGCAGCATGTCCGAGACGCCAGCCTCAACACCATTCGAGCCATCATCGAACGTTGCCCGCTCATGAAGCAGGTTCAGTTCAAGCTCTCGATACTGGACTGCCAGTTGCTCTCCGCTCGTCTTGTCGTGCTGCAAGCCATCATGCGGCCAAGACCAAGGCAACCACTTGCCCCAAGGCTTCAGAGCCGCCGTGTGAATAATCGGCGTTGCCTCGCGCTGGCGATAATCGCGCGTGACATAGATGATGTCCTCGTCGCGATCCCATGCGAGCTGTGCAGCGCCGGTAGGATGGTCCCAACCGAAGTCCAAGCCACCGATCTGGGCCCAATGTCTGGGGATCTCGATCGGATCGATTACGATGTTCTCTTCCAGGACAGGGAAGATGCGGCCCGAGCCAAGCGAAGGAACACCCTTCGTTCTCGCCTCTCGCTCATGAGCCGGATAGCTCGCGATGATCTTGGCCCGCTGCTCTGGCGTGTAGTGCTCGGCGTCCTCGATCGTCATCATAATGACGGTGCGGTCTTCCGAATGCTCCAGAATGTACCGAGCGACGACCGAACTCATGCCCTTCAGCGGTGTGAATGTCACCGCGATAGAGCCCTGAGTGGCGTTGGTACGCGTTATCCCTTCGAAATATACGTCTTCTGGCGGCTCTTCATCGAACCAGACGTAATGAACCGTGTTTGCCTGCCACTTACCGCGACCCTGCTCATATGCCTTGAAGAGCAGGATTGAGACACCGCCCGATGAATGCCGAACCGTGACGCTATCAAGCGCACCAGAGACGCCAGAACGGCGCGTGGTTTCGATAATCGCGGCCTTCGGTAGATACCCAGTGCCCCAGTCCTCTTCGTTCATCGGGGGCCCGACCATGAGGCGCTGAATGCCATCTCTGGTCAGTTCATACGATTCCGAGCCAGCCAGCATGATGATCGGATGATCAAACCGCTTGCCTTCCCACCAATCGGGATAATCGCCCGTCAGGTGCATCGCCGCTTCCGCAGCGCCGGCCAGCGTCTTGCCGAGCTGGTTGCCCGCCATGAAAAGCCGCTCACGATACGCAGCCCCGGCCTTGTGAAACTCGACCTGCTTCGAATAAGGCTTGTACCTACTCAGCAGGTTTTGTCTCGTCCTCCTCTCCTTCTCCTCCAGAAGCTGCAACAGCTCCCGCTTTTCCGAGGAGTTGAGCGAGGCGAGCGTTGAGGGCGTCATCTGTGAGAGTGTCGATGCTGCCTGAATGGTTGAGGTCAAGCCGGTCACCGTATTTCTTGGGCTTCAGCTTCGACGCCATCCACTTCCTGGCATCAATGCGAAGCTGCGAGCGTCTGATTGCCTCGCCGTTCTCAACCCAGCGAGTTTCTTCGCCGAAGTTGCGCTGCATCCAATCGTTTCGGCCGTCGTCGGCGATCGAGAGAATGTCGTCGAAAAGAGCGTCAGCCTGGGCATCGCGCGCGTGCGCGTATTTCTCCGTAAAGTCTGGCTTCTCACTCAGCCACTTGAAGACCGTGGACTGCGAAGGCATCTCATCATCTTCGCAAATCGCCTTGAGGCTTTCCCCGTTGGCGATACGCTCGCAGATGACGGCAACAAGCTCTTCTGAGAAGAGAGCGGGCCTTCCCATCTTCTTCTTTTCGGCCATCTTGATTTCCTGTAGTTACGGAATACAATTCCCGTAGTTACGAGAAAGGATTGCCAATGTCCCTATTCCATCAGATCCGCAGAGCAGACGAAATGGACCGCCTGCAAAGACAGCAAGAGCGCGCCTTCAACTCCATGAAGGCAGCCGATAAAGGCGCGAAAGCCTTGCAAGCCGCTACTGGCAGAGGCCGCAAGCCTGACCCGAATGCTAAGAAGCTCCTGACGCTGCGCCTTGACCCTGATGTTATCGAGCATTTCAAGGCTACCGGCGAAGGCTGGCAAACTCGAATGAACGATGCGCTTCGCAAAGCTGCGGGCCTTTAACGCATGAACCCCGCCATCGGGGTATCCGGGGACGGGGCTGTGAATGTCTGGACGCGAGGGGAGTGGTTACGCCCTTTGCTGGCCATCACCGGGGTTATTCTAACGCGTTCCCGACGCTTGGGAGCCAGTATTGCCTACGTCCAGATTAGTAACCGGCCTGGGTGCGCCGAAGCTTGGCCGGTATTGTTATGCTCGGGAAGGCCCTGGGAGGTAATCTCACCCTCTCCCATGCAGAGCGTCATTTACGCTTGGCTCAGTGAGACGTTTGCCAAGATATAGACGTTGCGCCTTCCCGATCTCTGAGGCGTTGCCTCGAATTGTCTGGGGCCGGTATTCGTCTGCGCTCGAAGCGCTGGCTACTGACCGGTTTCGCATCCCCTCTGGCATCTAGGCGTCTCCACCGCTGTGCGGCACTTCCACTCTGCCAGTACGCTCCGAGAATCTAAGGCCGCGCACTGTCGGAAGCGCGTAACGCGGAATCTCTGTTGCCTACTATGCGGCGAATGGCTTTGGAATGGAGAAAAGTGCAAATTCAGGCGACAAAACCGAATTTACAACATGGGGACGAAATTAAGCTGCTTCGCGTTTCCGGTCAAGCCCTTGATAGTGCCTGTTCAACGCATTTCCCACAAGTCTTAGATCGCCGATCATGTGAGAAAAGTCCAAGTTCTTGATCACGATGAAATCGACGGCTGCCCAGAGGTTGTTGCCCCTGTTCTCGTTCTGCGCGTTCTGGATGGCTGTGCGGGCTGCATCGTATCGACGCTTACAACGCTGCCTGGATTCCGTGTCCTCGTCCTCGTCGATCGAGCTACGGCCACCAGCGCCGGCAACAGCGAGGCTGTCAGGAGCCATGATCGAGCGCATGTAACTTTCACGGTCCATGGAGAAGCGTACAAGCGCGTCGTACTGATCTGTCGATATTCCGCCCCCCTGCTGGCCGAGAAGAGACAGGCGCCCCATAAAGGTCGCGGCTTGCGGAGTGCTGGCAACGTCTGGGTCAATGCCGAAAATCTTCATGCGCGCCTCTCTTGCTACCTTGTCAGCGGGTTCGGAAGGCTCCTTGGAGCGGGATATCCTGCCGGTGTCTGTGCGGCCTACGCCTTGCTTGATTGGCCGGCCACGTTGTGCGTTGCGCTTGGAGCGGAGGCGTTCGGCTTGCGATACCATCATTCACCTGCTTTGATGTTGGCTCTATGGGCGAGAGCAAGGGCCATAACGGCCAAGTAGAATTCGACGCTCATCCGAATGGCGCCGCTTGTGACCCATGTGATCAGGGCAACGACGCCAGCGGCTACGATGACATCGACGGCCGTTCGCACCCAGGCCCGGTTCTCTGGGCTCATTGTGCTTCCTCCTTGAGGGCCGCTTGGATCATGGCGCGCCACGTCTCAGATGGCGCGATATCCTCCACCGAATACCCGGAGCCACTTTCGTAATTCCAGAAATCAATGTTTTCATTGATCTTCTCATAGCCAGCCGCGACCATCATTTTCGAT
>Ga0209050_1002764_pt1 | contig 14109 bp, 12 predicted proteins | sample Araplavi_mTSA_r2_FD_184276 | JGI IMG/M metagenome (GOLD analysis project Ga0209050, IMG submission 184276) | Arabidopsis root microbial communities from North Carolina, USA - plate scrape MF_Cvi_mTSA_r2 (SPAdes) (version 2) | ecosystem: Host-associated > Plants > Roots > Endosphere | place: USA... | reverse complement strand
CCACGAAGTATCGCGTGGTGCATCAATGGTCGCCGGACGAGGGTCCGGTGCGCGCGATGGGCGAACGCTTCCTCGCGCTCACCGGGTGGACGTTCGAGGACGTCTACTGACGAAGTCGACGGGATTCGCACGCCAATTTCTGGCGGCGCGATGACGTGTTCGAATCGAATCGGCCGTCATCTCATGCGTAACGCACATCGCTGATCAAGATATCCAAGGAGGGGGATGGCATGACGCTTTCACCGGGTTTCGACGCTCTGCTGCGCATCGCCGGCGCGCTCGCATACATCTTTGGCGGGACAGCGCTGTTCGCTTCGCTGGTTCCGGGCGTGCATCCGACCGTCTACGTCGTAGTCGGGTTCACGCTGATGTTCTCGTCGGTGTTGCTGTTCAACCGCGATCCTTGGGCGCGAATCCGCGGGCTTTCGCTGCGCGACCACCTGGCCGAACTCGAACGCAAGGGGAGGGTTGAACGCGAGACGATCCGCTCCGCGCGCACGATCCACTTCGAGGACTCGCGAACAGGTTGCGCCGCGTATCTGGTCGAATGCGCCGACCAGCGCGTGCTGTGCCTGTATGGACAGTACTTCGGCGAGTGGAGGCCGATCGTCGACGAGGAAGACGAGGAGGACCGCCCCCGCGCGTTTCCGACGACGGAATTCGACCTGGTCAGGCGTTTGCCGCGAAGGGAAGTAATGGACCTCACCTTGCGCGGCAGGGTCTACGAGCCCGATATCGTGGACCCGGACCCGAAGCTTCTGACCCGCCTTCAACTTCGACTGGAAGACGGGGCGTACATGGAAGGCGTGCACTACGACGCGCTGCTGCGCCAACTGATGGAAGTGACGGTTGGCACGAAGCCGCCCCGGTAGGCGCCAGGCCTTTCAGGTGGTTAGTCCGCGGTGATCAGATCCACCCAGCTGATCCAGTCGTCCGTGCGCGTATGGAACGGCTCGACCAGCGTGCGGGCGCTGTCCACCGGCAGGCCGTTCTCGAAGCCGGCATCGGCCAGGCGCTGCTCGAGTTCGGCGGCGATCCGCTGGAACGCCTCCTTCAATGCCGCGCGATTCGGATGCGTGACGATCATCGCGCGCAGCAGGCATTCCATCGCCAGTATCTGCGCCGAATGCAGCACGACGGCGCTCTCGAGTGCGGAAACCTGTTTCTTCACGAAAACTCCTCGGTCGTCACGCCGAACGTAGCCTCACGCGTGTGAATGCTCCGCGAGAAGGGCAATGGAGATGCGTTGCGCACGCAAGAGGCCGTCGCTCGCGGTTGCTCACCACCGCATGACGCGCGTGCCGCAACGATGTGCCGCTTCGACACGCGACACGCGCCATGCCTGCACTGCTCACGCCCGATTCCCGCTACATCGTCGTGCGAGGCCGCCTGTGGCGCGCCGCGAATCCCGGACTCGCGCCCGGCGAACGCGATGCGCTCACGCGTCGGCTGATGAACGCGCGCCGCGAAGTCGCTGCTGCACGCCGCGTTGGCGACGATGAACGCCTCGCGCGGGCGCGCGGCGAAGTGGATGCGTCGAAGGTCGCGCTCGGTGAGCGCGGCGCGGTGTGGTGGACCGACGGCGCGCCGGATCTCAATCGCAAACTGGTGAAGAACACGCCGTACGCGCCTTGGTTCGAAACCGCCGGCGGGTCCGTTTCGCCGCGCTGATGCTCACGGTTCCCAGATGCTCGCCGAATCGAACATCGTCGGCTTGAGCGGAATCTCGTCGGCGAACTTCAGGTCGAAGCGCATCATGTCTTCGGCCACGTCGAACGCGGCGCTCGCCACCGGGGTCGCAGTCGCGGGTACCAGCAGCGGCTTGCCCTTCTCGACGATGTACGTGGCCAGCTCCGCGCTGCGGCCGGCGCCGACGTTGACGACTTCGTGGTTCACGCCATTGGGAATGAACAGCACGTCGCCCTGCTTCAACACCACCGGCGCGCGGCCTTCCAGGCGGTATTCGAGCGCGCCCTGCGTGACGTAGACGATCTCCTCGCCGTTGTGGTGATGGTTGCCGGCGACCACGCCGGGTTCGAACGCGACCAGCACCTGCACGAGTTCGCGACCGGGCACGGACAGGTCTTCGCGTTGCAGATCGGTGCGGTGGATGCCCGGCGCCTGCGCGCCCGAAACGGCGGGAAGCGCGGCGAGGGCGGCGAACAGGGCGCTGGCGAGCAGGCGGGAGGTCGTCATCGGAAGGCTCCTTGGTTGGGTGGCGCCATTGCATCGCCGGGGCGTATCGCGGATGTGTCGGCACTTCGGGCGATTTGTATCGGCGTGTACGAAGGCCGCGTCGCCATGCCCGCGTCCAACGAGAACTTTGCGCGTACCGCAACCATGGCCTGCGGGCTAACCTCGCCGCCCCGCTCATGGGCACTGCGATTCGCGGCGGCATGGGCGCTCCCCCCTGGCAGGTGTCGTGCGTCGTTCAACAATCCTCGTGATGTCGGTCTGCCTGTGCGCCTGCACGCCGGCCACGGTGAAGGTGTATCCGTCCGCCGGTGTGCCGGTGTCGAACGATGGCGCCGTCGTCGTGCAGGCCGGCGATTCGCTGTACGGCATCGCCTCGCGCAATGGCGTGAACGTGGTGGATCTGGCGCGGGCGAACGGCATCGCCGAGCCTTTCACGATCCATCCGGGCGATCGTTTGCGATTGCCTGCGAATGCGACCGCGAAGCCGTCGATGGCGAGTGCGCCCGCCATGGCCTCCACGCCGTCGGTGTTCGTCGATGCGTTGCCCGAGCCGCCGTCGACCGCGAAGCCCACGGCCGCAAAACCTGCGCCGAACAAGGGCGTTCCGGCGACGACGTCTTCGAAATCGACGGTGTCGAAAGCTGCGCCACCGAAAGCGGCCGTCTCGAAGGCGACCACGGCGAGCGTCGTCACGAAGCCCACCGTCGCCGGCAACACGACCTGGCAATGGCCCGCGAACGGCACGCTGATGAACGCACCCGCCAGCGGCATCGCGTACGCGCTCGACATCGCAGGCACCGCGGGCAGCACCGTGCGCGCGACCGCCGCCGGAAAAGTGCTGTATTCGGGCGAAGGCTCGCCCGGCTACGAACAACTGATCGTGATCGAACATCCCGGCGGCTGGGTGTCGAGCTATTCGCACAACCGCAAGCGGCTGGTCGGCGAAGGGCAGTCCGTCGCCGCCGGTGCGCCGATCGCCGAGATGGGCCACGTGGGCGCGAGCCGCGACATGCTGCATTTCGAGCTGCGCCACGCGGGCCAGCTGGTCGATCCGCGCACCGTCCTTCCTCCGCGCTGATTCTGATTCTTCGAAAGGAACGTAACGATGGGCCTGACGCCTCCGAGTTTTCCGATGTTCTTCATCGCCACGCTGGCTGGCGGCGCCGGCATCGCATCGTGGCTGGGCTTCCTGGCGCTACCCGGCCACTTCGCCTTCGTGCTGGTGGCGATCGCGTTCGCGCTGCTGTGGATCGCCTGCGTCTTCCGCGGTCTGTAAGCAGCGGTCTGTAAGCCGCCATTGGTAGCGCTACCGGTGGCCCTGGCCGCTAAGGGTCCATCGGCGCCGGGCGGGGGCGGGCGGGCAGGGCGGTGCCCGTTCAGGCTGAACAGGCCGGCCCGGCAGAGCGGGCGCCGCGCCGCAGCAAGGTTAAGTCTTTGTTGGACAAAGCATTGCGCAGTGCAGCAAGGCTTTTTTCTCATCGCTGGTAGAGTGCGTACCACCTACGGGATCCCTGCTTCCACCCATGTCACAGCTGGTCGTCGTTTCCAGTGCGGATGTCTCCTGCCGCAAAATTGTTAGCGCTAACTTTTCTGGAGCCGGACGCGCATGAGCGCAGCAGCACCGCTGTTCATCGGCCTCGACGTGGGCACGCAGAGCGTCAAGCTCGTCGCCTACGACGCCGCCTCGCGCCGCATCGTCGCCACGCACGGCCAGCCGCTGGAACTCATCGCCGGTAACGACGGCAGCCGCGAGCAGCACGCGCAGTGGTGGATCGACGCCATCCGCGCCTGCTTCGCCAAGCTCGATCCCGCGCAGCGCGCCGCCGTCGCCGCGATCGGCGTCTCCGGCCAGCAGCACGGTTTCGTTCCGCTGGATGCCGACGGCAACGTCCTGGCGCCGGCCAAGCTGTGGTGCGACACCAGCACCAGCGGCGAGTGCGACGAGATCATGTCCGCCGCCGGCGGTGCGCCGAACTGCGTGACGCTGGCCGGCAATCCGATCCTCGCCGGCTACACCGCCTCCAAGCTGCCGTGGACGCGCAAGCATCGCCCCGAGGTCTACGCGAAGCTCGCCACGATCCTGCTGCCGCACGACTACGTGAACTTCTGGCTCACCGGCCAGCGCTGGATGGAATACGGCGACGCGTCCGGTACCGGCTGGCTCGACGTGCGCACGCGCACCTGGTCGCGCGAGATGCTCGCCGCGACCGATGCCGACACCAACCTCGCCGATTTCCTTCCGCCGCTGGTCGAAGCCGATGCGAGCTTCGCGATCGCCGCGGGCATCGCAGACGAACTCGGCCTGCCGCACGGCGTGATCGTCGCGGCCGGCGGTGGCGACAACATGATGGCCGCCATCGGCACGGGCAACGTCGCGCCTGGCGTGCTGACGATGAGCCTGGGCACGTCGGGCACGCTGTTCGCGTGCGCGGATCGCCCCGTGGTCGATGACACCACTCCTGACGGCAGCGCCGGCTGGGCCGCGTTCTGCTCGTCCACCGGCGGCTGGTTGCCGCTGATCTGCACGATGAACTGCACCGTCGCGACCGAGAACGTCGCGAAGCTGTTCGGCTTCTCCAGCCGCGATGGCGAATCCGTGCTGGAAGGCACGAAGCCCGGCGCCGACGGCCTGGTGATGCTGCCGTTCTTCAACGGCGAGCGCACGCCGAACCTGCCCGATGCACGCGCCAGCCTGCACGGCATGGACATGTCCAACCTCACGCGCGGCAACGTGTACCGCGCGGCGATGGAAGGCGCGACCTACGCACTGCGCAACGGTTTCGATGCGCTGCGTGCGGCCGGCATGAGCTTCGATTCGATCCGCCTCACCGGCGGCGGGAGCCACAGCGCCTCGTGGCGCCAGATGGTCGCCGACGTGTTCGACCTGCCCGTGCAGGTGCCCGAACAGGCCGAAGGCGCGGCGTTCGGCGGCGCGTTGCAGGCGCTATGGGCGTTCGAGCGCGCCAACGGCCGCGACACGGCGATCGCCGACATCGCACGCGACCACGTGAGCGTGGACGCGTCCACCGCCGCGCGCCCGAACGCCGACGCCGTGGCCGCGTATGCGACGCACTACAAGAGCTTCCTCAAGTTTCTAGACACGGCGCAGACGCTGTACGCGCCGCATCCGAACACCGCGCGCTGACGTTTACCCACGCCGCGCACCCATCCACCGACCAAAGCGACTCCCACGAACATGAGCAACCATTTCATCGGCGCCAAGGAATATTTCCCCGGCATTGGCCGCATCCCGTTCGAGGGACGCGATTCCGACAACCCGCTGGCCTTCAAGGTCTATGACGCCAAGAAGAAGATCGGCGGCAAGACCATGGAAGAGCACCTGAAGTACGCCGTGTGCTACTGGCACACCTTCACCAATGCCGGCCACGATCCGTTCGGCCCGGGCACGCGCAAGTTCCCGTGGGAAGGCGCCACCGCGATGCAGACGGCCGAGAACAAGGTCGACGCCGCGTTCGAATTCATCACCAAGCTCGGCGCGCCGTACTACTGCTTCCACGACGTGGACCTGGCGCCGGACGCCGAGGACATCGGCGAGTACGAGAAGAACCTCAAGCACATGGTCGCCCTGGCCAAGCAGCGCCAGAAGGACACCGGCGTGAAGCTGCTGTGGGGCACGGCGAACCTGTTCTCGCACCCGCGCTACATGAACGGCGCTTCGACCAACCCGGACTTCAACGTCGTCGCGCGCGCCGCGGTGCAGGTGAAGGCCGCGCTGGACGCCACCGTCGAACTGGGCGGCGAACACTACGTGTTCTGGGGCGGCCGCGAAGGCTACGCGAGCCTGGTGAACACCAACATGAAGCGCGAGGTCGAACACTTCGCCCGCTTCCTGACGATGGCGCGCGACTACGGCCGCAGCATCGGCTTCAAGGGTTACTTCCTCATCGAGCCCAAGCCGATGGAGCCGATGAAGCACCAGTACGACTTCGACAGCGCCACCGTCGCCGGCTTCCTGCGCGAGCACGGCCTGCACAACGACTTCAAGCTCAACATCGAAGCCAACCACGCCACGCTGTCGGGCCACACGTTCGAACACGACCTGCAGGTCGCGTCCGACCACGGCCTGCTGGGTTCGATCGACGCCAACCGCGGCAACGCGCAGAACGGCTGGGATACCGACCAGTTCCCGACCGACCTGTACGACACCGTCGGCGCGATGATGGTCGTGCTGCGCCAGGGCGGCCTGGTGGGCGGCCTGAACTTCGATGCGAAGGCGCGTCGCGAATCGACCGACATGGAAGACCTGTTCATCGCCCACGTCGGCGGCATGGACGCGTTCGCGCGCGGCCTGGAAGTGGCGCACGGCCTGCTCAACGATTCGCCGTGGGAAACCTGGCGCAAGGAGCGTTACGCCAGCTTCGACGGCGGCGCCGGCCAGGACTTCGAACGCGGCAAGCTCGGCCTGGCCGACCTGCGCGAGCTGGCCGTCAAGAACGGCGAGCCCAGGCAGATCAGCGGCAAGCAGGAGCGTTACGAGAACCTGCTCAACCAGTACCTGCTGCGCTGAAGACCGGTTGCGGATTCGGGACCCCGGGAGCTGTCTTTCGTCCCGGGTAAGGGTTAAAACAGCGGTCGTTCCCGTGAACGCGGGAACCGGGCGTCCGATGCGTCAACGCCATCGCCGGCGTTGGCGCAGGCAAGCGGGATCCCCGCCGTTGCGGGGATGACAACTGAAGGTCGGTGGGTGCGGCGCGTGGGGGAAGCTCGCGCTGGTGCCGGTCGAACCTGGACGTACGGTGGTTCCACCTTCCCGAATCCGAATCCGACTCCTTCAAACGAGACACGCGAATGAACAGCGCCACGCTCGAAGGTTCCACGTCCGCAAGCGCGGAAAACACCCGTTTCATCGTTCTTGTAAGTTGCGTCGCCACCATCGGCGGCTTTTTGTTCGGCTTCGACAGTGGCGTGATCAACGGCACCGTCGATGGCCTGCAGCAGGCGTTCCAGTCGACCAAGGCCGGCCTCGGCTTCGAGGTCGCGTCCATGCTGCTGGGTTGCGCGATCGGCGCGTTCTTCGCCGGTCGCCTCGCCGACCGCTGGGGACGGCGTTCGGTGCTGATCATTTCCGCCGTGCTGTTCCTGATTTCCGCGATAGGCGCTGGCGCCGCGACGAGCTCGACGATGTTCGTCATCGCGCGCGTGATCGGCGGTTTCGCCGTGGGCGCGGCCAGCGTGATGTCGCCGGCGTACATCGCCGAAGTGGCGTCCGCGCGCTATCGCGGCCGGCTTGCGACGGTGCAGCAGATCGCCATCATCGGCGGCCTGTTCAGCGCGTTCCTGAGCAACTTCCTGCTGGCCAAGACCGCCGGCGCATCCACGCAGGCGCTGTGGCTGGGCCATGAGGCGTGGCGCTGGATGTTCTGGATGATGGCCTTCCCGTCGGCGCTGTTCCTGGTGCTGCTGCTGATCATTCCGGAGAGCCCGCGCTACCTCGTGGTGAAGAAGCGCAAGGACGATGCGCTCGCGGTGCTGACCAAGCTGTACGGTGCGAACGAGGCGAAGACCAAGCTCGCCGAGATCGACGCTTCGCTGTCGTCCGACCACCATCGCCCGCAGCTGTCGGACCTGATCAACAAGAGCACCGGCAAGATCCGCAGGATCGTGTGGATCGGCATTGGCCTGGCGACGTTCCAGCAGCTGGTCGGCATCAACGTCGTGTTCTATTACGGCGCGGTGCTGTGGCAGGCGGTCGGTTTCTCCGAAAGCGACGCGCTGCTGATCAACGTGCTGTCCGGCGCGCTGAGCATCGGTGCGTGCCTGGTGACCGTGCTGCTGATCGACCGCATCGGCCGCAAGCCGCTGCTGTGGATCGGTTCGGTCGGCATGGCCGTGTCGCTCGCCGCGATGACCGTCGCCTTCGCCAGCGCATCGCTGGATGCGAACGGCAAGCTGGTGCTGTCCGATTCGATGGGCACGCTGGCGCTGATCGCCGCGAACGTCTACGTGATCTTCTTCAACGCCTCGTGGGGCCCGGTGATGTGGGTCATGCTCGGCGAGATGTTCCCGAACCAGATCCGCGGCTCGGGCCTGGCCGTTGCCGGCGCCGCGCAGTGGACCAGCAACTTCGCCATCACCGTGACCTTCCCGATCCTGCTGGCCGGCATCGGCCTGGCTGGCGCCTACGGCATCTACACCGTGGCGGCGATCGTGTCGGTGTTCTTTGTCCTGAAGTACGTCTACGAGACCAAGGGCAAGGAACTGGAGCAGATGGAAGGCTGACGCATGGTGCGCCCGGGCGGTTCCTATCGGACAACATCCAATCGGATCGCTCGGGCGCGCTGCCTATCGTCCCCGCTATCAACGTCCCTTGGGCGGCGCGACCGAATCGCGCCTGCAAAGCTGGTGCGCGACGACGTGATCGACTACCACGCGCGTGCTCTTGTCCTTGCGACGGATGCCGCGCAGCAGGATGTCGATGGCCGAGTCGGCCATCGAGGCGATGGGCTGGTGGATGGTGGTGAGTTCCGGCCACACGGTGGTCGCGGCGGACGTATCGTCGAAACCGACCACCGACAGGTCGGTCGGCACGTCGAGCCCGCGCCGATGCGCGACCGAAACGACTGCGGCGGCCATGTCGTCGTTGCTGGCGAAGATCGCCGTCGGTGGCTTCTTGTGGGCCAGCATCTTCTCCGCCGCCTCCAGGCCGGAGCGGTACGTGAAGTACCCCTGCTGGACCAGCGCGCTGTCGATCTCCAGCCCGGCCTGCGCGAACGCGGCCTGGAAGCCTTCGAAGCGCCGCGCGCTCGCGGTCTGGTTCGGATGGCCCTTGATGTAGCCGATGCGCGTGTGGCCCAGCGAGATCAGGTGCGAGGTGATCTCCTGGCTCGCGCGGAAATCGTCGATGCGAACACAGGAGATTTCCTGGCTGAAACGGCCCGACGCGATGGCGACCACCGGCACGCCGGCCGACAGGAATTCCGACACCACCGCCTTGGATTCGCAAAGCGGCGGCGGCAGGATCACGCCGGCGACGGACTTGCTCATCTCGCGTGCGGCGGCGCGTTGCGCGTCCGCGTTGTAGGTGTCCCAGCTCTCGATCATCAGCTGCGCCGCAGTGCGCGCCGCGCCGCGCAGCGCGCCGACCAGCAGCTCGCGCAGGTACGCGGAGCTGGGGTTGGTGTAGATCATCGCAACGCGCGTGTGCTGCGCGGCGGCCAGCGAACTGGCGGCGAGGTTGGGCGTGTAGCCCAGCTCCTTCACCGCGCGCATCACGCGTTCGCGCGTGCTGTCGCGGACCTTGCCCTGGCCGTTGACCACGCGCGAGACGGTCATCGGCGAAACGCTCGCCAGCACGGCCACTTCATCGATGGTCACGGCGGCGCCCTTGCGTCGCAGCGATTTCCTCGGCTTCTCCAACGTTCGTTCCTTCTGTCGGCCTGCGGTCGCGGTTGCCGCTCCGTGCGGCGCCTGCCGTGCCGGCGGACGCCCCGTCTTTCGTTCAACCAGGATTGCGCATGAGAGCTTTGCACATGGTACGGGCATCCCGCACGCCCGGCGACAGCGTACACGCCTTCCAAACGAGTGCCCGGGCCCATGTCGCCGGCGTCCTCGCCCTCACGCTGCTGATCCTTGCAAGCCTGCTCCCGCGCCCGGCCCTCGCCGAAGACGGCTACGACCTGTGGCTGCGCTACCGTCCCATCCCCGAAGCCGAGGCGGCGGCGTATCGCGCCCGCGTCGCGCAGCTCGTCGCCCCGGCCGCCACGCCGGCGCAGCAGGCCACGCGCGATGAACTCGTGCGCGGCCTGGGCGGCCTGCTCGGCGCCGTGCCGCCGCTGGCCGATGCCGCCAGCGTGGAAGGCGCGCTGATCGTCGGGACGCCGTCGTCCTCGAAACAGATCGCCGCCCTGAAACTGGCGACGAAGGACCTGGGGCAGGAGGGCTATCGCATCCGCAACGTGCAGCTCGACGGCCGCAACGCGATAGTCGTCGCCGCCAACACCGATGCCGGCGCGATGCACGGCGCCTTCCACTTCCTGCGCCTGATGCAGACGCGCCAGCCGGTGGCATCGCTCGACATCACCGAAGTCCCGCGCACGACGCTGCGCATGCTCAACCACTGGGACAACCTCAACCGCCACGTCGAGCGCGGCTACGCGGGCGAGTCGATCTGGGACTGGCACAAGCTTCCCGATTACGTGAGTCCGCGCTACACCGATTACGCACGCGCCAACGCATCCATCGGCATCAACGCCACCGTGCTCAACAACGTCAACGCGAGCGCGCAGCAGCTCACGCCGATGTATATCGAGAAGGCCGCGGCGCTGGCGAACGTGTTCCGCCCCTACGGCATCCGCGTGTTCCTGAGCGCGCGTTTCAGTGCGCCGGTGGAGATCGGCGGTCTGAAGACCGCCGATCCGCTCGATCCGCAGGTGCGCGCGTGGTGGAAGGCGAAGGCCGACGAGATCTACGCATCGATCCCTGACTTCGGCGGCTTCCTGGTCAAGGCCAATTCCGAAGGCCAGCCGGGTCCGCAGGATTACGGTCGCACACATGCGGACGGCGCGAACATGATGGCCGACGCGGTGAAGCCGCACGGCGGCATCGTCATCTGGCGCGCGTTCGTGTATTCGCATGAAACGCCGGACGATCGCGCCAAGCAGGCGTACAACGAGTTCGTTCCGCTCGACGGCAAGTTCCGCCGCAACGTGATGGTGCAGGTGAAGAACGGCGCCATCGACTTCCAGCCGCGCGAACCGTTCCATCCGCTGTTCGGCGCGATGCCGAAGACGCCGCTGATGATGGAGTTCCAGATCACCAAGGAATACCTCGGCTTCGCCACGCACCTGGCGTACCTGGGCCCGCTGTTCGAGGAAACGCTGCGCGCCGATACTTACGCGCGCGGCAAGGGCTCGACGGTGGCGAAGGTCGTCGATGGCGAACTGCATCGCGGAACGCTCTACAAGAGCGGCCTCACCGGCATGGCCGGCGTCGCCAACATCGGCAGCGACCGCAACTGGAGCGGCTCGCATTTCGACCAGGCCAACTGGTACGTGTTCGGCCGGCTCGCGTGGAATCCGGAACTGTCCGCGCGCGACATCGCCGATGAATGGACGCGCATGACGTTCTCCAACGACGACGCCGTCGTTGCGCCCATCGTCGCGATGATGATGGGCTCGCGCGAAGCGGTCGTGGATTACATGACGCCGCTCGGCCTGCATCATCTGATGGGCCGCAGCCACCACTACGGCCCGGGCCCGTGGGTCGAAGGCGGCCCGCGCGCGGACTGGACCAGCGTGTACTACCACCGCGCCTCGAAGGACGGCATCGGCTTCGATCGCACCACGCGCGGGAGCGATGCGGTGTCGCAGTACTTCAAGCCCGTCGCCGCGCAGTTCGACGATGCCGCGAAGACGCCGGAGAAATTCCTGCTGTGGTTCCACCACCTGCCGTGGGATTACACGACCAGGTCTGGCCGCACGCTGTGGGATGAGCTGGTGGTGCATTACTCGCGCGGCGTGGACACGGTGCGCGGCATGCGCCAGACCTGGGACGGCCTGGCCGGGAAGATCGATCCGGAGCGTCATGCGCAGGTCGCGACCTTCCTTTCGATCCAGGAAAAGGAAGCGCAGTGGTGGCGCGACGCCAGCATCGCGTACTTCCAGACGTTCTCGCAGCGCCCGCTGCCGGAAGGCTACGCGCCACCCGCGCATCCGCTGGACTACTACGAATCGCTCGAATTTCCGTTCGCTCCGGGGAATGGCTGAACCATGTCATCTTGCAAGCCTGACGTCAGCACGTCTTACGTTCGCAACTTCGCACGCGCGCTGCTCGGCGCCGTCGCGCTCGCCGGTGCATTCGCCGCCAGTGCGGCCGAGAGCGGCACATTGCTGCACACGATGTTCCAGGACCACGCCGTGCTCCAGCGCGAGCAGCCGATCCGTGTGTTCGGCCGCGCCAATGCCGGCGAGCAGGTGAAGCTCGGCTTCGCCGGCAAGCGTGCGAATGCGCGCGCGGATGCCGACGGCAACTGGAGCGCGACGCTGCCGGCGATGAAGGCCGGCGGCCCGTACACGCTCACCGCAACCGCCGGCGCGACGACGCAGAACGTCGCAGACGTGATGGTCGGCGACGTGTGGCTGTGTTCGGGCCAGTCGAACATGGAACTGCAGGTGTGGCGCTCGCTCGATGCGCGCGCGGAAATCTCCGGCGCGAACAGCGACCGCATCCGTCTGCTCACGGTGCCGCAGAACGGCGCCGTCACGCCGCAGGCGACGTTCGCCACGCCCGTGAAGTGGACGACGACCACGCCCGACACCATCCGCGACTTCTCCGCCGCCTGTTACTACTTCGCGCGCGAACTGCAGAAGACCGTCGACGTGCCGATGGGCCTGATCAACGCGGCGTGGGGCGGTTCGCGCATCCAGGCGTGGACCAGCGGCGACGCGCTGCGCGCGACGAAGCTCTACAACGACGAACTCGACGTGCTCGACCAGTACGCCACCGATGAGGTTGGCGCGATCGCCCGCTGGGGCGACGTGTGGACACGCTGGTGGAACGCGCGTCGCGATGCGAAGCCCGGCGACGAGCCCTGGAGCAGGACGTACTCGCCCGGCAAGGACTGGCGCGTCGCACCGCGCGACCTCGGCCCGTGGGAGCGCTGGGGCGTGCCGGAACTGTCCGCGTTCGATGGCATGGTCTGGTATCGCACGACGGTGAAGCTCACCGCGAAGCAGGCCGCGCAGGACGCGACGCTCGCGCTCGCACCGGCCGACGAAGTCGACATGACGTGGGTGAACGGCGTCGCCGTCGGCAGCACCTACGGTGCCGGCAGCGGCCGCGAGTACGCGTTGCCGAAGGGCCTGCTGAAGGAAGGCGAGAACGTCGTCGTGGTGAACGTGCTCGATACGTATCGCGAAGGCGGACTCTCCGGCCCGGCGTCGGCGAATGCGTTGCGCTTCAAGGACGGCTCCAGCGCGCCGCTGTCGAATCCGTGGAAGTACCGCATGGTGCCCGGCAGCGACACGCCGCCGCGCGCGCCGTGGCAGACCGCCGCAGGTCTTTCCACGCTGTACAACGGCATGATCGCGCCGCTGGGCCGCTACAACGTGCGCGGCATGCTCTGGTACCAGGGCGAGTCGAACACCTTCGAGGCCGCACGCTATCGCGACCTGCTGCGCACGCTGCGCGAGGACTGGCGTTCGCGCTTCGGCGCGAAGACGCCGATGCTGATCGTGCAGCTGGCGAACTACGGCATGCCGAAGTCGCAGCCCGCCGAAAGTGGCTGGGCGGAACTGCGCGAATCGCAGCGAATCGTCGCGGATGACGATGCGAACAGCGGGCTCGCCGTCGCCATCGACATAGGCGACCACTACGACATCCATCCGTCGAACAAGCAGGAACTCGGCCGCCGCCTCGCGCGCGTCGCGCGCCACGTCGTGTACGGCGAGAAGCTGCCGCCGTCGGGCCCGGTGCCGCGTTCGGCGCGTCGCGTCGACGATGCCGTCGTCGTGGCGTTCGGCGACAACACCGGCGATCTGGTCGGCGTCGGCGCGAACGGCCCCATCGGCTTCGAACTGTGCGGCGACCAGGCGGGCAGCTGCCGGTTCGCCGACGCGAAGGCCTGGAGCAACACCGTCACGCTGCGCGCGCCGAACGCGCACGAAGCCACGCGCGTTCGCTACTGCTGGGCCGACGGCCCGACCTGCACGCTCTTCGACGGCGCGAACCTGCCCGCCGGTCCTTTCGAACTCACCCTCCCCACCGCCTCCACCGACGATCACGCACGATGAACACTGCAACCACCGAGAACCGCCACGGCTCCACGCGCGATCGCGAGATCGTCGATGCGAAGGTCATCGTGACCTGCCCGGGCCGCAACTTCGTCACGCTGAAGATCACCACGCGTTCGGGCATCACCGGTCTGGGCGATGCGACGCTCAACGGCCGTGAACT
>Ga0209050_1002763_pt1 | contig 14111 bp, 14 predicted proteins | sample Araplavi_mTSA_r2_FD_184276 | JGI IMG/M metagenome (GOLD analysis project Ga0209050, IMG submission 184276) | Arabidopsis root microbial communities from North Carolina, USA - plate scrape MF_Cvi_mTSA_r2 (SPAdes) (version 2) | ecosystem: Host-associated > Plants > Roots > Endosphere | place: USA... | reverse complement strand
ACGGCCGCGAATTTCCGGCGCAATTGTGCATGTGGGCCGCGGGCATCAAGGGTCCGGCGCTCTTGGCCGACCTGGGACTGCCGCTGAACAAGCTGGGGCAGATCGAAGTCAACGAGCGGCTCGAAACGCCCGACCCGCACATCGTGGCGCTGGGCGATTGCTGCGCGGCGCCCTGGCGCGACGGCCGCACCGTGCCGGCCCGCGCGCAGGCCGCGCACCAGCAGGCCGACTACCTAGCCAAGAAACTGACGGCCCGGCTGCGCAACAACCCCGAGCCCACCGAGCCTTACGTCTACCAGGATCACGGGTCGCTGGTGTCGCTGGGCCAGGACGCCGGCGTGGGCAGCCTGATGGGCAAGCTGGCCGGACGGGGACTGTTCGTAAGCGGTACACTGGCGCGCCTGATGTACATGAGCCTGCACCTGATGCACCACCGCGCGGTGCTGGGCGCCTCGCGTACCGTCTCCCTCGCCCTGGCCCGCCTGCTGATGCGGCGTACGCGCCCGCGGGTCAAACTGCACTGAATCCCATGAATTTCCTGCAAAAACTCGAACACGCCTGGACCACCAGCAACTCGCTCCTGCAAGTCGGGCTGGATCCCGACCCGCAGCGCTTTCCGCGCGAATTGCAGGACAAGCCGGACGCCATCTTCCAGTTCTGCCGCGACATCGTCGACGCCACCGCGCCGTATGCCTGCAGCTTCAAGCCGCAGATCGCGTACTTTGCCGCGCACCGCGCCGAAGATCAGCTCGAAGCGCTGTGCCAGCACATCCGCGACAAGCACCCCGACCTGCCCATCGTGCTGGACGCCAAGCGCGGCGACATCGGCTCCACCGCGGAAAACTACGCCCGCGAAGCCTACGAGCGCTACCAGGCGCACGCGCTGACCGTCAGCCCGTACATGGGCCTGGACTCGGTGGAACCCTACCTGGCGTGGCGCGATCGCGGTGTGATCGTGCTGTGCCGCACGTCCAATCCCGGCGGCTCGGACCTGCAATTCCTGAAGATGGACAATGGCGAGCCGCTGTACCTGCACGTCGCGGGCCTGGTGGCCGACAAATGGAATGCCAACGGACAATGCGGCCTGGTGGTGGGCGCGACGTTCCCGAATGAACTGGCCGCCGTGCGTCAGCGCATCGGCGACGCCCTGCCCCTGCTGGTGCCGGGCATCGGCGCACAGGGCGGTGACATCACCGCCACGGTGAACGCCGGCGCCAACGCGGCGCGCAACGGCATGATGATCAACTCGTCGCGCGCCATCATCTACGCCAGCGGCGGCGACGATTGGCGCGAGGCCTCCGCTGAAGCCGCCAAGGGCCTGCGCGACGCGATCAACGCGGTCCGCTGATTCGCCAGAAGCGGCAAAAGCCGCTGCACGGTGCGTAAGCGCACGGTGCAGCGGCTTTTTTCATTTCAGCGCCGGGAATTTCTGCGCTGGCTTTTTAGCGCCAGGATTCTGCGCCGGTAAAACTGGCGCGGGATATCAGCGCCGGTTGATCGGCACGCCGGCAAATTCCAGCACCGCCCGCAGCGCGAACTCCACCGCCGCCTGGCGCACCTGCCCCCGGTCGCCCTGGAACACATGCGTCACCGCGCGGCTGCTGATGCCGTCGCCCACCCGCATGGCAAAGCCGAAGCACACCATGCCCACCGGTTTGCCCGGCGTGGCGCCGCCCGGTCCGGCGATGCCGGTGGTCGACATGGCAATGTGCGCATTGGGCACGGCCAGCAGCACGCCGTTGGCCATTTCCAGCGCGATGGGTTCGCTGACCGCGCCAAAGTGATGCAGCGTTTCAGGCGACACCTCCAGTTCGGTAACCTTGGCGTCGTTGCTGTAAGTGACGAAGCCGCGCTCGAACCATTCGCTGGAACCGGCCACCGCGGTAATAGCGCCGGCCAACAGGCCGCCGGTGCAGGATTCGGCGGTGCCCAGCATCCACCCCTGCTGCCGCAGCACGTCGCCCAATCGTTCGGACAGGCCGAGTATCGTCGCTTCCGACAACTGCGCGGCCGACAGATTGGTCCGCGCGCCTTCAAGCTGATCGTTCATCCCAAGACTCCTGTGCGGGCCACCAGCGCCATCACCAGCAAGGCGTAGCCGGCAGCCACGATATCGTCCCACATGACTCCGAAGCCGCCCTTGATATGGGCGTCGAAGAACTTGATGGGTGGCGGCTTGACGATGTCGAACGTGCGGAACAGCACGAACGCCAGCGCCTGCGACAACCAACCGGCCGGCGTCAGCCACAGCACCAGCCAGAACGCCACCATCTCATCCCAGACCATTCCGACATGATCCGGCTGCTGGAGTTCTCGGCCGACGCGATGGCAGGCCCAGCATCCGTACAGAAATGCCAGGGCCAGGAACACGCCGATTGCCAGGTCCGACGCCGCAGGCGCCGCCGCCACCCAGATGCCCCAAGCAAGCAGCGTGCCCCACGTCCCGGAGGCAGGCCGGATCAGTCCGCTGCCAAAGCCGAACGCGATCAGCCGGCCGGGATCACGGCAGACCCAGGACACGGCCGGGTACGCGGCCCGGCTGCGATCGCGCATGGAGGTGGAGTGCTTATCAGTGGAAGACATGGGAGTTGGGTCAGAACGACAGGAGGCCGCGGATCAGTCCGCGGGAAAGTGATCGAAACCGGCGGGCAGGTCCGCCAGCGGCTGGCCGTGCGCATCTACGACGGCCATGCCGGGCTGCGGCAAAATCTCGCCCACGCGGGTCACCCGGGAGCCGGCAGACGCGGCGGCCGCCAGCACGGCTTCGCGCCGAGACGCTGGCGCGGTGAAACACAGTTGATAGACGTCGCCACCTCCCAGCAGCGCGCGTTGCAGCGGTGCGGCATCCAGAACGGCCAGCGCGGGCGCCATCGGCACATCCGCGAATTGCAGGCGGGCGCCGACTCGGCTGGCGGTCAGAATGTGCCCCAAATCCTGCAACAGGCCGTCGGACAGGTCGATAGCTGCGTTCGCTAGACCGCGCAGCGCAAGGCCCAGCGCCACTTGCGGCTCGGGCCACTCCAGCGCGGCGCGCGTGGCGGCCAGCAGTGTGGCGTCGGCCGGGTACTGCCCGTCCAGCAGCCGGTAGGCCACGTCGGCCGCGCCCAGTTCCCCAGACACCCAGATGTCATCGCCCGCCTGCGCCCCGTCGCGGCGCAACGCCTGTCCGGCAGGAACCGAGCCGAACACCGTCACGCTGATTGCCAGATCGTGCGCGCTGCGCGTGGTGTCGCCGCCAATCAGCGGGCAGCCATGGGCCGCCGCCAACGCATGAAAGCCCTCGGCAAACGCCGCCAGCCACGGCTCACGCAAATGGGGCAACGCCAGACCCAGCACGCAGCCGATCGGACGAGCGCCCATGGCGGCGAGATCAGACAGATTCACCGCCAGAGCCTTATGGCCCAGCGCTTTGGGATCAACATCAGGAAAGAAATGCCGGCCTTCCAGCAGCAGATCCGTGCTGGTGGCCACCTGTTCACCGGGAGGGACAGGAAACAACGCGCAGTCGTCGCCAACGCCCAGCAAACCGACCGGCGCGGCACGCGTGAAGTAGCGCGCAATCAGATCAAATTCAGACGCCACCGCGCCTCCACTATGCGGCGCCCGATGGTCGCCATTGTCTGCATGGCCGCCGCGCGGCCCAGATCGGGGCCGCGCGGATCCGGGCTCCGCCGGTCCGCAGCGGCGCCCCCTTGAGGGGGGCCCGCCGAGGGGGAAGCGCGAAGCGCTGCGGGGGTGGGCCCTCCTTGGAAGCGCGAAGCGCTGCGGGGGGGACTCCGCCCCCTATCGGCGTTGTTGCGCCGCGGCCTGGACTTCGTGCGCGCGAACGTCGGCGGCAAGCTTATCCAGCACGCCGTTGACGAACTTGAAGCCGTCGGTGCCGCCAAACGACTTGGCCAGTTCCACGGCCTCGTTGATGGCGACCTTGTACGGGACTTCGACGTGATGGATCAGTTCGAAGCTGCCGATCAGCAGGATGCCATGCTCAACGGGCGACAACTCGGCCAGCGGGCGGTCGACGTAGGGCGTGAAGCGTTCGCGCAGGGTGGGCGCCTCGCGCAGCACGCCGTGCAGCAAGGTCTTGAACCACTGCGCGTCGGCCTCGGAGAAGTCCTCGGTGTCGCGCAGATGGGCGTCGATCTCGCCGGCGTCCTGCGTGCCTTCGCCGCCGCGCAGCAGCCACGCGTACACGCCCTGCAGCGCAAATTCGCGCGCACGGCGGCGCGCGCTGCGCGCGTTGGCGCGGGCCTGCGCCGCGCTATCAGCGCTGGTCGTCGTCTTCTTCGTCGTCAAAATCTTCGTCCTCGTCGTCTTCGTCTTCGTCTTCTTCCTCGGGTTCCAGCGCTGCCACCAGATTGGCCATTTCGACGGCCACCTGGGCGCAGTCGCGGCCCTTGCCGGCGGCGCGGGCCTGCGCCTGCTCGTCGGTGTCGACGGTCAGCACGCCGTTCGCGACGGGGACGCCGGTTTCGAGGGAGATACGGGTGATTGCCGTGGCCATTTCATTGCTGACCACTTCAAAGTGATAGGTTTCGCCGCGGATGACCGCGCCCAGCGCGATCAGGGCGTCGAACTCGAACGTTTCGGCCATGTGGGACAGGGCCACGCCCAGTTCCAGGGCGCCGGGCACGGTGGCGACCATGACGTCGCGCTCGTCCACGCCCAGTTCGGCCAGTTCCTTCAGGCACGCTTCGAGTTCGGCCTGGCCGATTTCTTCATTGAAGCGGGCGCGTACGATGCCGATGTGCAGCCCTTCGCCGTTCAGGTCGGGGGTAAGGATGTAAGGGTTCATGTGTCGGCCTTCAGTGTGTTGCGGGAGTGTTCTGCGGGTCGCAATCGTAACCCGTAATGGTGAGCGAGAAGCCCGCCATGCTGGGCATCTTGCGCGGCCGGGCCAGGAGCCTCATTTGCCCCACGTTCAGGTCGCGCAGAATCTGGGCGCCGATCCCGTAGGTGCGCAGACCGAAGCGGTCGGCGTTCGCAGGATTGGCCTGCGCCTTCGGGTCGTTCCAACCTGCAATCTGGCCAAACAGATGTTCCGTGGAAGACTGGCAGTTCATCAGCACCAGCACGCCGGCCGGGGCGGCGGCGATGGCCTCGAGCGCCTGGGCCACGCCCCAGCTATGCGGGCTGGCGCCGGTATCCAGCACATCCAGCACGGACGCGGGCTCGTGCACGCGCACCAGCGTCTCGGCGTCGGGAGTCACATTACCATGCACCAACGCCAAATGGGCGGAGCCGGTGGCCGCGTCTTCGTAGGCCACGGCCTCGAACGTGCCCCAGGCCGTCTGCATGGTGCGCTTGCCCACGCGCTTGACGATGGACTCGTGCTCGCTGCGGTACTGGATCAGGTCGGCGATGGTGCCGATCTTCAGGTCATGCTGGCGGGCGAATTCCACCAGGTCCGGCAGGCGGGCCATCGTGCCATCGGGTTTGAGGATTTCGCAGATGACGGCGGCGGGCGTCAGGCCCGCCATGGCGGTCAGGTCGCAGCCGGCCTCGGTGTGGCCGGCGCGCACCAGCACGCCGCCGGGCACGGCGCGCACCGGGAAGATGTGGCCGGGCTGGACCAGATCGGCCGGCTTGGCGTCGCGCGCCACGGCCACCTGGATGGTGCGGGCGCGGTCGGCGGCCGAAATGCCGGTCTCGACGCCTTCGGCGGCTTCGATGGACTGCGTGAAATTGGTGCCGTAACGGGTGCCGTTGCGAGCGGCCATCATCGGCAGCTCAAGCTGGCGGCAGCGTTCTTCGGTCAGCGTCAGGCACACCAGGCCGCGGCCGTGGGTAACCATGAAGTTGATGGCTTCGGGCGTGACGAATTCGGCGGCCATGACGAGGTCGCCCTCGTTTTCGCGGTCTTCTTCATCAACCAGAATGACGATGCGGCCGGCGCGCAGCTCGGCGATGATCTCGGCAACCGAAGCGATGCCGAAGGATTCCGGCTCGGAGCCGGACAAGGAGGACAACTGGACGGACATGGCGTGACACGTAAACCAGGCGGGAAAGCCCGGATTTTACCGCCCTCGCGGGCCGAACCCCTATTGGCGTCTTGCCGCCCCGTCCGGACAGGGGCATCCGGTTAAACTTTCGCCCGGAGATCCCCCAGAAAAACGAAGGAAAAACCTCATGCAAGCCCTTGCGGCCATGCCTTTGAACGTCGCGGCAGCCGTCCGCGTCGTCTTGACCGACATCGACGACACGCTGACCACCGAAGGCCGCCTGCCGGCCGACGCGTACGCCGCACTTGAACGCCTGGAACAGGCCGGCATCCAGGTCGTGCCGATCACCGGCCGCCCGGCCGGCTGGTGCGACCACATCGCCCGCATGTGGCCGGTGCGCGCCGTGGTCGGCGAGAACGGCGCGTTCTATTACGCCTACGACCGCCAGGCCCGCCGCATGACCACGCATTACTGGACCGACGCCGCCTCGCGCCAGGAAAGCCGCAAGCGGCTGGACGCCATCCGCGACCGCGTACTGGCCGAGGTGCCGGGCAGCGCCGTCGCCAGCGACCAGGACTACCGCGTGGCGGACCTGGCCATCGATTTCTGCGAAGACGTACCCGCCCTGCCCGACGCCGCCATCAGCCGCATCGTCCAGATCTTCCAGGACGCCGGCGCGCAGGCCAAGGTCAGCTCCATCCACGTCAACGGCTGGTTTGGCGACTACGACAAGCTCACCATGACGCGCACCATGTTCCAGCGCGAGTTCGGCATGGACGTGGCCGGCGCCCTGGACAGCACGCTGTTCATTGGCGATTCGCCCAACGACGAGCCGATGTTCGCCTACTTCCCGATCTCGGTCGGCGTGGCCAACATCCAGGCCCAGCTGCACCGCCTGACGCACCGCCCCGCCTTTGTCGCCGCCTTTCATGGCGGCGGCGGCTTCGTCGAAATGGCCGACCGGCTGCTTGCCGCCCGTCAGTCCTCCCAAGTCCAGCCGGCCTAACGGCTTAAGGTCAGCACACCGTGGCAACTTCCAAGACCGCGGCGCCCGCCGCCAACGACGGCCGCCGCAGCATCCAGTCCATCGAGGTCGGCGTGCCGCTCCTGGCCGCGCTGGTCGACGCGGGCAAGCCCCTGACGCTACGCGACCTGGCGGCCGGCGCGGGCATGACGTCCGCCAAGGCGCACCCGTACCTCGTGAGCTTCATCCGCGTCGGACTGGTGCAGCAGGACGCCGTCACCGGCCAGTACGAGCTGGGTCCCTTCGCCCTGCAGATGGGGTTGGTCAGCCTGCAGCGCCTGGACCCGGTGCGCGTCGCCATGCCGGAAATCGCCAAGCTGCAGTCCGACATCGGCCACACGCTGGGCATCGCGGTGCTGGGCTCGCACGGCCCCACCATGATCCACATGACCGAAGCCAGCTATCCGGTCCACGTGAACATGCGCAAGGGCACCGTGATGTCCATGCTGCACACCGCCACCGGCCTGGTGTTTGCGGCGTGGCTGCCGCCCAAGGTCAGCGAGCACTACATTGCGCGCGAAGAAGGCGACACCGCCGTCATCGCCAGCGTGCCGCCACCACGCAAGGCCTCCCGCGCCAACATCGAGGCGCAACTGGCCGACATCCGCGTGCACGGCATGGCGCGCGCGCTGGGCAATCCGCTGCCGGGCGTGGACGCGCTGTCGGTGCCGGTGTTCGACAACACGGGCAGCATCGTGCTGGCGCTGACCAGCCTGGGTCCCACCGGTCTGTTCGACGTGTCGTGGGACGGCGCGATCGCGCGTCCGCTTATCGCCTGCGCCCAGGAAATCTCCCGCAAGCTGGGCTTTCGCGGCTGAGCGCGTTTTCGCGCAATAACGAACACAAAGCGAACAAAACGAACAAAAGACGAAAAGAAAGGCAGGGACTTTCCCGAGTGTGCCGTCCCCCGTTGTGTGTTTGAATTCAGCAAAGATTCAATTCATACCTACACGAGGAGACACACGATGCAAGCCTTGCGTCTTATGCAGGCGGCCGCGCTGGCCGCATTCGCTTTTGGAGCTTCCGCCGCCCAGGCCGCCGACACCTGCTCGAACCGCGGCGATCTCGACCAGATGTATTGCGACTCGAACAAGGACCTGGTGGCCGACACCCCCACCGACGCGTCCAAGCTCAAGACGCCTTCCACGCTGGTGTTCACCTACACGCCGGTCGAAGATCCGGCCGTGTACGAAGACATCTTCAAGCCCTTCACCAAGCACCTGTCCGAATGCACGGGCAAGCGCGTCGTGTTCTATCAGGTGCAGAGCAACGCGGCTGAAATCGAAGCCATGCGCTCGGGCCGCCTGCACGTCGGCGGCTTCTCGACCGGTCCCACCGCCTTTGCCGTGAATATCGCCGGCGCCGTGCCGTTTGCCGTGAAGGGCTATGCCGACGGCTTCCAGGGCTACAACCTGATCGTCATCGTCAAGAAGGACAGCCCCTACCAGAAGCTGACCGACCTGAAGGGCAAGAAGCTCGCGCACACCGCGCCCTCGTCGAACTCCGGCCACATGGCGCCCGTCGCCCTGTTCCCGAAGGAAGGCCTGACGCCCGACAAGGACTACAAGGTCATCTTCTCCGGCAAGCACGACCAGTCCGTCATGGGCGTGAACTCCGGCGACTACGACGCCGCCGCCGTGGCATCGGACGTCTTCAAGCGCATGGTCGAACGCGGCCAGGTCAAGGAAGCCGATTTCCGCATCATCTACACCAGCGAAAAATTCCCGACCTCGTCGTTCGCCTACGCGCATGACCTGGAACCGAAGTTCCGCGACCAGATGCTCAAGTGCTTCTACGACTACCGCTTCCCGCCGGAAATGTCCAAGGCCTTCGACAACGCCGACCGCTTCTACCCGGTGACGTACGAGAAGGACTGGGCCATCGTCCGCCAGGTCGCTGAATCCGGTGGCGAAAGCTTCAACCGCGCGGCCTACGACCGCGAATCCGCAAAGAGCAAGAAGTAATCCAGCATGACGACGTCGCTACGCATTTCCGGCCTGGTCAAGGAATACCGGGCCGGCCGGCCGGTACTGAACGGCATTGACCTGCAGATCGCCGGTCAGGGGCTCACCGCCATCATCGGTCCTTCGGGCACCGGCAAAAGCACGCTCCTGCGCTGCATCAACCGGCTGATCGAACCCACCAAGGGCGAGATCATCCTGCAGTCCCAGGACGGCACCGTGGACTTGGCGCAAGTGCGCGGCGCGTCGCTGCGCCGCGCGCGCCGCCGCATCGGCATGGTGTTCCAGGAATACAACCTGGTCGAACGCCTGACCGTGATGGAAAACCTGCTGACCGGCCGGCTGGGGTACACCTCGGCCATGAAGGCCTGGATGCGCCGCTTCGAGCCCGAGGACATCGAGCACGCCTACAAGCTGCTCGACACCGTGGGCCTGGCCGGGTTTGCCGACCAGCGCGCCGATGCGCTGTCGGGCGGCCAGCGCCAGCGCGTGGGCATTGCCCGCGCGCTGATGCAGCGCCCGCAGGTGCTGCTGGCCGACGAGCCGACGTCGTCGCTGGATCCCAAGACCTCCGTCGAAATCATGGAACTGCTGTCCGCGCAGGGCAGCGCCTCGGGCATCCCCGTCATCGTCAACATCCACGACGTCGAACTGGCGCGCCGCTATGCCACGCGCATCGTGGGCATGTCAGGCGGCCACGTAGTCTACGACGGCGACGGCCAGGGCCTGGACGCGACCATGCTCAAGACCATCTACGGAGGCGAGTCTTGGCTGGAATGACGCAACCCCGGGGCGGCATCCGCCCCTTCGCCATGTCAGGGCGCGCCAAGGCAGGCGTGCTGCTGCTGGTGCTCTACACCGTCTATGCCGCCGCGCAGCTGGACTTCAGCTGGTCGCGCTTCGAAGCCGGCATGGGCCATGCGTCGACGTTCCTGGCGCGCATGTTCCCGCCCAATTTCGAAAAGCCCGCCACCTTGTGGAAGGGCATCGCCGAAAGTCTTGAAATCGCGGTCCTGGCGTCGATGCTGGGCATCTTCCTTGCCCTGCCCGTGGGCCTCCTGGGCGCGCGCAACCTGATGCCCGGCTGGATTTCGTGGCCCGCGCGTTCGATCGTCGCGCTGTGCCGCGCGCTGCACCCGGTCATCGTCGCCATCCTGTTCGTCAAGGCCGTGGGCTTTGGCGCGCTGGCCGGCATCCTGGCGCTGACCGTCGCGTCCATCGGCTTCATCGGCAAGCTCTTCACCGAAGCCATTGAGGAAATCTCGCTCAAGCAGGTCGAAGCGGTGCGCGCGACCGGCGCGTCGTTCTCCAACGTCATCGTCTTTGGCGTGCTGCCGCAGGTGTTCGCGCGTTTCATCGGCTTTGCCACCTATCAGTTCGACTCCAACCTGCGCAACTCCACCATGGTGGGGATCGTGGGCGCGGGCGGCGTGGGCGGCACGTTGTTCTCGGCCTTCCAGCGCTTCGATTACGACTTCGTCAGCGCCATCCTGCTGACCCTGATCGCGATCATCATGCTGGGTGAAATCCTGGCCGGCTTCGTGCGGGCGGTGTTCCTGGACAACCTGGGCTTTGACCGCATCCTGCAAAGCCGCTTCGCTGGCGCCCGCGGTCTGGGCAGCAGCAAGCCGACGGCCGCGCGCAAGGCGGAGGTGGAAGAATGAACGCCCACGTCTCCCCCTTGAACCCCGCCGGCCAGCCGCGTGTCTGGCAGCGCTACAGCATGGGCCAGCGCCTGCTGCGCTTTGCGCTGTACCTGCTGCTCGTGGCGGCGGTTGTGCAAGCGATCCGCGGCGTGGAGGTCATCCCCGAGTTCCTGTACGACGCACCGGAACAGATGGCCGACCTCTTCCGCCGGATGTGGCCGATCGACTGGGCCTACTACCCGGATGGCGTACACGCGGCCCTGATCGAAACGCTGCACATCGCCACCTTGGGCACCATTCTTTCGGTGTTCATGGCGGTGCCGGTGGGTCTGCTGGCGGCCAACAACCTCACGCCCAGCAAGACCATCAACATGCTGGCCCGCCTGATCCTGGTGTCCAGCCGTTCGGTCAATTCGCTGGTGTGGGCGCTGCTGTTCATCGCCATCTTCGGACCGGGCGCCCTGGCCGGCACGCTGGCCATCGCCTTCCGCTCGATCGGCTTTGTCGGCAAGCTGGTCGGCGAAGCCATCGAGGAAGCCCAGCGCGGCCCCATCGAAGCCGTCACGGCCACCGGCGCCAGCAAGGCCTCGGTGATCTGGTACGCCTACTGGCCGCAGATCCGCCCGGCGTTCTGGTCCATCGTGCTGCTGCGCTGGGACATCAACGTGCGCGAATCCGCGGTGCTGGGACTGGTCGGCGCCGGCGGCATCGGCATGGCGCTGGATACCGCGCTGAACCTGTTCCAGTGGGACCGCGTCGCGCTGGTGCTGGCCGCGATCTTCGTAGTCGTCGTGCTGGCCGAAGTCATCATCACCCAGGCGCGCAAACGCATCCTGTAGCGCCGCCGCACCGCTTTACGCCTGTCGGTTTCCCCTGACTCGCGCTCCCTTCGCCGCCCCACATGGGGCGGCGTTTTCTTTGAGCGAGCGCGTTCCGGTGACTGACATCCGCACTTTCCTTTCTGTTCGCAAGCAACGCAAAAGCGCCTCGTCGCCCTTGATGGGCCGCCTTGTTTTTGCGCCGCGATCACGTCTATGCTCAATGTGAACAAAATATGAACGGTCATCAAAACGCACCCCCGCCTTGATTAACATCTTGGCTTTTGCCGTTGGACACCCGCTGCCATGTCGGAACAGGAATTGAAACTGCACGTGCCCACGGCTTCACGCCAGGCCGTGCTGCGTGAAGTCAAGCAACGCGAGGCCACGCGCATTCGCTTGCATGCCATGTATTTCGACACGCCGGAACGCGAGCTTGCGCGGGCGCGCATCGCCGTCCGGCTGCGGCAGGAAGGCTCCGATTGGGTGCAGACGCTGAAGATGCCCGGCGCCGATGCGATCTCGCGCATCGAGATGAACCACCCCCGGCCCGGTCCCGTGCTCGACCTGTCCGTCTATGCCGGCACCGACGTCGAGGGCCCGCTGTCTGCCATCAAGGGCGAACTGGGCCTGCGCTATGAAACCGACGTGCAGCGCCTCTTGCGCAAGATCCGCACGCGCTTCGGCACGGTCGAGCTGGCCTACGACACCGGCATCCTGCGCGCTGGCGCGCTGGAACTGCCGATCTCAGAACTGGAATTCGAACTGGTGTCGGGCCGTCCCGCCGCCATCTTCGCGGCGGCGCGCGGCTGGCAACAGCGTCATGCGCTGATCCTGGATCCCCGCAGCAAGTCCGAACGCGGCGACGCGCTGGCCCAATTGGCGAATCGCCTGGCCGAGGTCGACGCCGCTGCCGGCGACGACCACGAAGCGCGCCGCGCGCAGGCCATCGCCCAGTTCTGGTCCCCGCGCGGCGCGTCGTCCGTGAAGCTGCGCGACGACATGACGCCGCCGCAGGCCATGGGCGCGATCGCGGCCGAATGCCTGGACCAGATCTGCCGCAATGCGGCGGTGCTGGCCGAGGTCGACACTGAAGGCGTCTACCGCGCCGGCAACTCCGAGCACGTGCATCAACTGCGCGTCGGCGTGCGCCGGCTGCGGTCGGCCTGGAAGCTCTTCGACGGCTGGATCGCCCCGGTGCCCGACGCGCTGCTGCAGGGTGTGCGCACGCACTTCGCGGCGTTCGGCGCCAACCGCGATCAGGACGTGCTGAACGAAACCGTCGCCCCCGCGCTGCTGCGCGCCGGCATGCCCGTGATCCCCATGGAAGCCGCGCCGCCCGACGAAGACGCCCAGACCATCGCGGGCGGCCAGGCCTTCCAGGCATGGTTGCTCACGCTGCTGGAATGGTCGCTCGACGTGCCGCCCGTGCAACCCGACACGGACAGCCAGACCATCGCCAACGGCACGCCCAGCGACGCCGCGCCCGAGCCCGCCATCCGGCTGGAAGGCGGTGTGGCCGGTCCCATCGTCAAGCCCACCATCATCCCGATGCTGACGCCGGAACCCGAGCCGCAGCACCTGCACAAGCTGCTCGCCCGCCGCCTGCACCGCTGGCACGACAAGGTGGCCGACCAGGGCACGCATTTCGCGGCACTGGACATCCCCGCCCGCCACGATCTGCGCAAGCGCGGCAAGCGCCTGCGCTATGGTCTGTCGTTCGCTGAATCGCTGCTGCCCGCCAGCAAGCTGCGCGGCTATCGCAAGCTGCTGTCCCGCGTGCAGGACGTGCTGGGCGAAATCAACGACCTGGCGATGGCAAAGGACTACTACCAGTCGTGTACGGCGACGCATCCGCAAGCCTGGTTCGCGCTGGGCTGGATCAGCGCACGCCTGGACGAACTGGTCGTCGAAGCGCAGCAGGCCTTTGACGACCTCGCGCGCAGCAAACCGTTCTGGAAGTAGCGCGCATCGCGCGCGTTTAACCCATGCGAAAGTCCCGCGTTGAATTCGATTTCACCTGGACACGCATCTAGCATGGCGTTTCAAAAAAGGGCCGCCTGACAGCTTCGCGTCAGGCCCCTGTCAATTCGTCGACATCCGGCGTGCCAATACTCATTGGCTGTCGTCCGGACACACTGCCGGGCGCATTCGTGGCCCGCAGCTTCCGCCCGACACTCGTCCTGTGTGACGGCGCAACGGCCAGCGCGGGCCGTCCGCCCATCCACGCACACGGACTCATGCAAACCACTTCCCCCTTGCTGGTCATTGCCAGACGCGGCCTCGCGGCCTGCTGCGCGCTTTCGCTGGTGTTCTCGCTTGCCGCCTGCGGCGGCGACGACGACACGGACGAAACGGCGCCGCCGCCCCCTACCACGACGCCCACCACGCCCACGACGCCCGCCCCGGCTACCTGCGCGGCGCATTGTGCGCCATGATGCCGGCAGTGCTGCCGTTTCCTGCAAACTCCAGACAGAACAGCCAATGACGATCGACGCCTCCAAGAGAAAGTTCTTCACGACCACGCTCGGCGCCACCGCGGCGATGAGCGCCTTGTCGATGTTTCCACCCAGCATCCGCCGCGCCCTCGCGATTGAAGCCGACAGTCCCACCGGCACCCTCCAGGACGTCAAGCACGTCGTGATGCTGATGCTGGAAAACCGCTCATTCGACGGCTACTTCGGCACCTTCCCGGGCGTGCGCGGCTTCGGCGACCGCTTCCC
>Ga0209050_1002762_pt1 | contig 14113 bp, 12 predicted proteins | sample Araplavi_mTSA_r2_FD_184276 | JGI IMG/M metagenome (GOLD analysis project Ga0209050, IMG submission 184276) | Arabidopsis root microbial communities from North Carolina, USA - plate scrape MF_Cvi_mTSA_r2 (SPAdes) (version 2) | ecosystem: Host-associated > Plants > Roots > Endosphere | place: USA... | reverse complement strand
GATCTGGTCACTGTTGGCGATCATGAGTGGGTCGGTGGAATCAATGAGATCCCGCGCGAGCAAAACGGTGCAGGCGGCACCTTCCGTGACGGCCCGGACGGGGATGATTTCACAGCCGGGGCAGAGGCGTTGCAGCTCGGCCGGGACCTCGGGGTAGAGATCAAGGTGCTCGGCGAGGCAGAGGAAGGTGAAGCGGTGAGGCCGCTGGGGACGGATGTTTTCGATTATCCACTGAATCATCGGCCGCCCGCCCACGGGGATGAGGGGCTTGGGCACGGTGAATCCCGCCTGCGAGAAACGCGAACCGCGTCCGGCCATGGGAATGACGATGTTCAGAGTAGACATACCGAATCACTGGCTGAGCCCGGCGGGGAAAACAAGGCGGAGCTCCGGGGATCACCAGGGGAAATTCCCACAAAAAAGAGGGCCACCTCCCGTGAAGGAGGTGGCCCATCATCATGGGGCTGCCTGGCAGGCTAGAATTTGAAAATGAATCAGATGCGGAAGGCGCGGCGAACGAACGGGCCGGAGGCCAACACCACGAGGACGGCGAGAATGGGCAGAGCCATCGTCGACGGGGAGGTCTTGGCCACACTGGCCATGGTCGCATCTGCGGGAGCCGGAGAGTTCGAAACCACCTGCGGCGCGAGGGGCGCCGGAGCCAGCGAATGATTCCCACTGGTGATGGCCGAAGCGGCCCCAACCAGAGCGAAACCCAAAGTGACTGCAAAAATGCGAAGTGTTTTCATAACGATCCCTCCAACAACGCCGGGATTTTCATAAAAACTGTAACGAAAGCAAGCGCGTTTTTGCAAATTCTGTAAAAGCTATATTTATGCCAACCTGAATGCGGAACTCTGCCGAGATCGAGAAATTTGTCCAGTACACGGGTCTCCTGACTTTTGCCGAATGTTATCCTCCAGCGAGTGAGGCGTTTAGCTGGCCTACACTCTCAAATCCGATTTGGAACAGCCGCTCCGCTTTAACCCGCAGTTCCGAAATAACGATCCCCAGCGTCGCCCAATCCGGGCACGATATAACCTTTGTCATTGAGGCCCGGATCGATCGCCGCCGTATAAATCGGCACATCGGGGTGGGCGCCCTGCAGCTGTTCCAGCCCAGCCGGGCAACTCACCAGGCAGACAAACCGCAGCCAACGGGCGCCTTTTTCCTTCAGCATCGTCAGGGCGGCGGTGGCACTCCAACCCGTCGCAAGCATGGGATCGACCACGAGCACTTCGGCTTCGGGCAGATGGGCGGGCGCTTTGAAATAGTAGGTTTCCGGCCGGAGCGTGGTTTCGTTCCGGTACATGCCGATGTGGGCGACGCTGGCTTCAGGCAGGAGCCGCAGCATGCCTTCCACTACTCCGAGGCCGGCGCGAAGAATCGGGGCGACGATGAGGGGCCGGGCCAACTGGGCACCGGGGCACTCGGCGAGCGGCGTTTTCACCACGATCTCCTGTGTGTCGAGATTCCGCGTGACTTCCGACACCATGAGCGTGGCGATCTCGGAGAGTCGCGCCCGAAAGACGGGCGTGCTGGCAGCAGCATCGCGCATTTGCGCCAGCTTTACCCGCACGAGAGGATGATCGATCAGCGTGACACCAGGCCGGAGTTGTTCAGACACGCTTGAGCCCTAGCAAAAGGCCGCGTTTTTGTCACGCGAGGAAGATGGATCGGAGCTCACTCTACGGGCGGTGCGACGAGGTTTTGCGCGTGGCCGGCAAGGAAGGCGTGCAGATTTGCGGCGGTGAGTTCCGCAAGGCGGCGCATGGCTTCGTGACTATTAAACGCAACGTGCGGGGTGAAGACGACATTGGGCCGCGCGAGGAGAGCTTCTCCGAGCATAAGTTCCTGCAATTCGCGCACCCGATCAGCGTCGCGGGATTCCCGGGCGCGGGCATCGCTGCGCAGATGGCGCACGATCTCGTCGGCGATCACGTTTTCGGCGCGTTGCCGCAGTACGCGTTCATCCTGCAACACATCGAGGCCGGCTCCACCGACCTGACCACTTTCAAGCGCGTCGCGCAAAGCCGCGGTGTCGATGAGAGCGCCCCGGGCGGTGTTGACGACCAGCACGCCGCGTTTCGTCCGGGCGAGCGTGTCGGCATTGATCAGATGATAGGTCGCCGGAGACAGCGGTGCGTGCAGCGAAATGACATCGGAGCGCGCGAGCAGGTCATCGAGGGTGACCCACTGAAAATGCAGCGCCTGGGCCAGCTCCGGTGGGGCATCGATATCCGAGGCGATGACGTGCATCTGAAAAGCCCGCGCCAACGCCGCGACCCGCTGGCCGATCCGGCCCATGCCAAGCAGGCCAATCGTTTTGCCATGCAACTCGTAGCCGCGCGTGGCGAGGTAGGAAAAACGGCCGCCCTTGGGCATATCCATCAATTCCCGCAACCGCCGGGCGAGGGCGAGAAGCAGGGCGAAGGTATGCTCGGCCACGGTTTCATCCGCATAGTGAGGCACGTGGCAGACGGGGATGCCGCGCCGGGCGCAGGCGGCGCGATCGATATGATCGACCGAGGTTGAACGGGTGGCGATGAAGCGCAGCTGCGGATGGGCGGCGAGAAAAGCATCGTCGATGGGTTCGTCGATGAAGGGACAGACCACTTCGGCGTCGGCTTCCACTTCGCTCAGCCGGCGCACCGCCAGCAAATCGTGCTCGGCGAATTGCTCGCCGAAGAACGTCTGCTCCCCGGGTTCGATATCCACAAAGTAAATCGTCACCAGTGACGTCTAGCGCAGTGGGCCACGGGCTGCGACCCGCGAATTGGGAAAGATTCACCCGCGATTGCGACCCGGTATCTTTTGCCGGAATAATCGGGCTTCCACCTGACAGGACGCTCCAACCGGCCAAATTGGAGTAGCCATGCATGCCGAGATGTCCACCTCACCCAAGCCCCGCCGCTGGCTGCCGCGGCTCGAAGCCCGCGAAGTGGAAGTCCATGGACCGGGCAGCGGCGAAGCACACCATCACGATGCGCCGTGGCAAATCCAGCTCGTCGCCAGCGGGGTCTGCCTGGTCTTTGCGGGCGCAGGGTATTTTCTCGAAGGCACCAGCTCGCTGATTGCCTTTCTTTTAGCCTACGTCGCGGGAGCGTGGTTCACCTTCGGCGAAGTGGTCGAGAAAATCCGGGAAGGGGTGCTCGACGTCCATTTCCTCATGCTCGCGGTGGCGGCTGGGGCGGCGGCTATCGGGAAGTGGGAGGAAGGCGCGACGTTGCTCTTTCTCTTCTCCGCCTCGGGGGCACTGGAGCATTTTGCGATGGATCGGACCCAACGAGCCATCAACGCGCTTTTTCACGCCGCACCGAAAACGGCGACCGTAATCACTGCGGAAGGCACCGAGCGGCAGGTGAAGGTCGACGAACTCCAACCCGGCATGCGGCTGCTAGTGCGGCCGGGCGAGTTGTTCCCCGTCGATGCCGAGATCGTGAAAGGCGAGACGACCGCCGATGAATCGAATCTCACAGGCGAAGCGGTGCCGGTGGAAAAGACAGTGGGTGACGCAGTGCTCGCCGGCACCTTGAACCAGCACGGCTCGGTCGAGGCGGTGGTGCAGCGGCCGGCGCAGGAAAGTGCGCTGCAGAAGATCATTCACCTGATCGAACACGCGCAGCGTTCGAAAGCGCCTTCACAACGGTTCACCGATCGTTTCGGCTCCGGCTATACCTATGGCGTGCTCGCCCTGACTGCGGTGATGTTCCTGGTCTGGTGGCTGGGTTTTGGCTACGCGCCATGGAACAGCAGCGGCGAACATCGAAGCGCGTTTTATCTCGCGATGACCCTGCTCGTGGTGGCTTCGCCCTGCGCGCTCGTGCTGTCGATCCCGTCCGCCATTCTCGCGGCCATCGCGAGTGGTGCGCGCCGCGGTATCCTTTTCCGCGGCGGGGCGGCGGTGGAGGAACTCGGCGAAATCCGCGTGGTGGCGATGGACAAGACCGGCACGCTGACCACGGGTGAGCTGCGGGTGGAATCGGTGGAAAGTTTTCCGGCCGGACAGGAGGCGCGGGTGCTGGCCCTCGCCGCCGCGCTCGACCGGCATTCGAATCATCCCCTGGCGCGGGCGATCGTCCGGCACGCAAAAAAGAAGAGCGTCGAGGTTCCAGAGATCGACGGGGTGACCGCGGTTTTCGGCGCGGGGGTGCATGCGGCTTTCGAAGGCGGAGAAATCCGGCTGGGCAAACGCATCTGGGCGCAGCCGCCGGATCATGAGGCCTGCCGGGCCATCGCCGCGCCGGAAAAGATCGGGGTCTCGGAGGTCTGGCTGAGTTCGCCAAATCTATGCGGGCGCATTTTGCTGCGCGACGATATCCGCCCGGAAGCCCGCGATCTCATCGCGGCGCTGCGAGCGCGGGGATTGCGCACCGTGGTGCTTACCGGCGACCGGCAGGGAGCGGCGGATCAACTTGCCCGCGATCTGGAACTCGATGAAATCCGCGCGGAACTTAAACCGGACGACAAGCTGGAGATCATCACGGGTTTCGCACAGCGCCACGAACGCGCCGCAATGATCGGCGACGGCGTGAACGATGCCCCGAGCATCGCCGCCGCGCATGTCGGAGTGGCCATGGGCGCCCGGGGCAGCGATGCTGCGCTGGAACAGGCGGAAGTGGTGCTCATGCACGATCGCCTGGAAAATTTCCTCTCCGCTTACGAACTCAGCCGGCGGTCGCGGGTGATCATCCGGCAAAATCTCGCGATTTCCCTGGGGGTGATCGTCGCCCTCGTGATCAGTGCCCTGTTCGAGAAAATCCCGCTCACCATCGGCGTGCTGGGGCATGAAGGAAGCACGCTGCTCGTGGTGCTAAACAGCCTCCGGCTGCTGGCCAAACCGCGCGGATAAAGGCGACCCGGGGCGAAAATCGCATTTGCTCCCGGTCGGGTTGCCGCCACTGTGCGCGCCCCCGCCTTTCCTGCATGATTTGGGACTATCTCATCGTCGGCGCCGGTTTCGCCGGCGCAGTCCTGGCTGAGCGCCTCGCCAGCCAGTGCGGTGCGACGTGCCTGGTCATCGACCGGCGGGATCACCTCGCGGGTAACGCCTTCGACAGCCCGGATCGGGCTGGGGTACGGCTGCATCGCTACGGCCCGCACTATTTCCGCACGAACTCCGACCGGGTCGTCGCCTACCTGAGCCAGTTCACCGAATGGCACCCGGTGGACTACCGGATCCTGAGCTGGACGGAGGGGCGCTACTGGCCCTTCCCAGTCAATCTGAATACCTTCGAGCAATTGCTCGGGCGCCCGAGCAGCACGGAGGAAATGGAGCACACCCTCGCCAAGTGGCGCGAGCCGCTCCCGGACGGCGTCGCCCCGCGCAACTCGGAGGAAGTGATCCTCAGCCAGGTCGGCCGCCGCTTTTACGAGCTCTTTTTCCACGGCTACACCCGCAAGCAATGGCAGCGGGAGCCGCGCGATCTCGATGCCTCGGTCTGCGGGCGCATTCCCATCCGCACCAATCGCGACGACCGTTTTTTGTCCGAGCGTTTCCAGGCGCTGCCCGTGAAGGGTTATACGGCGATGTTTGAGCGGATGCTGGCGCATCCGAAAATCGAGGTGCGCCTGCGCACCGATTTCCGCGAAGCCCGCCACCAGATCCAGTACCGACACCTGATCTACACGGGGCCGATCGATGAGTACTTTGATCGAAGCGAAGGCCCCCTGCCCTACCGCTCGCTGCGCTTCGAACCGGAAACGCTCGCGCAGGAATTTTTTCAGCCGGTGGTGCAGGTAAACTATCCGAACGACCACGATTTCACCCGGATCGTGGAGATCAAACACGTGACCGGCCAGCAACTGCCGCTCACCACGATCGTGCGCGAATACCCGGCGGCTTATGCCCCGGGCGGCGAACCGTTTTACCCGATCCCGGCGCCCGATGCGCGCGCTCTCTATCAGCGGTATGCGGAACGGGCCGCCCTGGAAAAGAACGTGAGTTTTGTGGGCCGGCTGGCGACCTACCGGTACTATAATATGGATCAGGTCGTCGCTTCGGCGCTGGTGGAGTTTGAAAAACTCGCCGGTCGCAAACCGAGATGAAAGCCACCGCAGCTCCAACGACCTCCGGTTGGTTCTGCCTGAAGGGATGGGTGTTCGTTTGCGCAGCAGCAAGCGCACTCGGCTGGAGTCTGGCGGCCATCGGGGCGCTCGATCGGATCGGCTATACGGTGGGCGCGCTGCTGATCGGGATCGTTTGGTGGATCCGGGGCAAACCCGCGGCGGGGCTGCCCTCGTTTCGAGTACGCCGCCGGCGCTGGAAACGCCCGCTGCCCCTCATCTACGCCGCCCTGCTGCTGTGTGCGCTGGCCGGCGGAATCCTCTACCCGCCCAACAACTACGACGCCCTCACCTATCGGCTGCCGCAGATTCTCCATTGGCTGGACCAGGGGCGCTGGCACTGGATCTCCACCTCGGAGCCTTCGATGAATGTGGCCGCCGCCGGCCAGGGCTGGCTGATGGCGCCCTGGATCGTTTGGCTGCAAAACGATCGCGGTCTTTTCCTCTCCAGCCTGGCGGCTTTTGCTTTGCTGCCGGGAGCCTTTTTCAGCGTCCTGCGCTCGAGCGGAATCGGTGGCCGGGTGGCCTGGACCTGGATGTGGATCCTGCCCTCGGCCAGCTGCTACGCCCTGCAAGCCGGAGGCCTGGCCAACGATCTTCTTGTCACGGTCTTCTGGCTGGTGGCGTTTGCTTTCGGTTTGCGAGCGCGACGTTGGGGCCGGGTTGAAGATTTCTGGTTTTCACTGGTGAGCGCAGCGCTGGCCACTGGGGTAAAATGGTCAGCCGCTCCGTTGGTGATCCCTTGGTTCATCGTCACCCTGCCCTGCTGGAAAGGGGCGCTTCGAATTCCCACAACCGCGATCGTCCTCCTGGCCGGAGTGCTGGTTTCAGCGGCTCCGACCGCTGGGCTCAATTTGCTGCACACCGGACACCTGGGAGGCGACCCCGGCGATCGTTTGCAGGTGCGCCCGACCCATCCGATCGCGGGCCTCACCGGCAATGCGATCGAACTGCTCGTCGACGGCCTGGCTCCGCCGCTTTTCCCCGCCCCAGGATTGATCAATCGTCCCTTGGCTCACTTTGCCGATCACGGAGCCGGCCTTTGGATTCGAGAGCATTTTCCCCGATTCAATCCGCAGTGGAGTGAGATGGCTTCCGAGGAATCTTCCGGTCTCGGGCTGGGAATCACCCTTCTGGCTGCGGCCAGTGCGCTGGCTGCTGGATTCAGACGGAGTGAACCACAGGAAAAGGGGACGATGACTTGGTGGCTGATCTGCGGAGGAGTCGGCGCTTGGGTCGTTTTCGCCGTCACCTTGGGCAGTGAGGCCGCTGGGCGCCTCAGCGCTCCATATTACCCTCTGCTCCTCCTCCCAGCTCTGCGCCATTCGCGCCTGACTGCCATTTACCACCACCGGCTTTGGAGGTTCTGCGGGGTCGGGGTGGCCGCCTCAGTGCTCCCTGCAGTACTTCTCACCCCCGCACGGCCTCTATGGCCCGCGGTTCAGATCGTGACTGAGGCGTCTACCCGCCATCCGGATCAGCCCGCGCTGGCCCGCGCTGCTCAGGTCTACGCCACCTACGCTTCCCGGCACGATTTTCTGGCCCCCCTGAAACCATTCATTCCCGCTGGCACCCGGGCGATCGGTTTTGTCCCCACGATCAACGATCTCGAAGCCCCTTTGTGGAAGCCATATGGCCACTGGCGGGTCGTCGAAGTGACCACAGCCTCCAAGGACGACCCGGTCATCGCTTCCCTGCGCGGCAGTATCGTACTGACCTCCGACCGGGGCCTGAAAGATCGTTTCAACCTGACCCCGGACGATTTTGCCGCGGCGGTGGGTGGGCGGATCGTGGCCACCCGTTCCCTCTGCCAAAAGGCCCGCATCGGTCCGGAAGCCTGGCACGCCATCGCCATCGAATAACCTCACCAGATTCCCGAGCGATGACCCGCTTGTTTGCCTCGGCACCTCTCCTATAGTCCTTTAGCTCCCCCCGCCGATCCTCCATGAAACTCGAACGCGTCCAAGAATACGTCCTACCCACCGTCGCTACGCTGGGAGGAATGGGATTCGCTGTCCTCCTTGGGCACCTCATGGGTGAAGGACGCTTTTCCATGGTGGCGCTCTTTTTTGGGGGGCTCTTTCTGGCGTTCACCACCCTGATCCTCCGCCAATACGTCTGGCTGCTGCTCATCGTCGCGTGGCCCTGGTCTGGACAGATCCCCATACTGCCCCTGCCTTTCATGGCGAGAGATTTGGCCATCGGAGCGGTGGTGGCTGCCACCCTGGCCTTGATGGCACTCAAAGTGGTTCGAAGGCAGCCCTCCTATACCCTGGTCGACCTGGTGCTCGCTGTGCTCCTGTTTTACATGCTGACGGCGTGGCTACGAAACCCCACCGGGACGCTGGCCAGCAATTCGTTCCGAGTCGGCGGCAGGCCTTATTTCAACACCCTCGTGGCGCTGGGAGCGTATTGGGTCCTCTGCCGATCGTCCCTCAATCTACCGGGGGCATCGCGTATTTACATCTTCTCGACGGTCCTCAGCAATTTCGCGATCGCTGGGTTGAACATCATCTGCGAATTTTCGAATCGAGCGACTCGAGTGGTAGCCAATTTTTACACGGGAATTGCGGCGGCCGCAGACCTTGAAGGTACCTCGCAGGGACCGGGGCCGGACGTCAGTCGTTATGGTTACCTGATTGGTATCGGCGCACCCATCTCCCAGGCTCTGATTTCTTTCCGCCGCCCCCTGGAAGTTATCAATCCACTTTATTTCTGGCGGCTTTTCCTGCTCATCTTTGCGATCTTCATGCTGCTGCTTTCGGGCTTCCGTACGACCATTATTTCGTTAGGAGCACTGATGTTGATTCGCGGATATCTGAGCGGCGGTTTGTTTGAGGTCGTCAAGCTGTCGATCATCGGCACCCTGGCTCTCTCCATCGTCGTGATCGGAAATGGGCGCCTCTATAATCTGCCGCTGTCCGCTCAGCGGGCCCTCTGCTTTCTCCCCGGAAAATGGAGCCCCATCGCCAAAGCAGACGCCGAGGCTTCCACGGATTGGCGCCTGCAGATGTGGGCAGTCATGCTGAGTTCGAATCGGTACATCCAAAATCGCGTCTTTGGCGACGGCTTCGGCGTGACCAAACGGGACATGGATACGATCAGCCGACTGACCACTCATGCGGCCGACGCGCAGGAAAGCACCATGATCACCGGCGGGGTGCATAGCGGGCCTCTTTCCACCATCCGCGTCGCTGGGTATGTGGGCTTGGTCATCTTTTTGATCCTGACCTTCCAGATCGCTTCGCTAGCGGTCCGCCTCATTCGCCGAGCCGAAGGTACGTCGCTGGAGCCGATGGCCTTTTTTATTGGCCTCCCACTCATCTACGAGCCGTTTAATTTCATTTTCATTTTCGGTGGCTTTGACGCCTCCCTCCCTCAAACCGTGTTTAGCCTCGGACTGCTAAAAATGCTCGAAAACACCATCAACGATCATCAACCGGCGGAGGTGCCCGTTGAATCGGCCCGACCCAATCTTCCGGTCCACCGCCGACAGGTGAGCCGCCCGGAACCGGTGCTGGCCTTGCGTGCTCCACGCTGAGACTGCACGATCGATGCTGATCCTCGCTCACCGCGCCAATCTCACCGGCCCAGTCCCGGCCATAGAGAATACCCTTGCGGCGACCGCTGCCGCCCTTGAGGCGGGCTTTGGCATCGAAACGGATCTCCGGCGGGATGCCGGCGGGCGGGATTACATCGCCCACGATCCCGCTGCATGGACGCCGGAGACGGATTTTGCCGCCTTCTCCGCGCTCTTCCGCCGATACCCCTCCTGCTGTATCGCAATGAATGTGAAGGAACTCGGCTATGAGCAGCATCTCATCGCGCGGCAGCTCGCGGGCGACTTTGGTGCAAACTCGTTCCTGTTCGATTTCGAGCTGCTGGAACGTGACACCCCCGGGCGCTCCCAGCGGCTCATCCGGGCGCTCCCGAATGGCGCGCAGGCCGTCCTCGCCAGCCGGGTCAGTGATCGCGGAGAATCCATCGGCCAGGCGCTGTCGATCCCCGCGCAGATCGTCTGGCTGGATGAATTCGATGGCCCGTGGGCGACCGCGGCCGAGGTCGCCACTCTGCGCGCGGCGGGACGGCGCGTCTTCATGGTGTCCCCGGAATTGCACGGGGTCGAGGACGAAGCCCGGCGGCGGCGCTGGGGAGAGTTTCATTCGTGGGGCCTCGATGGGCTTTGCACGGATTTCCCTTTGGAAGCGCGGGAGTTTTTTGCGAACTTACCGGCGTGACTCTCGAAAGTTTCCCCCTCGACTCCTTTGTCGGCGGCTGGTTCGTCGGCCGATTCAGCCCCACTTTGCTCGACACACCCGAAGTGGAAGTCGCCATCAAACACTATCGGGCGGGCGATCGGGAGGCCTCGCATCACCACAAGGTCGCGGTGGAATTGACGGCGATCGTCTCCGGGCGCGTGTGCATGTCCGGCCGGGAATTCGGCGCCGGAGAAATCATTCGCGTGCCACCCGGCCAGGCGACGGATTTTGCCGCGCTGGCCGACACCGTGACAGTGGTGGTGAAACTTCCGAGTGTCGCGGGCGACAAATACCTGGGCGAACCATGACCAAAATCCGTGCCGTTCTTTTCGACCTCGATGGGGTGCTCGTAGACGCCACGGAGTGGCACTACGAAGCGCTCAATCGCTCACTCGGCCTCTTTGGCTACACCATTTCCCGCTACGAACACCTCACCACCTACAATGGTCTGCCCACGCTGAAAAAGCTGGAGATGCTCTCGGTGGAGAAAGGTCTGCCGCGCGGGCTGCATCGCGTCGTTTCGCGGATCAAACAGAAGTACACCCGCGAAGAAATCCTCCGGAATTGCACGCCGGTTTTTGAGAAGGAATTCATGATCCGCCAGCTGAAACGCGAAGGCTATAAACTGGCCGTCTGCTCGAACTCCGTGCGCGAAAGCCTGGAGCGCATGCTCGTTGCCAGTGGCATCATCGAGCAGTTCGATTTCCTGGCCAGCAACGAAGACGTCGCGCATCCGAAGCCGGATCCGGAAATGTATCTGCTCGCTTGCGAACGGCTGGGCGTACAGCCGTCCGAGTGTGTGATCGTCGAAGATGCCGACCACGGTCTCGAAGCCGCCCGCCGCGCCGGGGCAAATGTCTGCCGGGTGAGCGGATTCGGCGAAGTGGATTACGAGCGGATCCACCGCTACATCCAGAGCGTCGAAACCGCCTGAAGCCATGCTCCACGTCATCATCCCACTCGCCGGCCGGGGCTCCCGTTTCCAGGAACGCGGCTACACGTTTCCCAAACCGCTGATCGAGATCGGCACCAAATCGATGATCGAAGTGGTGCTACAAAACCTGAACCCGCCGGCACCGGTGCGGTACACCTTCATCTGCCGGAAGGAGCATCTCACCCAGTTCTACCTCGGCGACATGCTGAACCTGCTCGCACCGGACTGCCACATCATCCCGCTGGAACGCGATACCGCCGGAGCGCTCTGCTCGGTGCTGCTGGCCATCGATGATCTCAAGCCGGACGAGGAAATTCTCGTGGCCAACGGCGATCAATACCTCTCCGCACCGCTCGATCCCTTTTACGAAAAGTGCCGGGAGCCGGGGACAGATGGCTGCATCCTCACTTTTACGGCGACCCACCCACGGTGGTCGTTTGCCCGTACTGATGCCGATGGCCGCGTCACGGCCGTGGCGGAAAAGCGCCCGATCAGCAAACGCGCCACGGTGGGCCTCTATTATTTTCGCCGCGCCTCCGACCTACTCGCTGGAGCCGAGCGCATGCTGATCAAGGGTCTGACGACCGCCGGGCAATTTTTCGTCGCCCCGGTCTACAACGAGCTGATCCTCGACGGGAAAAACATCACGCATCATCACCTGCCCGATGGCTCGATGCAGAGCCTCGGCACGCCCGAGGACCTGGAGCTTTTCCTGCGCAACTGGACCGCACCATAACGGTCCTGCGGGGCGGGCGGCCCCTGGCTCACGCAGCCTCTTGGTGAACCAGGGAACTGCGGGGCCTTCAGCCGGAAGACCCTGCAGATCAGGAAAGAGCCTGGCGCGATTAAGCCAGCGCGCGGTTCAGGGCGCTGACGACCGCTTTGATCGAAGCGAGTTCGATGTTCGTGTCGGTGCCGGCGCCCCAGCGGGTGCGGCCATCTGGCAGGCGAACCTGGATATAGGCAATCGCGCTGGCTTCGGAGCCCGCGCCGAGAGCGTGCTCCTTGTAGTAAACGACTTCCACTTTGGGCACCCCGGCGGCTTCGAGGGCGGCGACAAACGCGGCGATCGGGCCATTGCCTTCACCGGTCAGGTCGAGGCGTTGATCTTGATGACCGACGGTGGCCCGGCAGCGGAAATTGCCCTTGGTCCCGTCGGCGTGGAAATGCTGGAGCGTGTAGGGCTCGGTGCGCTCGACGTATTCGCGGAAGAACATGGCGCGCAACTCGGCGGCGCTGACTTCACGGCCGAGGCGGTCCACCTCGTCGTTCGCGATCGGGCCGAATTCGCGCTGCATTTCCTTCGGCAGCTCGATGCCGAATTCGCTTTCCAGCAAATAGGCCACGCCGCCTTTGCCGCTCTGGCTATTCACCCGGATGACTTCGCGATATTCGCGGCCGATGTCGCGCGGGTCGATGGTCAGATACGGCACGTCCCAGGAATCGCGCCCACCCTTTTCCCACTCGGCGAGGCCTTTCTTGATCGCATCCTGGTGCGAACCGCTGAAGGCCGTGAAGACCAATTCGCCCGCGTACGGCTGGCGCGGCGGGATGGTCATGCCGGTGCAACGCTCGTAGATTTTCCGCAGCTGGCCCAGCTGCCGGAAATCCAGCTTCGGGTCGATGCCGTGCATGTGCAGATTCAACGCCACGGTGACGATATCGAGATTCCCGGTGCGTTCGCCATTGCCGAAGAGCGTGCCTTCGACGCGTTCGGCGCCGGCCAGCAAACCCAACTCGGTCGCGGCCACACCGGTGCCGCGATCATTGTGCGTGTGCAGGCTCACGATCAGCGAATCGCGATGGCGCACATTCCGGCACATCCATTCGATCTGGTCGGCATGCACATTGGGCATCGCGACCTCGACGGTATCGGGCAGGTTCAGAATCATTTTCCGTTCGGGCGTGGGTTGCCACACGTCGATGACGGACTCGGAGATCTCCTTGGCGAACTCGAGTTCGGTCGCGCTGAAGCTCTCCGGAGAATACTGCAGCGTCACCTGAGCGCCGCTCGCTTCCAGCCGCGGCACGCGGTCTTTGATCCAGCGAGCGCCGCGTACGGCGACGTCGATGATCTCCTGTTTCTCCAACCCGAAGACGACGCGACGCTGGGCCGGCGAGGTGGAGTTGTAGAGATGGATGATGACGCGCTTCGCCCCCATCAGTGACTCGACGGTGCGCTCGATCAGGTCTTCGCGCGCCTGGACGAGCACCTGGATGGTGACGTCGTCAGGAATCAGGCCTTCTTCGATGAGGGTGCGGTTGAAGCGGAATTCGGTGTTCGAGGCTGAGGGAAAGCCAACTTCGATTTGCTTGAAACCGCACTGCACCAGCGCGCGAAACATTTCGAGTTTCTGGGCGACATTCATCGGCACGGCCAGGGCTTGGTTGCCGTCGCGGAGATCGACACTGCACCAGATCGGGGCCTCGGTGAGCGTGCGGCTCGGCCATTGGCGATCGGGCAATTCGATCGGCGGATAAGGACGATACTTGGCGAAAGAGGAAGTGAACATGGAACTAGGAAAAAAGGGCGCGGACGGAAGACGAAAAGATGAAACGCCAGCCGTCGCTTACCGCCCAGCCCGAAGCGACGCCAGCAGAGTTACGCGATGAAGCCCCCCGAAACCCAGCGCAATCAAGCGCGGGCGGGGAGCGGCGTAAGTCGGCTGGTGAGCAGAATGTTCACAGAGGCCACAACGAGAGCAGAGGTCCGGCGCTTGCAAAGGGGAATTTTTCCAAGGTCAAACCGACGTGGCACCATGCTGCCCTCTGCGTGAGATGAAAAAGATCACCCTGCGCCGAAGGCGCAGGCATTCGTCGCTTCACGCAGAGGGCTGCGTGAACCACGGAGGTG
>Ga0209050_1002751_pt1 | contig 14155 bp, 14 predicted proteins | sample Araplavi_mTSA_r2_FD_184276 | JGI IMG/M metagenome (GOLD analysis project Ga0209050, IMG submission 184276) | Arabidopsis root microbial communities from North Carolina, USA - plate scrape MF_Cvi_mTSA_r2 (SPAdes) (version 2) | ecosystem: Host-associated > Plants > Roots > Endosphere | place: USA... | reverse complement strand
GGTCGAACCACGATAAGGCTGGATTTTCTCCGCCATCCGGCTTAAGGGCCGCGCCCAACGATGCCCGAAGCCGGGATGGCGGGGGGCCTGCCACGACAGATCCGCGATCGCCTGCCAGCAGTTAAGTGTCTGGCGGCGGCCGGCGTTTAACAAGATTTGACCAGAGCAATGAATCTTTCTTCCCTTCTTTATCCAGCGACCGTGCGCGCGCATGTGCAGCTCGATTCGAAAAAGGCGCTCTTCCCCTTCGTGGGCGATCTCGCCAGCCGTTCGCTCGGCCTCGACGCGGGCGAAGTCAGCGAAGCCTTGCTCGAACGCGAACGTCTCGGTTCGACCGGCTTCGGCCGCGGCATTGCGCTGCCGCATGCCAAGATGGCCGACCTTGGCGGCGTGCGTGGGCTGTTCCTGCAACTGGCGCGTCCGATCGATTTCAATGCGGTCGATGGCTTGCCGGTGGATCTGTTGTTCATCCTGCTTTCGCCGCTCGATGCGGGCGCCGACCATCTGAAGGCGCTCGCCGGCGTGTCGCGCATGCTGCGCAACGAAGCGATTGCCGAACGGCTGCGCGGCGCGAAGAATGATGAGGCGCTCTATGCGCTGCTCGCCGACACCGAAACGCGTGACGCGGCGTAACGCCCCATCCTCCAATGCGGCTTAAGAGCCGTTTCCTCGTCGACTTGCTCCTCCGCCGCACCGAAGCGGCCGGCGGCTTTGCGACCGTGCTCGCCAAGGGCGACGAAAATTCGGGTATCATCCTTGTCCAGTGCAGCGAGCGCGGTGAACCGGGCCCGCTGCTCGAACGCCGTTTTTCCCTGGAAGGCCACTATATATGGGAGGCGGTCGGCCCGACCGACCCAAAAGATAGTGAATCGCGCGCAAACTATCAGGAAAGGCGGCGAAAGGCCGATCCCGATATGTGGTTGATTGAACTGGATATCGCAGATGCGCCACAACTCGTCGCGGAGTGGGCTGCGTTAACTTGACTCTGTTGCGGCGCACAATAAGTGGCGCCCATTCGATAACGCGTAGGTCGTTCCGTGGGTTGCACTGCCTTTTTGCAGGCACCCGGCAAAACGGTTTGGACACGCAGTCGGACGATGACCGCAGGCGGCGATATTGGACCATAGTCCCCCGCCTGTTTTGAGAGGTTCGGTTCATCGGCCGCACTTTTGACGGACACTATGAGTCGCATTTTGAACGTAGCCGGCATGGCTGCCGTCGGCATGACTGCCGCCTCCATGCTGCTTTTGGCGGAACCGGGCTTTGCAAGCGATCTTGCGGCCGACGCCAATCTCCCCGCGATCATCCTGCCGGGCGCCGATGCGCCGGTGGCCGATGAAACGGCGGACCTGTCGACCGATGCCGAACTGCCGGTCGAAGACAGCAAAAAAACTGACGACGAATCCGCGCCCGAGCCGAAGCCGGCACAGGTGACCGCCGATTCGCTCGCCGAACTCGTCGCCGAAACGCCAAAGCCCGCCGACATCGATCCCGAACTGCGCTGCCTCGCCGGCGCGGTCTATTTCGAATCGCGCGGCGAATCGCTCCCTGGCCAGCTCGCGGTCGCGCATGTCGTGATAAACCGCGCCCAGTCGGGCCGTTTCCCCAAGAGCCTCTGCGGTGTCGTCCACCAGAAGAGCCAGTTCAGCTTCGTGCGCGGCGGCCGGATGCCCGCGGTGCGCAACGCGGCGCAGTGGAACAACGCCGTGGCGATCGCGCAGATCGCGCGCGACGGGAGCTGGAAGAACCACGCCCCGGGCGCGCTCTTCTTCCACGCACGCTACGTCTCGCCGGGCTGGCGCAAGACGCGCATCGCGCAGATCGACAACCACATCTTCTATCGTTGATCGGATGGGCGCGGCGACAAGCCGCGCTCTTTCCTACTTCGTCACCCCGGACTTGATCCGGGGTCCAATTGCGTCACCGTCGATGGATTACGTGTCGAGCCCGGCATGGCGACGCGATGGGCATCCTGTTCATTGCCAAGCCATATTTGCTGGCGCATGAAGCAGTGATGACGCGTCAAATTTCCGTCGCCCTGTTCGCTGCAGCGGCGCTCGCTCTCGGTGGCTGCGCCACCGCGGTTCCTCCGGTCGAAGTCACGCGCTTCCATGCCAGCGCGCCCGCGGGCTGGGCGCCGGGGACGCGCTATACCGTCGACACCGCACCGCTCGGCAATGCCGGGGCGATGATCGATGCGCCCTCGCTCGAATGGAACAGCTACCGCACCGCGGTCGAACAGCAATTGCAACGGCAGGGACTCGTCGCGGCGCCCGATGGCGCGCGCGCGCCCTTGAAGGTGCGGATCGGTTTTGAACGCATGAACCACGAAGCCGTCGGCCGGCGCTCGCCCGTCTCGGTCGGGGTCGGTGGTTCGACGGGCAGCTATGGTTCGGGCGTCGGGCTCGGAATCGGTCTCAACCTTGGCGGCGGTCCGAAACGGATGGCCGATCTGCAGCTCGCGGTGCGCATCGACGATGCCGCGAGCGGGCAGGCCCTGTGGGAAGGCCGCGCCGTGACTGTGGTCCCGGTGAAGGCGCCCGCCAGCCAGCCCAGCCTCGCCGCGGCGAAATTGGCCGATGCCCTATTCAAGGACTTCCCCGGGGAATCGGGACGCACTATCAGCGTCAAATGACCATCAGCATCAACGCCGCTTTCGACAGTGGCAATATCGTCGTGGAAAATGTCGACGGCACGTCGGCGCGCCTTTCGATTCGCAAGGACCGCGAATCGGACTTTTTCCAGTGGTTCCACTTCCGCGTGGCGTGCGCGGTCGGTGACGCGCTCGACCTAGCGATCACTGGCCTCGCCGATTCGGCCTACCCCGATGGCTGGCCCGGCTATGCGGCATGCGCGAGCACCGACCGCGAAAACTGGTTCCGTCTCGACACCAGCTATGACGCCGGCACGCTGACGATCCAGCACACCGCCGAAAGCCCTATCCTTTATATTGCCTATTTCGCGCCCTATTCGATGGAGCGCCACCACGACCTCGTCGCGCAGGTCGCCGAATGCGAAGGCGTGACTTACCGCTGCCTCGGCACCAGCCTCGAAGGCCAGCCGATCGACTGCCTCGAAATTGGCACCGGCGAGACGCAGGTATGGCTCTACGCGCGCCAGCATCCGGGTGAGAGCATGGCCGAATGGTGGGTCGAAGGCGCGCTCGAAAAGCTCACCGATCCCGCCGATCCGCACGCGCGCTCGCTGCGGAACAAATGTCGCTTCCACATCGTCCCGAACATGAATCCCGACGGCTCGTGCCGCGGCCACCTGCGCACCAATTTTGCCGGCGTGAACCTGAACCGCGAATGGGACAATCCGACCGCCGAACGCAGCCCCGAAGTGCTCGCGGTGCGCAATGCGATGGACGCGACCGGCGTCGACTGGGCGATGGACGTCCATGGCGACGAAGCGATCCCCGCGGTCTTCCTCGCGGGCTTCGAGGGCATTCCGTCACTGAAGCCCGAGCAGACCGAAAAATATAAGGCGTTCGAAACCGCGCTCGCCGCGAACACCCCCGATTTCCAGGTCGACCTCGGCTATGCCGAATCGGCGCCGGGGCAGGCGAATCTGTCGATGTCGACGACGCAGCTCGCCGAGCGTTTCGGCGCGGTGTCGATGACGATCGAAATGCCGTTCAAGGACAATCGCGACCTCCCCGACCCCGTCGCGGGCTGGTCGCCAGAACGCTCGAAGCTGCTCGCGCACGCGTGCCTCGCGACGCTGGACCAGTTGCTCTGATGGCCAAGGCGGGCGCCTGGCGGATCGTCGAGGATGATCTGTCGGGCGCCGCCATTCGTGCGCTGCTCGAAGTGCATTTCGCGGGCATGCTCGCAAACTCGCCGGCCGAAAGTTGCCATTTTCTCGATTTCGACGGGCTGCGCGCCGACGGCGTGACCTTCTGGTCGATCCACCGCGGTGATGAGCTTGCGGGCTGCGGCGCATTGAAGATGCTCGATAGCGCGCACGGCGAGATCAAGTCGATGCGCACCGCCGAAGCCTTCCTGCGGCAGGGCGTTGCGGCGCATATGCTCGATCATATCATCGACGCGGCGCGCGCGCGCGGGCTCGAACGCCTCAGCCTCGAAACCGGATCGAGCGGCGCCTTCGAACCCGCGATCGCGCTCTATCAGCGCTACGGCTTCACCGAGTGCGAGCCTTTCGCCGACTATGCAGCCGATCCGTTCAGCCGCTTCATGACGCGCGCACTCTAGACACGAAAACGGGGCCCGGAAGGGACTCCGGACCCCGCAAATTCAATCAATCAGGCGTCGCTTACGCGGCCTTCTTGTCCGTATCGAACAAAGTCGGTTGCGTACCGCCGATCGCGATCTTGTGCGGCTTCATCGCCTCGGGCACTTCGCGCACGAGGTCGATCGCGAGCAGGCCGTCCGACAGGTCGGCGCGTTCGACGCGCACGAAATCGGCGAGCTGGAAACGGCGCTCGAACGCGCGCGTCGCGATGCCGCTATAGAGCAGCTGGCGCCCCTCGCCTTCGGCCACCGGCGCCTTGCGGCCGCTGACGGTCAGCATATTCTGCTGCGCGGTGATGTCGATCTCGTCGGACTTAAAGCCGGCGACCGCGACGGTGATCCGGAAATGGTCGTCGGCGACCTTTTCGATATCGAAGGGCGGATAATTTTCGGCGCCCGAACCACCGGTTTCGAGGAAATCGAACAGGCGGTCGAACCCGACGGTCGAACGGCGATAGGGGGTCCAGTCGAAGCTGTTACGCATGGATCTTTCTTCCTTTTACAAAGCGAAGTCAGGGACCGCGGCGGCCGCCGCGATCGCCACCCGGCCCCGTGTCGGCGGCCGGATAGGGTCAATCTGGTAGCAGGCGAAACCATTTCAAGAGGGCGGTTGGCGTTCGGCGAAAACCCGGGCTAAAGGGCGGCACATCTCTCCAACCGAAGGATCCGAAATGCCCCAGCTCATCCTCATCCGTCACGGCCAGTCGCAGTGGAATCTCGAAAACCGCTTCACCGGCTGGTGGGATGTCGATGTGACTGAAAAGGGCGTCGCCGAAGCGGTCGCCGCGGGCGAACTGATGAAGGCGAAGGGCATCGCCCCCGACACCTGCTTCACCTCGGTCCAGTCGCGCGCGATCAAGACGCTGAACCTCGCGCTCGAAGCGATGGGGCGTCTCTGGCTCCCCGTCACCAAGGACTGGCGCCTCAACGAACGCCACTATGGCGGCCTCACCGGGCTCGATAAAGCCGAGACCGCGGCGAAGCATGGCGACGACCAGGTCAAGATCTGGCGCCGCAGCTTCGACATCCCGCCGCCGCCGCTCGAAGCCGGCTCGCCGTGGGACCTGTCGACCGATCCGCGCTACGCCGGCATCGCCATCCCTTCGGCTGAAAGCCTCAAGGACACGATCGAACGCGTGCTGCCCTATTATGAAGCCGCGATCGTGCCCGAACTCGCCGCGGGCAAGACGGTGCTGATCTCGGCGCACGGCAACAGCCTGCGCGCGCTCGTCAAGCATCTATCGGGCATCTCGGACGCCGACATCACCGGTCTCGAAATCCCGACCGGCCAGCCGATCGTATACGAACTGAACGACGATCTGACGGCGCGTGAGCGTTACTACCTCAGCGAGCGTTGAGCGTATTTTCCACTAACGTGGAAGGCGGCACCGGCCCGCTCCCCCACCCGGCCTCCCCAACGATAGTAACCTAGGGAGGCCGGGTGGGGGAGCGGGCCGGTGCCGCCCTGTTTCGGCTATGCCGAAACAGACTAAAGCGTCCCCGTCACCGTCAACTGGAAAAACCGCCCGAACTTGCGCAATCTTTGTTCGCTGAACGCCACCGGCCCGTCGCGCCGGTCGACGAACACCGTCCGGTTGAACCCGTCCTTCATCCCCGCAAGGTTGCGGTACGACAGCTTCACCGTGAAGCCCGCGACATCCTTATGCTCGATGAAGGCGGTGACGAACGGCCCGTCGGTATATTCCTTCTCGATCGCGCCGAGCCGCAAATTCGGGCTGTAACGCTCGTCGAAATAGCCGCCGCCCCACGCCAGATTGGTGCCGGGAATATCGTGGCGCAGGCTGAGGTCGACGACATATTCCTGTCCCTGGCTCTGGTCGCGCCACAGCCCGGTGAGCGGGTCGCGCACGCGGTTACGACGCCAAGTGATGTCGCTGTTGATCCGCGCGCCCTTCCACCCCAGCCGGTCGAGCAGCAAGGTTGCCTTCGAACTGATGCGATAGAGATGCGCGGGCGGAAGGTTGCCGCGTCCTTCGGTCGTCGGCGACAGCGGCACCTGATCGACCAGATCCTCGGCGTAGGCGTAAGCGAAGGCGACCGACGCATTGCCCCACGCCCCCATGTCCTGCACGAATTCCAGCTCGCTGCGGTTGACGATCGGCGGCACGAGCAATCCGTTGCCGCCGTTGTTCTGCCCGTTCACGACATCGACCGAGCTTGCGAAATCGAAAAAGTCGAGCTGGTCGACGCGGCGCTGGAGGAACCAGTTGATCGTCGTTTTGCCGCCGACCTTCCACGCCAGCGCGACCTTGCCCTTCGGTCGGATGAAGCTGCGCGTCAGTCCGCCCGGGCCCGACGAGGTCAGCTCGCTATATTCGGCGCCAAGGTTGACCTGCGCGGTCAGATTGGGCGCGAGCGAGCGCCCCCAGGTCAGCGACGCCTCGCTGCGCTTTTCCTCGACCTTCGTGCGCTCGCTACCCAAGGCAACGGGCAGGAAGCTGCCGTCGGCCTGCAAGGTCGCAAGCTCGGACTCGACGTCGAGCGTGTTGTACGCGCCTTCCAGCGCGACCTGCCAGTCGGTCCCGCCGCCGGTGCGCCAGCTATATTCGCCGCGCAGGATCGACTCGCCTTCGTCGGCGGTCTGCTTGAAGCGCTCGCCCGTCCGCCCGCCGATCTCGCGGTCGACGACAAAGCTGTCGACGAACGGGCTGTGCTCGAATCGGTACAGGGTGATCAGCTTCAGCCGCCCCTTGCCCAGCCCCAGCTCATAGTCGCCGCCGATGTCGAAATTATATTCGTCTTCCTTGAACTTGAACGCTTCGCGCACCGTGCCGGCTATCGGCCGCTCCGACACGCTGTCGACGCGTTCGTCGAGCAGCTGCACTTGCCCGCCAAGGTTGAAATTCCACTTGTTGCCGTTCGCGGTCGTGCGCGCGAGCGCCGCCGACAGCCGCGGCCGCTCGCCATCATAAGCGCCGAACTCGTCACGCGTGAACAGCAGCACGCCATTGCCGTCATACACTTGCTCGGGTCCCCAATGGCCCTGACGCGTCGCTTCATTCTTGAGGCTAAGCGTCAGGTTGGTGCCGCCGAGCTTGCCCGTCGTCGAAATCTCGCCGTTCAGCCAGTTCTTCTCGAGCCGCGGGCGCCATTCGGGTTGCCAGCGGATCGTCGTCTTGAATCCGCCGCTCCCCGCGCCCGCGACCAGCACGACATTGGCGACCTGTCCGGTCAGCCCCGGGACGTTCAGCCCGGCGCCGTCGACGATGTCGATATAGGCGATTTCGGCGGCGGTGATCCGCGCCAGCGCAGTGCGCGCGTCGGTCGACTTGTTCGCGATCCGCTCACCGTTGATCAGCACATTCTCGGTCGCCGCGCCCAGCCCGCGCTCGCCGCCATTGGTGCCGGTGACGATCAGGAAACCCGGCACCTTTTCGACCATGTCGAGCGCGGTGCGCGGCGCGAAACGCGTGAAGTCGGCAGGGGTGTAACGCTCGGCGCCATTCACCGGGACCGGAATCGCAGGCGGTGCGTCGCCGGTCGGCTCCTGCGCCGCGGCCGGCGCCGCAGACAGCAACAACAAAGCCAGCGATGATCCGTGAAAAACGGCCGACATAATTCCCCCTCGCGGCCGCTATCGAAACAGAAGGCCTCCCCAGTCGCGAATAATTCGCAACAATTATATTGTCATTACATGTCTACCAACGGGCAGCAGGCCTCGACGAGCGTCGGTCACGCCGCCCGATACGGCATCGTCGGCTTTGCGATCAGTCGCGCAGCAGCTCGTTGATTCCGGTCTTCGCGCGCGTTTGCGCGTCGACGCGCTTGACGATGACCGCGCAGTAAAGCGACGGCCCCGGCGTCCCGTCGGGCAAGGGCTTGCCCGGTAGAGCGCCCGGCACGACGACCGAATAGGCCGGCACTTCGCCGATGAAGATTTCGCCCGTCGCGCGGTCGACGATCTTGGTCGAGGCGCCAAGGTAGACGCCCATCGACAGCACCGCGCCCTCACGCACGATCACGCCCTCGGCGACTTCGGCGCGCGCGCCGATGAAGGCCCCGTCCTCGATCACCACCGGCCCGGCCTGCAACGGCTCGAGCACGCCGCCAATCCCCGCGCCGCCCGACAGATGGACGTTCGCGCCGATCTGCGCACAGCTACCGACCGTCGCCCAGGCATCGACCATCGACCCCTCGCCGACATAGGCGCCGATATTGACGAAGCTCGGCAGCAGCACAGCGCCCTTGCTGATGAAGGCGCCGCGGCGGACGATCGATCCCGGGACCGCCCGGAAACCCGCATCGCGAAAGCGGTTCTCGCCCCATCCGGCGAATTTCGACGGCACCTTGTCCCACCAGCGCGCCCCGCCGGGGCCGCCTTCGATGAGTTCCATGTCGTTGAGGCGGAAGGACAGCAGCACCGCTTTCTTCAGCCACTGGTTGACCTGCCATATCCCGTCGGTCTGGCGTTCGGCCACGCGATAGCTGCCGTCGTCGAGACCGGCGATCGCGGTCTCGACCGCATCGCGCACAGCACCCTGCGTCGTCAGCCCCAGCGTTTCGCGTGCGTCCCATGCGGCTTCGATCGTCGATTGCAGGTCGGTGGTCATGAAATTCCCCATGGTAAAGGCAGGTTATCCAGCCAGTCGGCGATGTCGTTGACGTGGAAATCGACCTGGTCCGGCAGGTGGTCGCGATGGCCGCTTTCGCTGCCATTGTCCAGCCAGACGGTCGTCATGCCGAGCGCCTTCGCCGGCGTCAGATTGCGCGCCATATCCTCGACGAAGACGCTCTTCGCCGGGTCGACGCCAAGGTGCGCAATCATCATGTCATAGGCGGCCGCGTCGGGCTTCGGCGTATAGCGCGTGACCCTGATGTCGCAGATGCCGTCGAACAGGTCCGCGATCCCGCGCGCGTCGAGCACGCGCGCCGCATAATCGGCGTCGGCGTTGGTAAAGATCAGCTTGCGCCCGGGCAGGCGCTCCAGCCCGGCGCGCAGCCGCGCATCGACGCTCAGCCGGTCGAGCGCGATGTCATGCACATCGACCAGAAAATCCTCAGGATCGACGCCATGGTGGCGCATCAGCCCCGCCATCGTCGTGCCATGGTCGTGGAAATATTGCTTCTGCACCCGCCGCGCCTCGACCGCATCGACATTCAGCAGACGCATGATGAAGGCGCCCATGCGCTCGTCGATCAGGTCGAACAGCTTCACCGACGGCGCATAGAGCGTGTTGTCGAGATCGAAGATCCAGCTGTCGATATGGTCGAGCGGGGCGGGCATGATGCCGGGCCGCATAAAGGCTGGGGTGCGTGGGGGCAAGCGGCGGGGGTGACGATTGGGGATCGGGAACGCGCAATTAACCGCAAGATGCTACCCCTGCGTCGGCCGCCGCGGTAAAAGGGCGGATATCAGGGCAAAGGGGAACGGCGATGGCCGACGCGAACCGACGCAGCAGCATCCGGCGGATGGCCGAGCGGCCTTTGCCTCTTTTGCTCGGGATCGCTGCGCTTTCGCTGGCAGGATGCGGCGGCGGTGGCGGAACTCCCCGCCCCTCGCCGACGCCCGCCCCGCCGTCTGCGCCCACGCCGACGCCAACCCCGACTCCCACACCGACCCCAACCCCTACGCCGCCGCCGACCGGCAATTTCAACACCGCCGAAACGCGCATGTCAGACGGGGTAAATTTCCACGGCGCGATCACCGCCTATCAGTCCGGAGCGACGGGGCAGAATATCCTTGCGGGCGTGATCGACGACGGAATCGACGAGGACAGCCCCGAATTTGCCGGCCGCATTTCGTCGCTGTCGGCCGACGTCGCCGGATCGCGCGGGATCAACGGCGAGGGAACGCACGGCACGAACGTGGCGCAGGTGCTGCTTGGTGGCAAGAATGACGCCGGCACCTTCGGCATCGCGTTCAACGCGAGCCTGCTCGTGCTGCGCGCCGACCGGCCGGGGAGCTGCGCGACCGAGGATCCGACCAACGACGAGAGCGGCTGCCGTTTTCCCGAAACGGCGATAGCGGCCGGGCTCGACCGCGCGGTCAGCGCGGGCGCGCGGGTCGTCAATATTTCGCTCGGCGGGGAAGACCCGCCGGGCGCCACGCTGCGCGGGGCAGTGGCGCGCGCGACGGCGGCGGGGATCATCGTCATCATCTCGGCGGGCAATGAAGGCAATACGACCGCGAACGGCAACGATCCGAACAATCCCGATCGCTTCGCGCAGGGGATGCGCGATGCCGGCGGCGGGCTCGTCGTCATCGCCGGATCGGTCGATGAAAATGGCATCAGCTCGGATTTCAGCAATCGCGCCGGCCTTTATGCCGGCTCCTATCTGTCGGCACTCGGCGAAGGGGTATGCTGCGTCTATGAAAATGGCGTGCTCAAGACGCAGGGCAATTTCGTCTTCGTCATGAACGGCACCAGCTTCGCCGCGCCGCAGGTTGCCGGTGCGGTCGCGCTGATCGCGCAGGCTTTCCCGAACCTGTCGAGCCAGCAGATCGTGCAATTGCTCTATCAATCGGCGCGCGACGCGGGCGCGGCGGGCGACGACGCCGTTTACGGCCAGGGCATTCTCGATATCGCGCGCGCCTTTCAACCGTCGGGCGTGACGACGCTCACCGGAACGGCAACCGCGGTCGCCCTGCGCGCGCCGCTCGGCATGCTCGGCGGCCCGATGGGCGATGCTGGCGGGGCGGGCACCATGGGCCTCGTCACCGACAGCTTCGGCCGCGCCTTCAACGTCGACTTCGGCGGCGCGCTCGGTCCTCGTCGTCCCGACTTCAAATTGTCGGGGGCGATCGGCGGGCTGATACGCCAACAAAGCGCCGCGAACGCGTCGCTCGCGCTTTCGCTCGTCACCGCGCCAGGTACGGGCGGCACCGATGCGCTCGCGGGCCTCTCCTTCCACGATGCGCAGCGCGCGCTTACCCTCGCCGCCTCGGTGCTGACGCGGCTCGACGCGCGGACGCAGATCGGCTTTGCCGCGGGGCGCGGCACCGGCGGACTGCTCGCGGGCGAGCGCGGCGACAGCGGTCACGCAATGCTGATCGGCGACGCCGCGCACGAGGGGCTCGGCTTCGCCGCCAGCCCCGGAATCGGCACAATAATCCGCCATAATATCATTAACAATCAATATGTTAATCTCATATTGGAGAATGGTTGGGTGTCGGGCTCGCGCTGGCAGGACGACCCCCTGCTCCGCTACCGCTCGCGACACGACAGCCGCTACCAGCGCATCGGCGTCGCATGGGACGGCCGCTTCGGCGCCGTCCGCACCGCGCTCGGCGCCAGCTGGCTGCGCGAATCGGACAGCCTCCTCGGCGCCCGCCTCGGCCCGGTCTTCGCCGCCGGCGGCGCGACCAGCCTCGTCGCCGACGCCAGCCTCCTGCTCGATATGCGCAATGATTGGCAAATTGCCGCCGCCTGGCGCCAGATGTGGACGCGCCCCGACGGCCGGGGCCTGATCGCGGGCGGCGCGCTCTGGTCGACCGCCTTCTCGTTCGACATCGCCAAGGCGAATCTGGTGCGCACCGGCGACCGCGTCGCACTCCGCGTCGCGCAGCCGCTGCGCGTCGCGCGCGGCGGCATCGACCTGATGCTTCCCGTCGCGCACGATTATGGGACCGGTCGCACCGACTTCGGGCGCCGTACATATAATCTTGCACCCACCGGCCGGGAGCTGGTGGTCGAGGCGAGCTATGCGGTATCGCTCTTCGGCGGCGAACTGATCGCCAACACATGGTGGCGGCAGGACCCCGGCCATATCGCCGCGATGCCCGACGACCAGGGCGCGGCGCTCCGCTTTACGATGGGCTTCTGATCGGCTTTAACGTCCCCCAAAGATCAAACAGGGGATGCCAGAATGAAGTCGATTCAAATTCTTCCGCTCGCGCTCATCGGCGCGGCGCTCGCATCGCCGCTCGCGGCACAGGCGCCCGCGCGCACGGTCATCCACGCGGGGCAGTTGCTCGCCGAACCCGGCAAACCCGCACGCGGCGCTTCGACGATCATCGTCGAGGGCGGGAAGATCATCAGCATCGCCGACGGCTATCAGCCCGCCGATCCCGGGGCGACGTTGATCGACCTCAAGGACAAATATGTCCTCCCCGGCCTGATCGACAGCCATGTCCACCTCACTAGCGACGCGGGCGGCATCGCGGGGCAGCTCGAAGAAGTGACGCTCAGCCCTGCGGCGCAGGCCTTCAACGCCGAGGCGAACGGAATGAAGACGCTCCGCGCTGGCTTCACCACCGTCCGCAACCTCGGCGACGGCGACGGCGCGACCTTGGCGCTGCGCGACGCGATTGCGGCGGGCAAGGTGCAGGGGCCGCGCATCGTCGATGCGGGCAACAGCATCTCGGGCAGCGCCGGGCATATGGACGGGTCGCTCGGTTATCGCGACGAGCTCCGCCCCTTCTTTGCGGGCGCGGGCAACACGTGCAACGGCGCCGACGACTGTCGCCGCGCGGTGCGGCTTCAGATCGGACGCGGCGCCGACGTGATCAAATTCGCTTCGACCGGCGGGGTCAACAGCCGCATTGGCGCGGGCCTTGGCAAGCAGATGTTCGATGATGAGGCGAAGGCGATCGTCGATACCGCGCATCTGTTCGGCAAGAAGGTCGCGGTCCACGCGCACGGCGCCGACGGCATTCGCCTCGCGATCGACGCCGGCGCCGATTCGATCGAACATGGAACGATCCTCGACGAGGCGACGATCGCCGCCTGGGCAAAATCGAAGACCTATTATGTTCCGACGCTGTCGACCGTGAACGGGTACAAAGAACGCATCGCCGCGAACGCCAACGCATATGAACCCGACGTGCTCGCCAAGATCCAGTGGCGCATCTCGATCACGGGCAAGAGCCTTGAGCAGCTTGTCCCGCGCGGTGTGCGCATCGCGTTCGGCACCGATGCCGGCGTCTCGAAGCACGGCCGCAACGGCGATGAGTTCGAACTGATGGTCCAGCACGGGATGAAGCCGGTCGAGGCGCTCAAGGCCGCGACGGTCAACGCCGCCGACCTGCTCGGCCTGTCCGATCAGATCGGCACGATCGCCCCGGGCAAGAGCGCGGATATCATTGCGGTCGCAAGCGATCCGGTCGCCGACGTGCGCGTGCTCAAGAAGGTGGACTTCGTGATGGCGCGCGGGATGGTCGTCGACTGATCAGAGCGCGCCGCGCAGCGCCAGCCAGCGATCGCGCTTCGCCGTGAAGCCGATCGTGTGCGCGGCGCTGCTCGACGGCAGGTCGACGATGGCGATTCCATTGAGCGGCGGCAGCTGCTTCCGCCCGATCGTTGCGGCCTTGCCGCCGTTAAACGCGATCATGCTGAGGTCGGGCAGGTCGGCAACCAGTGCCGCGAGGTCGTGCGCTTCGGCCTCGCGGATCAGCGAGTCGCTGCTCGTGTGCCGCTCGGCGCTGCGGATGACGTCCCACAGTCCGACCTTTGCTTCGCGTAGTGCGGCCAGCCTGTCGTCATAGGGCATATTCGCGAGCGGCCTGCCGACGACTTCGCCGAGCAGGCGCCAGAACTGGTTCGTCGGATGCGCATAATATTGCTGCTCGGCGAGCGAGCGGGCGCCCGGCAGGCTCCCCAATATCAGCAATCGCGTATCTGGCGCGACGTGCGGTGCAAAGCTGGCGTGGCGAATGGGGGGCATGGTTCCCGATAGCCGGCTCGGGCCGACGCAACAATATTGCCGGCCCCTTGACCCACAAGGGAATCGGGTCTAGGGGCCCGCTCGACCGAAAAGGGCAGTTTGCTGCCTCTTTCAGTTACAACAGCGCTTGAACATTGCTGGCGCGGATGGAGCCTCCGGAAGATCTTAACGATCCGCCGGGGTCTTTTGCTGTTATCAGGTCGGCCGTTTTTCGCCATTTTTGGCGGGTTAGCGGCCGGAGCTTCGTCCACCGCAGTACAGTAACCGTTCGCTTTGAT
>Ga0209050_1002750_pt1 | contig 14156 bp, 5 predicted proteins | sample Araplavi_mTSA_r2_FD_184276 | JGI IMG/M metagenome (GOLD analysis project Ga0209050, IMG submission 184276) | Arabidopsis root microbial communities from North Carolina, USA - plate scrape MF_Cvi_mTSA_r2 (SPAdes) (version 2) | ecosystem: Host-associated > Plants > Roots > Endosphere | place: USA... | reverse complement strand
GCCGATCGATCGGGATCGGCACGATTGTGGTGGCACTGATCGGCGGCTGGGTATTGGGCGTCAACCCCATGACCATCCTCGGCCTGCTGAGCGGCGGCGGCCCGGTCCAGGTAAGCCAGCAGCAGCAGCAACGCCCGCGCACGGAAGCCAATGACCGTGAGTACAAACTGATGAAGGTGGTGCTGGCCGACACGGAAGACGTCTGGACCGACCTGTTCCGCCGCAACGGCGGCACCTACCAGATGCCTAAGATGAAGGTCTTCACCGGCGCGATCCAGACCGCCTGCGGCACCGGCCGCTCCGCCACCGGCCCGTTCTACTGCCCTGGCGACCAGGACATCTATATCGACCTCGACTTCTTCCGCCTGCTGGAACAGCGCTTCCGCGCCCCTGGCGAGTTCGCGCAAGCCTATGTGGTGGCGCATGAAGTCGGCCACCACGTGCAGAACCTGATGGGACTGAGCGACAAAGTGCATAATGCCCAGCGCAACGCCTCCGAACGCCAGGCCAACGCCCTGTCGGTGCGGCTGGAGTTGCAAGCCGACTGCTTCGCCGGCGTCTGGGCCTACCACGCCAACCGCGCCCGCAGCATCATCGAAAAAGGCGATGTGGAAGCAGCCTTGAACGCGGCCACAGCCATCGGCGACGACGCGCTGCAAAAACAGGCGGGCGGCGAAGTGATGCCGGACTCCTTCACCCACGGCAGCTCGGCGCAGCGCGTGCGCTGGTTCAACCGCGGCATCGAATCGGGCGAAATCGCCCAGTGCAATACCTTCGAGGCCCGCCAGCTCTGATTATTTCGCCAGGTTGCCGACCAGGGGTGTCCGGTATTCCTGGTCCTTTTCATTGAACTGCAGGACGCCCCGCTGCAAGTCAGTATTGATGAAGACTTCGCTGTACTGGGCTTCCGAACCGTCGCCCTGGAAGAAGAACTTCATCCTGGTCGGGGCCGTCGGCATCAATGCCGGATCGTCGGCCAGCCCCACCACTTCGGCCTCCACGCTCGACTTTGCCTGCCGATGGGCTGCGCGCAGGCCATACAAGCGCGCCAGGGCTGCAACGAAACGGTCGGTATCGCCGCCCGTGCTCACAAAGCGCCCGCTTCCCCAATACACCGATTGCCCTGAGCCATCGAGCCGCTTGGCCTTCCAGTTCGGGTGGAACTCGACGGCAAAGCCGATGGCTTGGCCATCCAGGCTGCCCTGCACCACTACGCTGCGCGTTCCATCCTTGCGCTGTTCGACTTTTTGCACCGGGAGTTCGAGGTCGACGAAGCCCTCTTCTTTGGCGACCTTGACGGCAGGCGCCGCAGCGTGTGAAACGATCGCAAACGCGCCGAGGACGACGGCGATGATGGGCTTCTTCAATTCGGTCTCCGGCAAGAAAACGATTAGTGTAGAGTAATCGCATTCCAAAGAACAGGAGCGGCAATGCGTTCGTATCGCAGAATGGCATCTGGCGTAGTACTGGGGCTGGCAGCAGCAGGCGGCGCGTACGCGCAGAAGACCGATCCCTATCTGTGGCTGGAAGACGTGGGCGGCGACAAGGCGCTGGCCTGGGTCAAGGAGCAGAACGCCGCCGCCCTGAAGGAATTGCAGGCGCAGCCAGAATATCCAGGCATCCACGAACGCCTGAAGACCATTCTCAATTCCAAGGAGCGCATCCCCTACGTCACCAAACATGGCGATTACTACTACAACTTCTGGCGCGACGCCCAGCACACGCGCGGCATCTGGCGCCGTACCACGCTGGAGCAATATCAGAAGGCCGAGCCGCAATGGGAGACGGTGCTCGACATCGACAAGCTTGCCGCCGATGAAAACGAGAACTGGGTCTGGCACGGCGTCTCCTGCCTGTACCCGAAAGGCGAACAATGCCTGGTGCAGCTATCGCGCGGCGGCGGCGATGCGCACGTGGTGCGAGAGTTCAACGTCGCCAAGCGCAGTTTCGTCACCGACGGTTTCAACCTGCCGGAAGCGAAAAGCGACATCGGCTGGATCGACGCCGACACCATCTTCGTCTCAACCGATTTTGGCGAAGGCAGCATGACCGCCTCCGGCTACCCGCGCATCGTCAAGGAATGGAAGCGCGGCACCCCGCTGGCGGCAGCGGCCACCCTGTATGAAGCCAGGGTGGAAGACCTGGGCGTCGGCGCCTACAAGGACTTCACGCCCGGCCACAGCTACCAGTTCATCAACCGCCAGATCGGCTTCTACGCCAGCGAGTTGTTTGTTCGCGAAGGCGAAAAACTGGTCAAGATCGACAAGCCGGAAGACGCCAACGCCTACACCGTGCGCGACCAGTTGATCATCGACTTACGCTCCGACTGGACCGTGAAAGGCGCCACCTACAAGCAAGGTTCGCTGCTGGCAGCCGACTTCAAGGGTTTCATGGCCGGCGAACGCCATTTCGAGGTACTGTTCACGCCAACGCCCAGCAGCTCGCTTGACGGCGTCTCCGCCACCCGTTCGGCGCTGCTGCTCAACGTGCTCGATAACGTGAAGAACCGCCTGGTCGAACTCCGCCACACAAATGGCAAATGGCAGCGGCGCGACGTCGACGCGCCGGCCTTCGGCACGCTTGCACTGCAAGCGCTCGACCCGATCGAATCCGACCAGTACTTCCTGACCGTGACGGACTTCCTGACCCCGACCACGATGTACCTGGCCCATGCCGGCAACGATGAACGCAGTCCGCTGAAATCCCTGCCAGCCTACTTCGATGCCAGGCCCTACACCGTGCAGCAGCACATGGCCGTATCGAAGGACGGCACCAGGGTGCCCTACTTCGTCCTGATGAACAAAAAGTCCCGGCTGAACGGCAAGAACCCCACCGTGATGTACGGATACGGCGGCTTTGAAGTATCGATGAAGCCCTTCTACAGCGGCACCACCGGCGAAGCGTGGCTCAAGCAAGGCGGCGCCTACGTGCTGGCCAACATCCGCGGCGGCGGCGAATTCGGCCCGCGCTGGCACCAGGCAGCGCTGAAGGAACACCGCCAGCGCGCCTTCGACGACTTCATCGCCGTCGCGCAGGACGTCATCAAGCGCAAGATCACCAGCCCGCGCCACCTCGGCATCATGGGCGGCAGCAACGGCGGCTTGCTGGTCGGCGCCGCGCTGACCCAGCGCCCCGACCTGTTCAACGCCGTCGTGTGCCAGGTGCCGCTGCTGGACATGCAGCGCTACAGCAAGCTGCTGGCCGGCGCTTCCTGGATGGGCGAATACGGCGACCCGGACGACCCGGTGCAATGGGAATACATCAGCCGGTACTCGCCGTACCAGAACGTGTTCAAGGACAAGCATTATCCGCGCGTGCTGTTCACTACCTCCACCCGTGACGACCGCGTGCACCCCGGCCACGCGCGCAAGATGGTGGCCAAGATGAAAGACCAGGGCCACGACGTGCTGTACTGGGAAAACACCGAAGGCGGCCACGCCGGCGCCGCCAACAACGACCAGCAAGCCCAGATGTGGGCCCTGACCTACGCCTTCCTCCTCAAGCAGCTTAAGTAACAAAAGTCGGGGTCAGGTCTGGCAATCCGCCACAAATTTCGCAAAGCGAAATTTGTGGCGGATTGCCAGACCTGACCCCGACTTTCATCCTGCTTTCCTCAATCGTGCGCGTGAGAATAATCCGCGTCGTTATGCTAGGGAAAATGTTTCCGCCTGCGTTGCAAAGTTGACAAAGTGAAGCTTTTTGTCATCTTTGTACTTGACTGTCGCTCCTGCCGGAGTGACAGTAGGCCTTCCCCTCGCATTCCACCTTCATACCTGAGGTAGCGTCGAATGAACGACATGACCGAACTGCCGGAAGAGCTGGACCTTAAACTGATCCTGTCCACTCTGATGGCCCTGAAAAAAGGCGATTTCTCGGCGCGCCTGCCGTCCGACTGGACCGGAGTGTCGGGCAAGATCGCCGACACCCTCAACGACATCATCGAGACCAATGAGCGCATGGTGAAGTCGGTAACGGAGGTGAGCCGCGTGGTGGGCCGCGAAGGCCGCCTGACGCAGCGCGCGACCGTGCACGTATCCGGCGGCTGGGCGACCATCATCAGCGCCGTCAATACGCTGATCGATGACCTGGTGCGCCCTACCACTGAAATGGCGCGCGTGATCGGCGCCGTGGCAAAGGGCGACCTGTCGCAAACCATGGCGCTGGAGGTCGACGGGCATCCGCTGAAGGGCCAGTACCTGCGCGCGGCAATGACTGCGAACACGATGGTGGAGCAGCTGACTTCCTTCTCGTCCGAAGTGACGCGCGTGGCGCGCGAGGTCGGTACCGAGGGGAAGCTGGGCGGCCAGGCGCAGGTGAAAGGCGTGGCCGGTACCTGGAAGGACTTGACCGACTCCGTGAACTCGATGGCGGGTAACCTGACCTCCCAGGTGCGTAACATCGCCGAGGTGACCACGGCGGTGGCGAACGGCGACTTGTCCAAGAAGATTACCGTCGACGTGCGCGGCGAGATCCTGCAGCTGAAAGACACCATCAACGTGATGGTGGACCAACTGCGTTCCTTCGCATCCGAAGTCACCCGCGTGGCGCGTGAAGTGGGTACCGAGGGCAAGCTGGGCGGCCAGGCTTATGTGCCGGGCGTCGGCGGCACCTGGAAGGACTTGACCGACAACGTGAACTTCATGGCGTCCAACCTGACTGGCCAGGTGCGTAACATCGCGGCGGTGACGACCGCGGTGGCGAACGGCGACCTGTCCAAGAAGATTACCGTGGACGTGAAGGGCGAGATCCTTGAACTGAAAAACACCATCAACGTGATGGTGGACCAGTTGTCCTCCTTCGCTTCCGAAGTGACCCGCGTGGCGCGCGAGGTGGGTACCGAGGGCAAGCTGGGCGGCCAGGCGCAGGTGAAAGGCGTGGCCGGCACCTGGAAAGACTTGACCGACTCCGTCAACTCGATGGCGGGTAACCTGACGTCCCAGGTGCGTAACATCGCGGAGGTCACCACCGCGGTGGCAAACGGCGACTTGTCCAAGAAGATCACGGTGGACGTGAAGGGCGAGATCCTGGAACTGAAAAACACCATCAACGTGATGGTGGACCAGTTGAACTCCTTCGCTTCCGAGGTGACCCGCGTGGCGCGCGAGGTGGGTACCGAGGGCAAGCTGGGCGGCCAGGCGAACGTGTCGGGCGTCGGCGGCACCTGGAAAGACCTGACCGACAACGTGAACTTCATGGCCTCCAACCTGACCGGCCAGGTGCGTAACATCGCGGAGGTGACGACTGCGGTGGCGAACGGCGACCTGTCCAAAAAAATCACGGTGGACGTGAAGGGCGAGATCCTGGAGCTGAAAAACACCATCAACGTGATGGTGGACCAGTTGTCGTCGTTTGCATCGGAGGTGACCCGCGTGGCGCGCGAGGTCGGTACCGAGGGCAAGCTGGGCGGCCAGGCTTATGTGCCGGGCGTCGGCGGCACCTGGAAAGACTTGACCGACAACGTGAACTTCATGGCGTCGAACCTGACGGGCCAGGTGCGTAATATCGCGGCGGTGACCACCGCCGTGGCGCGCGGCGACCTGTCGAAGAAGATTACCGTGGACGTGAAGGGCGAGATCCTTGAGCTGAAAGACACCATCAACGTGATGGTGGACCAGCTGTCCTCCTTCGCCTCCGAGGTGACCCGCGTGGCGCGCGAAGTGGGTACCGAGGGCAAGCTGGGCGGCCAGGCCAACGTGTCCGGCGTGGCCGGCACCTGGAAGGACTTGACCGAGAACGTGAACCAACTGGCGGCAAACCTGACCAACCAGGTGCGCGCGATTGCGGAAGTGGCGACCGCCGTGACGCGCGGCGACTTGTCCCGTTCCATCCAGGTCGAGGCGCGCGGCGAGGTGTCCTACCTGAAGGACAACATCAACGAGATGATCCGCAACCTGAAGGAAACCACGCAGAAGAATGCGCAGCAGGACTGGCTGAAAACCAACCTGGCGCGTTTCACCCGCCTGCTGCAAGGCCAGCGCGACCTGCAGGCAGTGACGAAGCTGATCCTGTCCGAACTGGCGCCGCTGGTGTCGGCCCACCACGGCGTGTTCTATATGATGGACTCGCAGCTGGCCGATGCCCGCCTGCGCATGATCGCCAGCTATGGCTATCGCTCGTCGCGAAAGCTGCCGACTTCCTTCCTGCCGGGCGAAGGCCTCGTCGGCCAGTGCGCGCTGGAGAAAATGCGCATCTGGCTGACCGACGTTCCGCGCGATTACATCGTGGTCAGTTCCGGCCTGGGCGCGGCGCCGCCGACCAATATCGTGGTGCTGCCCATCCTGTTCGAGCAGCAGGTGAAAGCGGTGATCGAGATCGCCTCGCTGGACCGCTTCACCGAAACCCACCTGTCCTTCCTCGACCAGCTGATGGAATCGATCGGCGTGGTGCTCAACACCATCGAGGCAAACAGCCGCACCGAATCGCTGCTGACCCAGTCGCAGTCGCTGGCGCAGGAACTGCAACAGACCAACCAGGAATTGGCGGAGAAAGCCCGCCTGCTGTCTGAGCAGAACATCGAGGTGGAGCGCAAGAACCGCGAGGTGGAACAGGCGAAACTGGCGCTGGAAGAAAAAGCGACCCAGCTGGCACTGTCTTCCAAGTACAAATCCGAATTCCTGGCGAATATGTCGCACGAGCTGCGCACGCCTCTGAATTCGCTGTTGATCCTGGCCCAGCAGCTGGGCGACAACCCGGAAGGCAACCTGTCCGGCAAGCAGGTGGAATTCGCGAAGACCATCCACGGCTCCGGCTCCGACTTGCTTACCCTGATCAACGACATCCTGGACCTGTCGAAGATCGAATCCGGTACCGTCACGCTGGACGTGTCGGAGTACCGCTTCGCCAACCTGCGCAGCTACGTGGAGCGTACCTTCCGCCACATGGCGGAGGCCAAGCACCTCGGCTTCACCGTGGAACTGGGAGACAACCTGCCCGCCTCGCTGATGACCGACACCACGCGCCTGCAGCAGGTGCTGAAAAACCTGCTGTCGAACGCGTTCAAGTTCACCAACCATGGCCAGGTGTCGCTGGGCATCGCGCTGGTGCAAAGCGGCTGGAGCACCGACCACCCCAACCTGGGCAACGCCGATGCGGTTCTGGCCTTCTCGGTCAGCGATACCGGCGTCGGTATCGCGGGCGACAAGCTGCAACTGATCTTTGAAGCATTCCAGCAGGCCGACGGCTCGACTGCCCGCAAATACGGCGGCACCGGTCTCGGCCTGTCGATCTCGCGCGAACTGGCCCGCCTGTTGGGTGGCGAGATCCGCGTCGAATCGACGGTCGGCGCGGGTTCGACCTTTACCCTGTTCCTGCCGTATAACCGCTCCGGCTTCGTGTACTACGAAACGGCGCGCCAGCCGGCCATGCCGCGCCTGCCTGCCCCGGCGGCGACGTCCTCGCCTATCATCGCCACGCCTTCCGTGGTGTACGCCCAGCCGCCGCAAGAACAGGAGGTTGAACCGGACGAGCAGATCTATGGTTCGACCATCGACGACCGCGGCCTGACCGCACCGGGCGACCCGTCCGTGCTGATCGTCGAAGATGACGAGCGCTTTGCCAAAGTGGTGCTCGACTTTTCACGCGAAAAGAACTTCAAGGGCATCGTGACCCACCAGGGCGACTGGGCCCTGAGCCTGGCGCGCGACTACCTGCCGTCGGCCATCCTGCTCGACCTTGACCTGCCGGATATCGACGGCTTCACCGTGCTGGAACGCCTGAAACGCGACCCAAGCACGCGCCATATCCCGGTGCACGTGATGTCCAGCTTGCGCGAGCGCGAACGTGCACTGCGATCGGGCGCCATCTCTTACCTCAACAAGCCGGTCAGCAAGGAAGACCTGAACGAAGAGTTCATGCGCATCCAACGCTTCCTGATCGGCGGCAAGCGCAACCTGCTGGTGGTGGATGACGAGGAAAACCAGCGCGAAGCCATCGTCAAGCTGATTGGCGATTCCGACGTCGACATCACGGCCGTCGGCACCGGCCAGGAAGCGCTGTCGGCGCTGCATGCCTCGCACTTCGACTGCATGGTGCTGGACTTGACCCTGCCCGATATCAGCGGCTTCGACCTGCTGGACCTGATTGGCAAGGACCAGCGCCTGCGCGACCTGCCGATCGTCATCAACACCGCGAAGGAGTTGAACCGCAAGGAAGTGGCGAAACTGAAACGCTACGCCAAGACCATCGTCATCAAGGACGCCCGCTCGCCGGAGCGACTACTTGATGAAACGGCCCTGTTCCTGCACCGTTCGCAAGCCAACCTGCCGGAAGCCCAGCGCCGCATGCTGGAGGAAGTGCATGCCGCCGACGCCGGCCTCGCTGGCCGCAAGGTGCTGATTGTCGACGATGACTTGCGCAATATTTTTGCCCTGTCCTCGCTGCTGGAGCGCCAGCAGATGCAGGTGTCGTTCGCCGAGAACGGGCGTGACGGCATCGAAGTGCTGGAGCGCGACCCGACTATCGAGATCGTCCTGATGGACATCATGATGCCGGAAATGGACGGCTACGACACCATGCGCGCCATCCGCCGCATCCCGAAATTCCGTTCGCTGCCAATCATTACGCTGACGGCGAAAGCGATGAAGGGTGACCGCGACAAGTGTATTGCCGCCGGCGCTTCGGACTACATCACCAAGCCGGTGGATGTGGCGCAGCTCCTGTCGCTGATGCGCGTCTGGCTGCACTGATGGGCGCCAACGGGGAATTGCGCCGCAACACGGCGCCGGAGCTGGAAGAGCTCGAATTGGAACTACTGCTGGAGGCGCTGGTGCGCCGCTTCGGTTTCGACTTTCGCTTGCACGAGCGGGCGCCGTTGAAGCAAAAGGTGCTCGCCTTCATGCAGCAGTGCGGCCTGGCTACGCTGTCGCAGGTTCAGGACCAGGTCCTTCATGATCCGGCAACCTCCAGCGCCTTGCTGCGGGCGCTGCACGTGCCGCCAGCAGCGTTGTTCGACAATCCTGCAGAAGCGCTCATGCTGCGCGAAGCCGCCGAGCACTCCCTGCGCGGCGCCGCCCTGCCTCGCATCTGGCTGGCCGATTGCGCCGGTGCGGGCCAGGCCTGGACGCTGGCGATCGTCCTCGCTGAAATGGGCCTGCTGTCCCACGCCGAGATCCACGCCACCGTCGCCAGCGACGAAATGCTGGACGAAGCGGCAGCAGCCTGGCTGCCGGAAGCCGACCTTGACCAGGCGCAGGAGAATTACGTGGCCGCCGGCGGCAAAGGCCGCCTCGCCGACTACTTCAACCTGCACGGCGGCCGCGCTATCCTGGTCCCTTCGCTGCGCAGCCATATCACCTGGGCGCAGTACAACCTCGTTACCGATGCATCGTTCAACGAATTCAACCTGATCGCCTGCCAGCGCGCCCTGCCGGACTTCGGCCCTTTGCTGCGCCAGCGCGTATTGCAGCTATTCCACGAAAGCCTGGTCCCCTTCGGCACCCTCGGCCTGGACCGGGAAATGGAATCCGGTGAGCCGCTTGCCTCGGCCTACCAGGCACTCGCGCCTGGCCAGCCCTGGTACAAGCGCATTACCTAGGCTATTCGGCTTCCAACAAGAATGCCGCGGCCTGGAAGTCGCCTTCCAGGGCCACTTTCAGGCCATTCCCCATCCAGTAAGCGCCGCTGGCCTTGGCCGGGGTGCGCGGTGCTGCGGCGCCGGCGATGGGGCGCAAGGTGTAGACCGTGTCTGGCGCCAGGCCGCGCAACTGGATCACGGGCTGCGCGGCACGCATCATGCTCGAGTGCAGGAAGGCGAACAACACTGCTTGCCGACGGTCTTGCGACACCGATAGCGTGGCCGAACGCGGTGAGCCATTCCGAGGCGATACCAATCGATAGAGATTCCCCAATTGCACCGTGGCGCGGATGCGCTTGTACTCCTCGATCATGCGACGGGCCTTGGCGAAATCCTCCTCGCTCCAATGATGGAGGTTGGCGCCGATTCCCAGCCCGCCCTGCATCGCGGACAGGAAGCGGTACTCCAGCGATGTAACGCGCTTGTTCACGAAATTGGGCGAATCGGTCACCCAGGCCATCATCGCCGCCGGGGCGTATGCATGGCTGTATCCATCCTGGATGACGAGGCGGTCGTACGGGTCGGTATTGTCGGAAGTCCAGACCTGCTCGGTGAGTTTCATGATGCCCAGGTCGACGCGTCCTCCGCCGCTGGCGCAGGACTCAATTTCGAGTTTCGGATGGCGGCGGCGCAGCTCTGCCAGCAGCTTGTACAGATTGTCCACATAGTCGACGTAAAGCCGCTGCTGTTGGTCTGGCCCCACCTCCGGCCAGCCTGGCTCGGACCACGTGCGGTTATGGTCCCACTTGAGGTATTCGATGTTATTGCCGGTGACCAGTTCATCCAGCTTTTTCAGCAAGTATTCGTACACATCCTTCCTGGCGAGGTTGAGCACCAGCTGGTTGCGCGCCTCGGAACGCTGCCTGCCGGGGAAGTTGATGACCCAGTCGGGATGCGCGCGATACAGGTCGCTGTCCGGACTCACCATCTCCGGTTCGACCCACAGCCCGAATTGCATGCCCAATTCATTGACCCGCCTGATCAGCGGGCCAAGTCCATTCGGGAACTTCTTCCGGTTGACCACCCAATCGCCAAGGCCGGCCTTGTCGCTGTTCCGCGCGCCAAACCATCCATCGTCTACCACGAAACGCTCGACGCCGATGCGTGCGGCTTTTTCAGCCAGCGCGATTTGCCCGGCCTCGGTTACGTCAAAAAAGGTCGCCTCCCACGAGTTGTATAGGACTGGCCGCAAGCGTGGCGACGGTGCGTTCGGCAGGATCCGTTCGCGCTGGTAGCGGTGGAAAATGCGCGAGGCGCCGCCAAAGCCTTCATTGGAAAATCCTGCGTGGAAGACGGGCGATGCCAGGCTTTCCCCATGCTTCAGGCGGTAATTGAAATCGAATGGATTGTAGCCTGCGGTTGCATGCACGCCGCCCATCGCGTCCATTTCGACGTTGATACGCCAGGAGCCGCTCCATCCTAGGGCGCCAAACCATACCGGCCCGGCTTCCTCGCCGGTGGCGGTGCGGCTCAATGCTATCCATGGATTGGCCTGGTGGGAAGTCACGCCCTTGCGGCTTTCCAGCACGAATGCACCCGGCGTGACGGGTCGCGTCTGGAGCATGAACTCCCCGGCCCATCGCCCGGACAGGAAGGACAACTGGTAATCGTCGCTGTAGGGAAGATTCAGGCAGGCTGCCGCCATCTGGTCGACCTGGATCCAGTTGCCGGTCCGGTTTTCCACCATGGCGGAACGGGTGAGAATGCCGCTCGCCTCGTCCATCGCATAGGCCAGCGAAACGTGTACTTCGCGCTTCACATCCTTTAGCCGCAGAACCAGCCGCCCATCCCGCGATTCATGGCTCACATAGCGCAGGTCCAGGTCGCGCACGCCATCGGGAAAGCGTACCTTCAGTGCGGGTTCGGTGGTCAGTCCACCGCCAAAGCCGGCAAACTCGTAAGGTGAAATTGCAATCGGTACTTCGTTGGAGGAATTGCCTTCGACCGTAACTGGCGCAGGCAGCTTATCGCCGGCGGCAAGCGCCGCGCCCCAGTACAGCGATTGCAACTGTCCCAGTTCATTGACGCCGAACGCGTAAGTGGCGCCGCCGCCATCCAGCCGGAATACTTTGGCCTCGTGGTCGACCAGCACGCGGGCCGCCGCGCCGCCGCCAACTGCAAGGCCGGCAGCGCCGCCCAGCAAGCCGAGAAAGACCTTGCGCCTGGTTTCATTCGTGCCCCTCATCTGACTCCTCCGCTGTTTGTTTTGGCTGAGGATATCAAGCAGGCGGGCAGCTATAACGAAGCTATATCAGGACGGATTAGTTCTTTATGAATTTGAAATATCACTAGTCGCGATTCTGTGCAAAATTGCACAACGTGAGTGCAACCCTGTCAGTTTCGCACAGTTGGCAAAACATGCACACTCCTCGCATAACAAAACCTGAGGAGACTTTGATGCGTGTGTCGAAACACAATTTCCTGCTGCGCCGCTCGGTGGCGGCAGTGATGATGACGCTTCCCGCCATGTATTCCCACCCTGCCCTGGCGCAAAGCGCTGGCGGTGAGAAGGCCGATGGCGAGATGGACCGGGTGATCGTTACCGCCCGCAAGCGCGAAGAGCTGATCCAGGACGTGCCGGGCGCCGTGACCGCGCTGTCCGGCGCGCAGCTCGACAAGAAGGCGCTGCCCGACATCACTGCGCTGACCGACATCGTACCGAATACAACGCTCAAAGCCTCGCGCGGCACCAACACCACCCTGACCGCCTTCATTCGCGGCATCGGCCAGCAGGACCCGGTAGCCGGTTACGAGCAAGGCGTCGGCATTTACCTGGACGACGTCTACCTGGCCCGCCCGCAAGGCGCGCTGACCGACATTTACGACCTGGAGCGCATCGAAGTCCTGCGCGGTCCGCAAGGCACCCTGTATGGCCGCAACACCATCGGCGGCGCGGTCAAATACGTGACCCGCAAGCTGTCCCCTAACCCAACCTTCGAAATCAAGGGAGCGCTGGGCAATTACAGCCAGCGCGACCTGGTGCTGAAGGGCAGCACGCCGATCAATGACATCCTGCGCATCGGCGGCACAGTTGGCACTTTCAACCGCGACGGCTTCGGCAAGAACGTGATCAACGGCCGCGAGAACTACAACAAGGACGTCAACGCTGCCCGCATCAGCGCGGAACTGGTACCAAACACCGACCTGTTCATCCGCCTGGCCGGCGACTACACCAAGGACGATTCCGAGCCGAAGCAAGGCTACCGCCTGCTGAATGGCCCGCCGCCGGGCAATGAGCCGCCGCTGGAAGGCGCCTACGACACACGCGCCAACCTGTACAAGGTGAATGGCCACGAGCAGCAAGTGACCACCAAGGGGGTTTCCCTGACGATCGACTACAACATCAATGCCGAAACGATGTTCAAGTCGGTCACCGCGCACCGCTCGTCCAGGTCCTACGCGCCAATCGACTTCGACTCCCTGAACGCCCCACTATGGGAAGCCCCGGCCATCTATAGCGACAAGCAGGACAGCCAGGAATTCCAGTTCACCTACACCGGCTCCAAATGGCAAGGCGTGGCGGGCCTGTTCTATATGAAGACCAACGCCTTCAACGAATTCGACGTGCTGTACAACGCTGCCGGCGGCCTGTCGCTGCTGACCCGCGACGACATCGATTCGAAAACCTGGGCCGTGTATGCGGACGCCAGCTACAGCGTGTCCGATACTTTCAATGTGAGCGTGGGCGGCCGCTGGACCGACGACGAGCGCGAAGCTTCGATCTACAAGCGCACCTACCTCGGCCTGGCCGGCTCGCCGAACCTGGGCAATCCCGCCGCCGTCGGCCTGGCGCCGAACACTGACCTCGGCAAGGGCGACTTGCATCGCAAGGACAAGAAGTTCACGCCGAAACTGGGCTTTGGCTGGAAACTATCGCCGGAACACAACGTCTACGGCAGCTACCAGAGCGGCTTTAAAGGCGGCATGTTTGATCCGCGCATGGATCTCGCGGCAACCGGCGGCCCGAGCACGCCAGCCTCGCTGGAAAAGCGCAAGGGCGTGAACCCTGAGGAAGTCGATACCGTTGAGCTGGGCCTGAAATCGTCGCTGAACGGCGGCCGCCTGCAGACCAATGCGGCGGTGTTCTACACCGACTACAAGAACGTGCAGATTCCAGGCTCGATCCCGACTTTCAACGCGCAAGGCCAGGTCAATGGCTTCGCCGGCACGTTGACCAATGCCGGCAAGGCCAAGATCAAGGGCCTGGAGTTGGAAGCGATTGCCCGCGTGACCGATGGCCTGTCGCTGAACGGCATGCTGAGCTACATCGATGCCGAGTACAAGGAATGGATGGTGGCCAGCGGCGCGACGCTGGTCAATGTGGCGAAAAGTGCGGAATTCCAGAACACGCCGAAGAAGTCGGCCAACCTGGGCGCGACGTATGAATGGCCGGTCAGCCTGTTCGGCCGCGGCGGCAGCATGAGCTTCAACAACAGCCTGTCCTACAAGGACAAGGTATACCAGGCTGAAATCGTGCGCCTGACCGGCATCGCCTCGATGGACGCGCTGGTGCCGCAGAACCTGATGCTGGCCCAGGGCGGCTTCACGCTGTGGGACGCCGGACTGGTATGGACGAGTTCCGACC
>Ga0209050_1002749_pt1 | contig 14163 bp, 8 predicted proteins | sample Araplavi_mTSA_r2_FD_184276 | JGI IMG/M metagenome (GOLD analysis project Ga0209050, IMG submission 184276) | Arabidopsis root microbial communities from North Carolina, USA - plate scrape MF_Cvi_mTSA_r2 (SPAdes) (version 2) | ecosystem: Host-associated > Plants > Roots > Endosphere | place: USA... | reverse complement strand
CTTCTGTTCCTGGTTTCCACCGCATGGGCACAAAAGGCAGACTCCCTGATGCAGGTGCAATGGGAAGCCGGGCAGAAAAAATTAAAGGCCGGCAACTTCGACGATGCCGCCCTGCAATTTACCCAATTGATCAACTCCGGTTTTGGCGACAAGCAGGTGTATGTAAAACGCGGCGTGGCCTACTACAGCTTGAAACAATACGACAAAGCTAAAGCCGATCTGGACGAGGCGCTGAAGGCCCGCATCAACACGGCCGAACTTTTCGAATACCGCGGCAACGCCAAATATCAACTCGACGACTACCAGGGCGCTGCCACCGACCTGGACAAGGCCGTGACCATGGGCGCCACCGGCTATGAAACCTTTGCCAACCTGGGCAACGCCAAGTTCCGCATGGAAAACTATCGCGAAGCCGTTACCCACTACGACAAAGCGATCGCCTCCGGTAAAGCCGATGCCACCCTCTACAACAACCGCGGCAAAGCAAAATTCAACCTCAACGATTTCAAGGGCGCACTCCCCGATTTTGACAAAGCGCTGGAACTGAAACCCGGCTATGACAAGGCGATCGAAAATCGCGCCGAGACCCGCTATACGCTGCAGGACTGGAAAGGCAGTGTCGCTGACTTCGAAAAGCTGATGGCCAGCGGCCGGGCCGATGTGGAGTTCTATCAAAAAGTGGGCACAGCCAAATTCATGTTGAAAGACGACAAAGGCACCGCCGAGGCGCTGGACAAGGTTGCTCAAAAAGGAGTGAAGGATAAGGATGTGTTCCGAATGCTGGGATTGAGCCACGCCGCCCTGGGCAACTGCACCGAAGCCGCTAAGAGTCTGACGGCCGCCGTCTCGATGGGCGTGAACGACAAAGATGTTTTTTATGCACTGGGTTCGTGCCAATATAAAAACAAAGAATACGCTCCCGCCATCGAAAGCCTGAACAAGGCCGTCGCGGCAGGCGTTGCGTCTAAGGAAGCCTTCCTGTACAAAGGCAACGCAGAGTTCATCCAAAAAGACAATGAGAATGCATTGAAGGATTTGGAGAAAGCCGTTACGTTGGGGGCATCCGATGTAGAAGCTTTCAAGAACCTGGGCGATCTGAAATTCATAAAGAGCGATTTCGCAAACGCCATTAAATATTACGACAACGCGGCGAAAGCCGGCGCTACCGATGCCGTGCTGTTCAACAACCGGGGCAAAGCGAAAATGAACCTGAACGACCTCCCGGGCGCCGTGGCCGATTTCGACAAAGCCATCCAGGCCAACGCCAGCTATGGCAAGGCATTCCTCAACCGCGGCACCGCCAAATTTGCACTAAAGGATTATGCCGGTGCGGCAACTGACCTCGAAAAAGCAAAAACGACCGAAGGCGAATCGGCCGACGCGTTGAAGATGCTGGGGATCGCCAACTATTCTCTCGGCAAAAAAGACGTCGCACAAGCCTACCTCGACAAGGCGTTGGCTGCAGGAGTGAAAGACAGCAAGGTTTCGTTGTACGCCGGGTACCTGCGCTTTGACGCTGGAAATTTCAAAGGCGCAACGGAAGCCCTGAACGCCGCCGAGCTTGCCGGTGAAAAAGAAGATGATATTTATTTGAAACGGGGTAAAGCATCGTATCAACAAAAAGAATACACCACCGCAATCACCGACCTGGAGAAAGCCGCCCTGAAGAACAAAGCCGACCTGCCCGCCTACGAGGCACTGGCGCTTTCCTACATGGTCGTGCAAAAAGATAAAGAGGCATTGCCGGTGATGGAGAAAGCGATGACCATGGGCAGTAAGAATAAAGAGCTGTATTATCAAATGGGCAATCTCCGCTTCAAACAGAATAATTTCAAAGGCGCCATCGAGGCCTACGATCAAGCCATCACCCTGGGCGCCAGCGACGAAGTGGTCTTTAACAACCGGGGCAAAGCCAAATTGAACGCAAACATGCCCAAGGAATCCATCGCCGACTTTGATCGCGCACTGGGCATCAAGAAAGATTACACACAAGCATTGAAAAACCGCGCCGCCGCGCGCTATCAGTTGAAAGACTATGCCGGTGTGATCGGCGACCTGGCCATCTTGGCTTCGCGTGGCGAAGCGGGTGCGGAAGAGTTTGCTGTGCTGGGGATATCGAAGTATTACACGAAAGATTACCAGGGTGCCGTGCCCGACCTCACCAAGGCCATCGACGGCGCGAGCAAAGAGAATTTTGTTTTTGCGGCCCGGGGGTATTCCTTGTTCGAACTGAAAGAGTATGAAAAGTCCGTTGCGGATTTTACCAAGGCAATAGAGAAGGGCATAACGGACAACGAGCTGTACTTCAAACGTGGCGCAGCACGCTACAACCTGAAGGATTACAAAGGTGCCTTCCCGGATCTGGACAAGGCGATTGCCGGTGGAACAAAAGAAGCCGCGGCCTACGACATGCGCGGTTATTGCCGCTACGACAGCAAAAATTTTGACGAAGCCATCAAAGATTATGACGAGGCCATCGTCCGGGACGCCTCGCTGTCGTCGGCGTTTTATCATCGTGGCGATGCGAAATTCAGTGTGAACAATTTGCCCGGCGCAATAGAAGACTATTCGAAAGCCGTTACGTTGGGATTGAAAGACCCGGTGCTATTCAACAACCGTGGCAAGGCTTATTTTAAACAAGAAAATTATCCGTCGGCCATTGCCGATTTCACCACGGCCATCGATAAAAAACCGGACTACGTGAAAGCCTTCGAGAACCGCGGGCTGGCTTACTACAACACAAAAAAATACGAGGAGGCGGTGAAAGATCTTCGCGAGGTGGAGAAACTCACGGAGAAACCGGACCCTGAATTGTACCGGCTGCTGGGAAATACCTATTACAGCTTACAGAAATTTCCTCCTGCGCGTGAGTACTACGACAAGCTGATCGCCGCCGGTGTGAAAGATAAAGAAGTGTATTACAAACGCGGCCTGATGCAATTGGAGGAAGACGAATTCCAAGCCGCCATAAGTGACTTCGACAACGCACAAAAGGCAGGGGAGAACACCGTGCAGCTCCATCTCAACAAAGGTCGCGCCTACATCGGGCTGGAAGACACCAAGTCGGCCGTGACTGAATTGAACAAAGCCATTGACCTGGATCCCAAGAATGCGGATGCACACTTCAACCGTGGCCTGGTGAAGGAAGGATTGGAAGATTATGAGGGGGCCATGCTGGACTACAACAAAGCGATCCAATTCAACCCCAGCGACGGCCTGGCCTATTACAACCGCGCCACCTGCAAGTCGCAACTGGACGACTATGGGGCGGGTATCTCCGACATGGATGAGGCCATCCGCATCGAGCCAAAAAATGCTACGTATTACAAACAGCGCGGTAATTTCTACTACCAGATGAAAGACAAAACCAAGGCTTGCTTCGACTGGCGCAAAGCCGTTGAATTTGGTGATGCGAAATCACGTTTTCAGATCGACCAATATTGTAAATGATCTCATTCTGATAGCGGAGCTCTCCCGTATTGAAACGAAAGCAGCGCTGAAAACCGGCGCTGCTTTCGTTTTTAGGGCAAAAATCCACTCTTTCACTTTTGGTAAAGAATTTGCATTACCCATCGCGCGCACGGCTTGGGAGTTGTAAGAAAATCTTACACGCGACAGACCCCTCCGCGAAGCGCGTGACTCAACATGATTTTAAAGCACAATTTTGAAATACGAAAACGCAACGCCGCCGCGTACAGGAGAAGGCTGGTGAGCATGACGGTCGTGGCGTTTATGGCCTGGGGAGTTGCCCTGGCCGAAGAGGAAGTGAAAGGGAAAGTGGTTGAGGTGATCGACGGCAACACGCTGAGTGTGGTCGGCGAAGACAACCAAACGCACAAGGTGATGCTGGCCGGCATCGACAGCCCCGAACTGGAACAGGAATATGGCGACAAAGCCAAATCCGCCCTCGAAAAGATCGTATTGAAGAAAACGGTTGTCGTAAAGTTTACCGGCCGCGATCGCCTGGGCAACTACCTGGCGGAAGTGCTGGTGAATGGAAAAGAGGATCCCCGCGTGGAACTGCTCAAGCAAGGCTACGCCTGGACCTCCGAAAAGAACCCGCTGCCCGACCTGGAGTCGTATCGCACCTCGGCGCAGCAAAAAGGCAAGGGACTCTGGAAACAGGAAAATCCCACGCCGCCGTGGACCTTCCGCCGCCAGCAGACCATGCTCGTGGCCAAAGGCAGTTAATGTTTAGAAAGTTAAGTTTAGAAGGTAAAGTTTAGTTAAAGTTTGAAGTTAGGTTAGTTAGGTTTTTAGGGTTTAGTAACTGCCCCTGAGCAATCGGGGGCAGTTTCATTTCGACAACGCCTGGCTTAGGTTGGTCGATAATTCCGGTCGATTGAAGCCGACGAAAACAATTTTAATAGCGCCGGATAGTTAATATATTTGAATTACGCTTATGCGAGCACTCCTTATTATATTGTTTTTGCTGATCGGCTTTGGGGCCTTTGCCCAAAAGTCCAAAAAGGAAAAGCGCGATAAAGACGCGACCGAGCAATCGACGGTCGAGCCCAATTCGTTGAGCCCGTACCAGGGAGCCGAAGCGATGCCCCGTGAGCCCAAGAAGAAAAAAAAATCCAAAGGACCTACCTACGATAGTCAGCAAGACTATTACGACCGCATGATGGCCGTGGCCAAAGAACGCGACAAAGCCGAACGCGAAATGGCCAAGCCCCAATATTCCAATCCCATGTATTTCGGACACAAACGTCCCCCCAAGAAGCACAAGGCCGGCAAGCTGAAGTATTGCAAAGAGTGCGGCATCCGCCACTAGTCCATCCTACCTTTTTTGCATCGTGACAGATAACGGTGTGCGTGTGCACTTTTCTGTATCTTGTACCGATGAATCTCGCCGGCTACATCGAGCATACTAACCTCAGTCCTACACTGACCATCCGCGACATCGACCAACTGGTGGACGATGCCAAGCAGTATGGCTTTTTGGGCATCTGTGTGCCGCCGTTTTGGGTGAAGCGCGCCAGCCGGGAGATCGGCACGGCCAAGATCACCCTGGTCACGGTGGCCGGATTTCCTTTTGGCTATACCATGACCGAGACCAAGGTCGATGATGTGCGTCGCGCAATCGATAACGGAGCCAACGAGATCGACCTCGTGTGGAACATCAGCGCCTTCAAGACCGGCCTTCCCTGGACAAAGATCGAAATCGCCAAGTGCAGCCACCTGATCCATGCCAGCGAGCGGCTGTTGAAAGTGATTGTCGAGACAGCGTATCTTTCTGATGAAGCGCTGGAGCGGGCATGCAAACTCTGCGCCGACGCCGGTGCCGACTACGTTAAGACGTCCACCGGATTTGCTCCCCGTGGGGCGACCGTCGAGCAGATCGCGATCATGAAAAAAAGTTTGCCAGCACACGTTGGCATAAAAGCATCGGGAGGAATTAAAACACGCGAGCAGGCGTTGGCTATGATAGATGCCGGCGCGACCCGCATTGGCACCTCCTCCGGCATCTCCATGTTGCAAACAACCAACCCAAATCAAATACAATGAGCGAACGCTTAACAAATGTTTTCCCTTCGGAGGCCGACATTCCCGAAGCCTACCGGATTTCGCAACCCATCGATCAACGGGAGTATCTCATCAACGGCGAATTGAAAACGTGGCCCGGAAGCCTCAACCCCATCCTCAGTCCCGTCTATGTGAAACAAGGAAATGAAATTGTCCCCAAGAACATCGGCAGCACGCCGCTGCTCACTTCGAAAGAAGCGCTCGAAGCATTGGATGGCGCCGTAAAAGCCTATGATCTCGGTCATGGCGTGTGGCCCACCCTAAGCGTTACCGCCCGCATTGAACACGTTGAGAAATTTCTCGCCGCCATGCGCCAAAACCGCACCGAGGTGGTGAAGTTGCTCATGTGGGAGATCGGCAAGACCCTGAAAGATTCCGAAAAAGAATTTGACCGGACCTGCGACTACATCGTCGACACCATCAAGGTCTATAAAGACATCGATCGCAATTCCGCCAAGCTGGTCGAAGACCAAGGGTTCATGGCGCAGATCCGCCGTGTGCCCTATGGTGTGGCGTTGTGTATGGGGCCTTATAATTATCCCTTGAACGAGACGTTCTCCACACTCATCCCCGCGCTCATCATGGGCAACACCGTGGTATTTAAACCCGCGAAGTTCGGCGTGCTGTTGATTCGTCCCCTGCTCGAGGCTTTTCGCACCAGCTTCCCTCCCGGCGTGATCAATATCATTTATGGAAAAGGCCGCGAAACGGTGGGTGCCCTCATGGAGACCGGACTCATCGACGTGTTCGCTTTCATCGGAACAAACAAGGGCGCTAACGAGTTGAAAAAACTTCACCCCAAATCGCACCGGCTCAAAGCGGTTCTGGGATTGGATGCGAAGAATCCCGCCATCGTACTTCCGGATGCTGACATCGACAACGCGGTGAGCGAATGCATCACCGGCTCACTTTCATTCAACGGTCAGCGCTGTACGGCATTGAAAGTATTGTTTGTGCACAAGAGCGTTGCCGATACATTCATCACAAAATTCAACAAGGCGGTCGCCGCGCTCAAGCCAGGCATGCCGTGGGATCCCGGCGTTTCGCTCACGCCACTTCCGGAGCCGGGCAAAGTAGACTATCTGCGCAACCTCGTCGAAGATGCAAAACAACACGGTGCAGCGGTCGTGAATGACGGCGGCGGTGAATATTCGCATTCCTTCTATTATCCCGCGGTGGTTTATCCGGTGAACAACAAAATGAAGCTGTACACCGAAGAACAATTCGGCCCGGTCATCCCCATCGTTCCTTTTGAGAACGACAGTGAAGTGATCGACTATGTGGTAAATTCCAACTTTGGACAGCAGATCAGTATTTTTGGCAAAGACTCAAAGCGTGTCGCCAGCCTGATGGATGCTTTCGTCAACCAGGTGGGACGCATCAACCTCAACACGCAAAGCCAACGCGGACCGGATACGTTCCCTTTCAATGGCAGAAAAGATTCCGCTGAAGGAACACTTTCTGTGTCGGACGCGCTGCGGGTATTTTCCATCCGCACCATCGTAGCCACGAAGACGACGGATGAGAATAAACAAATGATCAGCAATATCATCCGGAACCACGAGTCGGCGTTTTTGAGTACGGATTATATTTTCTAATCGCAGATTTATTTGAGTTATAACAAAAGAGGACCCGGATGCTGAGAGAAGCATCCGGGTTCTTTGTATTTTAGAGGTAGGTATTGCAAACAAAAAAATGAAACACCTCGCCATCCATGTCACCGGCAACGTGCAAGGCGTTTTCTATCGCGCTTCCACCGTCGAGAAAGCCAGGACACTGGGCTTGAAGGGATTTGTTCAAAATGAACCCGATGGAAGTGTATACATCGAAGCCGAAGGCGACGACGGTGCCCTTCAATCGCTGTTGGCGTGGTGCCGCCAGGGACCACCTCGTGCCCGGGTTTCTGATGTGACTGCTACGGAAGGTCCACTCCGGAACTTTGCGGATTTCCGGCAGCTGCGGTAACCGGAAATTATTTTCCTCTATCTTTCGTACATGGATGTAAAGGCACAATTCTTAGGCGCGGCCAAAAGCGTTACCGGCTCGCGCCACCTCATCGACATTGGAGGAACATACATTTTGCTGGACTGCGGATTGTTTCAGGGCTTGAAAGAATTGCGTCTGCGTAACTGGGATAAATTTCCCGTCGACCCAAAGAAGATCCATGCCGTCGTGATCAGCCATGCCCACATCGATCACACAGGCTACCTCCCAAAACTGGTGAAGGATGGCTACAGCGGCCCCATCTATTGCACGCCGCCCACGGCCGACCTCATGCAGATCATGTTGCTGGATTCCGCCAAGCTGCAACACGAAGAAGCGCAGTACGCCCGCAAGAAAGGCTACTCCAAACACGCCGAACCAAGCGGCCTCTATGGCGAAGAAGATGCACGGCGGGTGTTTCCACTTTTCAAGACGTTCGACTACAAAACTAAATTCAGAATACACGACCGCGTGGAGATCGTGTATCACGACGCCGGCCACCTATTGGGCTCGGCTATCACCGAAGTTTTTATTCAGGGGGATACGCAAACCAAAAAGATCGTTTTCTCCGGCGACCTCGGCCGCTACCAACAGGCCATGCTCCGTCCACCCGAAACCATCACGCAGGCCGACGCACTTTTTGTCGAGTCAACCTATGGCACGAAAGATAATCCCTATAACGACCCTGAAAACGAATTGACGCGCGTAGTAAACGAGGCCTTCCGTCGCGGGGGCGTGCTGGTGATTCCGGCGTTTGCCGTGGGCCGCACCCAAAGCCTGCTCTATTACTTTAGGAAGCTGATGAAGGAGGATAAAATTCCCGATGTGCCCGTTTATATAGACAGCCCCATGGCGATTTCGACCACGTACTTATTTTACAAGTATCCGATGTACCATACGTTCGAATCGGCGCGGGAGGAATTGGCGCATGCCATGGAAACCAACATGCTGGTGTTTGTGAAGTCGCCCGAGCATTCCAAATCGCTAAACCATCTGAAGACCAATGCCATCATCATCGCCTCCAGCGGTATGATGACGGGGGGACGCGTCCTGCACCACATGTTCAACCGGTTAAGAAATCCACTCGACACCTTTCTCATCGCCGGATACCAAGCCGAAGGAACGCGGGGCCGCAACCTCCAGGACCACGCACCGACTATACGCATTTTTGGCGAAGATGTGCCCGTCAACTGTAAGATTGAACAAATCGCATCAATGTCGGGCCACGCCGATCGTCGCGAGCTGTTTCAATGGATGGGGGGCTTCACCGAAAAACCCAAGCTCACGTTTTGTGTACACGGCGAAGGAGAGGCACAGGAAAGGTATGCCCAAGCCATTCGCGACACATTTCAATGGAATGTGTCGGTGCCCAAGCCCTTGGAACAGGTAACGCTCTTTACAGGAATTTAAGCGACGCTTTTTTTGATGATCCCTTTCTGGGGATCGATCTTCACCTCGAAGAATTTGGTGATGAAAGCGCTGAGGCGCATGCCAGCCATTTGAGGCGTGTAATCATCGGGATAAAATACGGTGAGCTCCAGCACGGCGCGGGTAAAGTTTTCGTGCTTGCAAAACTCTTTGATCCAGCGCTTGAACATGAGGCTCCACTCTTCCTGGTATTTCCGGGAATCGTCACGGCCGTCGAAGAGGAACTCCAGTTGGTTGTCGCTATAATATTTGAAGCGGAACAGGCCGGCCAGGTTCAGGTAGAACTCGTGCAGGTGTTCAAATTGCGTCGCGTTATGCGACTGGATCTTTTTAGACGTATCGTCCGCCAGGCCCAACGGGTTGCAACGCATCAGGTACTCCACTTTCACGAAGTCGACCAGGTAGTGCAGCAAAGTTGTTTCCAGGGACAGTTGTGCCTCTTCCAGGATATAATTCTTGTCGCGTGGGAAGAATTTTCGAAGCACAGGGTTACGATGGGGTTTCGCAAAAGTAAAAAGAAAAAGTGAAAACCGGGAAGTGCTTTCACACCGGACTATTCAAAAACACAAAGAAAAAACGTTAACGGAAGCACCGTCCTATGAAAGGGGCACATTCACGTGACGCTCGGCATGATAGGAAGATCTCACCAGCGGCCCGGACTCTACATAGCGGAGGCCACGCTTCAGTCCTTCCTCCTTATACATTTCGAACGTTTCGGGGTGAATGAATTCGGCTACTTCCAGGTGCATCTTGGTGGGCTGCAGGTATTGGCCGAGGGTTAGGATGAGCAAGCCGTTTTCCACCAGGTCGTCCATCGCCTTGAATACTTCCTCTTTCGTTTCGCCCACGCCCAGCATAATGCCCGACTTGGTGCGCATGCCGGCTTCGCGGATGCGCTTGATTTGCTCCAGGCTACGTTCGTATTTAGCCTGGGGCCGTACCATGCGGTAGAGGCGCCCAACGGTTTCCATATTGTGCGATACCACTTCCTGACCGCCTTCGATCATGCGGTACAGCGCGTCCCAATTTCCTTTCGTGTCGGGGATGAGGGTTTCAATGGTGGTTTCGGGGCTTATTTTCTTGGTTTCCACAACGGTTTGGTACCAGATCTCCGCGCCGCGGTCTTTCAATTCGTCGCGGTTCACAGACGTGATCACGGCATGTTTCACCTGCATCAGCTTGATGGCCTCGGCTACGCGCTTGGGTTCGTCGGCGTCGTATTCGGTGGGCCTTCCGGTAGCTACCGCGCAAAACGTGCAGCTGCGGGTACACACATTGCCCAGGATCATAAACGTTGCCGTGCCAGCGCCCCAGCATTCGCCCATGTTGGGGCAATTGCCGCTTTCGCAAATGGTGTGCAGTTTGTAATTGTCCACCAGCTTACGCACCCGGGCATAGTCCGGCCCTACAGGAAGCTTCACACGCAGCCAATCCGGCTTGCGTTTGCGGGTTTGTTCTGGGGATATAACAGGCAGCTCGATCATGACAGAATGTTCACGTTTGAAGAAAGGTCCGGTGAATACAGCGGTTTCACTGTATTCAAACGCGCCCTACTTGCCGATAAGTTCCTTGTATTGAGCAGCCGAAAGCAGATCGTTCGTGCTGCCGCTGATCTGGATTTTGATCATCCAGCCGTCGCCATAAGGATCTTCGTTCACTTTTTCGGGGCTGCCGTCCAAAATGGGATTCAGTTCCAGCACTTTGCCGCCAACGGGCATATACAGGTCAGAAACGGTCTTTACAGCCTCCACGGTGCCAAAAATTTCGTGTGCGGCAATTTCCTGGCCCACGGAAGTGATGTCGACATACACGATGTCACCCAATTCACCCTGTGCGAAATCGGTGATGCCTACCGTGGCGGTGTTGCCTTCAATCTTAACCCATTCGTGGTCTTTGGTGTACTTCAGTGAATCCGGGATATTCATGTTAAGGGGAAATTTTTAAGTGGTTAAGGAGATTTTTCAGTGGGCCAAAAATAGGTGAAAATCGGAAGATTGGGAAATGGATAAACCAGGGAAAACCGGGCTGGGATGGACAATTAAGGCAGGAAAATGGCGTCAGAACTGGCGGAATCTATTGCGCCAGGCTGAACCGCACCTGCACCCCGAACCGCGTGGTGGCCCGCCGGTAGGAGTTCGAAACCTTCGGATCGTTGATCGTGCGCTCGAAGTAGGCCTGGATATTGAGCTTCTGGTTCACCACATAGCTGATGTTGGGCCGCAACTGGATGTTCACGGCGCCATTCGTGATCATGTTCAACTCGTTCACCTTCCGCTGAATGGTCCGCGTATCCGACACGGTGGTGTTCAGCCGGAACGTCACGTCGTTCTTCAACACGATGAGCCTGCCCTCGGATTTGAATGGCAGCCTCATGTTGTTTTTGGTGAAGCCAATTTCCAGGGAAATGTCTTTGCTCAGCATTTCCGTGATCTGCGCGTTGGAAATGGTGAGGGAGACGTCGCGTTTGGTTTTGTATTGGAAGTTGGCCGTCACCCTGCTTTTCGTCCGCACGTTCACGCCGATGAGCGGCGCAAATTGTTCGGAAAGCAACACCTGGCTGATCACGTAGAGCGGAACGTATTTGCCGTCCGCATTAGGCTCACCAAAATAACTACGGTTATAATCTTCGATCGGCCGGTTGATGGCCAGGTTCGCGAGGTTGTCGCCCGTGTTCGCCAACGAATCCAGCGAGTTGGAGTAATTCAGAACCGAATACGTCGATTGGTAGGCATGCGAGATCGTAATGGACTGGAAGGCGTTTTTAAAGATACCCAGCTTGTTGAGACCGGTATAATCCACACGCCAGTTGGGCATCGGCACCTTCGGGAATGGCGACAGGCTCACGGCCTTTGCATCTTTCCCCGAATAGGCGGCCAGGAACGCCGGGATCACCACATCCTGCATGGTCGTGTCGTATTCGCCGCTGCTGCCACCGCGCAAGCTGAAGCGTTGCTGGATCGTGAGCAGGTTTTGTTCGAACTTCTGGAACACGGCCGACACCGCATCGCCGTTGCTGCTGTTGAACGCCGTGCGAATGGTGTTAAACGAGATGCGGTATGAACCGCTGCGGCTCGGACTCAGATCGCGATAGTCTCCCACATCCGAATCATAACGGAAAATGCTTTGATATGAATTGGTCGTCTCCTTTCTGAAATCTACTTGCACCTTCAGGTCGGGCGAGGGCTCGATATTCGCCCGGAGGTTTATGGTTTGGTTTCGCTGTTGCGTGAAAGGCATGGTGAGGCTCGTATTGGTGGTGAGCCATCCTTTGTCGGCAGCTTTGCGACGGATGTTCGGGTCCTGGTTTCCTAAAATAAAAGCCCATCCCGGGGCATCCCAGGCGTCGTCCATTCCGAAAAGCTTCGGCGATGGCGTAAAGCCGGGTAAGATCGTTCCTTCCGATAGAGTATACGTACCGTTGATAGAGCGAAGCGACATGAGCAGGCGTAGCAATCCCTTGGCCAAACCGGGCATCGATTTTTCCTTTACGCTATCGGCCTTTGTTGGCCTGGGAGGGAGTTTGGGATTGGTGGGCCGGGTGCTCACCTTCGGAGCTGCATTGAGTTCCTTGAGGAACTTCACTTTGTTATACAGCTTGATCATGTCTATGCGACCAGTATAATTCTGTTCACGCAAATTCTGGATTGTATTTTTGAAATCTAGGTCATCGGGTAGGCCATTCACAATCGGGGGGTCGTCGGGCGTATCCCGTGGCCCGGCGCGCCAGTTGTAGTTCACCTGGTAGCGATAGTCGGCCCCCAGCCAGTCCGTGGCCGGAATTTTGTCGAGGGGTACCGTATAGTTCAAGGTCATGCTCTGATCGAAAAGCTTGGCACGACCAAATTTTTTCAAGTTCTTCTTTATTTCCGTCGACACCGAATCCCCCTCACCGTCGGGCTCGTCGATGATCGCATTCATCCGTGCGTTATAATCGAACGACAGGTTCTTTGAGAGATTCCAATGCACCGCATACGTGCGGTTGAAGGTGAAGAACTTCACATAGTTCGGATCGGAAATAAAGCCGGAGTTGCGATAGACGTTCTTCTGGAACGACCGGTCAAGGTCCATCCGCACGCTGATGTTGGACGGCATCAGGCTGAAGTTGAAATCTTTGATGATCTTCAACCACGGCGAGTTCAGCCCCTTCGAATCTTTGAACGGCTCAATGCCCGTGGCCTTTGGCGAGAAGGTATAGGCAATGGAGCCTTTATATTCCTTTTGCAGAGCCTGCTTGGTTGTAAAGTTTGAACGGTTTGCTTCACTGTAGGCATAACTGAATGCAAAGTTCTCGATGTCCCATAGCCGTACCGGTGCATCCGCCCGGGTCTTCACCTTTCGCACGTTGATAAAGTTCAAACTTCGTCGCGTTTCCTGGTCGCGAATGAGTTTGATGTAGTCGCTCCTCTCCTGGTCGGTGTTGAACGACTGTAACGCCGCGCTCAATTTCATGTCGGGATTGGCGGGATCGTATTGCGGATTGATCGTCGTGTTCTGATAACTCATGAACATGGGGATCTTGATGCCGGTGTTACCGGGCAGAAGTTTATCCACATTCACGTTCGCCGAGATATCGTAGGCCGTGGTTTCATCGCGCGTCCGTTCAAAGATCTTGGAACTCACGGGACCAAAACCAAAAGTGGTGTGACGGAACGCCCCGGTTACGGTGGCAAAGTCGGCAAGCTTTGCGCTGAGGGTGGAGTTCACCGCCCAGCCGGGCGTCCGGTTGAAATCAGTGACGCGAAGTTCGTTGGCCCAGATGCAAGCCGAGATCGTTTTCTTGTCGGCTGTCTTCGGGTTGCGTATCCCGATCATCATCACCTGTACACTGCTCAGGTCGGGGCGCCCGAAAATCCGGATCAGGTGACGGTCTTCGACAAGTTTAGGCCCCTCGCGCGGATACAGCTCCGTTAGCGGAAACCCTTCGCGATCGCGGGCGGCTTTCAATGCATACAGATCATCCAAGGCCAAATCGATATCGTTTTCCGCGGGCCAGATCACTTCCGGATCGGACGAGTTGGTGGGCCGGGTGATCTTCAACGGTATGGCTACCTCATAATAGTTTTGATCGAAATCCGTACCCAACCGTAGGAAGCCCTGCAGCTCGCCATCGTTGGCATCGCTGTTGGCGTGGAAATACATTTTGATGCGGCCATAGTTGAACAGATCGACAGCTCCCGTTTTGTAAATGGCGCGTGAATCGCCATCGTTCAAATTGTCCACGCA